>Ga0126381_100003305_pt1 | contig 17543 bp, 9 predicted proteins | sample PanSoiMetPlot_28_FD_96465 | JGI IMG/M metagenome (GOLD analysis project Ga0126381, IMG submission 96465) | Tropical forest soil microbial communities from Panama - MetaG Plot_28 | ecosystem: Environmental > Terrestrial > Soil > Tropical forest > Bulk soil | place: Panama | collected 2016-02-17 | reverse complement strand
GGCTGCTGGTTTTGACGGCGTCGAGTTGCATGGCGCCAATGGATACCTGATCGATCAGTTTCTGCAGGATGGTTCAAATCAGCGGACAGACGAGTACGGAGGATCAATCGAGAACCGAGCACGGCTTATGCTCGAAGCCGCGGATGCCGCGATCTCGGTGTTTGGTCCGGGCCGTGTTGGGATGCATCTGGCTCCGCGCGGTGATGCGCATGGGATTTCGGACTCCGATCGTACGTCTACATTCTCGTACGCGGCGCGTGAACTCGGCAAGCGAAAGCTGGCGTTTATCGCTGCTCGAGAACATGTCGGTCCAGACAGTATTGGTCCTGATCTGAGGAGGACATTTGATGGTGTCTTTGTTGCCAATGAAGCGATCGACCAGGCGACGGGGCAGCAATTGCTGGATGAAGGCAAGGCTGATGCCGTTGCGTTTGGGAAGCTCTTCATCGCGAACCCAGACCTGCCCGCGCGATTCGCGAGGCATGCGCAGTTGAACCGGCCCGAGCCTCATACCTTTTATGCTCCAGGTCCGCACGGTTACATCGACTATCCTTCCCTTCAAAGTGCGTGATCCTCCGGGTCAGTCATCTTGAACGTGGGGGCGGCGGAGGAGTGGGCATCCGGAGCAGACACGAGAATCGCCTGAGCGAAGGGCGGATACAAAGAAGCACAACAATCCACGGGGGCGAGAGGAGGACGAGGTGGTTTGTCTTCACGGATTGATGTTGAGTTTAATCCCGGTAATCCCGGTATAGACAAGATCCAGTGAATCCTGCGCCTTCTCTAGGGTGAAATTCTTCGCATCGGAAGTAACGAGGATATGTAGCCCTGGTAACTTCCAGTCCGTAGCGCTGATGTTGGCCTGCACGATATCTTTGGAGTGTAATCTCAGACGGACCGTTCCTGTGGTTGAGATGGTTATTCCTTGTTTATCTGCGGTCGCATCGACCATCGGCGATTCTACCAACCGCACCCAGCCGATCTCTCCTGAAGGCGTTCGCCACTGAACCGTTGCAGGGTGAAACTGCGTAGTGGTCCCGGCATCCTTGGTCTTGCTTGTTGCCTGCCCGCCATAGATCACGTTGCGGCCAATCCAGGCAGTGGCTACTCGCTGTTCTGTGATTTGCTTGTGTACGAGATGCTCACCTTCGAACTTCTTCATCTTTGCCAAGGCATCGGAGGGAATACGGGTACCGAGGATCGCGATGTGGGGAGCGAACCATACATCGGCTACATGGTCCGTTGTCGCTGCGATCCTTGGCAGCGGAGCGTGCAGGGCATCAAGGGTTGTTCGCATCCACACACCAACGACGCTCACATAGCTCTCCATGTCCATACCGTAGGAGCGATCGTACGGGCCTGAGATGTTTCGAAGGTCTGGCTGGTAGAAGGAAGCAATGTCTCTCCACAGGGTCGCCTCCATCTCACTTCCGATTGCCTGCATGCGCTTTGTCGATCCATAGTCTCGCCACAGTGCCAGACCGTACAGGTCAACACCGTAGTAGGTCGGCGAGTTGTATTCATAGAAGGCATCGAACTTCTTGAAGAGGGTGTAGACGTTCTCGGTCCAGTCTGTCGACTGCTTTTGCCAGTCGGCACGCTGATTGTGGACTGCGGCGAAGTCCCATAGAGACCCATACATGAGCGCAATATTGCTGTAGGAGGGAACCAGCCGCTTCTCGCTGATCTCACCTTCGATTGCGTGATCGATGGATGTGTACATGCGCTGCGAGAGTTCGGCTGGGATTCGGTCAGGGAATTCGATCAGAATCATCGCAAAGGTCGTACCTATAAACACGCGCCAATTCGGATCGTAGGTCCTCCATATCACTGCATCTCCGGTTGGATCCGGCTCTTCAGGAGTTCTCTTGAATGTTCCGTACCAACGAACTCCTGGTGTGAGATATTGCTCCTTCAGGACAGCATCGAGGATCTCAGCGGCTCTCTGGCGATCGCCGGGTGCGTCACGGAACAGAAGTCCAAGAGCATACCAGCTTGACTCCCGAACCATGTGGCTTCCTTCGCGGGGGCCGTGATTTGAGAGATATCCTGGGCGGTGGACGAGTTTCGCGATAGGGTCCCATAACTGCGCATTGAGATCCATAGACTCTTGAAACAGCTCCTGGGTGTTCTTATCGAGCGACGCAGGTGTGACGTGACGCGGAGTAATAGCGGCCTCACATTGCAACACAAAAACCATCATGAGGGAAATGCCAATTGCATAGTGTCTCTTCATTTGCTCTCCATCCTAGTCGTCATAAGATCACTGCTCGGTGTTCGAGGAGCAAGTATTAGTGCGGCCTCCGTTGAGCGGCAGTTGAGGGGCTGCCATGAAGAGGAACATTCTGCTAGCGGTAGGAACGATGGCCTTGACAGATGGTTGGAGCGGTTATTCGCGTTACTAAAAGTTGAACTTTACTCCAAATTCAATCTTGCGGCTCTGCGAGCCGGAAGCGATCGACGTAATCGTTCCGACCGTGGATGTATTGGTTATATTTGCATTCGGAGTAGCGAAATTGGGGTGATTGAAGATGTTGAAAGAGTCGGCTCGAAGCTGGAGCGTATATCTCTCCTTCCAGACCGTGTTTTTTGCGAGGTTCATATCCCAGTTTTGGAGATGGGGTCCCCACAACATGTTGTATGCTGACGTCCCATACGTCGCATAGGTTACGGGTCCAGTAGAGCTGTAGATCGTAGCGCACGGGCCGGTTGCGGCCGAGTTGTAGCAGGGAGGAGCGGTGAACGCAGTCGGATTGAACCATTTAGCCTTAGTCTTGTTCGATGGGTAGAGAGCGACCCCCGGCATGCGGTTGGCGCGGCCGCTCACAAGGCCCACTGGGGTACCAGGGGCCGTGTACGAGACGGAAAACGGCTGACCGGTCTGGTAAGTGGTGATTCCCGAGATCTGCCAACCGTTGATCAGCTTATTGGTGAGGTTGCTGACCCCGCCGAAGAACCTCTGTCCTCTGCCAAAGGGAAAGGCGTAAGAGTAGCTGACAACAAAGACCTGCGGAGTAAGGCCTGAAATGTTGCCGTAGGAATCATTGACATTTGAACCGGAGGGATCTTGCAGGTTTTCCGTTCCGATGATCCTGCTCCACTGGTATTCGGCGTTCACCATGAAACCATTGCTGTATTGTTTATGCGCACCAATCTGGAGCGCGTTCATCGAGGTGCGGAAGATGGGAGAGAGAAAGACGTTGATCGAGGAGAACGGCTGAACAAATCGGCGGTTTTGTGGATTCACACCGACCTGCGGCGTATTGAGATTGATGTCAGGAGCTACATTTCCGCTTCCGCTCGCATTGTTCTGTTTAATATTGCGCTGACCTACGTAACCGATGCGAACCCCAATCCCTTTCGGGAACTGCTGTTCCACTGCGAGGTTGTAGCCTTCGGTATAGGGTTGTGTTGTGCTGTGTTGCGCGGCGACTGACGGGTTCGCAGCGAAGGCTCCTGTCGCCGAGAATGGAGCGTACATTGAGAACGATGGAATAGCAGTAGCCGGCTGAGAGAATGTCTGCGCACCGGAGAATGGAAGAGTTCCAAACGGAGTGCCCGCATAGGATGCTGGTATTAGATTGAAATAGATGCCGAAGGCTCCGCGCACGACGGTGTTCGGTCGAACCTGATAGGCGAATCCGAAACGGGGAGCGAAGTTCTTCGTCGCCTGTCCGAGGTAATCGAAGACATTGTTGGGTAAGCCGACTTGTGAGGAAAGCGTAATTGGAAGCGTCAGAAAACCAGGGATCGCGGAAGCTGGAAAATGATCCCCGAAGACCACGATCTTCTCGAGCGCGGGAACATACAGCGAGTTGTTGCCATAAGGATTGTCTTTAAACCACTGCAGATCGTAGCGAATCCCCATATTGAGGGTAAGGTTTTGCAGAAGCTTCCAGTCATCCTGGACATAGAATCCGTATTGGCTCGATAGGTTCTTCGTGATGTAGTTGCTCGGAGTTGGCTTACCAGTCGTGTTTGGATATCCCAGGAGAAAGTCGGCGTATGCGATGCCTGTGTACCTGCCAGTAAACGCATAAGAGCCGCGCTGCGGAGCAACCGCCGCGTCATTCCAGTGGTTGTCCCAAAGGTAGGAGAAGCCCGCTTTGATCGTGTGTTTTGCCAGAACCTTGGTTATCGCGGTGTTGGCCTGAATCACCTGCTCCAGATCCTTGGAGCCCTGCTCTGCGACCGACGTGATGTTGGTGATCGTGATTTGGGGCGCTCCCTGGATCAACTGCGGTCCCAGGCCTGGAATGATCGACGAGAAATCCGTGTTGACGTTCTGCGGCGTGCGAAAGATCGGAAGGTGGAAGAACGACGCGTACGTGTCGATCAACAAGGTGGGAGAGAATGTGTGCGTCCAGCCGATGATGTACTGGGAATTGTGTTCCCCGTCGCCAGAGAATCCGCCAGCTAGACTTGATGTTCCCACATCCGGATTCGGACCGTAGTTCGCTTTCAGGAAAGTAAAGCGCAGCTGGTTGCTGTCGTTGATCTTGTGGTCGATGCGGACGGAGTAGCGGGTTGCCTTACTCGTGTAGGGAACCAGTTCAAGAGTATTGATGCCGCAGCCACTCGTGGTCGTTTGGGGATAGAGCAGATTCTGAAGTTGCACATCCACGGAGTTAAACAAGCCTGAATCGATCCTGTTTCCTGTAAAAGCAACACCAGTCAACGGATTCTTAATTATTGTGCCGCTCCCGGTTGCACATGCCCCACCCGGAAGGAAGGCGGAGAAATCGCCTTGTCGCATGGCGGCGGTCGGTTGTTGGCTGTTAACGTTGGCCGACTGGTCCAGGCGAAACCCTTCGAAGGCAAAGAAGAAGAAGGAGCGGTCCTTGCCGTTGTAGATCCTGGGAATGTAAATCGGGCCTGACAGATTACCCCCGTATTCATTTCTCTGGTATGGCGGGCGCGGCAGCGCGCCTGCGAAGTACTCCTTAGCTGCGGTACCTCGTGAACGATTAAACGCCAGCACTCCACCGTGCAGCTGATTGGTTCCGCTTTTGGTGACGACGATAACCTGAGAGGGTTGGTTAAACTCGGCAGGGATTCCTGTCGTCAGAACCTTGAACTCAGAGAGAGCATCGAGCGAAGGAACTTCGGCCTCAGCGCGCTGCAGCGTTACCTCTTGATTCGTGACTCCATCTAAGGTGGATCCCATACCTCCATAGGAGTTGCGCGTTCCGGTTCCGATCGATGGCGTCACGCCTCGGACTGCGAGCTGGTCCTGAGCTCCTGCGCCCTGCACTCCAGGAGCAAGCGCAATGAGCCCGACAAGGCTGAGACGCCCGTTGAGTGGGGTATTCGTGATGGTCTGGCTGTCGACCACCAATCCCACTGAGGAGGTCTCGGTCTGAATGACCGGAGCGGCTGCGGTGACAAGGACCGTCTCCGTTTGAGCCCCAACCGTCAATTGGGCATTGATCTGGACGACCTGGTTAATCTGAAGGGTTATGTTGTCCTGCTGAAAGGCCTTGAAGGTCGCCTTATCGACCTTCACGCTATAGACACCAGGTGGCAACTGCGTAACTGTGTAACTCCCCACATCAGAGGTGGTAACAATCCGCGTTGCGTTTGTTTCAACATGGCGCACCGTCACATTAGCGCCTCCGACTGCAGCTCCAGTCTCGTCCGTTACCGTTCCGGTGATCGAACCAGTGATTCCTTGTGCCCCTAAGTATGGCGTCTGGCTTAGTGCACAAGTAAGTAGCAGTGATGCAACTAAGATGTAAGACCATCGACTCGTCTTCGTTGTGATTGCTGAAGTTGCGCGCTGATCTGAGTTCCCTAAGAAGATCTTCATACCTTCCTCATTTCCACTTTCTTTGGAGGAATCCCGAGGGAGAAGAACTTTTGTGCGCGAAGATTGTACACGCAGAGATCACCAGCAATCGAACGAACCCACAACCCTGGAATGGCAGCCGCATCCCTCAAGCAAAAATGCTTTGGAATGAATGGTCATCGGTACGCAACCGAATAGTTTGTCCGAGCTACCAGACATCGGCTTCGGAACAGGTCTTTGTTTATTGCAGGAGCCCGAGGTCAGCCATTTGTTTCGGATTGGCTTCATCGACTGCCAGAAGGTTATGGCAGGTGGAGCAGTCGTTGCCAATGCTCTTGCCATCCTTCGTATTGTGGCTGCCGTCGTGACAACGGAAGCAACCCGGGTAGTCATTGTGGCCGAGGTTATTCGGATGGGTGCCCCAGGTAACCTTCATGAAGGGGAATACATTGTCGCTATAGATTTTGCTGAGAGCCTTTGCCGCCTGGTCGACAGTGTCGCGCTTCTGATTCCATGCTTCCGGATAGTGGGTCCTGTAAAACTCCGTTAGGCTATTCTCGATCTTTGCTTTCGCGTCGTCCGCTGATGAGTATTCCGCCTTGATCAGGGCGAGACCCTGTTTCCGGACGAAGGGCAGGGAAGAGCTGATTTTACCCTGCGCCATCGCTTTATTGATGGCACCCTCTGGAGTGTCGAAAGAATGCGCAGGCCTATTGTGACAGTCGATACAATCCATGACGCGCTTTTCTCTGCCCTCCGGTACCTTGGCATCGGAGGCTAGATACTCGGTTGTCGTTCCATCGGCGTTTACCTTGGCAGCCCAGGGAATTGTTTGCTTGGTTTCATCCGTAGCAATGTACTCGATTCGGCCCATGTGCGCGCCGTGTATTCCATTGGCACGGCCCGATAAATCGCGGCCGCCAACGTGGACCAGCACAAGGGAATGCGTGGCGGAATTGTTTTCATCATCACCGAACGATGTCTTCACAACGAGCTTGTCTCCGGTATTCCGTTCCGGATTGTGGCACCGAAGACATGTGGCGTGGGCAGGGGGCACCTTGCCTTCCGGCATGATGGGAGTTGAATAGGTATTGAAGACAACATGAAAAAGTTGCCTGGTGCCGTTGAGCTTCGCGGTGACGAAGCCCGGAACTCCCTCTGCAATGTGACATTCCGTACATGCAACTCTGGAATGGGGGGATACCTGATAAGCGTTCCACTCGGGAGTCATCACATGACAGCCCTGGCCACAAAATGTTGGCTTGTCCATGTGAGCAACGCCGCGGTAGCTGGCAGTGCCCAGAATGACAAAGTTGATAAATGTAGCGATAAGGAGAAAGAGCAGGGCCCGACGGAAGACGGGACTGTCCAGAGCTATCTTGGGGTAGTCGGAGGGCGATACTCCAGAGGCTTTGAGCTGCCGCCTGCGCAACGAGATGCCGATGGGGATGAGAATCAGCCCTAGGACAAAGAGTATGGGAAGGCAAACGTCAAGAATGATTCCAACGTACGGATTCCCTGATCCCCCGTGGCCAAAAGCATCCACAACCCAGAACCCAATCAGGGTTAGAGCTGACGCGGTAGCCAGCCCGACCCCGATAAGGCTGATTGAATTGCTCGCGTGGAAGAGGGTCGACCGAACCCTGCTCTCTCCAGACTGCCCAGATTGGCTCATCGCTCAGGTTCTCTTCTTCTCTTGCTATTTTTTCTGCAGGGTACGGATGTATGCGACAACATCCGTGATCTGGGCATCTGTAAGTTTGCCCGCAAAACCTGGCATCTTGTTTCTGCCTTTCTTCGTGACTGCGATGAGGTCGTCATCAGACATCTTCATAATGTCTGGCGAATTGAATGGATTAGCTTTTGTCGATTTGCCTGCCGGCGTGTTTCCGCTCCCGTCAGCCGCATGACACATCTGACACTTGGATTTGTAAGTATCTGCGCCGCTCTGGGCAAAACTCATGGCGGTGCTGACAGCAAGCAAGCTGGCGATGCAGAGGCGAGTGCACTGTTTCTTCATGATTTTTGAGGCTCCTTCTCTTGCGCAATTGACGATCCTAGACAGCACAAATTACCTAAAACGCATAACGTACGGCAAGCGTAACTACATTCGCATGGAAGTTCCGCGGAAGCGTAGGACCGACTGGCAGCCCTTCACCATAACCGTAGAAGTTGTAGTCTGCCTTCCATGTCCAACTCTTCTCCAGATCCCAGGCGACACCTGCATAGGGTGACTGGAAATACGACTGTAGCGAACCGTTGACCTGGCGCACGTTCATCGTAGTAGTGCTACCATTCACCGCACTGATGCGATAACCGGCATTCAAATGAAAGCGATTCAATGGGGAGGAGACAATTCCGAAGGACCCATACTGTGTCGGCTGGTTGTAGTAGCCGTCGCTCAGATACGGCGTCCCAGCGCTAACGCAGATGGGTGGCGCGTTCCCTGCGTTAGGCGGAGGCGGTGTGGAGCCGTAGCACAGGATCGTCGTGGAGTAGACGTCGTTGTAGCCGTAACTTAGGTCCAGCGACCACTTCTCGCCGGGTGCAATGGAAGCTCCAAACGAGAATTCGTGATTGTGCTCCAGATGATTCACCGTCGTCACGTTGTTACGACTTTCGAAGATATTGGCAGTGCCAGAAAGCGTGAGCCAAGGACGCGGCTGATAAGTCGTACGAACCAAGTAGTGCTGAAGTTGACGTGGGCTGATGCGGGTAAACGTGTTGTCCGCGTACATGCCATCGAAGTTGACATTGATACGCAACTGTGGAGTCGGACGAAGTGCTGCACCAAAAAGCCCCCAATTTTCGTGGATTTGGGTTACGTTCTCTAACTGCGTAATCGTGCGGCTCCGATAACGGTAGCCTAGCGAAAGGCGGGCACGAGGAGTCACATCCCACGCAGCCAAAAAAGTATTGGTGTTCGTCTTCTGGTTGAGTAATTGGTAGTCCGTTGTTGTTGTGGTGGTGGGATTGCCGGGAGGGACCAGCATTGAACTTCCGGTATAGTCCGTCTCAGTAAAGATATTGGTGCCGGGCTGGCGAAAATACCAATAGTTGTAGACATTCGAGAGCGAGATCTTTGGCGTGATTTGATATGTAGCTCCGAAATCGCCATTGACGTTGATGCGTTGAACGTGCGCAGAGCCCGTAGTGACGGTTTGACGCAGTGAGCCGCGCGAACTGAAACCGTTGAAGAGCTCATAGAAGTTCTTAAGGTTACTGGTGGTGCCGTTATAGAGCAGACGGCCGTTCATGGTGAGCCTGCGAATGGATGAACTCTGAAAGCGCAACTGTTCTGTCGGGAAGAGCGTACGCGTAGGAGCGTAACGTTGGTATGCGAGGTAAGCATTGCATGTTGGATTTACCGTTCCGTTACTGTTGAACGGGGCGGAACAGGGAGTACCCCACACCGACGAAAGATTTACACCCAGGCTCACCGGAGTCCCATTCGCCAGCGCATAGTTGAGTCCAGCAAGCTGCCAGTTCGTGTCCCCCTTGTAGTGGGTAATGAATTGGTCGTAGCTGACGGTTGTTCTGGGGTCTGGCTTCCAATCGACCCCAGCTGTCCACGTATCGGTCGAGTTTCGCCAGTTCTGAAGCAGCAGAGCATCCGTTCCAATATGAATCGTGCTGTAAGACGGCCCTTGATTAATATTGTGGTTGTATCCGAAGCGGACGCTGAAGCGCGAAAGAGGAGCTAACGTCAGGTTGAGATCTAGAACCCGGCGCACAGTGTTATAGAGGTGCGGCGAGTAAAGAGCAGGAACAAAAGGATTCGAGTTTGGCGGAATGAGCGGATTGGCCAGAAGGTTGTAATCAAAGTACTGGCGGTTCCGACGGAAGGTTCCGCGAAAGTCGTAAATCCGCCCCTTCGAAACATTGAGATACGTCCCGTTAATGGGATCGCCGCCATAGCCGAAACTACTCGTCGACAGATTATCGAAGAAGGTAGCGTGGGAGGGATCCTTGGCACGCATCGTGAGTGATTGATTGAGAATGCGCGGACCGGAGTGAATGTTGACCAGCGTGTTGTACATGGGACCGCTGCCTGACCGATCGACGATGTGGCCTCCGAGGTCGACAGACTGGTGGGTGACATATCCAGCGATGATCTTTTCCTCAGGTTCAGGAGGGGGCGTGGGTGTGGCGTCCTGAGCACGCGTTACGGGGCCGACCATGATCACAAGAACAGTAGCGGCTATTCCTTGCAGGTCGTTCCGTCGGGTTCCGAGTCCTAACAGGTGTGACAGGAACGAGAAGACGCTTGTCATGCTTGGCCACCCTTAGTGGAAAAACACACTGCTTGAGTTAGAGCCGTGGATCTGCGTATGGCACACGGTGCAGGCTTGGTACTGATTGGCCATGTTGTGAAATGAAGGGGTGCCAGGCGCAGTAAAGGTCTCATTGCGGGCCGAATGGCACTGCAAACACAGCGTGTTCACGTTGCTGCGATTTAACAGACGAGGATTTGGTGAACCGTGCGGGAAATGGCAAATTGTACAACCTTCAGTTTTAACTGGAGGGTGCTCATATACAAATGGGCCGGCAGTCTCCGTGTGGCATTTCACGCATACGGCATCTCCGGCAACGCTGCTGCGCAATTGCTTTTGCTTAAACGTTCCATGGGGATCATGACAGTCGCTGCAACTGACAAGTCCTTCGTCAACCTTATGGTGGAAGGGTTGCGCAAATGCTGGCTTTATATCGGTATGGCAGGTATAGCAGAGCTTCGGCTGCGAGATCTTGAGCATATTGGCTTCGCTCTTAAAAGAATGCACGCTGTGACAACTGGCGCACCCCACGCCGGCTTCTCCGTGGGCCGAGCGGTCAAAGTTCGGATGCGCACCAGCATGGCACGTAAGGCATTTTTCATCAACAACCTTCGGCTCAGCCTTGCTGAACTGAAAGATCTTTGTCGCATCGCCACCTGATTCCACATGCTCCTTCCCCGGCCCATGGCAGTTTTCGCATGTAACTCCTTTACCGCCATGCATGAGCGCAAGCCGGGAATGAGGGTTGTCGGCAAACTTCTTCTGGATCTCTCCGTGGCAGGTCTCGCAAACCTCGGAGCCAACAAAGTTATCGGGCTTCGTCGCATCGGGTTTCTGCGATGCTCCGGCTTGCGGCTTGTCGTCGGTTGCACCTTGTACCAGCGCGGATGTCCAGATCCCGCACGACATAGCCATGAGTGCCGCACTCAAGAGCAACCTTCGCATCTGCCTCTCCGCAAAAAAGCGTTCCGAACTTACTCTGTTTGTTTCCTAGAATCGTCTTCGTGTCTGGCCTCCATCGAACAGCATTCACCATTCTTCAGCAGGACGAACACGTGCCCAATTTCCGGGAGCAAGAGCGATGCCACAGCTCAGATAGGTCACCGCTTAGCCCAGGGTGATAGTAGCCATCGCGAATGGCGCAATCCATTACATGTTTCAAGTATGCGCATCGCCGAACATATTGCGGGACCGAGGAAATACCATTTCCAGCGTAGCGAGTCCAGATAACATTCGCAACTGTTAACAATTACAGTCGACTCGGAACTCCCACTGTGAAACCTTCGCGCAACCATTTCATCATCGCGAAAGAAAGCCGCATCCATAAGTGCGATTCGGTCAGTGCATTGACGCCGAGTATGCGAGCGAGCGGCATTGAAGGGCGAATGATTGCGGCTTCCAGAAAGAGCAACCGTTCGCCGACCCTGGACTCGTTTAAACGACGTGACGGGTGGACCGAGATAATGCTCGGCAACACAGGCTCGTCGCTGTTCTTTTTGACAGTATCCAGAAATTGGACTCGTTCGCTAGGCTTAGCTCCTTAATGGAGAGGTGTTTGGCTCATGGCCGAGAAAGAGAAAAACATTAACCAGGACGGGAACAAGTTAACTAACAAACAGTACATGAAGGAGCTTCGCCGGCTGCAGGCTGAACTCTGCAAGCTTCAGGACTGGGTCAAGTACAAAGGCTTGCGCGCAATTGTGGTGTTTGAGGGGCGTGATGCCGCCGGTAAGGGAGGCACGATCCGTGCAATCACGGAACGAGTAAGTCCTCGCGTATTTCGTGTCGTTGCCCTGCCCGCCCCATCCGATCGGGAAAAATCGCAGATGTACTTGCAGCGTTATATGGCGCACTTTCCTGCGGCCGGTGAGATCGTAATCTTCGATCGCAGTTGGTACAACCGGGCGGGCGTGGAATATGTGATGGGATTTTGTACGAAGGAACAACATCGCCTGTTCCTTGATCGGTGTCCTCTGATGGAGCAATACATCGTCGACGGCGGAATCATTCTCATCAAATATTGGCTCGAAGTGGGCCAAAAGGAGCAGGAGCGACGATTCAAAGCAAGGATTAATGATCCCTTGCGGCAGTGGAAGCTGAGCCCTATGGATACCGAATCCTTTCGCCGCTGGTACGAGTTCTCCCACGCACGAGATCTCATGTTGAAAGCGACTGACAGCAAACACGCTCCCTGGTATCTCATTCGTTCAGACGACAAGAAGAGGGCGCGGCTAAACTGCATCTCCCATCTTCTCAGCATGATTCCTCATAAGAAGGTCCCTCGGGAGAAAGTGAAGCTACCAGCGCGCAGTACGCAGAAGCACTATGACGATCAAACGCCGCTGAAGAACAGACATTTCATCCCTCAGATTTATTGATGGGTCCCGCTGAGACCGTCAATGGAAGTTGAGTATGCCTGTCAAGAATGACAGTTTCCCGTGCTCTTTCGGCCCTTTACTATCGACAATGACTTTTAGAATCGAGCGAGATTCCGAGGCTGCGGCTTGGGTCCATGTCGAGGCCAAGGGGTCGAAAGGATGGAGACAGATATGAAGAGACTTCCTCTAGTCTGGATGGCCTTGGTGCTATTTGTTACGAGCACTGCTTTCAGCCAGGATGTTCGCTACAACTTCGACAAGAATACTGACTTTTCGAAGTTCAAGACCTACAAGTGGGTAGCCATCAAAGATGCACAGAAGGTTAGCGACCTCGTTGACAAGCAGATCAAGGACTCAATCGAGGCTCAGTTAACGCAAAAGGGTCTGAGCAAGGTTGATTCAGATAACGCCGATCTCTTTATGGGATACCAGACGGCGATCGGAACGGAAAAACAATTTACCTCCTTCAGCAGCGGCATGGGACCGGGATGGGGGCCGGGCGGTGGCTGGTACGGTGGCGGCTGGTATGGCGGCGGCGGGATGTCCACAACGACGGGTTCGACCTCGACCATCTACACCGGGCAGTTGGTCTTAGATATGTATGACTCCACCAATAAAGACCTGGTTTGGCGTGGGTCGGTGAGCAAAACCCTTGATCCAAAGGCAAAGCCCGACAAACAAGAAAAGAACCTCAACAAGGCAATGGCAAAACTCCTGAAGAACTACCCTCCGCCGGTAAAGAAGTAGTTTTTCATCTTACGAGAGCAGGTCCGGGGGATTCGCCGGAACGTGATCTTCGAGTGCGCGGCTAACTTGTGCCCGCTCAGATGATCGATGCGATCCCCTCAACGGTCAAATCACTCGGATGACTACCATGGTGATGTCGTCATCTAACTCGCCGCCAGGACCGCGATTTGCCCAAATGGACAGCTCTTCAAGTAAGTGATCGGCGAATTGATTTGCAGTCGGGCTCTGTTCCGTTACCAAGAACTGCCGGAACCGATTTTCACCGAACTCGACCTCTGAGGAATTTGCGGTCTCCGGGATACCGTCGGTGTAGAGCAAGCACCAGTCACCCTCAGTGAATGGCAAGTCCACTGAAGAAAAGGTCGCCCAGGGGAACCTCCCCAGGAACAAGCCATTTTCAGCCACATCTTGCACATTTGGGGAGGACGCACCCCAGAAGAGCATTGGAGGGTGGCCGGCGCCAGCGTAGGTCATCGTCTTCTTGCCCATGTCGATGAAGAGATAGGCCGCGGTTACGTGATGGTGCTCGAACTTCCCGCACAAGACTTGATTCAATCCGGATAGCACTTGTGCGGGATCCGTTGCATGCGGCACCTGCGCCGCCAGCGCTATCTTCAGCATCGATGCGATCAGAGCGGCGGGCATGCCATGTCCCGAGACATCGGCCATCAGAATCCCGATGCGCCTCTCATCGACAACGATGAAGTCGTAGAAATCACCCGCAACCGAGGTCATCGGCATGTAGCGGGCTGCGATATCCAGCCCCTCGATCTTTGGGATCTCGGTTGGAAGAATCGACATCTGGATCTGGCGTGCGGTTTCCAACTCTTTCTGAATCGTCCGCAATTGCTGCGCGAGCTGTTCCTGGATGCCGCGGAGCACCAAGTGCGTTTGGACACGCGCTTTCACTACTGCTGGAGAAAAGGGTTTGTGAATGTAATCCACCGCACCCGCTTCAAAGCCCCGTGTCTCATCCTGAACGTCAGTTTGTCCCGTCAGGAAGATGACGGGAATATCTCGGGTCTGTGAATGCAATTTCAATTGCGAACATACTTGGTATCCGTCCATCTCGGGCATCATAACGTCAAGCAATATCAGGTCCGGCCGAGGGGTTGCATTCGCAAGCTCCAAGGCTTTGGGGCCATTAGTCGCGATACGGATTTTGTAGGTATCCTTCAGAATCGAATTCACGATTTGGATGTTCGCAGGAGCATCATCCACTAAGAGAACTGTCTTCATCTGATCGAGTTTGTTCATCTCATTTGTCACCATTTCGTGCGCATACTGTGGCGATCTCATCCAGTTTGACTAGGGCCGATTCGAAATCAAAATCGTCAATGAAGGCATTGAGAGCTTCCAGTTGTTGTTTCGGCACAGTGCCTTTTGCCGCGTCCAGTAGGTGGCGAAAGGCATCTTCCGCAGCGCCGTCGCTTGCCTCTAGAAGCGTTCGGAGCCTGGCAATAGCAGCCATGGTCGCCGCTTCATCGAAAGTTGACGTCCGGACTTCGTTCGCTCTTGCAGGGGTTGATTCTCGCAGCGCCAGCTTGATGGCATCCACTTGGCGACTTAACGATACCGTAAACTCGCTGAGCAGTGCGGAGACCGATTCCTGGCCTTCTCGCATTGCTTTCTCCAACTTCTGCGCGGCGGATTGCACGCCCGTAATTCCCAGGTTGCCCGCCACGCCTTTGATCGTGTGAGCGATGCGCTCGGCCATTTGAAGGTCTCCACGCTCAATTGCGGTTGATATCTTGGCGGAAGCGTCTCCTTGATCAGCCGCAAACTTAGTTAGCAGATCGCGATAAAGGTGTTCGTTTCCGGCAACTCGCTTCAAGCCATCGGCCAGATTGATACCGGCAATTGCCGGAAGAATCACTGCATCCTCTCGTCTTGTGGGTGCAGGTGCCGGGTTGATCGCTTCGGCGGGCTTGACCTTGACCCATCGCAACAAAGTAGAGAACAGCGCGTCAGGATCAATTGGTTTCGACACGTGATCATTCATGCCTGCGTCAAGACAAAGCTGGCGCTCCTCGACTAATGCATGGGCCGTCATCGCGATAATAGGGAAATCCCGCAAACGCGGATCACGGCGCAATAGTTTGGTTGCTGTAGTGCCATCCATCTCCGGCATTTGCAGATCCATCAACACAACGTCGTAAGGTGGAGATCCCGCGCATTCAGTCAAAAGCTTGACCGCTTCTCGGCCGTTGTTTGCGACGGTGACGACAGCTCCTGCGCTCTGCAATAATTCTGTCGCAACCTGCTGGTTCAGTACGTTGTCTTCGGCCAGAAGGACTCGTACGCCGGTTGCGTCGTAGACAAGAGTATCGCTGGTCTTCTTCTGAAAGCGGCGTTCTTCCAGGCCCTTGGCACCGAACATGTCGGCCAGGGTATCGAAGAGCACGGACGAATTGACTGGCTTGAGCAGATAAGCATCGATCCCAATGTCCTCTGCTTTCGCGCGAATGTCTTCTCGGCCGAAAGCAGTCACCATCACAATCTTTGGAATGTGCTGTAATCTGTCATGACGTTTGATGAGGCGGCTCGCTTCTAACCCGTCCATCCCGGACATGTGCCAATCCATCAACACTAATCGATACGGGTCCTGAGAATCTGCGGCGGCGATCTCTCGAACAGCGTCGTCGCCCGACGAGACAGAATCTACGCGGAGCGCAAATACTCGAAGTGCGTCAGTAAGAATCTCACGCGCTTGCGCATTGTCATCTACAACGAGAGCCCGAACACCAGCCAGATCTGGGATAAACCGCTTTGGCCTCTCGCCCGATCCAATGCCAAACCATGCGGTGAAATGGAAGGTGCTGCCTACGCCGGGCTCGCTCTCGGCCCAAATGTTTCCTCCCATCATTTCAACCAATCGCTTCGAGATCGAGAGGCCGAGCCCGGTGCCGCCGTATCTTCTCGTCGTTGATGTGTCTGCCTGCGAAAAGGCCTGGAAAAGCCGTGCGCTCTGCTCCGGTGTCATGCCGATCCCTGTGTCGCGGACTGAGAACCTTAGCCTGACACGGTCTGCTAACGATTCATCTAGTGCAACAGTCACTAATACCTCGCCACGCTCCGTAAATTTGATAGCGTTATTCACTAGATTGATGAGGATCTGGCCGAGGCGCAGGGGGTCGCCGGTCAGGTTAGTTGGAATTTCATGTTGCGCTGAGACCAGCAGTTCGAGGTTCTTGTCATTTGCCTTCTGAGCAACGATTGACGAAAGATTGTCCAGAACATCATCAAGCCGGAAGTTTGTCTTTTCCATATCCAGCTTTCCGGCCTCAATCTTTGAAAAGTCGAGTATGTCATTGATGATTCCAAGTAGCGCCTGAGCCGCGGATTTTACTTTGGTCAGATAGTCTTCCTGCTTAGGGGTGAGGTCCGTCTTCAATGCCAGGTGCGTCATTCCGAGGATGGCGTTCATCGGTGTCCGAATCTCGTGACTCATGTTGGCGAGGAATTCAGACTTTGCCTTCGTAGCGGCTTCGGCAGCGTCCTTTGCAACTGCGAGTTCGGCTGCCTGCTCTTGTGTTTGTTCCAGTAGCTTCCTCGTTTCGAGTTTGCTCAGTAGAATCTTCGTATTGAGGGCTACAGTCGGCAACAATGCATCGAGCAATGCCTGCTGGCGCGCGGAGACCGGAGTCGAAGGTGCCATCTCGATCACCGCCAGCACTGTATCTTGATTGATTACTGGAACAAAAAGAATGCACGCCGGCGTGATCGTTGCAATTCCAGCGGAGACATGTAGTGGCTTCTCGGAAGTGGAAGTTACTTGAAGAGTGCGGCGTTCCAGTGCGGCCTGACCCACCAGCGCCTCACCCAGTGCAAACTCTCGTGGTTGTATCATGACATCCGTCGCAAAAGCCCCTACACGAGTGAATCGCTTCTGTTGCGAATCCGCCAAGTAGAACGCACCGCACAAAAGGTCGAAGGATTCCGAAATTCGCGAGAGAAGAATTCGAGCGAACTCAGGAGAGTCTTCCGTCGATTGGAGCTTCTCGACGGTTGACGCGACCTCGGCCTTCACCCATCCCAAAGTCTCGCGGTCACGAGCAGCGACTTGCAACGCCTCGAGGGCACGGCTCATCTCGCCAATCTCATTGGGGCGGTTAAGATTGGTAATCGGTTCGTCAAGCCGCCCTGCGGCCACATCCAGAATCCGGTCGCGAAAGGAGAGCACAACCCTTACTACCTCAACCTGTATGATCGTGAGCGCGAGCAGGAACGATGCCGTCAGGCCGAGCGCAATCACGAACCAGATGATTCGGATCGTCCGGCTAGTCCTGGTGGCTAGCTCTGCAGAATGTTGATCAAGCGATGTTTGCAACTGTTCGCCGAGTTGAATGAATGATT
>Ga0126381_100003303_pt1 | contig 17544 bp, 15 predicted proteins | sample PanSoiMetPlot_28_FD_96465 | JGI IMG/M metagenome (GOLD analysis project Ga0126381, IMG submission 96465) | Tropical forest soil microbial communities from Panama - MetaG Plot_28 | ecosystem: Environmental > Terrestrial > Soil > Tropical forest > Bulk soil | place: Panama | collected 2016-02-17 | reverse complement strand
TCTCATGGCCAGCCCCCGTTCTGGCGTACTATGGCAACCCGTATTTGTGTACCCGGAGTAGGCGCTCCTGCACTCATCGTAGCCACGGGTACATGCGGAGGCCGCAAATGGGACACGCCGTCGGTGATGTGCTTGGCCTAGCGGGGGCCGTCGCCGTCAGCCCGCTCGCGATCGTCGCGAGCATCCTCATCGTGTCCACGCCACGCGGGCGCCAGGGCGGCCTGCTCTTCATCCTCGGCTGGGTCCTGGGGCTCGCCGCGCTCGGCGCCATCGTGCTGGCCGTCGGCGGCCCGGGCCATGCCTCCACCCACCACCACCCGGCCACCTGGGTGGGCGGCCTGAAGCTCGCCCTCGGCGTGCTACTGGTCCTGTTCGGGGCCTGGCAGTGGCGCCGACGTCCCAGAGACCCTGCGGAGGCGCGCCTGCCAACCTGGATGACCGCGATCGACCGCCTCACCCCCCTCAAGATCCTCGGGCTCGGACTGGCACTGTCGGGAGCCAACATCAAGAACGCCCCTCTGGCCATCGCCGCAGGCGCCTCAATCAGCTCGGCCGGGATCGGAGTTCCTCAGCAGATCGCGACGCTTGCCATTTTCGTGATCATCGCCTCACTCGGGGTGCTCGCCCCGCTGGTCGTGTACCTGATCACGGGCGAGCGGGCGAAGCGGATACTGGGAAGCTGGCGAGACTGGGCAGCCCAGCACAACGCCGCCGTGATGGCCGTCCTGTTCTTCGTCCTTGGCCTCAAGCTAATCGGCGACGGCATCAACATCCTCACCTGAACGCGCTCTTACGGCACCGTGTAGACCACCATCTGCGGCGAGCCGCCTTTGGGCCCGTAGAGGTCAGGGCCGCCCGCCGCGACGAGGATTGCGTTGCCTGCGATGGCGAGCGGCGCGTTGGCCGACGTCGGCAGCTTGTGCTGGTAGACGATGGCGCCGGTGTCGCGGTTGAGGGCGATCAGGACGCCGGTGTAAAGGGTGGTGAAGACGAGGTCGTTAGAGACGGTCATGGCACCCAACGGCATTGCCGGCACCTTGGTGTCCCACTCGACCTTGCCGGTGGTCAGGTTGAGAGCTTCTATTTCGCCCGTGCCAGTGCCTTCTGGGGCGCCCAGCGGGTAGCTCAGCTTGGCGAGCGTAAATGGCAGGTCGACGGTGGCCACGTACACCTTGTTGCCAGCCAACGCCGGGTTGGACAGCAGGCCGCCAAGCGAGCCGGGAAGGATTGTGTAGGGCGCCTTCAGCGCGAGCTTGTGCTCCATTGCATCGCGCGAGTAGTTATCGGAGCTGCTGTGCGCTCCGACAGGTGTCTTCCAGATCAGCTTGCCGGTGCTGGCGTTCATCGCGTAGACCACGCCCATCTTGCCTGAGCCGATGACGGCAGGCTCTCCGTTGATCGTCGCGGCAATGGGCGAGGTCTGCATGTCGTGGTCCATGAAGTCGTTGGTGACGCCCTGGTAGTACCAGCGCGGCTTCCCCGTCGCCGCATCCAGATTGACGTCGCTGTCTGAGTAGAGCTGCGCCGAAGGATGGGCGATCGCCGCCGCTGCGGTCTGGTACGGATTGCCGATGCCGAATGTCACCGAACCGTCGTTGCCGACCAGTGGGGTCTCCCATGCGCCGCCGGTCCCGAACTTGCTGGTCGCTGAGCTGTTGCTGGCGCCAACGATCGTGTTCACTTTCCAGGCCAGCTTGCCGGTACGTGCGTCGAGTGCCAGCAGTATCCCGCCGCCTGGTCCGGTTCCGATGGAGCTTGCCAGGTAGACTCGGCCGTTGGCCGCCTGGGGCTGGATACCGAACGCGCCCTGACCACCGTTGAGCAGATTGCGGTCGACCCAGATGGTCTTGCCAGTTCTCGCGCTGAGCGCGAAGACCGTGTTCGTGGTGTCGCCGTACACGACGCCCCCGGCCACCGCGACGCCGTTTGGCCCGCCCTCGACTATCTTCGTCGGGCTGACCTGGTACTCCCACTTGAGCTTGCCGGTGGCCAGATCGAGCGCATACACGTTGTTACCCAGATCCTGCAGGTAGGCGACGCCGTTGGCCACGATCGGCGTCGCGGTCAGCGAGCCGAAGGTGGGTCCGGTCGGTACCTCCGCGGCTGGCAGCTTGAACGTCCATGCCTGCTGCAGGCTGGCGACATTGGCTGACGAGATCGTGGAGCCCGCGGCGTCCCGTGTATTGGCTAGATCACCATTCGGATACGGCCATGACCCGGAGGGCTTCGGCGCCTTGGGGTTCCGCACGGTTGTCCCGGTCGGCGTACTCGCGCTACAAGCGGCTAGCGGCACACCGACCGCGATGAGCAACGCCGCCGCTATGCATGCCCGTGCAGTCATTTTGGCTCCCATCAGCCGTTGCATCTATCAAATAGATATCACTTTGATAGTAGGCTGTCAATCGGCCTCAGGGGTCCCCAGCTGGTCGCGGCGGCGTGTCAGGTAGGCGATCTCGGCGGTGTTGCCCGCCAACTCGATGGCTCTGTCGTACGCCGCGCGTGCCTGCTGACTGCGGCCAAGCCGCCGCAGCAGGTCGGCGCGAGCCGCATGGTAGGGGTGATAGCCGGCCAGCTTGTCCTCAATACGGTCAACGGCCGCCAGTGCCACCTCCGGGCCGTCGAGCTCAGCAACCGCGATGGCCCGGTTCAGAGCGATGATCGGGGAGGGGTCGAGGCGGACGAGCTGGTCGTAGAGGGCGAGGACCTGCGACCAGTCGGTGTCGCGTATGTCGCGGGCGGAGGTATGGACCGCGTTGATCGCGGCGAGGATCTGGTAGCGACCTGGAGGCACCCCGGCGGCCAGCCGCTCGCGCACCAGGCGATGACCCTCGGCGACGAGCGCCGCGTCCCATGCCCCACGATCCTGCTCGTCGAGGGTAACCAGCTCGCCGCTTGCCGAAACCCGGGCGGCGCGGCGGGCCTCGATGAGGAGCATCAGCGCGAGCAGCCCGGCCACCTCGCCGTCCTCCGGCATCAAGGCACGGATCAGGCGAGTGAGCCGAATCGCCTCAGAGGTCAAGTCGTGACGTACGGGATCGGTGCCAGGGCCGCTCGCCAGGTACCCCTCGTTGAAGACGAGGAACAGGACGGCGAGTACGCCAGAGACGCGGGCCGGGAGATCCTCAGCCGACGGCACCCGATAAGGGATGCGAGCCGCCTTGATCTTGGCCTTCGCGCGGGTGATGCGCCGCTCCATGGTGGTTTCCTGCACCAGGAAGGCACGGGCGATCTCGGGCACGGTCAGACCGCCGACCATCCGCAGCGTCAGCGCCACCCTGGTCTCCATCGCCAGCGAAGGGTGACAGCAGGTGAAGATCAGACGTAGCCGGTCGTCCTCGATGGCGCCGAGAGGCTCTGGCGGGTCGTCGTACAACAGCTGAGCCTCCCTTTGCTTGTCGTCGCGCTTGTTCTCTCGCCTGATCCGGTCGATGGCCTTGCGGTTACCGGTGGTCGTCAGCCAGGCACCGGGGTTGGGGGGTACGCCGTCAGCCATCCACCGCTCGACAGCAATCGCGAACGCCTCGGCCGCCGCTTCCTCGGCGATGTCGAGGTCACCGAAACGCCTGGTCAAGGTGGCTACTACCCGCGCCCACTCCTCGTGGTGGGCCCGGGTGATCGCCTCGCGGACGTCGATCTGGCTCCCTCCAGTGGGTCTGGGCGCCCCTCGCGGGCGGCCGCTCACCCCTGCTACGAACACCTCTGCCCCGATCCGACACCGCCGCCCCGACTTCTTTCAAGGCCTTCTGGTGATCCGAGCACTGGCAATTAACCCAGCCGACCTAGCGCCGGCCAGGACTGGCGCCATGATCTGCCGCCGTCGGTCGTGCGCCAAAGCGAACCCCCGGCCGGCATAACGGCCGCCGCTGGCCCGGTCGGGAAGACCCCGCCTGGGGTGATAGTTGGCCAGGGAGTAGAGCCGATGACCGACATGCCGTTGGCCGCGGCTGCCGCTCGTAGCCAGAAAGCTGTCCACGTCGCACCGCGGTCAGCCGAGTGCAGTACCCAGAACCCGCCATTGCCAGCCTGGCAGGACAGCCAGAGCGCGGACACCGTGCAGGACAAGGTCTTGGCGATAGCCTCGGCGTGCCAGCGCAGCCCGCCATCGGTGCTCAGCTGGAGCCGGTTGCAGGCATCGATGATGGCGATCAGCGGGCCGTTCACCGTGGCCGATGTCGGTGACTGGACGCCGAATGGCAGGACGAAGCCGGCGCTGTTCCAGTGCGTGCCGCCATCGGTGCTGGTGAAGAGCGTCGACGCGCCGGAGGGCGGCTTCCACCCTGGCTTGAGCTTTTCTGTCCGCTTGATCTGAGCCTGGCTCGCGCACTGCGCGTCACTGCCCGTCACGGCGATCGCGCGGCCGCCGGTGCCGAGCGCCGCGGCCTGCAGGATGTCGTCACCGTTGTTGTCCGGCACCCGTGATGTGGTGAATGTCTGGCCGCCGTCAGCGCTGGAAACGACCCGCATGGCCTCGGTGTAGCCGAGCAGTCGGTGCGGGGAGCCCGCTAGCCAGCTTTCATAGGCATAACGGCCCGACATGAGCTGGTCCGCGCGCACCCAGGCTGATCCGGCGCTGGCGCTAACAAAGTCACCGAGGCTGGTTGCCCACACGTCCGTTGCGCCGGCTCCGGAGAACGCCGACGTGGCGATCCACCTAGGCGGTGACTGCTCGGACCAGGTGCGGCCGCCGTCTGCGGTGCGCCCCAGCGTGGCCATCCTGTCGTCGCCGGCCAGCGCCACGCGGGGGCCAAGGCCAGCGATGCCGGTCGCGTCTTGGCCCGTGTAGGTCCAGTGGTGGCCGCCGTCGGCGGTGACGACCACGGTGCCGTCGCACGGGCCGTTCTCCCCGATCTCACAGCCGCCAGCGAGCGCCCAGCCGGCTCGCGCGCTGACCATGTCAAGCCGCACGTAGCCGACAGTGGAGGGCGAGCCACCGCCGTTGTCGGTCCTGGTGCGCAGCAGGGTGCGCCAGGTGCGCCCGCCGTCGCTGGTCGACTCCACCACCGCGCCGCCGCCGACCTTGAACGACAGCCCACCAGCAGCGAAGCCGTGCCTGGCGTCGATGAACTGCAGGGCCATAAGCGGGTATGGCTCGCAGGACGCCGGCAGCAGCGACCAGGTCGCCCCGCCGTCGGCGGACCGGTAGACCGCGCCCGCGCAGCTCGCGCCGTGCCCTGGCGCGGTGACGAACGCCGCCTGCCCGCCGCCGGTCACCGCGACTCCGCTGAAGCCGCCCTGAGGCAGGTCCCGTCCGACGCGCCGCCAGGTCAGCCCGCCGTCACTGCTGCGCAGCACGGGCGCGGGGAGGAACCCCGAAGTGATGTCGGGAACCGCGATCCCGGTCGCGCGCGGCCCGAGACCGGACAACGCGAGCCGGTAGCCAGATCCCGGCACCAGGCTGCCGGTCTGCGACCGCACCGCGGTGATCCGCTTGATCCGCCAGCGAACCCCATCACGACTCACGGCCAGCACGGGCGGGCCAAGGTTGACCTTTCCTGGCAGGTTGCCGATCGCGGCGTATCCGCCGCCCGCGCGGGTCAGCGACCATCCGGCAAAGCCGGAAAGCATCCGCCGCCAGCTTGTGCCGCCGTCGGTCGACCCGAAGATGCCCAGATCGGTCGCCGCTAGGGTGGCCGGGCCAGCGGCGAGCAAGTCATTGGCGCCGGGCGACGCGGCCGACGCGGGCGGCGTCGCGGACGCCAGGCTAGCGACTCCCCCATAGCGGACGTGCAGGCCTGGGAATAGCCGGTGCAGCTGCCTGCCAGGCCCCGACAACGGAACCGAAGCCTGCACGCTGCGCGACGAGTCACCGCACCCGGCGGCCACGAGCGTCAGCGCCATGACGGCGAAAGCAGCCAGACCCGCACGAGCGTGCCCGCGAATGTAAGTGCTCATGACCCTGGGACGCCGATGCACGGCCGCGGGTTGCTGAGCCTTAAGTTGCTGAGCCTTAAGGCGGGCTACCGGCCCCAGAACACACGGTGCCACCATCTGCGAGTCAGCAGGACCCGCCAGCTGAGCTGCCGTGGGCGCTTCTCGCTCCAGCCGTGGATGCATCTGCCCGAGTCGCCGACCAGGCAGTCACCGACGCAGTCACCCCAGCAATGCCGGCAGTGCCGAATCTCGGGCATGTGCGGCACCTTACCTCCCAGCGCACGCTAAACGCTTTGCAGGCCGGTGGCGGACCGGGAGACACTCGGCGGATGGCTGCTTCCACCGATCAGGGCGTTACGCCCGCGCGGCTGACTTGCGGAATCGTTCTCCGCGTTCGGGAGGACGAGTGTCAGGTTCTGCGCGCGGGACAGCTGTCATCTGTTCGATTCGCGACAAGCTTCCCTTCGCCTCGGACTGAACGGGTGTCACCCGGTCATCTGGTCGCTGTCGCGGCCGCCGCGGACGGCGCTGAGGTGGTGGTATGGCGGTGGTACGACGCCGTCGTCATCGGCGAAGAGGCTGGCCTTGTGCGGCTATGGGAGCCCGCACACGGCGAAGTTGTCGCGCATCCCCGCCGCCCCGAGCAGCGTCGCAAGCCAGGGACCCGTGCCTACTTGTCCGCCGGACTGCCCGGGGCCGACTGGTGGGTCGCCGGCCCCGCGGTCGCGGAGGCGGAGGATGCCGACGTCGACCTGGATGAGGTCGGGCGTTTCTGCACTGAGCATGGTCTATGGCCAGCCCCGGCTTGAGTGCGCGTTCGTCTTAGGCGCTTGGCGGGAACGAGGGTCCGGTGATCACGGCGACCACGCGGCTACCAGGCTCGAAGACTCCCGCTCGGGCGAGGGAGTAGGTCCCGTACATCATCTTCGCGACATACACCCGATCGAGAACGACACCATGCCGGTCGCGGAAGTCTGCGATAAAGGCCTCGAGTTCGGACGTCGCCCGTGCGTAGCCACCGAAGTGATAGCCGGTCTCGATTCGCCAGTCGCCGCGCCGGCTGCCGAACGTACGGAACTGCAAGGCGTCCACCTCACGCTCAAGGAAGCTGCCACCCTTCAAAGCGGAGAACCCTATCGCACGCTGCCCGGGCCGCAGGCCTGCCGCGATTCCGGCCAGAGTGCCGCCAGTGCCGCAGGCGCAGCAGATCACGTCGAAGTCCATGTCGATCTCCGCCGGGATCTCCGCGCAGCCCAGCACCGCAAGCTCGTTGCTGCCGCCCTCAGGCAGCAGGTAGAAGGACCCGAACTCGGCGCGCAGTCCGTCGAGCACGTCGGCGTCCGCCTTGCGGCGGTAGGCATCGCGATCCAGATAACCGAGCCGCATGCCCTGCCGCACCGCGAACGCCAGGGACGGGTTCAGCGGGAGATGCTGCTCACCGCGGATGATCCCGACTGTGGACAACGCGCAGCGTGAACCAGCGGACGCGACGGCCCTGATGTGGTTGGAATAGGCCCCGCCGAACGTCAGCAACGTCCGATCGCCACGCACCCTGGCTTCCGCCAGGTTGTACTTCAGCTTTCGCCACTTGTTACCGGGCACCTCCGCGTGGATGAGATCCTCGCGCTTGAGCCAGACCTCGACGCCGGCAGCTCGCAGGCGGTCATCGGCCAGGCGCTGCATCGGCGACGGCACGCGCACCTGCGACAGGAGCGTCTCGAATGCCCCTCTATTGCTCAGCAGCTTCGACTACCTCCCTCGCAGGCGGGCAACCCCTGCAGCGTAAAGTGCAGAACCGCAGGTCAGCGAGTCGCCCGGGCAGCCGTTAAATGATACGAGGCGTTGCGCCATGGACAATATTGCCGATATGGGGGGCACCCTGGGATGGGGCCATGTTTATCCGCCCAGAGGTGATGAACCGACCTTCGGGAAGCCCTGGCAGAGCCGGGCGTTCGCGCTGACGCTGCTATCGGTCCGGATATCCGGGCAGAACATCGACGCCTTCCGGTACGCGCAGGAGCGCTTGGACCGGGCGGCCTACCTCGACGACGGCTACTTCGGCCGCTGGCTCAACGCCGCGGAACTGATGCTCACCGACAGCGCCATCCTCGCGCCGGGCGCGGTTGACGCCCGCGCCCGCAAGCTGCGAGGCGAGGATGCCCCGGAGCCGCCGATCCCGGAACCTGCCAGGCCGGACTACGTACCGACAGCCAGAGGCTCGCTGCGCACCGTGGACAACCCTCCGGCCTTCGCCGTCGGCGAGCGCGTGCGCGCCAAGGACATGTCGCCATCGGGGCACAGCAGGCTGCCGCGCTATGTGCGAGGACACACCGGAGTTGTCGAGCTCATCCAGCCCGCCGCCGTGCTGCCGGACACCAACGCGCAGTTTCAAGGTGAGAACCCGCAGTACGTCTACACGGTGCGCTTCGGTTCCCGCGAGCTGTGGGGCGCCGACGCCGAAGCCTTCTCGCTCACTGTGGAGCTATACGAGAGCTACCTGGAGGCTGTCTCATGACAAACACCAGCGGATCGGAAGAGCCCGCCTCGGCGGCCCTGCGCGCTGAGGCGCTCGAGCAACTGCTCACCGAGCGCGGCCTGATCGACCCCAAGGTGATGAACGAGATCATCAGCAACTACGAAACCAACATCGGCCCGCTCAACGGCGCGAAGGTCGTCGCGAAGGCGTGGACTGACCCGCAGTACCGGCGACGGCTGCTCGAAGACGGCACAGCCGCCATCAAGGAGCTGGGCTTCTCCGGGAGCCAAGGCGAGCACATCGTCGTCGTGGAGAACACCGCGACCACCCACAACGTGGTGGTGTGCACGCTGTGCTCCTGCTACCCGTGGCCTGTGCTCGGCCTGCCGCCGAGCTGGTACAAAGACCCCGCCTACCGGGCGCGTATGGTCGCCGAGCCGCGCGCGGTGCTGTCCGAGATGGGGCTCGAACTCGCGGACGACGTCCAGATCACCGTCCGCGACTCCACCAGCGAGGTGCGCTGGCTGGTGCTGCCCGAGCGGCCTGCTGGCACTGAGCACCTGACCGAGGAAGAGCTCGTGCCGCTGGTAAGCCGGGACGCGATGGTCGGTGTGGCGAAGGTCAAGGCGCAATGACCGCGCCGCTGGATATAGATGGCCTGGCCGCACCACCGCGCTCCAACGGCGAACTGGTGTTCTCCGAGCCGTGGGAGAGCCGCGCCTTCGGCATGGCCGTCAGCCTGTACGAGGCAGGCGCGTTTACCTGGACGGAATTCCAGGCGGCGCTGGTCGGCAGGATTGGAGCATGGGAGTCCGCGTCGGCGCACAACGAGCCTTGGAACTACTACAAGCTCTGGCTGGCGGCGCTGGAAGACGTGCTGACCGACCTGCGCGCGGTGTCCGCGAGCGAAGTCACCGCTCGCGCCCAAGCGCTGGCGCACCGCTCCCCGGGCCATGACCACAGGCACGACCACGACCACCCGCACCATTAACTATTAGCGCAGAGTATACGCTCAGTGTATTGTTGCTGGCATGAGCGTTCCGCTGACCCTTCTTGGCCTGCTCGAACGAGAGCCGAGCCATGGCTACGACCTCAAGCGTGACTATGACGCCTACTTCGGCCGCGGGAAACCGATCCCGTTCGGCCAGGTCTACGCGACCTTGAGCCGTCTGGCCAGGGACGGCCAGGCGACGGCGGGGGAGTCGGAGCCCGGCGCCGGGCCGGACCGCAAGCGGTATGCGATCACGCCGGCTGGCCGGCTTGCGGTGGAGGCCTGGCTCATGGAGCCGGTCACTCCTGAGCCGCACCTGCAGACTGTGCTGTTCGCCAAGGTCGTTATCGCGCTCATGCTCGGCCGTCCAGCGGCCGACTATCTGGATACGCAGCGCAGGGCTCATCTGCAGCGCATGCGGGAGCTGACTGAGCTCAAGCAGACAGGCAGTCTCGTCGATGCCCTGCTGGCCGACCACGGCCTGTTCCACCTGGAGGCCGACATGCGCTGGATCGACACCACCGCCGCCAGACTCGGCCCCCTCGCGCAGGCCGTGCAGCCGACATCAAGTGGCCGCGCAACAGGAGGTGCACGATGACCAGCTATGAGGCCGCGAGCGGGGTTGGTGCCGCCGGAGCGGTGCTCGCGAACGGCGGCGTTATCGAGGCGCGCGACATAGTGCGGTCATTCGGGATCACGCCGGCGCTGCAAGGCGCGAGTCTCCGCGCCCGGCGCGGTGAGATCCTCGCGGTGATGGGCCCGAGCGGGTCGGGAAAGTCCACGCTGCTGCACTGCCTGGCGGGCATCCTGACGCCAGACTCCGGCGAGATCTGGTTCGAGGGAGAGCGCGTCGATTCGCTGACCGAGACGCAGCGCAGCCGGCTGCGCCGTGACCGGTTCGGGTTCGTGTTCCAGTTCGGTCAGCTCGTGCCTGAGTTGACCGCGGCGGAGAACGTGGCCCTGCCGCTGCTGCTGAACGGCGTCCGCCGGGCACAGGCACTCGCGGAAGCATCGGCCTGGTTCGACCGGCTTGACCTTGACGGCCTCGAGCAGCGAAGGTCCGGGGAGCTGTCCGGCGGCCAGGCACAGCGCGTCGCGCTGGCCCGCGGCCTGGTCGCCAAGCCGGAGGTGCTGTTCGCTGACGAGCCAACCGGATCGCTCGATACGCTCACCGGCGAGCACGTCATGACGCTGCTGACTGCCGCCGCCCGCGCCGCGGGCACCACGGTCATCCTGGTCACCCATGAGGCCAGGGTGGCGGCGTACGCCGACCGCGAGGTCATGGTCCGCGACGGCCGGGTGACCTGCGGAGCCGACGACCGGAGCCCGGCATGATCCGCTTCGGCCTGAGGCTGACGCTGCAAGGCGGACGGGAGGCCGTCGTCCGACTCGCCATTACCGCGATAGCCGTCGCGCTCGGCACCGGGCTTCTGCTAGCTGCTATCGCCGGCGTCAACGCCGTCAACGCGCAGAATCTGCGCGACGCCTGGCTCGACACGGTGCCAGGTCCGGTCGCCGGGCACCAGCCCACTGCTGCCGCGCGGGCGCAGCCGCTCTGGTGGGAGCTGCGGCCTGATTTCTATCGCGGCCAGCTGATGGGACGCCTCGATGTCGCCGCGACGGGGCCGCGGTCCCCGCTGCCGCGTGGGATCCCGCACCTGCCGAGACCGGGCGAGTTCTACGCGTCGCCGGCCTTGAGCAGGCTGCTTCGGACGATCCCACCCGATGAGCTGGCCGACCGCTATCCAGGTCATCAGGTCGGCACGATCGCCAGCTCCGCGCTGCCTGCACCTAACTCGCTGCTGATCATCATCGGCCGCTCTGTCGGCTACATGGAGCATCAGCCGGCCGCCAGCAAGATCACCGCCATCCAGACCGTCCCTCTGAGCAGCTGCACCGGCGAGCAGTGCGCTATCGCCGTCGGCATCAAAGCCAAGGGAATGGACCTGATCCTGTCGGTCGTCGGCGTCGGCCTGCTGCTGCCAGTGCTGATCTTCATCGGCGCATCGACACGATTGTCGGCCGCCCGGCGGGAGCAGCGATTCGCGGCCATGCGGCTGACAGGCGCGACACCACGGCAGATCACTGTCATTGCGGCGGTGGAATCAGCTGTCGCTGCGGCCATCGGCACCGCGGCCGGCTTCGCGCTCTTTTTCGCGCTGCGGCCGGTGATCGCGTCGTTCCCGTTCAGCGGGGCGCCGTTCTTCACCGGCGATATGTCCCTGAGCGTCCAGGACATCGCCACGGTCGTCGTCGGGGTTCCGACCGCTGCGGCGATCATCGCGAGGATCGCGCTGCGCCGAGTCCAGATCTCGCCGCTCGGGGTAAGCAGGCGCGTGACGCCCAGGCCGCCACGGGCCTGGCGGCTGGTACCGCTGCTGGCCGGAATGGCCGAACTCGCCGTTTTCATCATCGGTGGCAAGCAGAACTCCACCACAGCCGAGATTCTCGCCATCATGCCCGGGTTCCTGATGATTCTTGCCGGGCTCGTCATCGCCGGCCCGTGGCTGACGATGACAGCCGCCCGGATGCTGGCCGGCCGAGCACGCAGGCCGGGATCGCTCATCGCCGCGCGGCGGCTTGCCGATAACCCGCACACCGGCTTCCGCACCATCAGCGGGCTGACCCTCGCCTTGTTCGTGGTGACGGTTACCGTCAGCGTGATCACCTCGATCGACGCGCACCGGGCGCCGCCAGGCGGAGTGATCGGCCATGACATCCTGACCGACCAGATTGGCGGCGGCCCGCATGACCCAGGGCCGATCCGGACAGTCCCGGCTCCGGTAGTTGCTCGGCTGGCCAGCATTCCAGGCGTGAGCGCGATCATGCTCGTCCACGCTGACCCGCTCGGCACCAAGCTCACCTTCGGCTCGTGGGGCAGCGAACCGGCCGGCCTGGCCGCCTGTAGCCAGCTAGCCCTGATGCCGGTCCTCGGCCGGTGCGCCTCCGGCGCCGCGGCCGCGTCATTCCCGTCCGGGGTGTACTCACCGACCCTCGAGCAGAACGGCGGCCAGGCCCGGCATGTCTGGCCCGCGGCACCGATGACCGCGCAGCGACTCGCGGCTACCGCGGTACAGACGATAGTGGTCGCCACGAACGGCTCAACGACGACAATCGAGCGGGCAAGGACCCTGCTGGTGACCAGCTTCCCGCATGCTGACGTCCCGGCCACGCTGACCGAGCAGTATCTCCGCAGCGACCTAACCAAGTGGCAGCGATTCGCCTATGTGCTGATCTTCTGCAGCCTGGCGATCGGCGGCTGCACGCTCGCGGTCACCGTGATCGGCGGCCTGAGCGAGCGCAAGCGGCCGTTCAGTCTGCTCCGCCTGACCGGGGTGCCGCTGAGCCTGCTGCGACAGGTGGTGGCGCTGGAGACATCGGTGCCGCTGGTGGCCTCAGCCCTGGTCTCCACCGGCGCCGGACTGCTCGCCGCGTTCCTGTACCTGCGGTCACAGCTCAACTATCCGCTGCAGTGGCCGGGCGCGGCGTTCTACATAATCGTGGCCGCCGGCCTCACTGCCTCAATAGCGCTGATCGCGAGCATATTGCCGTTGCTGGGCAGGATCACCGGTCCGGAAGTGGCGAGGAACGAGTAATGGCCAGCTCCGCCATGGTGCGCTCGACCCATCCAAGGCTGGCCCGGTGCACTGCCAGCCCGTGGTCGAGAGCAAGGCGCGGGTGGCGGTCGGTGAACTCGGCGGCGTCGACGTATTGCTCAAGCTGCGCAGTGAGCAGCGCAAGTGCGTCCGCGAGGCTCCGCAAGAACGCGCCCACCTCTTCTGGCCCGAGCAGGTGTTCCATCATCACGAAGCGCATGAGGTGCAGGCCGAGGTCACGGGAGACCGTGGCAGGTTCTATCGGGGTGCGCAGCCAACTCGCGTGGACCGTCTGCCCGGTCTGGGTTGCCTCGTAGACGCGACGCTGGCGGGCTGACTGGCTGTCCCGGCTGGCGGGTGCCTGAGCGTGGACCAGGCCCCTTAGCTCTAGGCGGCGCAGCGCCGGATACAGCGCGCCGGAGCTTGGCTGGTAAAGGCCCATTGGTGTGGCGGCGAAGATCCGTTTCAAGTCATAGCCGGACGACGGTGACAGGCAGATCAGGCCGAGCAGTATGTGCTCGAACGAAGTGAGCTGCCGTCCGGTCATGACTGGCACCCTACCTTGCCGCATAGGTCGAAACGACCTATGCTTCTGCCGTGGCGAAGGACAGTCGGCTCCGCTCGATGACGATGATCGTGATCTTCGACATTGCCGGTCCGCTGGTGGCCTATAAGGTGCTGCGTTCGTCTGGCATGACGGCAGTGACGGCATTGCTGCTGAGCGGGGTGTTCCCGGCGTTCGGGGTGACCATTGGCGCGATAAGGCACCGGCGCGTTGATGCGGTCGGTGCTCTTGTACTGGCCGGGATCGTCGTCGGCACGGTCACTGGCTTGGTTAGTCATAGCGCCAGGCTGCTCCTGGTCGAGGGATCGGTACCCACCGCCGTATTCGGCCTGGCGTGCCTGGGCTCGTTGTGGGCGCGGTATCCGCTGATGTTCAGTTTCGCCAAGGAGTTCATCGGGCCAGACACCGCCAAGGGCCAGGAGATGACCAGGCTCTGGCGATATGACGGCTACCGGCGTGTCTTTCGTGTCATCACGATTGTGTGGGGTGTTGCATTCCTCATCGAAGCGGCGCTGCGTGTCGTCATCATCTACAACACCTCCACCGGAACAGCCCTGGCCATCTCCAAGGTCACGCCGTTCCTGTTCCTGGCCATCATGCTGGCATGGACGCTCGCATACGGCCGGCTCCAGAGAAAGAAAGGTGAACGCATGGCCGCCGCCGGCCTGATCGACGACCCAGCGCTGTTGCCGGCACCATCTCCCGGAGATCACGCAGCCGGCTGAGCAGACTCCAGACGGGCTCGCAGCAAAGCCGCATGGGGATGCTTCAGATCATCCAGTATCTGCAGCGCGCGCTGCCAGGCCGCACGCGCCGCCACCAGGTCACCCGACGCTAGCTCCGAGTCCCCGAAATGGGTGAAGACCAAGGCCCGATGCCAATACAGGCGCGGGCTGAACTCCACGGGCACATTGAGGGCTTCGTGGTAGCAGCGGGCGGCTTCGGCGTACTCATCGCGCCTTCTGTGCATGTCGGCCAGCGCATGCCACGCGTACACCTGCCCCTGCTGGTTGCCAGCATCGCGCTGCAGCCCGAGCGCCTGGTCGCAGAGTTCGCCAGCCAGCTTGTAGCTACCGAGCTCGCAATGGAGCGTGGCAAGAGCGGTGAGCGCGAGACCTTCGCCGTGCGGGCTGCCTATCGCGCGGAACAGCTTGGCGGCTTGCTCGGCGTGCACCATTCCCAGATCGATCTCATCGCGAGGTGGAGCCGATGGTTCTGCCATGCCGCGGAACCGAAGCATCACGGTCTGCGCGATGTTGGCATGGGCCCGCGCCTCGCCGACGCGGTCACCAGCCAGCTTGCAGTACTCGAGCGACTTGAGGTTGTGCTGCCTCGCCGCGGTCGGGTCGCCCAGGATGTCGGCTCGCGAGGCGAGGCTGACATGAAGCTGAACCAGTCCTTCGTAGTCGCCCGCGCGGGCGGCCGCATCAAGAGCCACCTGACCGCATGCGTCCCAATCGGCCCAGTGGCCGTCGCGAGCCAGGAGCACTCCAAGGAGGTAGCAGAGCTGCCACGCGTAGCGTGCGGCGCCCAGGCTCGCGGCCTGGGCGATGGCCTCCATCAGGACAAGGTGCTCTGAGCGCAGCCAGTCCGACAGCTGGCTCGCTTCGGTCAGCCGCTCGGGTCTCACGCCAGGCAGCGGCGGCGTGATCGCGGTTAGCGGAAAGGCGTATCCTGGCGCGCTCGCCGCGGTATGCAGGTAATGATCCAGGCTGCGCAGGAGCGCGGCGCGGACCTCATCACCGAGCATAGCTGCGCGTGCTTGCTCGGCGGCGTAGCTGCGAAGCAGGTCGTGCAGCAGGTACCTGCCGGGCCGGTACTCAGAGACCAGGCTCGCGTTGGTGAGCTCAGCCAGTACGCGGCTGGCAGCAGCGGGCTCTAGGCCGGCCAGGCTGGCCGTGGCTGGGAGGCTGATGTCGGGTCCTCCATGCAGTCCCAGCAGGCCGAATGCGCGGGCCGCCGACTCGCTGAGCCGCCGGAACGACCAGGAGAACACCGCGCGAGCAGTGGTGGCCTCATCACCGGTGTCCAGGACGCTCAGGCGGTCCGCGTCGCTGGCAAGCCGGTCAGCAAGCTCGGCCAGCGTCAGGCTGGAAGAGACCGCGACCTGCGCCGCCGTAATGGCCAGCCCCAGCGGTAGCCCGCCGCACGCCATCAGTAGGTTCATCGCTGCATCAGGTTCCGCGGCCAGGCGGTGATCGCCGAGCCGCGCGGCGAGCAGCCGCCATGCTTCGTCCTGGTTCATGGGGCGGAGCGGAAGCGGATGAGCGCCTGCCGATGCGACCAGGCCGGTGAGTGATGCTCGGCTTGTGACTACTACCAGGCATCCAGGACCGCCGGCCAGCAACGGCCTGACCTGCGCCTCGTTGCGTGCGTTGTCGAGCATTATCAGCACCCGCCGGTTGGCGAGCACGCTCCGGTACAGGCCTAGGCGCGCTGGCGCGCTGACCGGGATCTCAAGTGCGGGCACGCCAAGGGCAGACAGAAACCAGCTGGTCACGTCGTCCGGCGCGACCGGCGGAGCCTCCACGTCGTAGCCGCGGAGATTCACGTAAAGCTGCCCGTCTGGGAATCTGGCAGCGATCTTCGTTGCCCACTCGATCGCGAGCGCCGTCTTGCCGACTCCCGCCATGCCGCTGATGGCCGCGATGACTACGGCCCCGGCATCCGCGGTTGTGTCCGCCGTCGGCCCGAAGCCGGCAATGGCGTCGAGTTCGGCGAGTTCCGCCTCCCGGCTAGCGAAGAAACGGATGCCGCTTGGCAGCTGCCTCGGTACACCGGGCCGATCCAGAGCAACTGACCTGGTATCACCACCAGGGCTCACCTGCGGGCCGGCTGCCGGCGTCACGGCGTCCGCTGACAAGGACGGGTGGTCGCACAGTACGCGGGCGTGCACGTCGCGCAGCTCAGGACCCGGATCGATGCCAAGCTCCTCGGCGAGGATGGCCCGCACCCGGTCGTAGCCTGCCAGGGCCTCGCCTCGGCGGCCGCACCGGTATAGAGCGACCATCAGCTGGGCAGCTAGCCGCTCACGCAGCGGATGGGCCGCAACCAGCCGGCCAAGCTCGCCTATCAGGCTCGCATGACGGCCGAGCGCCAGATCAGCACCGATGCGATCTTCGAAGACGCCTATCCGCAGATCTTCGAGCTGGGCGATCTCAACCTGGAAGAACGGCTCGTAGCGAAGATCGGCAAGGGCATCCCCGCGCCAGAGCGCCAGGGCTGCGCTGAATCGCTCCGCCGCCGTGGCCGGGGCACCGGCGGCTAGCTCGTTGTGTCCTTCCTTGGCCAGCCGCTCGACCCGATACACGTCAAGTTCGTCCGGCCCAACCTGCAGCAGATAACCGCCGGGCACAGTCATCAGCGTCCTGCGCCCGTCGGGTGCCAGGACCTTGCGAAGCCGTGAGACGTACACGTCTATCGCATGGGGTGCACCAGGAGGCTGCTGCTGTTGCCACAGATGCTCAGCAAGAACATCGCGAGAGACTGGCTCGTTCGCCCTCAGCACGAGCACGGCGAGCAGGGCACGCTGTCTCAAGCCACCGATATTCAGGATCTGGCCATCGACGCGGACCTCTATCGGCCCAAGCAATCGGTAGTCGATCAACGCCGCAAACACCCTCCATGCACCTTGTACGCCTCATTCGAGGATAAATGGCCCAGCCCGGCGCTAGGAACTCTCACCATTGCAATCTGGCAATTCTGCTGGCAGCCTGGTTCTCGCGCGAAGGGCAGGGGCATGTTCGCTAGACGGCGGGGACTCAACGTCTTAATGGGCGGCGTAATCGTGGCCGTCTCGCTGGTGTCTGGGGCGCAGCCGGCGCAGGCAGCCGCGGCCGAGGACTGGCCAACCTACCTTAATGGCCTCGCTCGGACGGGATTCGCCCCGGCAGAGAAGGTAATCACCGTGTCGAGTGCGCCATCGCTGCGGCTGCGCTGGACGGCTACGTCGGGGGGTCCTGCCTCGGCGGAACCGGTCGTCGCCGGCGGGGTCATCTACTGGGGGTCGTGGGATGGCCACGAGCGGGCGACGACATCAAGCGGC
>Ga0126381_100003302_pt1 | contig 17545 bp, 13 predicted proteins | sample PanSoiMetPlot_28_FD_96465 | JGI IMG/M metagenome (GOLD analysis project Ga0126381, IMG submission 96465) | Tropical forest soil microbial communities from Panama - MetaG Plot_28 | ecosystem: Environmental > Terrestrial > Soil > Tropical forest > Bulk soil | place: Panama | collected 2016-02-17 | reverse complement strand
GTCGTGAGCAACGCGAAGATCACGACGGGGTCCGTCGGTCGCGTAGCGATAATCTGCTGCAACCCTTGCGCCAACTTTCCCAGATTCGTCGTCCCGGTCAGCCCGTAAAACAGCGATAAGCCATAAGCGAAAATGCCGGAGGAAAATGCCCCCAGCAGCAGATACTTCAGCGCCGCTTCGTTGGAACGCTTGTCGCGGCGCAGGAAGCCGACCAGCACGTAGGTCGAAATCGCCATCAGTTCCAGGCCGATGAACAGCAGGACGAGGTCATAGCCGGCGGCCATGCACATCATGCCGACGACGGAGAACAGCAGCAACGCGTAGAACTCGCCGTGATTTTCCTGTTCGATCTCCAGGTAGCGCATCGACATCAGGATCGCAATGGCCGCGCCGGCGAGGAAGAGGTAGAAGAAATAGAGCGCGAAGGGATCGACCAGCAGCGATCCCATGAATCCGGTGTCGACGAAGCTCAGCGCCTTCTGCTGCGCGAGGTGGTAGGCCCAATGCAGCTTGCCGACCGCCACGGCCGAACAGGCCAGGCCGGCGAGCGCGGTGATCGCGTTGATGTGCTTCCACTCTTTTGGGCGCCACAGGTCGATCAGCAAGATGCCGAGGGCGAACAGCGTCAGCAGCAGCATCGGCCGAGCGAGCAGGTAATCCGTACTCGAGAAGTATTGTGTGAGCGACGTCGTCACAAGGTCCTCACTTCGTGTTGGCGAGCGCCAGTTGTGCGTTCGCGGTAGTTACCGGTGTTGCAGCGCGCACCGCGCTTGCAACGTTCTGAGTGGACATGGTAGAGCGAGCCTTCAGGCTCGCGTACGCCGGCCCCTCCATAAAATTGTCATCCCGAGCGGAGCGCCCGCCTTGCTCTTGCGACTCGCGGGTTTCGCGAGTCGCGCGGGCGCGCAGTCGAAGAGCCTGCTTTTGGTTCGCAGGACGATGCTCTGCGGGCACACAGCAGGTCCCTCCGCTCGGGCTTACGCCCTCGGTCGGGATGACACTGTTATTGATTGGCAGTGAGCTCACGGAAGCGGGCGGCTCTGCTTGTGTTGTACCCGCCGGCTGCGTCGCCATCACCGGCTTCTGCAGCCCCGGATAGTCCGGCCGCACCGTCGCCACCAGGTTATTCACCGGCGTCGACAGAATCTGGAAGAACGGCTTGGGATACAAGCCAATCCAGAACGCGATGGCTACCAGCGGAACGAAGGTCGCCAGTTCCCTTCCCGACAGATCCAGCAGCTTCTCGTTCTTGGGATTATTCACCGGCCCGAAGAACACACGCTGATAGAGCCACAGCAGGTACGCCGCCGCCAGAATCACTCCCGGCACCGCCCATGCGGCCCAGACTTTGTTCTCCATGAACGTGCCTTGCAGGATCGTGAACTCGCCGACGAATCCGTTGAGCAGCGGCAATCCCATCGACGACATGAACATGATTAGCGTGATCGTCGCGTACACCGGCATCACGTTGGAGATGCCGCCGTATTCGTTGATCTCGCGCGTGTGCCGCCGCTCGTACAGAATGCCGACGATCAAGAACAGCGCGCCCGTGGAAATACCGTGATTGATCTGCTGCAGTACCGAACCGCTCAACCCCAGCGGACTCAGTGCGAAGATGCCCAGCGTGCAGAAGCCCAGGTGGCTCACCGACGAATACGCCACCAGCTTCTTCATGTCCTTCTGCATCAGCGAGACCAGCGCGCCATAGATGATGCCGATCAGCGAGAGCACAATCATGAACTGCCGCACCCATGGCGTCATCGCCACCGCCGGGAAGAAGGGCAGCGAGAAGCGGATCAGCCCGTACGTTCCCATCTTCAGCAGAACGCCGGCCAGGATGACCGAACCCGCGGTAGGCGCCTCGACGTGCGCGTCCGGCAGCCAGGTGTGGAACGGGAACATTGGCACTTTGATCGCGAAGCCGAGGAAGAAGGCGAAGAACAGCCAGATCGCCGCGTGCCCGCCGATCTTCGGCGCCGTGGCGTACAGATCCGGCAGATAGAACGTGTAGATGCCGGTCAGGGTGTGGTGATGGAAGTACAGGAACAGAATTCCCAGCAGCATCAGCACCGAGCCGAACAGGGTGTACAGGAAAAACTTGATGGCCGCATAGAGCTTGCGCGGACCGCCCCAGATGCCGATCAGCAGATACATCGGCACCAGCATCGCCTCCCAGAAGACGAAGAACAGGAACATGTCCATCGACATGAAGACGCCGAGCATGCCCGTCTGCAGCACCAGGAACCAGACGTAATATTCCTTCACGCGCTCCTGGATGGCGTTCCACGACGACAGGATCGAGATCGCGCCCAGCAGTGTCGTCAGCATGATCAGCAGGAACGAAATGCCATCGATGCCGATGACGTAGCCCGCGCCAATCGTGGGGATCCAGTTGTTTGTGGCGCCTTCGACGAATTGGAAGCCGGCGCGCTCTTTGCCTGCCCAGAACCACGGCACAAGCGGCAGCGAGACCGCAAACCCGAGGAACGCGAAGATGTTCGCGATCCAGCGGATGGCGTTCTTGTTTTCCTTCGGCACCAGCAGCAGGAGGATGGCTCCCACCAGCGGCGTAAATAAGACGATGCTTAAAATATGGTTGTACATTTTGAAAACCAGCAATTAGCAATTAGCAACTAGCAACTAGCCAAAAACTTTGTCATCCCGAGCGGAGCCCGTCAATCTCCAGCGGCCGGTGCAGCCGCGCTCTTCGTCTCCCCTACTCGCGGCGGGCGGTTCGCCACCACTGACAGCCCGAACGCCAGAATCGCAATCACGCCAACGCAGCCAATGACCGTCACGAACCAATGCACACCCATCCACCGCCACGTCGATTGCGGCACCAGATAATACGCGCTCAACCCAACCAGCCCGCCGACCATCACCAGCGCATACCACTGCACCAGTCCCCACTGCACCAGGCGCACGGGAAACGACGCCGCTTTGGTCACGATGGCCACTCCGTTCACCAGCAGGCCGTCGATGATCCACTTGTCCCAAAGCACGGAGAGATTTCCGGTCATGCGCGTCGTCCACCCAGCGCCATTCACAGTTCCGTCGATGACGTCGGCGTCAAACTTCCACATAGCGTCGCCCAGGCCCATTGCGCCCAGCCGCACCTTGCCCACCTTCGCTCGCCCGGTGATGATCCAGTCGTAGATCTCGTCCACATACCACTTGCGGAAGAGTGTCTTGTAGATCCGCGGAGCAATTTTGTTGATCGGCTCCTTGTAACCCTTGTCGGCGTTCTTGTAGGCGCGCTGCGCCAGCCACCAGCCGACCACCGCCGCGCCCACCGAAGCAAACATCAGCGCATACTCCAGCGGATCGGTGTGTTCGACCTGCTGCTCGCCGGCCGCGAGCTGTGCCGTTGCGCCTTCCCGTTCCAGCACCACGGCTTCCTTCGCGAACACCGGCTCCAGGAACTTCTCGAAGCGGTTCCCTCCCCCAAGGCTGTGCGGCAGCCCTAGAAATCCCGCTGCGATGGAGCACACGGCGAGAATCACCAGCGGCCCCGTCATCGTCTTGGGCGACTCATGACTGTGGTGCTCAACCTCATGGCTCATCCGCGGCTTGCCGAAGAACGTCAGGTAGATCAGCCGGAACATGTAGAACGAAGTCATCAGCGCAGTGAGAAATGCGATGTACCACAAGTAGCGATACGCGCCGCCCTCGCGCGACCACGTCTCCCACAGGATCGCGTCCTTCGAGAAGAAGCCCGCAAAGCCGGGAATGCCCGCGATCGCCAGCGTCGCCACCAGCATCGTTCCGAAGGTCGTCTTGATCTTGTCATGCAGCCCGCCCATGTGCTGCATCTCCTGCTGGCCGCTCATGGCGTGGATCACCGAGCCGGCCCCGAGGAAGAGCAGCGCCTTGAAGAACGCGTGCGTGAAGACGTGGAAGACGCCCGCCGCGAACGCGCCGACGCCCAGCGCCAGGAACATGTAGCCCAACTGCGAAACCGTCGAGTACGCCAGCACGCGCTTGATGTCGTTCTGCACCAGGCCGATCGACGCCGCAAAAATCGCCGTCAGCGCGCCGATGATGGCGACCGTCTTCATTGCCGTGGGCGCCAGCACGAACAGCGCGTTCGAGCGTGCCACCATGTACACGCCCGCAGTGACCATCGTCGCTGCGTGGATGAGTGCGGAGACGGGCGTCGGGCCTTCCATCGCATCCGGCAGCCAGACATACAGAGGAAATTGCGCCGACTTTCCGCACGCTCCGATGAACAGCAGCAGGCACGCCGCCGTAATCACCGGATCGCCGATGGCAAACCGCCCGCTGCGCGCCAGATGATTGATCGACGTGTACTGCACCGAGCCGAAGTACCAGGCGATCATGAACATGCCAAGAATGAATCCGGCATCACCAACGCGGTTGGTGATGAATGCTTTGTTGGCGGCCGTCGACGCGGAGTGCCGCAGGAAGTAGAAGCCAATCAGCAGGTATGAGCACAGGCCCACGCCCTCCCACCCGACGAACATCAGGGCATAATTGTTGGCGAGAATCAGCGTCAGCATGGAGAACATGAACAGATTGAGATATCCGAAGAAGCGGTAGTAGCCGCCCTCGTGCGCCATGTAGCCCATCGAGTAAATGTGGATGAGCATTCCGACGCCGGTCACGAACAGCAACCAGATCGACGACAGCGGATCCAGCAGGAAGCCGGCATCGGCGCGGAACTGAGCCGAGCCGTCGTGCGTGGGATAGCTGAGCGAATCGGAATCGGTCCCCATCCACGTGAACAGAATCTTCTCGAACGGCTTGCCCGGATGCGACGCCGAGTATCCGGTGTATTGCCACACGGCCAGGCAGGCCCACACGAACGCCAGCACCACCACGCCGACGCAGACGCCGTTAACCGCCGACTTCGACAGCCTGCGTCCGAAGAAAAACATGCAAGCCGCGCCGAACGCGGGGAACAACGGGATAAGCCAAATGTGATCAAGAAAAAACATAGCAATTAGCCGTTAGCACTTAGCATTCAGCAGTCAGCATTCAGTCAAACTCAAGTCCGGCGGATCGCAAACTGATAACGGACAACCGGCAACTGACAACTGCTTTTTCACCATTTCAGCAGGTCCACCTCATCCACATTCACCGTCTCCTTATTACGGAAGAAGGCGATGATGATGCCCAGCCCGACTGCGGCCTCCGCGGCGGCGTCGGTGATGACGAAGATGGAGAAAACCTGCCCATGCAATCCGTAGAGCCGCGAGAACGCCACCAGGTTGAGGTTCACGGCATTCAGGATCAGCTCAATCGACATCAAGATGATGACCACGTTGCGCCGCGTCAGTACGCCAATGGTGCCGATGATGAACAACGCCGCCGCAACCACCAGGTAATGCAATGTCGTAATCTCAGCCATAAAAAACCAGCAATTAGCAATTAGCCAAATCTGAAACCTTGTCATCCTGAGCGGAGGTGCGCTTCATTCGCGCACCGGAGTCGAAGGACCCCTATTGCCGCTAACCCGCTCGTGTGCCGCCCCTGAAGGGGTTCTCAATCTATTTCTCTCGTCTACCCCGGCCTTCCGCCCGGGGCTAATCACTTTCGCCCTTTTTGGGCTCAAATTCGTTTCTTCGCCATCACCACCGCGCCCACAATCGCCACCAGCAGCAGCAACGACGCAATCTCAAACGGCAGCATGTAATTCCCATACAGCGCGATACCTATCTGCTGCGTGTTCTGCGCTTCCGGCAGCGCGGCGAAGTCGCGCGGGAAGATGTCGTGCCCGCGCTGATACACAAACAGCAGCAGCCCGCCCAGCGACAGCGCGGCAAGTATTCCCACCAGCCACTGCTTGTTGAACTGATACTCGCGGATGTTCTGCTCCAGGTTCACCAGCATGATCACGAAGAGGAACAGCACCATGATTCCGCCGGCATAGAGGACGATCTGAACGCCGGCCACGAACGGCGCATAGAGCATCAGGTAGAAGCCCGCCAGCGACAGCAGCGTCACAATCAGCGACAACGCCGCATGCACGGGATTCCGCCGCGTGATCACGAAGATCGCCGAGACGACCGCCATCGTCGCCAGAAAGTAGAAGAAGAACGTTGTCGCGATAGGAGTCATAAAAACAGCTCTTAGCTCTTAGCTTTCAGCCTTCGGCTAAACCAACCTCGTCTCATCCTGAGCGGAGGATCGCTTGTTTTGCGATCCGTAGTCGAAGGACCCCTATAATTCGCTCATCAGGTAGTCGTTTGGGCTCGGCCTCAAACTCACAACTGACAACCGACAACTGCCTTACTTCACATACTGCACCGGCTCGGGCCCACGCTCCAGCGCTGCCTGGTCCAGTACCATGCCTTCGCGGCTGTAGAGCGCCATCTCGTAATCCTGCGAGAGCTCCAGCGCACCCGTGGAACACGCTTCCGCGCACAAGCCGCAGAACATGCAGCGGCTCAGGTCGTAGCTCCACGAGACCGGCTCCTTGCGCTTGGTCACCGGATTGCGCTCGCCCTTCACCACAATCAACTGCTCCGGGCACGCCAGTGCGCACAAGTTGCACACGATGCACATCGAGTGACCGCTCTCCGGATCGACCTTCAGCCGCGGCTGCCCGCGATAGCGCTCATAAATCACCGGCCGCTCCAGCGGATACTGCTCGGTCACCGCCTCGCTCGGCGGCTGATACTTGAACGTAACCTTCAGTCCCTTCACCAGGTCGACCAGCAGGATCTTGCGAATCAGCGGCGACAAACTCACGGCAGCACCCCCAACCCTCGAGCAACGGACGACGAAATCTGAGGCATCAATCCCCAAAGCGCGGTCGCGATCAGCACGCCCAGCCCGGTCGGCAGCAGGACCTTCCAGCCGACTTTCATCAGCTGATCAAAGCGATAACGCGGAAACGTTCCGCGATACCAGATGTACAGGTACATGAAGAACGCGACCTTGACGACGAACCAGTAGATGTCCTGCACGCGCTCGCGCACACCCGGGGCGAGCAGCACCAATCCGATGAATCCCAGCAGCAGCCCGAACATTGTCAGCCCGGCGGTCTGGATCTTCATCTGAGGAATCTTCGGCATGCGCACCGCGCCCAGCAGGCAAAGCCCCGCGAGCACGAACAACGTCAGTGCCGGGAAGAACGAGAATGCCAGCCCCCACGCCCCACCATTCAGCCAGTTCGGGAAGGGCCGCATCCATCCGCCCAGCCACAATGTCACCGCGATCGACGAGACCGCCAGCATCGCCGCATACTCGGCGAGGAAGAAGAGCGACCAGCGGAAGCCGCTGTATTCGGTATGGAAGCCGGCGACCAGCTCCGACTCCGCCTCTGGCAGATCGAACGGCGCGCGGTTTGTCTCGGCGACCATCGCGATAGCAAAGATCGCGAACGCCAGGAATCCCAGCGGGAACATCTTGAAGATGAACCAGGTCTGCTGCTGCGCCTGCGCTTCGACGATGCCGATCATGCTCAGCGTGCCCGTGCCCGTTTGCAGGCTCGTCATCAGCACGGCACAGACAATCGCCAGGCCCATCGCAATTTCATACGACACCATCTGCGCACTCGAGCGCAGCGAACCCATGAGCGGGTAGTGCGAGTTCGACGACCATCCCGCCATGATGATGCCCAGCACGCCCAGCGACGAAACGCCGAGCATGAAGAGAATGCCGATGTTCATGTCGGTGACGGCGTGTTCGCGGCCGAACGGGACGACGAGGAACGTGGTGAATGCCGTCATCGTCACAACAACCGGCGCGCTCCAGAATACGAGCTTGTCGGCGTTCTCGGGGATGATGTCTTCCTTGATGAGCAGCTTCAGCGCATCGGCGAAGGGTTGCAGCAAGCCGTGCGGACCCACGCGCATCGGGCCAAGCCGAATCTGCATGTGCGCCAGGATTTTGCGCTCCAGCCAGTTCATCGCGATGACGGCCAGCGAAATGCCGATGACGATGATCAGGATGTAGATCGTCGCCCACAACATGCTTCCGGCCTCGCCGGGCGTGGCGTTCGAATGGAGATAATTTGTGATTGCGTCCAGCATTAGCGGTCAACCTCGCCCAGCACGATGTCGAGCGTGCCAATCACTGCCACCACATCGGCCACCAGCAACCCGCGCACCATCTTGTCCAGTGCTTGCAGATTCACAAACGACGGCGGCCGCACGCGCACGCGATAGGGCTGCGTCGAGCCGTCGCTCACGATGAAATATCCCAGCTCGCCCTTGGGCGCTTCGATCGAGTGATAAATCTCGCCCACCGGAGGCTTCAGCACCTTGGGGATCTTCGCCATGATCGGCCCAGTGGGCAGGCCTTCCACCGCCTGGCGGATGATGCGCACCGACTGCCGCATCTCCTCGATCCTCACCAGGTACCGGTCATACGTGTCGCCGTTGACACCCGTCGGAATCTCGAACTCGAAATTCTTGTACGCCTCGTATGGCTGCGCCTTGCGCAGGTCCCACTTCACGCCACTGGCGCGCAGTACCGGACCGGTCACGCCCAGCGCAATGCAATCTTCCGGCTTCAGAATGCCCACGCCCTTGGTGCGCCGCACCCAGATGCGGTTCGTCGTCAGCAGCTCTTCGTACTCGTTTAGCTTGGGCAGGAAGTGCTCGCAGAACTTCAGGCAGTCCTGCTCGAAGCCGTCATACGCCTCGTAAATGCAGCCGCCGATGCGAAACGCGTGCGTCGTCAAGCGCGCGCCGCAATACTTCTCGAAGATCTTCAGAATCTCTTCGCGATCGCGGAAGCAGTAGAACAGCGGCGTCAGCGCGCCTATGTCCAGCGCGTGCGTCCCCAGCCAAACCTGGTGGCTTGCAATGCGGCACAGCTCCGTCAGGATCACGCGAATATACTGCGCACGCGGCGGGGCTTCCGCATTCAGCAGCTTCTCGACCGCCTCGCAGTATCCCAGCCCATTCGACACCGCCGCGACATAATCCATGCGGTCAACGTACGGGTTGAACATCGCGTAGGTGCGGTTCTCGGCAATCTTCTCCACCCCGCGATGCAGGTATCCGATCACGCACTCGGTGCCCAGCACCTTCTCGCCATCCAGCTTGAGGATCACGCGCAGTACACCATGCGTCGACGGATGCTGCGGCCCCATGTTGAGCACGAGTTCGGTCGCGTCGAGATAGGTCTGGTCCTTGGTTTCGAGGTCGAGATAATCCACAATGCCGGGACCGCTCTGGCCGGGTTTCGCGTGGCGATAATCGTTTTCGAAATCGCTCATTGTCCACTCTCGATGCCGAGGTTGATCTGCACCCACTCCTGGTCCTGCTGCAGAATCGGGTAATCCTTACGCAGCGGATGCCCCTTCCAGCCATCAGGCAGCAGAATGCGCTTGAGGCCAGGATGTTCGTCGAACGAGATGCCAAACATGTCGAAAACTTCGCGCTCCAGCCAGTTCGCGGTCGGCCAGATCGAAAATGCGCTGCGCAGCGTCTCGCCCTCTTGGATCTGCGTCTTCACGCGAACGCGCTCGTTGTTGTGGAACGAATAAAGCACGTAGACGACATCGAACTGCTGCTCGCGCTTGGGATAATGCACCGCGGTAATATCCACGCAGTAGTCGAAGAGCTCGTCATCGTGCATGCGGAGGAGAATCTCGTAGACGATGGAGCTGTCGACGACAAGATATTTTTGGCCAACATACGTGCTGGCTTCCTTGATCCCCGAGCCGTATTGGGCTTTCAGTTTGCGAACCAGGTCCGAATCCCACGGCTCCGGCTTGGGGCCTTCCGGCTTGGGCGTGGGCTTGGCAGGCGGAGCCGTCGGCTTAGCCGCCGCAGCAGGCGCTGCCGGTTTTCCTTCTGACGTTGGAGCTGCCGGATTCGACGCAGAGTCGGCTGTCGCTGGAGCGGCAGAGGTCTTCACCGGTTCAGCGCTCTTTGGCGTGGACGCCGTCGGCGTTCCGGCTTCCGCGGCGGACGCCGGAGCTGAGGATTCAGGAGAAATTGGCTTAGGGTCTTTGCTCTCGTCGGGCACTGATAATGCCTCTCTCGTTGAACTTCCAGTTGTAGCAGTTTGCAGCGTTCAGCTTCTTGTACGGCAATCACTTCCCAGTGTGATCCCCATCACAAGACAACGCCCAACTGCAAGACTGCGCAGACGAAGGGCCTCCCGGAGGTAACGCTCATTGTTCTCCTCGAAATCGGCGGATGCAATGGCAAAATGGCCAGCCGCCGGACGCCCAAATCCGTCGCCATCCCTGGCCGATAAGCCGGCGTCCCTCTGGAGTTCCTCGCCACCAGTGCCGATCAAACTGCTGACAGACCATTCAGGAGGACTTTTCGTGCTGACAAAAGGTGGCGTTCAGGGATTAACCAGGAGAGATTTCATCAAGTCCGTGGGGGTTGGGCTGGGCGCCTTACAAACCGCCGGTGCGGGACTCGCCATGTTGCAGCTAACCGGTTGCGGGGGCGATCCCATTGCGCCGCCGATCCCTCCGCGTGCTCCGCGGGTCGTGCGCTGGCCGATCGCCCGGCAGGTGTACACCACGGCACATCGACAAGTCTGCCCGGTCGCGGTGCCGTCCACCGCGCGTCACGTCAACCCTGGCCAGGTGGCTCTTTATGCAAAGGACGGCTACAGCGCATGGCGCTTTGGCGCACCCCTTCCGCACGTTCTGCGCACAGACCTGGCGCCGGCTTACACCGGAGCTCCGAACGTGGCGCGACTGCTCCGCTATTACTCGATGTCGGACATTCACATTGCCGACAAGGAATCGCCGGCGCAGCCGATCTATGTTGGCCTGAACGCGGGCTACGGTTCGCAAATGCAATCGGCCTACGCGCCGATCATTCTGTCCACGCCGCAGGTGCTCGATGCCGCCGTCCAGACTATCAACGCCCTGCATAAAGTCACGCCACTCGATTTCGGCATCTCGCTGGGTGATGCCGTCAACAACACGCAGTACAACGAGCTGCGCTGGTTCATCGACACCATCGATGGCCGGGTAATCACCCCGAGCTCCGGCGCTCACCTCGGCGCGGCCACCATTGATTACCAGCAACCCTTCTACGCCGCGGGGCTCGATCCCGAGATTCCCTGGTACCAGGTCATCGGCAATCACGATCAGTTCTGGATGGGATCGGCGTTCGAGAACACCAAGACGCACAGCGCCCACATCGGCAGCACGATTCTCAACATGGGCGACAATCCGGCATCGCCGGATGCAGTCAACGAAACCGGTTATTACATGGGCGTGGTCGACGGCGCGACGGCCCTTGGCGATATTTACGGCGCCGGACGGGAAGCCGACTTCAAGGTTCCGCCTGCCATCGTGGCCGACGCCAGCCGCTTCAGTCTGTCGACTCCCGCTTCGACCACCCTGAACTGGATGAAGCAGTTCTTCGATACCACATCAAAGCCGATCGGCCATGGTTTCACACAGTCGAGCCTGCAAACCGACTCCGCCTGCTACAGCTTCATGCCTAAGTCCGACATTCCTATCAAGGTCATCGTGCTGGACGATACGGTGAAGGGGCCGGGCCAGCCGAACTATGCCGTCGGCGCGCTCGACGACGCGCGCTACAACTGGCTGGTTGACGAGTTGCAAGCCGGGCAGGCCGCCAATCAACTGATGGTCATCTGCGCGCACGTGCCCATCAAGCCGCAGAACTCGCTGACCGACACCACGCCGTATCCCATGTGGCCGGGACCGGAATACACCGACGACTATGTGCTCAACACGTTGCATCAGTATCCCAACCTCATCCTGTGGATGGCGGGACACCGGCACGTGAATGTCGTGACGCCGCAACCGGATCCCCACGGCGACCCGACGCTCGGCTTCTGGGAGGTTGAGACCTGCTCGTTACGCGACTTCCCACAGCAGTTCCGCACCTTCGACATTCGTCGCAACCGCGACAACACCATCTCCATCATCGTCACGAATGTCGATCCGGCGGTTCAGGCCGGCTCTCCGGCCTGCAAGTCGCGCGGCTATGCCATCGGCGCGGCGCGCGTCTTTGGCGACTACCCGCTCAACGACACGACCTCGCACTCCTACAATGCCGAACTAGTTGTGCAATTGACACCAGTGATGCAGTCGGTGATCGCGCAGGCAGGATCGGCGAATTTATAGGGGTCCCTTCGGCAGGCTCAGGGCAGGCTCTTCGACGTCGGTGCGCAAAACAAGCGCACCTGCGCTCAGGATAACACCGTTTGTTGGAGTGCTCTGGCGAACAGCGATTTTAACGACGGCCGACAGCCCACTACACCCACTCCAGCGCGCCCTTCTTCCAGATCCAGATATATCCCACGATCAGGATGCCCAGGAAAATCAGCATCTCGAGCAGCCCAAACAGTCCAAGCAGCTTGAACTGCACGGCCCAGGGGAAGAGGAAGATCGTCTCCACATCGAAGACCACGAACAGAATGGCGACGATGTAGAAACGCACCGTGTAGCGCCCGCGCGCGTTGTCGAAGGGGGTGATTCCGCACTCGTAAGGCATCAGCTTGGTCTTGGAAGGATTCCTGGGACGGATGAGCGTGCAGATCGCCACTGTTCCGGCAGCGACCAGGAAAGCTACGAAGGCGAAGATAAACAGTGGTACGTAGTTCTGCGGCATAAGGAATTAGTCTCTCTGGCCACGACCGGATTCGAGGTGATTTAAATCACAGTCCGCAGCGACCTGGCGACCATCCAACCGCTGAATATATTCCCCTTCCAGCCGTGATTCAATGACATGCGTCACAAATGCGGCGATTGGCTCTTAGCTCGTAGCTCGTAGCTCGTAGCGCGTAACTCGTAGCTCTACGCCTCGACCAGAGCCTTGAAGCCATTTCTTTCTAAGTTACCGATATTCCGTTTTGCCGCTGAAGTGGTACGCTCTTGCTGACCATGAAGATCGAAAAGGTGCGCGAGCCGCGCTGGCCGGCGCTCGTAGCCATGCTGGCCGACGGTCTCATCTCCTACGCCTTGCCGGAGCGCCTCTCTGTCGGGCCGCGATGGCTGCTCTTCTCGGTAATCTTCGTTCTTCTCATCCCGATCATCTTCACCTACCGCATCGGCCGCCACGACCTGACGCGCATCTTCACCTTCGCGGCCAATGGGGCAGTGACGCTCGCCTTGATTGGTTCGCTCGGCCTTCTAATCGAGGGCCTACCTCACCACAACGAGCAGCCAGCCATGCTGCTGGTCTCGGCTGGCTTGCTCTGGATTACGAATGTCCTAGTCTTTGCCCTGTGGTACTGGAAGCTGGACGCCGGTGGGCCACTGGGGCGCGAGCGGCCCTGCGCCAAGAGCTCATTCCTTTTTCCCCAAATGATCGGCGGTTCGGTGGAAGGTGGCTCCTGGTCACCGATGTTCATCGATTACCTCTTCCTCGCGTTCAACACCAGTACGGCCTTTTCTCCAACGGATACTGCTGTGCTGGCGCGATGGGCAAAGGTGATGATGATGATGCAATCGCTGATCTCGCTCTCGATCATCGCGTTATTGGCAGCGCGCGCGGTGAACGTGCTGTAGCGGTACGATCGCGTCGTTTGGGCTTGCTATGAAGCTGGCGCTTCGAGTCGCGATCTTCGCATCAGGCGTGGCCCTGCTGTTCTTCGGCTCGCACAGAGTACACACCCAGACCATCAACTTTCAGAATCCTGGGAATGACCCCACAGCCGGCTCCGCCGAGATGCTGGTAGTCATGGGCGGCTTTGCGCTGCTGATGGCGTTTCTGCCGTCGTCAAAGACGTTGGGCCGATGGATGTCCCTGAAGCGCCAAAGACGCGCGCAGCCCGCTCACTTCAGGCGTCGTCGGCAGAGAAGTTAAGGACGACTTTGCGCAATCTGACTCGGCTCGCTCTCACAGCGATTCTTGATGACATACAGAATGCTTCGTTGCACATCGCGCATTACCGCATCCGTCCACAATCGTGCATACCAGTTGAAGTCCGTGGATACTTGATGGCGGCTGATCAGCCTCAATCGAACCAAACCTGTGTTTTCAGGCTCGAGAATGTATTCTCCATGCAGCACGTCGAAATAAGGGCCTCCGACGGTAACGTGTTCATCTAACGTGGTCGGCGGGATGCTGTTTGTATCTGCGCGAATGGAAAATCCCAAACGTTGCTGCGGTTGCCACTCGTCAATGGTCTCGATGAACAACACATTCCCGGCAAAGGTCGCATGCCGCACGCCGCCGACTCCTTCGTGGCTAAGCGTTGCCTCAATGGGGCGAGGAAAGCCAACACTGCGATTCCAGGCGCGCGGCAGTTCGCTGGCGTCAATCCGACGCACGCGCTCGATATTTGTCCAGACTATCTCCGGTGAAGCGTGAATATCGACGTCGGATTCAACACTTCGTATGTCGTGAGTTGGCGCCAGGCGGTGCTCTGCCGAACCCACCAGGAACGGCAAGATAGCAACGATCACCATGGACGCGGTAGCGATCCGCGGCTGTAACGGGCGCACCATGGCGCCGGCGAGCAAGCCTCCTATGCTGCCAAAGAGCAATGCAATAGGAGCGATCATGATGATGCAAATGCTCCCTTCCCAACCTACCAACTCGCAGCCAAGCAGAGCCATCAAGACGGCAGCCCACGGAAGAAAGATTCGCACTCCATAGCTGGGAGCCCCTTCCCGCGCCCTGATCGCGACCGTCAAATAACCCATGCTGAACGGGAGTACGATGATGAACGCGATCGACATCACCCAGAGTAGGGACAGCGACCACTGGAACCCCGGCTTGAACTGAATCAGACCGCGCACCGCCAATCCATAAACGGCACCCAAAGCAATGCCGGTGATATATAGCTTGGCCTGCTTAGACACGAAGGAAGTTTACAGCAGGAAAACAATCATTAATGCCTGGAGATTCACTCCGCTCTGAGCGCCTGCATCGGATCCAGCTTCGCCGCCCGTCGCGCCGGCACATAGCACGCCAGCAGCGCGACGATACACAACAGCACCGCAACGCTCGCAAACGTTCCCACGTCCGTCGGCTTCACCCCGAACAGCATTGCCGACATCAGCCGCGTCAGCCCCAAAGCAGCCAACAGTCCGATTCCTATGCCGGGCAGTGTCATGCCGAATCCATCGCGCAGCACCGTCTGCACTACGTTCGACTTCTGCGCTCCCATGGCCATGCGGATGCCAATCTCCCGCGTACGCTGTCCCACAATGTAAGACAGAACTCCATAAATCCCGATGCCGGCCAGCAGCAGTGCGCCTGCCGCAAAGATCGAGAAAAGCATCATGGCGAAGCGCTGCCGGGCAATCGATTCGGCAACCACCTGCTGCATCGGTTCCATGTCGTCGAGCACCATCTCGCTGTCATGCTGCATCAGCGCGCGCCGGATGCTGGGGAACACCGATGCAGGATCGACTCCTTCGTGCGTCCGTACAAAGGCGTTCACGCCGTTGCCGACGATCGGCATCATCCGGTCCAGCATCTGCCCGATGGGTTCATAGTATTCCGCTTCAACATTGTTGCCCCGATCGGGCGCCAGGCCGAACTGCTTCACATGTCCCACCACACCCACGATCTCGTCGGTGCGTTCGCCGTCCGTGCTCTCCCGCGGGAAGTAAATGTGCTTGCCGATCGGATTCTGGCCGGGAAAGTACTTCTGTGCGAAGCTCTCGTCGATAACGATGACGCGGGGCGAATGTTCCGTGTCGGCCTCGGTGAAGAACCGCCCTTCCAGCAGCGGAATGCGCATGAGAGCCAGGTATTCCGGATTCACAGCGTAACTCAACGCTATTGGAGCATCCGCCACACGCGGCGACCGCATCATGCCGTCGGCCCAGAACGGCTCTTCATCGTCGCCTAAAATCGGAACAGCGCCCCAATCCAACGAGGTGGTCTCCACTCCGGGGACCGCTTGTACCGTCGCATGCATCTGTCGTAAGGCAGCGCGAATTGCATCGGGGGACTGCTGCGAGAGAGACTTCGATGGGTCCACGTTGAAGTAGATGACGCCGCGCGGATTGAACCCCGCATCGACGTTCCACAACTGCATTAGAGTTCGAATCGTCAGTCCGGCACCGACCAGCAATACCAGCGCCATCGCCATCTCCAGGGCGACAAACACCGACTGCGCGCGCGCATGCGCTCCCACCAGGGACCGACCGCTTTGATTCAACGTAGCGTTCACGTCGGTGCGCGACGTGCGAAGTGCGGGGGCAAGTCCGAAGACCACGCCCGCCAGCAACGTGATCAGCACGGTGAACAGCAGAACGCGGCCATCGAGTCCGACGTTCTCTGCGCGCGGCAGCATGTCCGGAATTGCCGCTACGGCCGCTTTTGCGCCCCAATAAGCCAGCAGCAGGCCAAACGCACCGCCCACAACCGACAGCGCCAGGCTCTCAGTCAGCACCTGACGAATCAGGCGGCTCTGCTTGGCGCCCAGGGCTACGCGCACGGCGAACTCCCGCTCGCGCACTGTCGCTCGCGCCAGCTGCAGATTGGCCACATTTACGCACGCAATGAGCAGCACGAACAGCACCGCGCCCATCAGCACCCACAGCACCGGCTGAACGTCGCCGACGATCTGGTCCTTCATGGGAACCATGGTTGTTTTGATCCCGGCATCAACATCGGGATACGCCGCCTCCAGCCCGTGGTTCACGCGCTCCATGTCCTGCGCCGCCTGGGTCAACGTCACGCCGGGTTTTAATCGCGCAATGGCGTCCATACCCCACGCCGCGGTGCGTTCGCGAAATTGTGGAACACTGTATTCGCCCACAGGCGTGTAGATATCCCCGGAATGAAAGTTCCATTGGCGCAGCTGAAAACTTGCAGGAATGATGCCGATGATGGTGTGCGCTTTTCCATCGAGGACGATCGCCTGGCCGATGATGTTGGGACTGGAGGTGAACTTGCGTTTCCACAGACCCTCGGAGATCATCACGGTGGGATTCGCGCCCAGCCGGTCTTCATCCGCGCTGAACGTCCGGCCCAATACCGGTTTCACGCCAAGAAGCTCGAAGAAGCCCGCCGACACCATGCGTCCGCTAAGGTTTTCCGCCTCGCCGGAGCCGGTGAGCTTCATATTCCCGTAGCGATAGGCGGCCATCGCGTCGAAGCTGCGGGCATCACGCTGCCAATCGAGAAAGTTGGGATAGGAGATGGAGCCCTTGGTGAAGTTCGGCTTGCTGTGAAAGAGCACGACAAGCCGGTCGGCATGAGGATACGGCAACGGATTCAGCAGCACCCCGTTCACGACGGAAAAGATAGTCGTGTTCGCTCCAATTCCAAGTGCTAGCGTAAGAATTGCGATTACAGCAAAGCCGGGCGACTTCATCATCTGCCGGCCGGCATATTGAAGGTCATGGAGCAAGGTGCGCATGGGGTCCTCGAGAATCCCTAGACTTAAAGCAATCCGGCTGCCGCGTCCTCACGTGATAAGTTTCCTTTACTGTGATACTTACGAGCGGACGAGGGAGAGTGTTCCGTAAGTGCTTGTTCGCGTGCGAACGCCCCCGTTCGCAAACGGACAGCCATGGATTTTGATGCGGCACACGACACCTGCCCAAACAGCTGCCACTCATGGTGCGGCTTGTCACAGCGTGGTTCTTTCAACTCCGCAATTTCTGATACTCTGCAAAGTTTGCGGTTTTTCCGCCGGAGCCAACAAATAGATG
>Ga0126381_100003301_pt1 | contig 17549 bp, 13 predicted proteins | sample PanSoiMetPlot_28_FD_96465 | JGI IMG/M metagenome (GOLD analysis project Ga0126381, IMG submission 96465) | Tropical forest soil microbial communities from Panama - MetaG Plot_28 | ecosystem: Environmental > Terrestrial > Soil > Tropical forest > Bulk soil | place: Panama | collected 2016-02-17 | reverse complement strand
TGCAGGTGGCGAATGGAGGGGCGAATGACACTCTTCAGGATTTTACCTTTGATGTGGCCAACACCCTCACAATAACGGGAGGGACGACGGTTGCGGCGGCGATTTTTGGCTTCCAATTGCAGAATGCAATATTCCGTCGCGTCCAAATCATCGACAACGCGACGCCAATTTTGACTGTCGGGATGGGCTGTGACGGCTGTAACCGCCCAACTTGGGAATATGATGACATCGAGGGTATAGGCTCAGGGGTGAATAACGGTGGTGCGGGTATTTTGGCCCAAAGTGTCACCCACAACACATCGTTTGTGAAGATGTCCCATAACTTTTATAACGGTGCAGGGAATGTGGACTTCGGAAACGGCCTCTATTGTCAAGCATCCACCGGCAGTGGTACCAACAGCCTCACCGATTGCGACATAGACAATAACACTGTTCTAAATTGGGGCGACACGGGAATCGAGTGCTCAACGCTCTCGGCTTCCGCACCTTCAAGCGGATGTCACTTGAGTAATAACTTTTTGAAGCAAACCGCCGCAGGCCGCGGTAAAGCCGGAGAAATCATCGGCAGTGTAAGCAACTCCACCCTCCAAGGTGGGGCCATTTTGATGTGTGGTTTTAGCGGTGGGGGTGAACCGGTTATGTTATATGTAACGGCCACGGACGGTAACGCGGCGAACATCTCAGTTTCAAACGTTGTTTTAAATCATGAATGTGATTCAGGGAGTACAAGTGGGGACGAAGTTTACCTTCAAAGTGGAGATTCATCGGATGTGCTTTCGTCGGTCAATTTAACGGGACTTGAGATTTTGAGTTCAGGCTCTCGCGTGACGGCGGCCAAAATCTCTCAGTTCACCACCGCCGTCTCCACAGATGCGGCGTTTTATTCGTCCATTAGTTCAACCAGCACATATAACATCCTTCGCCCCGTGTTGCCGTTACCTGCATTGCAGGGCGGCACAGGCTCCCAAGTCGGCGTTGACCTCAACACCACCGCCTCAACCATGTCAAGTGCGGATGTAACCATAACGCCTGCGGCGGATGGGAATATGCTTCAAATCCTTGCCGTCACCGGATCACACAACCTAGTGATTAAAGCGGGAACATTTTTGGGCCAGGTGGTGGTGGTCAAATCCTGCCAGGATGCTTCGCACACACCGACCTTTGTTGGCGATACGGGGGTGACGCTTGAGTGGAGTGGCGGTTCCGCCCCAACACCGACCGCAAGTAAATGCGACCTTTACGGCTTCATCTACACCGACACATCCAACAAGTATTGGTCGGAGACGGGGTTTACTTCGGGTGAGAATAATTAGCCTCATAATCCTGTTGGGTTGCTTCGCCGCGCCCGCGTGGGCGATTCCTGAAATCCAACACGGAAGCGCGGGCTGTACGGCGGGGCCGAACCGCAACACCGCCACATTTTTCGCGTCAAATCTCACGGTAGGAAATATCGTCATTTGCTCAGTAGGCATTAGCGGATCTGCCAGTGACGCTACCCCTACAGTTAGTTCCATCAGCCTTGGAACCGACACCCTCACTTTGATTCCCGGCAACAAAACCGCAGTAGGAACCACTACCACCTATACAGATAACGAGCTTTGGTCCACTACCGTTGCTACCGCAAGCCAAAAAGCAGTCAACATCACTACCAGCGCGGGAACCGCAGCTAACGTCCAAGCGGTTTGTGGCGAATTTGATGGTGACATGTATTCGTTGACCGTGGATACGACAGCGGGGACGCAGGCGACCTGCTCGTCGGGGGGAAGTTGCACCACGACGGTTGCCACAACCGCCCTGACTACCACCAACGCAAATGACATTATCATTGCCAGCCAAAGTGCAAACTTTGGCACCGGCTTCGGGATGCCCGCCACATCTTCTCTTGCCAATCACGGGGCTAATGGCACAGGTGGTGCAGGGAACGAAGAAACATCTCTGAGTTCGCAAATTGCCAATACCGTTCAGTCAAGCTTGACGTTGAGTGGAACGCTCGGCGCGGCCAATAATTGGGTCACCAACATCACTTCGTTGAAGCGCAACATTGGATTGGTTCAAACCTTGGGCGTCGGCAACACTGGAACGGGATTGACTGCGAGCGGGAATTTTGGAAATTCCTTTAGTTCGGGGAACATTGTATTTTGCGCCATCGCCCTATGTGGAGACGTGGACAATCCGAGTCCAATTGTCTCAACTGTCGTCATAGGTTCGGGGGGTAGCACCGATTCACTCGCGCAAGTCTCCAGTGGTAGCGTCACTAATGGAACCGGCGCAACAGGGGTTGACATCGAACTCTGGACCGGTACCATCGCAGGCTCAGCAGGGCAAACCGCCATCGCCATAACCGCGAGCGTCAACGGGGGTTCGGGGGCCAATGTCAATACACAAGCTGCATGTGCGACTTATAAGGGCATAACCTACACCCATACCTTGGACCCCATGGCAACTCCAGTCGCTTCGCGGACAGGCTCAGCCTCGGCGGTCGCATCCTCTGCTTCGTACACCGCCACGTCCAATGCGAAAGACTTGATCATTTTGGCGTCCGGTTGCCAACAGGCCGGTAGTTGCATGAACACCGCTCTCAACGCCTGGACTGGTGCGAATGGTATTGGCGGATATGTCCAGGAAGTGACCAAAAATCACGCAGGTGGAGGCGCTGGAAACGACGCCACTGGTGCCGTCCTAGCCACTTTGGTAGACCATCCAGCTACCGCAACCCACACATTTTCCGCATCCAACTCCGCCACCTCCACTCCCAACTGGGGCAACTTGATCGCCGCCTTCCAACAAGCCGTTCCATCTCAAGCTTCGGGGTTCATTTTTCTTCCATGAAAACATCTATCATTAAAATCGTCACTCTATTGGGATGGGTTTTCATTTCATCCTGGGCGTTCGCCGGAATCGGCGGCCCAACAGGAAGCGGCGGCGGCGGAACGTCAGGAACCATCGGATCAAGCACCTCCGGTGCCCCGACCGTCTACACCGGAACAACCTCCGTCGGTGGCATATCAAATGCCTTCCACGCCGGAAGTGGCACCTTGGCGGCGGCGTTTGCAAAATGCCCTGGTGGTAACACCGCCTGCATCATCTACGCCGATCCCGGTCAAACATATACCATCGGCAATACCCCGCTTGCGGTTGGCACAGCCACTAAGCCTGAGACGCTTTTCTGCAACGGCGCGACCATCTCCTGTAACGGAACGGCGGGGGCAGACTGCCTTGACATCGGACAAAAAGGCCGCGTTATCGGCACGATGCAATCCAGCAGCGGCACCAACGGCTGTACCATCTCCAACACTTCATCGTCAAACATCACCTCGTTGGTAACGAACACCAGCCACGCCAATCAAAGCGGCTTCGACCTCGAAGGTGTCGCACTTAACCCATCACGCTCCGGTACCATGTCTAACGGGGCGTTATGGCTTTCGGGTGAAGATGGCTTCGGATATGTGGCCAATGTCAGTTGGGCTGGTCCGCCAAATGGAGGGATTGGATTTGAAATTGACGATGGTCCCGCAGGGACGGATTTCTTCAACGACATCACCATTGTTGATCCGCATTTGACCTGCTCGGGGGCGGAAAGTGCCAAGGCCCTTTATATTCACCACAATGCAGGCAATAGTGGGTCAAATGTTAACGTTTACGGGGGTGCGATTGTGGATTGCAGTTTCGCTGACGCAACCCCATCGAATTTGGTGGACATTGATGGTGGAACCTCAGGCGTGGTCTCAGACATCGCCCTCCATGACACCTACCTTGAGTCCTTCTGCCCTGGCGGTGACACCTGCACCGGCACCGGCGATATGATCCTGGTCAACAACGCCAACGACATCACCCTTGGCGGGGTTAAATTCAACGGCGGCCCCCTTACCGCGAATTGCGTCCATGTGACTGGAAGCCAAGCCGGTCAAATCAATGCTTGGGGTCGTGTTACGGCATCAATTTGTACGGACCTCATCAACAATCCCATCCAAGGTTATACCAATACCAATGCGGGGGATTTCAATTATTTTTGGCCTGGCAAGAACAACGCCGTTACTTCAGGTGGACTTTTGCCTCCTTACGGCAACCCTTGTAATCTAGCATTCGACGCTACAACAACTTGGTCATCTTTAACCCCGACTGGGGACTTGGCTTGTGGCGCGTCAAATGGACAACTCACCGTTACGGGCATTGAAACCACTCCCATTACCACGACCTTTCCCGCATCCACCGCTGGTTACACGGTCATTACCAACGCATCTAACCAACTTGTTCCCACACAACTTCCGGCTGATGCCTGCTCCACTGTGGGATGCGTAAATTCAGTCACCACAACGGGTACACCCAACACCTATGCGGCTGTCAATACTGTCACCCAAGGGGACGTACTGACCGACAACGGCGCTGCCGCGTTACCTTCCTATCAAGCAAATGAAGCCCCTCTCCCCCTAGTATTTTCCATAGATGGCACCATTTCTAACTCCACCAACCGTATTCGAGTTTGTCCAGCCACGCTACGGGTGGCCCCTGGATTTGTAACATCTTATCCATTTAAAGCATCTCAGGCGACTATAGGGACAAATCCATCCCAAACTGACACCTACACCCTCACGGACGTAACAAACTCCAACGCTTCGGTTGGGACGGCCCAAACCACATCTGGCGGAGTTTGGTCATTCGCCACCACAGGTTGTTCGGCATCTTTTGACGGCACCCAAGGGTCAACCGCGTGGGCGCGGAGTGCCAGCGCTACAACACTCAACGCAACCATCCCAACGGTTGCAACGGGAGATGGGGGACTCCTGCTTTGTACAGTATCAGGCAACAGCAGCGCTTGGACCACTCCGAGTGGATGGACCCCCGTAACAGGTGGTTCGTCATCTGCCGCTGCGTCGTCTATGATTTTATATGAACGAAATATGGTAAGTGGAGATTCTGGCGGTACCGTGACCTGTACGTCGGGAATTGCAGCAGCGGGTATGAATGCATCCGTCTTCACCCTTAAGGGCGTCCCGACTTCAGGTGAAATTGTGGACGTGGTTTCGGTGTTGCGTGGTTCAGGTACATCTTGCGCGCCCACTACCATTACCCCAACCCACAACGGTGAGCTTGTCTTGCAGGCTTGCGGAACCGGCAATAATTCCACCGTCTCAAGCTGGTCTCCTGCCAATACCAACGTAGCTACCTCTGCCAATGGTACGGGCGCTCAATATCTCATCCAAGGCACCGCAGGGGCCACCGGCACCGCCACCGCAACGTGGAGCGGCAGCAGTGCGTGGGGAGGTTTTCAACTTGCCTTCCTGAATAGCGCCACTTCCTGCACGCTTTGCACCGCAGGTGATCAGATGAAGCTCGCTGGCCCTACAAGTGGTACAAACGGCGCTGATGTGAATATCGACTTTATTGGAGTGAAATGAAGTCAATTAAATTCATCATTCCTGTGTTGATAGTGGCGTTGATGGTGGGGGCATTTTGGCCCGTTGCAAATGCCACCAACTATTTACGGATGAGACCAGTGCCCACCGCAACACCTACTCCGCCCGGTGACACGGCCAACCGTAAGCTTTATGGTTGGAACTGCGAAACCCGCAACGACACCACCCATACATTTACATTTAACTCAAATTGCGTCGGCGTCCCATCCGCCATTCACATGCAGGGACCGGCGTTTAACATTCCGTGGTTCGTTTATGAAACCGCAGACGGGACATTCCAGGAAAACTACCTCGCATCTGCTGCGGCGAACATAAATGCCAGTCAGCATTTTGCCGTTTATATTCAGGTAGGTGCAGAGACCGTCCCAGATTGGCTTCTTGCTGAGACCACGAACAATCAACCTGCCGTCGTGTCAAAGACCCCCAGCGTAAACCAAAAACCCGGCCTCACCCTTGGCGAAACCATCTTCATGCCTCGCGTGACGGACGCAACGTACTTGGCAAAGTGGGAAGCCTTGGTCAATCATCTAGCTACTTATTACGGTCCTGGTGGAACCGACCCCACAACGGGAGCGAAAATCGCTCGAATGGAAGTTGTCTATAACGGCTCAGTTCTTGGAAATGAACTGGCCCAAAATGTCAACTGTCAAAACAGTGGGGGTTCCTGTAATAACGGAGTAGGACAAATAAGCGGCGGACAGGCTTCGTGCGGTGGTAGTGGAGGGTTTTGTGACCGAAATTACTCCGTTGATGCAGGTACCGCAGCCCCAGGAATGTGCGGCGCGGGTGCATGTGGTAATAACAGCACTGGAGCAACAAACTACGATGCGGGAGGGACAACGGCATTTGAAACGGCTTTCGCCTATGAGGCTGCTCAATGGACAGCCCAGAGCGATCCGTGGGCATTGATGACTGCGTTTGTACCCACTGCATTTCCGAATTTGGCCAGCACGGGCGGTACCTCAGTCAGTGACAATACTATCTCAGCAAACATTGCCCCTTGGTTAAGTACTCAATTCGGTAATCCGTCCTATCTATTCAATGAAGCCCTTGGAGATGGCTCCCCTGGGGGCTACACTGCGTTGATGCACAATACCAATCATTGGTGTGGATATAACAACCCCTCAACGGGCAATCCCTTCCTTTGTATTGCGCAGCTAAACAGCGCCCTTGGCACGCCGTTGAAAATCTCATCCATCGTCGGAAATGGTGTAACCGCCACCGTGACCTATACCTGTACCACCAATTCTCGAACCGCTAACAACTGCCTCACATCAATTGGCATGACCTCCGGAGATACGATCAACATAACCGGCACCAACTCCACCTACAACGGAACACACACTGTGTTGGCTTCGCCTGCCCCAAATAACACCGTCTCTCCCTACACACTGGCATTTTCCACAGGCAGTAGCACCACCTTTTCCGGCACCAACGCATCCACTGTCGTCAACCAATCTCGCGCAACCTCAAACTGCACTTCCCTGCAAAACGCCTTCAACAACGGCAACGCTATCAATGTACTTGAAATCGAAACCTACGTCCCCGATTACACCAACTGCCCAACCACCGTCGCCACCCAATATGCTTTGATGCCATCATCATGATGAAAACTTGCATTTCCACCCTCGCGTTTTTGCTGTTCACCCTCGGACTTGCCCGTGCCTATCCCGTCACATCTGCCGGGACTCCCACGCAAAGCGTATTGAACGACACCTCAACCGGAACCGTTCTTTTTACGCTTACATCCTATACCACCGCCTCACCATCCAAGGCCATTCTCGCTCCACTTGGTTCGACGCGATTGATCGGAGTGACCATCGCGGGGGCGGGGAAAACCGGCGCCGCCCTTATTCAAACCGGGGGCCTGGTCAATGTATTGTTTGACGGGGCAACTACGGCGGGGGACTTTTTCGGTCTCTCCACCTCTAATCCCGGCTATGCGTCTGATCTTGGCACCACCGCATCAGCATCCGTGCTTGGAATTGTCACTACCACCAACGCAAGGGCGGGAACCTATACCGTGTCCCTTACTTCCCCCAACAGTCCAGGCTCCGCATCTATTCCCGCTGGCATCCAAAACCAGGTTCTCCAAAATCAAAGCGGCGTCTGGACCCCCACCACATCTCTCACTAACATTTCAGTAAACGGTGCCGTTAACGGTATTTTCAACCCTACCATCACCCCCTATAACGCCGACAACACCGGCGCAACAGATGCAACCACCGCCATTCAAAACGCCTATAACGATGCGGTGGGGGGTGAGATGGATATTCCCCCAGGGACTTATAAAATCAGCGGCTCCGGTCTTTCCTTCACCTCCGACAACACCGTGGTGCGGTGCTTCGGCGGAGCTACCTTTAACTATAGTGGAAACGGCGCGGCCATCACCCTCAGTGGTTTAAATTCAGTCCTTGATGGTCAAGGATGTAAAATCATCGGAACGTCAAGCGGCACCGCAGGTATAAAGGTCCAAACCCTCAACCACGGCTGGTTGGGAGGGTTCGTAGTGACCAGCTTCTCGAATGGAAATGGATTTTATCTCCACTCCGATGCCAATAAAGGGAATTTTTATTCTACCTTCATCAATCTGAAAGCTGGTCAAAGTGCAGCGGGGAATTCCTACGGCTTCTACATAGATGACGCCGGGGCCACTTCCCGAAACAACGCTGATATCTTCATTTCACCCACGGCTATTTTCAACGCCAATGCCGGATTTTACATCTCCGACATGACACAGAGTTCGTTTGATAATTTGGACTCAGAACAAAACGGCACCTACGGTCTCGACCTTGAAGCCAACACCACCAACGATACCTTCCTTGGAAATTACCTCGAACTCAACGTTACTGCCGATGCAAACATCACGGCGGGTGCGACGAATTTGTTCTTGAACTGTCGGCAAAGTGCATCCGTTAGTGATTTTTCCCATCTGACGGGGGCAGGCGAATTTGGTGCAACAAACAACATCTTTTGTGGTGGCGTTTTCATGGGTGCCCCGACCGCCAAGCAACTCACTGTCAACCAACCCGCAACATCCACCACGTCTGCCGTAATGGTTGGATCGGCGGGGCAAACGTCAAATTTCCCCTTCACCATTCGTGCAGATGGAATGCTTAGTTGGGGGGATGGAACTCTCCCCCGGGATGCATCTATCACCCGCACGTCCACAGGAGCTTTAACATCCTCCATCATGGTTTCCAGTGGCGCCGACGCCACCGTTCAAGCCGCCACCCCCGCCACCCTCACCGTTACCCCTACCGGAGGTAATGCCACCCAACATTGCTACCAAGTCTCAGGGACAGTAAACAGTCGCAATACCGTCGCCAAAACCGAGGTCTGTGACGCCGCCGGACCCACGTCCTTGGACTCCTCCCACTTCGAAACTGTCTGCACCGCTTGGCCAGTCCTTGGATATGACCATGTTTCCTTCTACGGACGTGCCACCGGTGCCGAACAACTCACATCCATTTGCCCAGGTGGAACCAACTGCCAAGCCGCCTCTGGTGGAACGATTTGTTGGAAAGACGACGGTTCCCAAAGCCCCTCGGGTGCGGTTCCCGTTGTTAACAACACCGGCTCCGTCAGTGGATTCATGTTCAATGCTTCCCCTAATGTGACCACCCAAAACGGCACCTCTGGAACCGCCGCCTGTTCCCAATCCATGCAGGGGACATTAAAAATCAACACTTGTTATTTGAATGCCTACCAGGAAACAGGCTCCGCCCAAACCTACACCTTCCCCACCGCGTATAGCACCACCCCTGCGTTGGATATTTCCGGGGGGTCTTGCGGAACATATAACCCAACAACAACGGCAACCGTTCTCACTCTCCCAGCCAACGCTGGTATGACGGCTGAAACCTGTAACATTATTACACTGGGTCAATAAATGTCCTCTTTCGCTACGATGCAGGCCGATCTCCAACTTTTGGGGATGGCCAATTTGAACGCCACCGATGTGGGCGCATTATTGAACAAAGTCAACCGCGAGGAAGTCGAATCCCACGATTGGAGCTTTCTCTGGCAAAACCTTGTTCTATGGTCATATCAACCATATTCCACAGGAACGGTGACCCTCACGCAGGGGTCAGATGTGTTGGTGGGAAGTGGAACCACGTTTACTTCCTTGTTTACAGGGTGGTTTATGTCGGTGGGGGCCACGTTGACAGTTCCAATTCAAATCAACGCCTTCATCGACGCCTCCACCCTGCAAATGACCTCCCCTTGGCTGGGAGCTAGCCAAAGTGGGTTGGGGTTCAGCCTCTACCCGAGGTTTTACGACGTATATCCCCTCATCGAAGTTGTAAATGTCAAGCAGGAAGATTTCCTCGTCGAAACATCCCAAGAGGCCCTGAATCGAATCGACCCCGCCCGCGTCTCCACCGGCGGTGACCCTGCCCTTCGGTGGGCACCCGGCCAATGGACCAATGATCAACCCCGCCACTGGACCATTGAACTTTGGCCCCAACCGTCGTCGTTCCTTCCATACATTGTGGAGGGAAAAATCGGCCCCGTGGACATGTTCAACCCCAACGATGAACCGCAGTTGCCGAGCGCGGTAGTGGAGAACAAAGCTCTCTATTATCTAGCGCTTGCAGCGTTTGCGTCGAACGGCAACCAGAAATGGTTCCAAATAGCACAGGGGTATCAGAACACCTACAAGGATGAATTGGAAAAGGCCATCGCGGCAGATAACCGCCGAAAAATAACCCTCGGTTCATCATCGGATGGAAGGGACTTGCTCGTCAACTCCGGTCTGGACTATTATAGTATCCATGATGCAGCCGGACCTCCGTACATCGGAAACAATCCTTAGAAAAGAACGTAAACGCCTTTACCATCAACAAAAATATCAGGCTCGAATAGCAGCAGGACTCTGTACGTCCTGTGGAAAATTCCCTCCAAAAGAAGGAACGAAAACCCGCTGTCAACGTTGTTCAGACCTTTTCCGAGAAAGGGAAAAGACTCCTGAACGTCGTGCAAAAGATAACGCTCGACACAGGGAAATGAAAAAGCGAGACCCTGAACGGGTTCGTGGCTACGGTCAAAAATCATACGAGACTCTACGGAAAAAGATTTACGATAGATACGGAAACGCTTGTGCTTGTTGTGGAGAGTCTATTTTTGAATTCCTTTCCATTGATCATAAATATAATGATGGTGCTGTGCATCGAAGGTCTTTAAACAAGGAAACAACAGGAAGTTATTCATATATGAAAGCAATTTGGGAAGACCCAAATCCTGATCGTTTTCAACTTCTCTGTTTTAACTGCAATATGTCTAAAGGTCTCCGTGGTTGTTGCCCCCATCAAATTCAAAGCGGAGGTGTTTTCTAATTCGCGGGCAATTAATTTTGCGTTTTGACGTTCCCACTCAAGGACTCGTCCTCAATGTTCCACCTGATAAGGTTGGCACCAACGGCCTTATCGCGGGGAACAACGTCTTCGTGGACCTTGACGGCTTGTTGAAGCCCCGCCTCGGGACCACCCAAGTTGCATCAAACGACCTTACCGTGACGGAACCCGGTATCGGCATCTATCCTTACGAAGACAACACCGGGATTTTCTATCCCATTGTCGGTTCACCTACAAGGTGGTACGCCAACATTTCCAACACCTGGACGGATATCTCAGGTGGTACGTTGTTGACGGGAAACATAAATGACCCCGTTCGATTTTGCCCCTTCGCGTCAGGGGGGTTTGATTGGGTAATTGGATGCAACAATAATGACAAGCTCTATGAATGGCATTCGGCGTTAGCTCAATATCAGGTCATTTCCGCTGCGCCCATCGCGCGGGATGTCCTTTGCCTTGCAAATAGAGTGGTAGCATTCAACACTGTTGAATCGGGGACGCGGTTCAATTACCGCGTCAGGTGGTCATCTCTTAACGACGAAACCACATGGGGCGCCGGGAATTACGCCGACCTTGCGGACTCAGCCTGCTCTATCGTAGGTGCAGCCCTTACATCTCGTACAAGCGCGGTCATCTATCGTGAGTGGGCCGCTTGGTATATCTACGCGGTCCCTGGAAGTGACGCAAATGCGTTTGCATTCGATAGGCTCCCCGCTGGGGACCACATGACCGGTCCATCCGGTCCCAATTCCATAGTCATCGCAGAAGGAAGCCACTATTATTTTGGCATCGACGGACGAATCTACCAATTCAACGGCACTTCGGTTCAGCCCATTTCTGACCCAATCGACCCGCTTATTCGTGGACTCTACAATAACGCGGAACTCTCGCGCTATTCAAGTTGTTACGTCCCCGCCTATCGACAACTGTGCTTCTTTTTCGCTATCGGCGGCGAAACCCCCAACGCCTGCATCGTCTTCGACCTCCGCCGACAGGCCTTTGAGCCTTTATGGACGTTTCCTTTTAACGTTACGTCGTCTGCGGAGGTCCGAGAAAGTGCGGGAGTGACGTGGTCAAATTGGGTTTCCCCCACCGACACCTGGATGACTATCAACTACGCAACGTGGGCGGACATTCCGTCAGGGAGTCAGCAAAGCACATATATCGCCACCGACCTTGGTCAAGTCTCCAGACTGGCCACGGGGTCGATGGACCGAACATCCCCCATCCCCTACTCCGCTACTTGGCCTCTTCAACGGGTCCAGGACGAAACCACCAATGGCTTGGTTCACTATTTTGAAATATACGTTCAGTCGAATACGATTGACGCCGAAATCATAACTGCTACCCTGAACGGGTTCTTCCAACCTCTCGCCCCGGCCAACACCATCACATCGCTCACGCTTAACTTGACCGACAGTTCGACCTTCCAACAAACCGTTGCCCCCGGTCCCCTGAACGCCAACAACATTAAATCAAATTTGTTGCAGTTGGTCCTTCAGGCCGGGGGGAATAATAGGCGGTTCGAGTTTGCTGGCGCAAGCTTGTTGGTGGATTTCGACCTTCGGGGAGACTATAAGGGAAATGGTATCCAATAATGGCAAATCTTACCCGCACCATTCCCAAACGCCTTGACCTTCCTCGCTCCCTCAACTCTCAAGAGGACATCATCCCCTATATCCATAACCTCGTTGAGTCCCTCAACAGACAAAACTCTCGAATTTCGGACGCCCTCCAAGGCCCCGTTTTTACCAACGTTCCATTTTCAGCTTCACCCTATACCATCGTTCTATCCACTAACACAGCGTTTGTTGGCGCAAATGCCAACGCCACCACTGACTTCATTGCAAATCTCCCTCCTGCATTGGGAACGCAACTTTCCATCATTGTAAAGAAGCTCGACTCCAACGCCCACAACATCGTCGTCACCGCGAGTGGAACGGACACCATTGACGGCTCCGCCACCTATTCCCTCACCACCCAATATCAATTCGTCCGCTTAATCGACTCATCGCAGGGCGTTTGGCTCATCTACTAGATTTGTCCCCCCAATAGAACCCTGTTATACTACCTGAAGGTGTTCCCATGTCCGTAACCCTAGATCCAACCGTTCCCGCTGACAGCGAATCTCCCCGCCAAGGGGCATCGCGAATCCGCGCCCTCACCTTGGAAGTCCTCCAGCTATTTACCCAAGGTGGAGGCTCCGCCGTCACCTTCACCAATGCACCTTTTTTGGCCGCCACCACTGGGGAACTCACCGTCAACGGTTTGAGGGGCGTGATTTCCGCCCGCGCCTCCACCACCTTCACATCCACCACCGTTGGCACGTCACCTTTAACAATTGCATCTCAGACCGTCACATTTCCTTCCTTGGGAGGGCCTTTCCGAGTCCTCGTTACTTACCGCGCCTACACAGGGGCAGCCAGCGGCAACGCCTCAGTCGAGGGATACATATTTGACAGCGTAAATACCTTCGCCGGTAGTACTGCCTATTGGAATATCAACACACTCGCATCACTTGGACGAGTTGCACTTATTGGCGCTGAGGTCTCCCAGGCCACTTATACCAACGGTTCTACTTGGACTTTCATTTTGAAGGCTGTCGCAAATACATCAGGCATCCCCGTTGGTGTCGCTTCAAATGCTGGCCTTGCATCTACTATGACTGTTACCGTGTTTAGTTCCGTTTAACGTGATTCACCGCATCGATAAGACAAACCCCAAAGATTGGGGGAACTACCCCCTCTTGGAAGCTCGCGTGCGGGCGTTTGCCCAAAAATACGACCTCAAATGCCCCATTGAGCCAGTGCTGGCGGAAATGCAACAGAGATGGATCGCCGCCCCCCAACTGACGGGGTATTTCATCTCCACCAACCAACAAGGCTGGATGGACGGTCATCTGGTGGCTTGGATTCAGTCCTACTACGGGCAAAATCGATTTTTCATCTACCAGGCTGAAATGGACTCCACTTCTCTTCATACCCTTCCCTGCGCCATCTCCGCCTTCAAGTCATGGATAGATGAGACCAACTCCAAACTCCCCGCTGACGCCCAAGTCGTGGGTGGCGAATTCGTAACTTGGCACGACGCCGAAATCTGGCAACGTTATCTCCACCGCGCAGGCGTCCATTCGACGAAACTCCGTACCGTAATTCAAATGGAACTCTAAAATGGGAAGCGACAGTTCATCTTCAAAGGGTTCAGGAACCAACCTAACCAACGAAACCCAATTCAGCGGGGGGTCGAACAGTTTACAGAACTTTCTCCCTGCCAACTTCCAACTCCCCGTAAACCTTGGCCTCTCATCATTAACTGAGGGCTTAACGGGCACGCCCAATCTCGGTCAACTTTATAACAACGTTCCACTTCTTGGTACAGCCCCGTTGAACGCGCAGCAACTCGCGGACATCCAAAATTTTCAAAACGCCGCATATCAACCAAACGGCGCGGTGAGCGGTGCGCTGAGTGGCCTCCAGGACTTGGGCAACACAGGTGCAAACCTCTCCGCACCGAACGCGACCTACCAGTCTTATATGGGAACACCATATAAGCCCTCCGCCGCCACTAACGCTGAAATCAAGGAATTCAACGACCTCCAAGCCCCTGAAATCCTCCAACAGGCCGCATTGATGGGTCAAGGCACCTCCGGCGGAGCACTTCAAGCCCTCTCAACCGGCCAGGAACAAGCCCTTGTGCCATTCCTTCAGCAAGACCAGGCAAATGCCTTGGCCGCCGCCCAAGGTCTCTCCTCAAATCAACTCGCCAACGCAGGCTTGCAGGAATCAGCCCTGAACAGTCTCGGCAATCTTGGCACCACCCAGGAAGGCTTGCAACAGAATCAACTCCAAAATGCCCTGACCGCCGCAGGTCTCCCCCAGCAGGTCGCCCAACAGCAGGCCCAAAACGCCTACAACCAAGCTCAACAGGGGTGGCAGCTTGCGCAGCAGACCCAACAAACCCCCCAACAGTGGTTCCAAGACCTAATCTCCACTTTGCAGCAATCCAACAACTACCAGCACACCACTGGCGTAGGCGTGCAAAATCAAACCGGCTCATCTAGTCAACCTAAATTCTAGGATATCCAAATGGGAGCAGTTTCATCGGCAATCGGGAGTGGAATCGGCGATGTTGGAAGCGGCATTTCCAGTGGATGGAACTTCCTCTCCGCTCCATCTCTATTGAACAACCCCGCAGGGCTGGCAAATCAAATGCGTCTTGTGGGCGCAAGCGGTCCATCTAACATCGCATCCGGCCAAAACACCTCTGGCATGTTCGGGATGTCTCCCCTTCAACTTGGAGGGCAATTTGGAAGTCTCCTGAACCAAAATGGTGGGGGTTCTCCCGGTATGCGTGACATCGGCATGGGACTTCAGGCTCTTTCACTTCTCTCATCTCTCGCGGCACTCTAATGAGCATCCTTGACGCATTCAAAGGGCTCCTCGGTAATGGTATTTCGCCGGGAACTGAACGAACCCTCACGGCCATTCCTGAACTTTTGGGCGCTTGGGAAACCGGACGCGGGCGTCCCCTCGGGCCTGTCCTGTCCACGCTCGGTTCCATCATGTCCGACAACGCCTCTTACCGCCAAGCGCAGGCCAACCTTCCCGGCATTCGCAATACCCTTTCCAAGTTGATAAACGCCCAAAACGCCCCCTTTGCCTACCAGGAACTCCAAGCATTGACGCCATCCATCAACTCGATGGATCCTGAGTCCGCAACCAAAGAACTCCAGCGCATTCAATCTTTGGGGGAAAAAGAAGCCCTTGAGAGCGCCAAAACCCGTCCCATTTCCCGTGGAATCTTCCCCGACGGCACCCCATATATGTTCAACGGGTCCGCCCCGGCAGGGCAGAACTACATCGGTGTGGACGGCCAACCCCTTACCCCCGACCAGGTTCGATCTCACGCCAAGCCCAAGGAACAAAAGATTTCATCCTCGCGCTTTGCAGCGGACCAACAAGTGTGGTTATCGAAACACCCCAACGACTTGTCTGGTGCCGTCGCCTACGCCACAGCCCAGGACGACCAACGCAATCAACAACGCGTAGCCCAGGACGCGGCGATTCGAGCCAAATACGAGCGCCCCGAACGTGACCGTATTTTCCCCGTCAACACCCCCACCGGCACCGCAGCCTTCTACGATTACGATACCGGGAAATATGTTGCCACGCCGGGATTGACGCGGGCCGAACCTCCCAAGCCTCCTGGCCCTACCACCCCCGAACAAGCCCTCTCCAACGTTCAAAAAGCCGGGGAAATTGCCAAATCCAATCTCACTAAATTAACCGGCCCCCTGTCCTATGTAGGCATGGGGGGAACCGCAACCCCCCCAATGGGAAAAGCCTTCCTTAAGGAGCGGGCGAAAGTCCTTCAAAGCATGGGGATGAATTCAGCGGGCTACGCAATTCGACCCCCCAGTTCCACGCCCCCTGCTGGTGCCAGTGTAAGTTATTGATATGGCTCAGGCGATATTTGACGGCAAAATCTGGCGCGACTCCGCCACCAAACAACCGCTCTCCGCTGAGCAGAGCGCGCGAGCACAAGCTGCATGGACATCTCGCTTAGCGACCATCCCCGATGAACCTGCCACTCCAAGTGAGATGGCTGATAAATTCAGCCCCTCCACCTTGGGTCAAAACCTCCAACGCAACCTCCCCCCACTTGGGCTTCAAACCGGAGGCGAGGAAGCCGGAGCGCTTGCGGGAACAGCCCTTGGTGGGCCGTTGGGTGGAATTGCAGGTGCAGCCATTGGAGGGGGACTTGGTAACATTGGGGCAAAGTTTCTTCCCGAGCGTTTTGGGGGTTCACCGGAGCAGTCCAACCTCAAAGCCTTCGCTTGGGGAGCCGTTCCATCAGGCATTGGACGAGGCATCGGTGCGGGCATGCTGGCCCGCAACCAATCCACAATGGCGAAACGCTTCGCAGAGCACATCAAAGACTTCGACAAGTTATCTGAGGAGAACGCCGGTCATTTCGCCAAGCGTTTCGGTGAGCAGTTAACTAACCCCAAAATCACATCCCAAGCCGTCAACCAAGTCCACCAATTTGCCGGGGGTGCGAGTCCGTTTAGCCCCTACCCAAATGACCCCCTTGGACGGATGGAGACCCTTTCCACCCGCAATGCCCTTATCGGTCCAGTTGACCGGATGCGAACGCAGTTTGGCGGTCCAATCGGCCAAGCCTACCAAGCCCTAAAAGGCGATCAACACATCTCCGAACAAGAAGCCATTGACATTGCAGATGCGGCCCAAGGAGTGGAAGACTCGCTTATCTCACCCGCGCCGAAGGCCAAGGCTATTTTGCAGAAGCTCAAGTCCTTTGCCCCGCCCATGCCCGAGCAGATGCCCCCAAGCGCTCAGTTAATGTCCCCCCAAGACCAACAAAAGGCCCTGCAAAAAATCCAGTCCACCCACGAAAAAGCCCTCGCGGACTACCAAACCCCCACTCTTGATGACCTCCGCCAAGTCCGTCAATGGACGAACGAGCAGCTTCGCTCCTCCCAAGGCGGCTCCGCGCATGCGTTGAAAGAACTCCAACAAGCCCTCGATCAGCACATGATGCCGTACCTTCCGCCGGGGATGGACGCCATGCGAGGTCAATACGCTCAATTCATCACCAATTACCCTTGGAAATCCATGCGACAGCTTCGACAAACGGGCGCAGCCTTGGATATGTCCGACTGGTTGTTCGACACCCATAATAGTCAGGCGAGGGAGCTTATCAACCGAGCGAACCCCCAGGAGAAACGTATCTACCAGCGGCTTTACAGTCAACGTCT
>Ga0126381_100003300_pt1 | contig 17557 bp, 16 predicted proteins | sample PanSoiMetPlot_28_FD_96465 | JGI IMG/M metagenome (GOLD analysis project Ga0126381, IMG submission 96465) | Tropical forest soil microbial communities from Panama - MetaG Plot_28 | ecosystem: Environmental > Terrestrial > Soil > Tropical forest > Bulk soil | place: Panama | collected 2016-02-17 | reverse complement strand
GTCGAGGGGCACGATGACCGCCCCTTTGTAGTCGACCCGTTCCGTCACTCCCTTGATCAGCGGCCGCGGCACGACCGGGTTGGCCTTCTCCAGCCGGGCAAGGTTGGTCAGCTCCGATGCGGCCAGGCCGGCCGCCTTCTGGATCGTGCGGCCGATGATGAGCGCGTCCTCGTGACCTTTCGTGGTGATCAGGCCGACCTTGGGCCCCGACCGGGTCAGCAGCGCGTTGGTCGCGACCGTCGTACCGTGCGCGAACAGGCTGTTGTCGGCGAGCATGGCGCCCAGACTGAGTCCCATCGCCTCGGCGGCGCGGGTAACCGCCGCTAGGACACCAGCCGAGAAGTCGGCCGGAGTCGAGGGCGACTTCGCCGTGGTCACCTTTCCGTCGCCGTCAACGACGACGCAGTCGGTAAACGTGCCCCCGCTGTCCACCGCGACGACGTTGGTCATGTCGCACCGGCCGCGGCAGGGGGGCCGGCGGGATTCGGCGCCGACGAAGTCGCCCGGCGCTCCGCCCGGATCTCGCGGCGGCGTGCCTCGGTTGCCGCTTCGTCGACGCGTTCCGCGCCGTCGGCCACGATGACGCCGTAACGCTCGGCCGCGTGCGCGGGAGTCACCACCCCGCTGACCACGTCCGCTAGCACCCGCCCGGGATCCCGGTCCAGCGGGTCGAGGTAGCCGCCGCCGCCCATTGCAATGCAGCGGTACACGTCGGCCGCTGATTGCGAGGTCTTTACGATGCTCTCCGGGTACACCTCCAGGTTGCCGTCGATCTCGTCCAGCTCAGACGGCACGTACCCGCGCTCCAGCATCTGCCGGACGTTGGTGTTGCGCTTGATCACGAACTGGTTGGTGCATGACGGGTAGCCGCCGGCGATCCCGGTCGATCCGGGCTGCAGAGTGCCGATCGCGTGCATGATCTTGGTCGGGATGACGTCTACGTCGTGGCAGATGTACATCATGCTGAGCGTGTTGCCGCCCCGGAACCGCCCGGCGCCGCCGGTGTCCGGCTGGATCCGCCGGTAGAGATACAGCACCGGGTAGCTGTACTCGTAATCCTCGACGTTGGCGATGATCGACGAGGGGGAGTCGAGGAAGCCGCCGGCGTCGAGCCCGTCGGCGTTTGCTCTCGCCCCCGATCCGCCCGCCATCGCGTCCAGGATCGTGGCGCCGAAGAACTCCCCTCGCTGGTCTACGCCGAAAACGTCTTCCACATAGAGTCCGCCCATCCAGGTGGCCATGAACTGCTCGCGGTGCGGTTCGCTCGCCGCGAGCATCTTGGCCAGGCAGATGCTGGAGCTGATCGTGGCCATGAAGCTGCCGGTGGTGGTGGCCTTCGACACCCCGGCCGGCCAGGCCGCATGGACGACGGAGCCTTCGCGGGTGATCACCTCTACCGCGGTCTGCAGGCCGGCGGGCGACCACGGCATGTCATAGCACAGGTACGGCAGCACCGCGGCGATCGTGGCCCCCACGCAGGCCGGCCGGGTGCAGTTCACCACTGCCGGCGCCTGGTCCGCGGTCTGGCTGAAGTCGAAGATCAGCCGGTCGTCGTGCTTGGTCATCGACACGACGACGGGGTAGATCTCGTCGTATTCGATGTATCCGCGGTGGCTCCAGGTGCCGTTGGGCAGCTCACGCAGCCGCGCGCGGAAGCGGGCGGCGGTCGCCGCGTTGATGCCCTCGATCGCCGCGAGCACGGTGCGCCGCCCATAACGGCCGATGAGCTGCTGAACCCGCTCCGCCGCCACATTGCAGCCGGCGATCATCGCCTTCAGGTCGAGACCGACCAGGTTGGGCAGCCGGGTGCGGCGCAGGTAGCCGCGCTCGACGTCCTCGCGCAGTTCGCCCGCCTCGACGATCTTCACCGGCGGGAAAAGCGGCTGCTCGCCCCACACGGAGGTCGCGCCCACCTGCACCTGGCCCTCGACGGGCCCGCCGAGATCGATCTGGTGCACGGTGGAACCGGTCCAGCCGATGAGGTCGCCGTCGGCGAAGATCGGAGCGACCACGACGACGTCCATCTGATGGCACGCGCCGACGTACGGGTCGTTGGACATGAAGATATCGCCCGGCTCGATGCCCGGGCCGCCCTCATACTCCCGCTTGATCCACCGGACCGTCGAACTCAGTGATAGCGCGTGGATCGTGATGTACATGCCGATCGCGAAGCAGTCGCCGTTCGCGTCCATCAGCCCGACGTTCATGTCGTAAGCCTCATTCGCCACCGGCGATCCGGACACGAGCCGCATCGTGGTCGCGGCCTCGTCGTTGATCGCAGACAGCCGCGAGCTGAGAATCTCGAAGGTGATCGGATCCAGGGCGGTTGCCGTCTCAGGCATTCGCTATCAGCTCGCTCAGTGCCTCGTCGGCGGTCAGCACGTCGGCGAACTCCTGCACCAGGACGTTCAGCGAGGCCTGGTGCTCCTCGTCGGTGAGAGAGGCGGTCGCGTCGCTGAGGACCGTCATGTGGAAGTCGATCATCATCCCGTCGCGCGCGGTTGATTCGACGCAGATGTTGGTCTTGGTTCCGGCCAGGATGATGTTGTCGCGCCGCTGGCTGCGCAGCAGCCGCTCCAGGCTCGACGAGCCGGGGATGAAGCACGAGTAGCGGTTCTTGATCACGACGTAGTCGCTGTCCTGGATGTCCATCTCCGGGTAGAACTGTGAGCCGGGCGCGTCATCGGATAGCGCGCGCGCCGCAGCCTCCCGGCGGTCCGGACGGACGTAGTGGTCGAAGAACGGCCGCCAGTCGGCACCGCCCTTCGGGTGGTGAGAGCGGATCCAGATCACCGGGATTTCAAGCTCGCGGCATCCCTTGGCCATCCGGTTGATGATCGGGACGATCGTGCGCGACTGCGCGACCTCGATCGGGCCGCCCGGTGCCACAAAGGCGTTCTGCATGTCGATGACGACGAACGCTGTCCGCTCTGGGACCATGTCCCGGTAGAGCCGCACGTCACCGCGGATCTTGATCAGCCGTTCCTTGATGTGCTCGGACACCGTCACTGGATGCGGCACTCCGTACCTTCCTCAGATGTCTGATTTCGGTTCTTGGTGTTTGTTATATCATCCTTCCGCAGCTGCAACGAGTGCCGAGCGCATCACCTTGCCCATGTGATTGCGCGGCAGGTCTGTCACGACGCGGTACTCCTTCGGCCGCTTGTAGGCAGCCAGTGTCCTCGCCGCTGACGCGTGCAGCGCCTCGGGCTCCAGTGCCGCTCCCGGTGCGGGCACGACGAACGCGGTCACCTGCTCGCCCCAGCGCCGCGACGGCAGCCCCACGACCGCGACGTCGGCGACCCCGGGCACCGCCTCGAGCGCAAGCTCAACCTCGCGCGGATAGACGTTGAGCCCGCCGGTGATAATGATCTCCTTTGCACGGCCGACCACGCGGATGTAGCCGTTGTGCGGTTCGACTTGCCCGATGTCTCCTGTCCGGAACCACCCGTGCTCGTCAAGCGCGCCCGGCTGGCCGGTGCCGAGGTAGCCGCCGAACACCTGCGGGCCGCGGACCACGATCTCACCCTCGACTCCGTCGGTGCTGCGCTTGCCGCTGCAGTCGACCACGCCCACCTCCGCTCCCGGAAGCGCGATGCCGACGCTGCCAGCGACCCGGTCGTCGTAGGGGTTCGACAGCACGAAGCCGGTCTCGGTCAGGCCGTACCGTTCGAGCGGGCGCTTGCCGAGCACGTCGATCAGCGCGTCGGACGTGCGGGGGGACATGGCCGCGCTGCCGGTGGTGGCGAGCCGCAGCCCGCGCAGCCGATCGCCCGCCCCACCCCACGCGAGCAGCCGCTCGTAGATCGTCGGCACGCCAAACAGCACGGTCGCTGCGTGGTCGGACACCGCGCGGCACAGGGCCTCGGGGGTGAACTCGGGCACGAGCACCAGCCTGGAACCGGTCAGCAGCACCGTGTGCAGGCCGGAGATGCCGTGCCCGTGCTGCAGCGGCAGCGCGTGGACCAGCGAGTCGTCCTCGCGCCAGCGCCAGGCGCGCAGCACGGCGCGAACCGACGCAAGCACGTTGGCGTTCGACAGCGGCAGCGGCTTCGGCGGTCCGGTGGTGCCCGCGGTGAAGGCGAGGTGCGCGATCTGCGCCGGGTCCGGCGGGCGCGACCGGATCGGCGACGCCCCGGCGAGCACCGCCGCCAGGCCGTCGTCGCCGGCGCCGTCGAGCGCGACCACGTGCTCCACTCCGCCTCGATCGAGCAGCTGCGCTCGCCGCGGACCGGCGACGAAGGCGGCCACAGGGTCGGCGGCCACGGCGATGTCAGCGAACTCGGCTGCGGTGAGCATCGGGTTGACGGCCACCACGGCCGCGCCGGCGTGCAGCACGGCGAGGTAGCCGATCACGTACTCGAGGGAGTTGCCGCTGGCCAGCAGCACGTGCCGGCCGGGCGCCGCGCCGTGCGCAGTCAGCCATGAAGCGAGCCTGCGGGCCCGGTCGTCGAGCTCGCCGTGGGTGAGGGCGCGGTCGCCGACGCGCACCGCCTCACGGGCCGGGACCCGCCTGGCGGTGGCCGCAGCCACGCTGGCGATCGAGCCGGCGCCGAGCCGGCCAACCAGACCGGGCCGGGCCGGGCGGCCGAGGTGGCGGCTCCACGCTGCGAGGGCCGACGCCCCGACCGAATCCGAGCCCGGCAGTGCCCTCGTCACGTAATGATCACTGTCCGGTCGAGCCGGCGCGTCGCGTTGGCCGTGCGCTCGCGCTCGAGCCGCGCGGCGGTGTCCTCGCGCAACAGCTCCTTGATCTGTGCCGGCACGCCGCCAGGAGCGCCGCCGAGCTCGGCTGCGAGCTGCGTCGCTTCGGCCATGGCGTCGTCGGCAAGCCGGTCCAGTAGGCCGATCGACCGAGCCTCCTGCGCCTGGATCTCCCGCCCAGTCAGCGACAGATCGCTGGCCCGGCCCGCGCCCACCAGCTGCGGCAGCCGCCAGGTACCCAGGGCGAGCCCGGAGCGCGCGCCCAGCCAGGAGATCGAGGTGTCCGGTCCGCCGATCCGCAGATCCGCGCAGAGCAGCAGCTGCGCCCCCGCGCCCCGCACGGCGCCATCCACCGCGGCGACTAGGACGTTCGGCAACGTGATGAGGTGCGCGTAGAACGCGAACAACCGATCGCTCAGGGTCGCGAGCTCGTCCTGGTCGAGCGTCAGGTCAGCGCCGGCGCAGAAGGCGCGGCGGTCGGTCGACCCGAGGACGAGGATGGGATCGTCAGGTGCGGCGAACGTCGCTTTGAGCTCGTCGAGTGCCGTCGCGTCGATCGCGTTGCGGCGCTCCGGCCGGTCCAGCCTGACCATCAGAACTCCTGGTGACGGTCGGTCTACCAGAAGATATTTCATATGCGGCATACTAGCCCGCACCAGATCGCGGAAGGGGGACCATGCCCTTCGCCCGAAACGGCGCGGTGGCGCTGTACTACGAGGTGACCGGGCGGGGGACGCCGGTCGTGTTCGTGCACGAGTTCTCGGGGGACCACCGCAGCTGGGAACCGCAGATCCGCTACTTCAGCCGCCGTTACCGCTGTGTCAGCTATGACGCCCGCGGCTACCCGCCGTCTGACGTTCCGTCGGACCCGGCGGCGTACTCGCAGGATCTCGCGGTCGCCGACCTGCTCGCGATACTCGATCATCTTGAGATCGACCGCGCTCACGTCGTCGGCCTGTCCATGGGCGGGTTCACGACGCTCCATTTCGGGCTGCAGCATCCGGAGCGGGCCCGGTCGCTGGCGATCGCCGGGGTCGGCTACGGGTCGACCCCGGACCACGACCGGTCGTGGCTCGACGACGTCACCGGCCTAGCCGACTTCTACGAACAGGACGTGACAGGTGCGGCCGCATCACACGGCAGCGCGCCCGGGCGCGTCCCGTTCATGGTCAAGGACCCGCGCGGCTGGGCGGAGTTCGCCAGCCAGCTCGCCGAGCACTCCAGCATCGGGTCCGCGATTACCATGCGCGGCGTGCAGGGCGGCCGTCCCAACCTCTACGACTTGCGCGACGAGCTGGCGGCATTGCAGATGCCACTGCTGGTCATCACTGGGGACGAGGACGAGCCGTGCCTGGAGCCGGGCATTTTCCTCAAGCGCACCGTGCACACCGCTGGCCTCGCGGTGCTGCCGCGCTCGGGTCATACCGTGAATCTGGAGGAGCCGGCCGCGTTCAACCAGCTGGTGCAGGATCTGTTCAGCACGGCCGATGCCGGCCGCTGGTCAGCGCGCGATCTCCGGTCGCTCGCGGACAAGCAGCTTGGTCACCGCTGAGACCAGGCCCGCGCGACATGGCCGATCGCCGACACCGACCCGCTGATGATGAGTATCTAGCCGACCGGACGGCGTACCTGCAGGTTCATCGCCTTGCGCACGGTGTAGGCCTCGACGTCCGCCGCGTACACCCCGCTCATCTTCCGCGGCTCGCCCTTCGCGCCGTTCATGTCGGGCGTGAAATGGCAGTTCACGTTAACCTCTCCGCAGCGCAGCCCGGCGAAGGCGCGGAAGGCACGCTCGACGTCGCGCGTGAATACGGTGGCGTTCAAGCCGAACCGGGTGCCGTTCGCGATCGCCAGCGCTTGTTCCTCGGTCTCGAACGCCAGCGAGGCGAGCACCGGGCCGAAGACTTCCTCCTGTTCGATCTCGATGCCAGGCCGGACGTCCCGCAAGACGGTCGGCGCCACGAACGTCCTCGGATGGGCAGGTGGCGTCGGCGGTGATCCGGCGACCCGGGCTCCGCCGCTGGCGACGGCCCGGTCGAGGAAGCCGCGGACCCGGTCGGCGTGGCCCTCGGTGACCAGCGGCCCGAGGAACGTCGCAGGATCGAGCGCGTCGCCCATCGGCAGGTCGGCGGCTGCTTTCGCGACGGCGTCGACCACACCGTCGTAGACCGGCCGCTCGGCCAGCAGCCGGCTGCCCGCCACGCAGACCTGGCCGTTGTTCACGAAAGCCGCCATCGTCGCCCAGCGAACCGCCTGGTCAATGTCGGCGTCGGCGAACACGAGGACCGGCGCCTTGCCGCCGAGCTCGAGGTGGACAGGCGTGAGGTTGCGCGCCGCGAGCGTCATGACCCGCTGCCCGGTCACGACGCTGCCGGTCAGGCTGACCAGGTCGGCCCTCGGGTCGGCCACGAGCTGCTCGCCGGTCGTCTCCCCCGGGCCCAGGACGACATTCAGGACCCCGCGCGGTAGTCCCACCGACTCCAGCAGCCGGGCCAGGTTGATCGTGCTGATGACAGCTTCCTCGGGCGGTTTGACCACGAAACTGCAGCCGGCCGCGAGCCCGGCCGCGACTCGCTGGCTTCCGGTCATCAGCGGCGCGTTCCACGGCAGCAGCTCGACCACCACTCCGGCGGGCTCACGCATCCGCATCGTGACAATCTCCGGACCGCCGCCGGGAAACAGATCCGGGGGGTAGGACGTAGGCCGGACATCGCCGTGCAGGTCGCGGCAGACCCCGGCGGCATAGCTGAACGCCGCGGCCGCCTCGTACAGGTCGAAGTGACGGGCGCCGCTGACGGACTTGCCGGTGTCGAGCGACTCGAGCGTGACGAGCCGCTCGCCCTGGTCCCGGATCGCCGCGGCCGCGGCATCGAGGAGCTCGGCCCGCCGGGCCAGCGGGGCCCGCGACCACTCCCCGCCATCGAAGCTGCGCCGGGCAGCCGTGAGCGCCGCGTCCACCTCGTCCGCAGTCGCCTCTGCCCACTGCGCGACGGCGTCGCCGGTGGAGGGATCGATCACCTCGTGCAGCGGTCCAGACCGCAAAGCTCGGCCGTCGATGAACTGCGGATAGGGATCGGCGTCCACCCAGCTCGCCTCATAGCGCGCGCCGGAGGTCATGGCTCAGCCGTCACCATGGACGACGTCGTGCAGCCGCGCGAGCAGTCTGGCTGGGTCGGGAGATCCCCAGATGTTGCGCCCGAACACGATGCCCGCGGCGCCGGCCTTGGTCACCGTGCGGGCGAGCTCGATGATCTCGTCCTGCGACTCAAGCTTCGGGCCCCCCAGGACGACCAGCGGCACCGGGCTGCTCTCGACCACGGTCGTCATCTCCAGCGGGTCGGGCGGGCACATGGTCTTGATCATGTCCGCGCCGACCTCCGTCGCGATCCGGACCGCGCGGCTGATGTTCTCCGCCGACCAGGGGACGGCCTTGCCAAAGCCGCCCGGCACGACCTCGGCCATGACGGGCAGCCCGAGGCGCTCGCACTCCGTGCACAGCTCGGCGAGTCGGAGCAGGGAGACGTGCTCGTCCGGGGAACCGGGGTAAGCCATCACCGCCACGGCGTCGGCGCCCACCGTGAGGGCAGCCTCGGCCCGGTGCAGCAGCCCCGTCACATCGTTGGCGCTGTGGCCTCCAAGGCTGGTCGTCCCGCCATCAACACGGAGCACCAGCCCCGCCTCGGCGAACATCGCGGCAGTCGTCCGGGCCAGGTACCAGTTGCCGAGCACGGCGTCCGGCCGGCCGGCCGCGATCGGGCCGACCCCATCGCCTAGCGGTGGCCCGTACCCCTGGAAGCCGCCGTGGTCCATGGCCACCATGACCGACCGTCCGTCTGGCCGGAACAGCCGCCGGAACCGGCGCTCCTTCCCCGCGGCTGGCGCGGAGCTGACGCGGTGGATGGGCATGCTATCTCCCTGGCGCCCCATTTTTCGATATGGTATACCAGCCGCGTGCGCTACCGGACATTGGGGAGTACCGGCATCACCGTGAGCACACAGTGCCTCGGGACCATGATGTTCGGCGAATGGGGCCGCACCGACGAGGCCGAGTGCAAGCGGATCCTCGGCGTGGCGCTAGATGGTGGGATCAACTTTGTTGATACCGCGGACGTATACGCATTCGGCGAATCCGAGACGATCCTCGGTCACACCCTCAAGGGGCGGCGAGATGACGTCGTCCTCGCTACGAAGTTCAGCCAGCCGATGAGCGAGGACCCCAACCGGCGCGGGAACTCCCGGCGCTGGATCATGCGAGCCGTCGAGGAGAGCCTACGACGGCTGCAGACCGACTGGATCGACCTCTACCAGGTCCACCGGCCGGACCCTGACTGCGACATCGACCAGACGCTGGGCGCGCTGACCGATCTCGTCCAGGCGGGCAAGGTCAGGGCGATCGGGACGTCGACCTTCCCGGCCGAGTACCTGGTGACCGCCCAGTGGGTCGCGGAAAAGCGCGGCCGGGAGCGGTTCGTGACCGAGCAGCCGCCCTACTCCATCCTTGCGCGGGCAGCTGAAGCCTCGGTGCTACCCACCTGCCGGGACCTCGGCCTGGGCGTCATCGTGTGGAGCCCGCTCAACGGAGGCTGGCTCACCGGCAAGTACCGGCGCGGCCAGGAACTTCCCAGCGACTCACGGGCGGCCCGCCATCCCGACCACTTCGACTACGACCATCCGGTCAGGGAGCGCAAGCTCGACCTGGTGGAGGCGCTGCTGGGCATCGCCGGCCAGGCCGACCTCACGCTCACCCAGCTGGCCATCGCCTTCGTGCTCGAGCACCCGGTTGTCACGGCCGCGATCGTCGGGCCGCGCACCCCGGAGCAGCTCGCCGACCAGCTGCCTGCCAGCGACATCACGCTGGACACGGCGGTGCTGGACGCGATCGACGCCCTGATCGAGCCCGGACTCAACGTGCATCCGGCCGACACCGGCTGGGTCCCGTCGGCGCTGCGGCGCAATCAGCGCCGACGCTCTCGCAAGGCAGGCGCCTAACCCGGGACTGAGCCGGTGCCGGAGGTCAGGGCCTCAGTACCAGACATCACCTGGGCACCGGACGACGCCCGGCGCGGCGAGAACCAGGGCTACGCGCCGGGCACCGCAGCGACTGGCGCCTCGACCGTCTGGGCCTCCTCGTTCAGGATGAGGTGGTTGGCGCCGTCCATGATGTGCAGCCGGGTGAATTCCGCAGCGGCGTTGCTGTCCTCACGGCGCAACGCCTGCAGCAGCGCAAGGTGATGTTGGTCGGACACTTCTTGAGGGCGTGTCACGCGCGGGCCACCGCCAAGGGCAGACCACAGCAGGTTGAGCAGCGAGAGCAACGTCGGCGAACGGGCCTCCTCATAGATGCGGAAGTGGAAGCGCCGGTTGAGCTCCGCCCGCCGCTCGTCATCCGGCTCGAGCTGGCTCAGCTCGTCGAAGATCTGCGTGATCTCCTCGAGGTCCTCGGGGGTGATTTTCTGCGCCGCCAGCCCGGCCGCCAGCGACTCCAGGTTCGCCCGGATCAGGAAGTTCTCGAACAGGCGCGCGTCCTCGGAGCGGACGACCACAGCACCGCGATGCAGCTCGGTTGCGATGAAGCCCTCGGCCTCGAGCTTGCGGAGCGCCTCACGGACCGGGGTCGGGCTGACCTTGAAGCGTTTCGCCAGGTCACGTTGCCGCAGCACGCCGCCGGGTGCCAGCTGTCCCGAGTGGATCAGCTCGCGAATGCCCTGGGCGACCACGTCGCTCTTGCTCAGGTAGTCCACTCCGAACCTCTCCGCCGTGTGGCCTGGTAAACCCGCCTGCCATTTGATATATCTTACCGCACCAACCACCTGCGGAGGGACTGAAGGACCGGATGACCGCTACGCCGCGTCCCGCGGCCGTCACCGCGAGCTTACTATGATCGCCGGCACCGCCCTGGTAGACGTCCACACCCACCATTACCCGCAAGCCTACCTTGATGCGTGTCGCCGACCTGGTGGCGGCTTCACGCACTATATCCGTGACGACGGCCGGATTGTCGTACTCCAGGACGGTGCCGTCGCGCTGGCCGTGCCGCAGCCGCTGCCCGGCCTCAATGACCGGCTCGCCGTCATGGACTCAGCCGGGGTTCGGCTGCAAGTGCTGTCGATCTCCGCGCCTAACGTGTACGCCCTGCCGGAATCGGTGCGTGCCACCGTCACCAGGGACTGCAACGACGAACTCGAGGCCATCGCGGCCGCCGGGCACGGACGGCTGCGGGTCTTCGCGAGCGTGCCCCTCCCGGGGCTCGACGACGCCCTGGCCGAGGCCGACCGGGCACTCGGCCTTCCGCATACGGTCGGGCTGATGCTGTGCACGACGGTCGCGCGGCGGACCCTCGATGATCCCGTCTTCGTGCCGTTCTGGGAGCACCTGTCGCGGCGGGGCACCGTCGTCTTCGTCCACCCGACCACGGCCTGCTGTACCGAGGGCCTTCGCGACTACGCGCTGTCCCTCGCACTCGACTTCCTGGCCGAGACCACCAACGCGATCGGCCGCATGGTCTACTCGGGAAGCTTCGACCGGTTCCCGGGCATCCGTTGGATCTTCTCCCACCTCGGCGGCTCGACTCCGTTCGTCATGCACCGCTTCGACAACTACGCCAGCCAGTTCCCCGAGGCGCGGGAGCACATCTCCCGCAAGCCGTCCGAGATCATCCGGGGCCTGATGTTCGACACGGCCACGACACACCGGCCCGCGTTGCGCTGTGCTCTCGACACCTTCGATGACAGCCAGCTCGTCTTCGGCTCCGACTACCCGCACGTCCCCGGCGGACTCCAGGTGTTCGTCGACACCTTCGAGGGCACTGATATGTCTGCCGAGCAGCGAGCCGCGATCGGCTGGCGCAACGCCGAGCAACTGCTCGGGCTCCGCTAGCGGCGGGGTGAGGTTCCTTTGCATACGGGGCGCGGATCGGTGCGGAGCAGCTCCAGACCGAGGCGGCGTCAGGCCCCAGGTTGACACCACAGAACCGCAGACTCTAAATATGATATATCACTACTGCTGAGGGGTTGCCGTGGATCTCGGCCTGGAAGGAAGTACCGCGTTCGTGACCGGCGCAAGTAAGGGCATCGGGCGTTCGGTCACACATCTGCTGGCCGAGGAAGGCTGCGACGTCGCAATCACCGCGCGCACCGAGGAGAACCTGCGGGAGACTGCAAAAGCGATCGAAAACGCTACCGGCCGTACCGTCCTCCCGCTGTGCGGTGACATGAGCGTGCCAGAGGATGTCACCCGGACCGTGAACGCCGCCATCGAGCAGCTTGGCGGGATCAACATCATGGTCACCTGCGCCGGAAGCTCACCCGGCGGCCTCCTCGAGGACCTCACCGACGACCAATGGGCCGGCAGCATGTCGCTGAAGTTCCTCGGCTATGTCTGGGCGTGCCGGGCGGTTATCCCGCACATGCGCGAGCGAGGTTCAGGCAGCATCGTCCTTGTTGTCGGCAACGACGGTCTCAAGCCGAGCTACTGGGAGATGACGGCCGGGGTGGCCAACGCGGCGGATATCAACTTCGCGTCTTCGCTCGCCGAGCAGTACGGGCCGTACGGCATCCGTGTGAACACCGTCAATCCCGGCCCGGTCAATACCGACCGCTGGGACGGCCTGGAGAAGGCGTTCGCACGCGACAAGAAGGTCAGCCAGGAACGCGCCCACGAGCTAACGCTCAGCAGCCTGCCGCTCGGCCGGATCTGCGAGCCGGAGGAGGTAGCAAATCTCACGGTGTTCCTGGCATCGCCGCGCGCAAGCTACATCAGCGGCGCACACATCCCTATGGACGGCGGACAGCGCAAAGCTCTGATGGACCGGTGACAACATGGTCGCATCGCCGATCGTCCGGGACCGGCCCAGACAGCTATAAGCCACAATGAAGGCAATGTCTGCCACCGAGCCGCAACTCGACCTCGACGACTTCCTGGCCGCGATGTCGATGTGGCCCAGTGGCGTGACCATCACCACGACCATCGACGATAACGGGCTGCGGTGGGGTTTCACCGCGAGCGCCTTCTCGTCACTGTCGCTGGAGCCACCACTCATCCTGGTATGCCTCAACGCCGCAGCGAAGTGCCACGAAACATTCGTTCGCACGAAGTCATTCGCCGTGAACCTCTTGAGCACCCGGCATGAGCAGCTCGCTCGTCGCTTCGCGACGAGAGGCTCAGACAAATTCCAAGGCGCCAACTTCAAACCCGGACATACCGGCTCGCCGATCCTGAGTGACGCGGTCGCCTCGCTAGAGTGCGTCATGCACGCAACTATGCCCGCGGGCGACCATACCATACTGATCGGGAAGGTCGTCCACGCTAACGTGAACGCAACTGCAGGAGATAGCGCGCCTGCGATAGTGCACTTCGCGCGAAGGTTCGGTGTGGTTGGTCCCCTTGAACAGCCTGATATCAGCGCAATCTTCGACGAGTGGACTTGGTAGCAGCACGTAGCAGGTTTTTCTCCAGAGAAGGCTTTGTGCATCGGATACCGTCCCATCGATTGTCCGGAATGGCGGATACACGGATGTCGCTTCTGGAAAGGAGAGGAACTGATCGTACAGATTATTCGCTCCACGCCGCCCGAACTGCAAGGTGATCTTGACGGATAGCTCAAATCAGTACCGAGTCACATTCTGTAGCAGGATTTGCTCGTGAGAGGATTGACGGCAGAGGCGGGAGAGGCCATGAGCGGAGAATCAGTCCGAGTCCCTGACCGTCACGACTTCGACCGGGACGGCGCGGTATGCCTGCGGGGCGTCGTGGGCCACGACTGGGTCGAGCGGCTGCGAGCGGCAACCGAGTGGGCACTGGAACACCCAGTGGGCATGGAGTTCGGAGCCGACGCGGCCGCCCGGTACTATGCGGAGCTCTTCCCCTGGCGGCGGCACACAGAATTCAGGGAGTTCAGCCTGTCGAGTGGCGTTGCCGATGTAGCACGACGACTGACGGGCACCGCAGACGTGCGCCTGTTCTACGATTACCTGCTCGTCAAGGAACCGGGAGGCAGTCCAGCGACGCCTTGGCACCAGGACCAGCCGTACTATCCCGCCACCGGGACCGATGTGTGCTCGATTTGGGTCGCACTGGACGAAGTGACATCCGCAAACGGCGGGCTCGAGTACGTGCAAGGCTCACATCGCTGGGGGAAAATCCTGACCGGCCAGAGCATGCAAAGCGGCTTCGACCGCCCAGACCTCGAAGCGATACCGGACATCGACGCGAATCGTCGCAGCTACAAGCTCCTGAGCTGGGACCTGCGACCCGGAGACTGCGTGGTGCACCATTCCCTGACCGTCCATGGCGGACCGTCGAATATGTCGCAGCAGCGTCGTCGGGGCCTAGCCATTCGCTGGCTCTATGGCGACGTGCGATTCGCTCCTTTGCAGAACACGTCGCCGCAAGTGGCGCAGGTCGCCAGGGAGGCGGGCCTAGAGCCTGGGGACCAGTTCCGGGGCGCACTATTTCCGGTACCCACATGAGCCGGCTGGGCAAAGGCTGCGATGAGTATCCGATAATGCTAACAACGATGGACTACACGGACGATGGTTGACTCGAGCACCCTGTATGCATGGTCCAGCCAGGCGTGGTGCAATTGTCGACAGGCGCCTGGTATGACCCCCTCGTCCCGGGTGAGAATGACACCCTGGACAAACATGGGGAACCCCAACGTGCTCACCCAGGATCGCGGTACGTCTCAGCTCAGCCAGGGACCCCTCCGCGCAGAACGCACTGGTGGAGATCGTCCGTTTCAATGGCCGGGCCGCGCCGGTGACGCCGTTCACCCACCGGTCACCCGAGGGATCGTTGGCGTCGAGGTACCCCCAGAAGTCGCAGAGAGAGTTAAAGGTCCGTGCATAAAGGAACTGCGCAAGGAAGTGAGCATCATCATCTGGTGAGCACTGCGTCCCTCTCGGAGGAGCCAACCGACGTGATCGTCATAGGTGGTGGTCACAACGGGCTCACCTGTGCCTGCTACCTCGCTGGTGCGGGACTCGGGGTTACCGTGCTCGAGCGGGGTCCCGAACTGGGAGGCTGCATATACACGCTTAACCTCAAGGACCCACCGGCTCGACTCGAGGTCGGTGGCTACGAGCACGGTGGACTGCGCGCCAGCGGTGTAAGTGCCGAGCTGGAGCTGGAGAGCAAGTGGGGCCTGCGCATGATCGAACGCGACGAGCTCCTATACGCACCCTGCGACGACGGTACGGGCCTCGCCTTCCACAGCGATCTCGATCACACCGCGGATCTGCTTGCACGGGTGGTGGGAAAGGCAGAGGCTGAGCGCTACCGGGCCTTCAGCCGCTGGGCAAGACCCGGCGCGCAGCTCATAGCCATGCTCGGCGGCCGGGTCCCCCCGTCGATCAGGGAATTGGTCGCCCTAGCCGATATGGCGCTGGGGAACGAAGGGCCTAGGCTCATCCAAACGTTTCTTTCCTCGGCCTCGTCGGTGCTGCGCAACTCCTTCGGCGACGAACGTCTCAGAGGCGCACTCGGACAATGGGCGGCCAATGCCCAGCAATCACCCGCAGACCCGGGTACGGGGGCAGGAACTCTCCTGCTCGCCGCGATGCACGGCTGCAAGTCGGTCCGTCCCGCTGGTGGATCGCGCTCGACGACGGAGGCCCTGGCCCGGTGCCTCCAAGGACGCGGGGGGCGCATCCGAACGAGTGCACCGGTCGATCGGATCGAGGTTGCCCGCGGCCGGGCCGTGGCCGTTCACATCGACGGAAGTCGGTTGGTCGCACGACAAGGCATCGTGTCGTCGATCGACCCGCGGCGGCTGTTCGACAGACTCGTCGCAGAAGCGGACGTGCCCCCTGCAATACGGGTCGAGATCGATCAGATCCACTCGGGCATACGCAACGTGGCCGAGCTCAAGATCGACGCATTGATCGACGGCGAGCCACCGGCTGTGTCCGTTCCCCGATTCGAGCGCTCTTTCATCGTCTCGGCTAACACCCTCACCGACCTCGAACGCGCCTTTGCTCGTATCTCCCTCGGGAACCTTCCCGAGCGCCCGCCACTCATGATGGCTGTCCCTTCAGCGCTCGAAGCAGGATGGGCGCCCCCAGGCCGGAATGTCCTATGGGTGCAGACGCGCGTCCCCTGGCAGCCGGACGGTTGGAGCTGGGATACGGGCGGACTCGAGTCCGCCGCAAGGAGGGCCTGGGGAACCGTCGAGCGCGCTTTCGGTCACCATCTCGATGTGGTCGAGTGGCGTGTGACGGGGCCGCCCCAATGGCTCGAGCGAATAGGCGGCACATCGGGGAACCCCAACCACGTTGACATGAGCATCGACCAGCTTCTTGACATGCGTCCCAGCCCGAGCCTGTCCAGGTACCGTACGCCGATACCAGGGTTGTACCTGACCGGCGCGGGCACGCACCCGGGAGGGGGTATCAGCGGCCTCTCCGGAAGGAACACCGCCCGTCAGATCCTTATAGACGCCCACCTAGCAAGGAGACACACGTACGCACACGTCCGTGAGCAGGTCGCGCTGCTGCGTGACGCCGTGCGCGCGGTGAGGGCGCTCAGAGCCTCATGAGCCCTCCTCCCCCGCTGCCATGTCTGACCGTGAAAGCGGCGAGCTCGGTTGGGGCTGACCTGCTTTCCCAGGTGAGATGGCTTGATTGATAGTGGCGGCGAGAAGCGCACGCTGGCCGTCGCGGCAGGCTCGGCGATGGCTGCAATCTTCCCTCGGACCCCGGCACGCTGGACCACCACCTCGCCATCTTCCGCTAGCACTGCCTGCAGGCTAGGCATGACCCCGGCGCAGGCCGAAGTGACCGTGCTCCACATCCCGGTCATCGGCCGCGACCGCGACGATGCCGCATCGATCGCAGAGAAGCTACGCGGCAGAACCGCTGCCGCGTTCACCCGGCGCCACCACGTCGGCACCACCGGCGACCATATCGGTCGCTACCGGCTGCTGGCGGAATCCCGCAACCACGCATGGATGACCGAGGACAATCAGAAAGAAACCCTGGAGTTCCTGGCAGCGAACCGGCTGCCGTATGTATGCGTGGACATGCCGCAAGGTCACCGGAGCCTTGCCGAACAACTGGTGTGGCGGAGATTCGCATGCTGCCTGGCTGCTTGTGGCCGTGACCGCGGCCGGGGCAGGCCGCGGGCGCTGGGTTCACGAGGTGGCATTCGTCAGGAAGGCTTCCAGGTGCTGGCGGGTGATGATGCGCCTGCGGCCGATCTTGAGGTAGGCGAGCTTGCCGGCGCGCATCTGGTCATACAACAGGTCGCGGGACAGCCCGGTGATCGCCGCCGCCTCGTCCACCGAATAGGCCAGCCGCCCAGCCAGCGGCTGGGTGGGCATGTCAGGCATCTGGTCCTCCGTCCGTCAGCCCAGCTTGGATTCGCGGCCAGCACCGGGAGACAGCCACCGGTGGCGCAGGCTGGGCGGCGGGTCGAGCCGGGCGGTATCCGAAGCTGCCAGCCCGGCCGCTACGGGCTGGGCGGGCTCGTAGCCGCCCTATGGGCCGGGCACCGGGCACAACGCCGACCCGTCGGCGTGCGACCACTGCGGGCACCGCATGCCGCGCCTCCCACGGCACCCGCTCGGCCGGCGTCCAGCTGGCCGCGGCCTCACCGCACTCCGGGCAGCGCATCGGCAGTGCCCGCGCCGCTTGGCCCCGGGCCTGCTGGCGGCCGGTTCCAGCTGCCAGGCGGCACGGCTCGCCGGCACGGCTATCGTTCCCGCCAGTCATCTCCGCTTGTTTGTTCGGGTTCACGGCTCGGCCTCCCAGCGGGCGTCCCAATTGGCGGTCGCGGCGGCCAGCCGTTGTCCGCGGGGCGATGCGAGCAAGCGTGCCCCGGGCAGGTTTCCTTCGTGATCTTGATGTGTGCCTAAATC
>Ga0126381_100003299_pt1 | contig 17564 bp, 12 predicted proteins | sample PanSoiMetPlot_28_FD_96465 | JGI IMG/M metagenome (GOLD analysis project Ga0126381, IMG submission 96465) | Tropical forest soil microbial communities from Panama - MetaG Plot_28 | ecosystem: Environmental > Terrestrial > Soil > Tropical forest > Bulk soil | place: Panama | collected 2016-02-17 | reverse complement strand
TGGTCGGAGCGCCGGCCGCGCTCTTTCTCAATCGGGATTATACCGACAGCGGCATCCGCAACATGTGGGTGCAAGTGAAATTCGTGTTTTGATTCCGTGCGCCGGGTTGGTACAGAACGACTATCCACGCGGCATACTGTGGCGTAGCGGGCGTGGCAGGAACCGCTCGGTTGAAAATCGCGGCTGACCTCCCTACAAAAAACGATTCCCTCATCCCGATTGGAGCATCGCCGACAAGCGGATTGCCAAAGAGCTGTTGCGACGCGGGACACCCCTGGATGAGGTTGCCGATGGGCTTCGTGGCGGCAGTCCGGGTTTTCCGCTTCGTCATTCGGACCCGCGGAATTACCTCCATCGCACGATCGCGCGCGCACTGGGCGAACTGGCCAATCGACCTTTCCCGCGCCCAGCGCAGGGGCGCACTGTGTGCATGGGGAGTCTGAGAAGCCCCCGTGAGACCCGTGCCCGTTCTATCGTTCGGAACTTCATGGCTGGCCCACGGGAGACTGAGGGATCTCTTCATGACGGCGCAATCTCAAAGCCGCCGGCAGCCATGTGGGGACGGTCCCTGGCGGCACCAGTGGGCTTTCGAACTCCGCTGGGGACAAGTAACCAAGGGCCGAGTGCAGACGCACCCTGTTGTAGATCTCCCTGTCTGATTGGTCATATCGGCTGGGAATGGCGAAGTTTTCGCGGGGTTGCGCGCCCGACCGGCCGGGCGCGCCGCTCATTCCTCCGGATCTTACGGGTTGGCCGGAATCGAAGTTGGCAGGGTGGAGTCCACCGTGATCCGCGTCGCTACCATGGTGCCCGTCAGGTGATCGACCTGATTTCCCTTTGGGTCGTAAACGTCCAAAGTAAAGGTACCCGTATAGCTATCGCCGCTTGGTGAGAGCGTGATTTGTCCGCGGAAGTTGATGTAGTTGGCGATTTCTCCGGTTGTGGGGTTGTAGGCAATCGGAAAGTGGTTGATCTCGTAGGTCAAGAATCCCGTCTGCGCCCAGACGCCCATGCACCAATTCGCGCTGGCCGGCGAATGTCCGCCCGAATTTATCACTTCGGTTCCATCGCTGTGCCAGTGAGCATATCCGAAATCGATGAGCGCGCCGTCCGGGATCGAAGGAACGTGGCCCGTGTTGCCCTTTGAGATCATTTGAAAACGCCACATGCCCGTTATGCTGGCGTTCGGCAGGCCTCCGCGTTCGTTAAAATTTGCGTTTGCAACACGCTGCACGAACGCTTGGGCCTCGAGCTTCGGATCCACGAACTGGAATGGCCCTTGCAGGCTCGAAAGGTCTCCGCAGCCCGCCACCGCGCTAGAAGCGAAAATCGCAGAGAAGATCACTGTGCCCACAGCCGCAGAAAATACTCGAGAGATTGCTTTCATGGAAGTTCCTCTTTCTGCCGCGGATGACCGCGTGCAGTCTCTAAAGCGCAAGCGCATAGCGGAAACTGGCAAGGTTCAAAGAAATTTCACGAAAGCTTTTCGCGGGCAGAACCTATGGGCAGCTGCTGAGCTCCGTCAAGAGCCACGCCCGCGCCGCTTTCCAGTCCCGCATCACGGTATCGGAGGAGATTTTTACCACCTCGGCGGTTTCTTTGACGCTCAGCCCACCGAAAAAACGCAGTTCGATGATCCGCGATTTTCGCGGGTCCACTTCGGCGAGAGCGTTGAGCGCATCGTCCAGAGCTATTAACTCCCGTGCTTTTGCCTGCGCAACGTCCAAGGGCTTGATGAGGTCCAGGGGTTGGGCTTTTCCGCCGCGTTTGTCGGCCAGGCGCCGGCGCGCGCGATCGAGCAGAATCCGTCGCATTAAAGTGGCTGAAACGGCGAAAAAATGCGCGCGATCCTGCCAGTCCAACTCGCGGGCGTTCACCAGGCGCATATAAGCCTCGTGGACCAGGTCCGAGCTTTGCAAACTAACGCCGGGCCGCTCGTTCTGTAATAGCCGCGCGGCCATCCGGCGAAGCTCGCGATAGACGCGCGGGGTGAGTTGCCGCAGGGCCTCAGAATCGCCGTCGGCCCAAGCCCGCAGAAGCTGCGTGGTGTCGGCATTGTCGGGTTCGGCCATGCAATGGATCGCCGTTAGCGTAACATATATAAATCATTAGGCGGCATGCTGACCCCGGATCGTTGGCGAAAAATCGAGGAGCTGTACCAGGCGGCTAAAAATTGTGCGCCCGGTGAGCGCGCCGCGCAGCTTGACGGCGCGGATCCGGATATCCGGGCTCGTGTCGAACGAATGCTGGAGATCAAATCGAGCGGTGGTCTTCTCGACCAGTCGCCGATCAACGCGCTGGCGGATTCAAGGCAAACGGTCATGGCCCGCGGCACGCAGCTCGGACCTTATCGAATCGAGGCGCAGATCGGCGCCGGGGGCATGGGGAAGGTCTATCGCGCCCTCGATACGCGCCTGGGCCGTGCGGTAGCCGTCAAAATCTCAGTCGAACAGTTCGGCCAACGTTTCGAGCGCGAGGCGCGGGCGATTTCGGCGCTTAATCATCCGAATATCTGCACGCTGTACGACGTCGGTCCTAACTATCTAGTGATGGAACTGGTAGAGGGTACGACGCTCGCCGCGCGCATCGCCAAAGGTGCTCTGCCGATAGCGGAAGTGCTTCGCTACGGCGCCCAGATCGCCGAATCCCTGGTCGCTGCTCACGCGAAGGGGATCGTGCATCGCGATCTCAAGCCTGGCAACATCATGCTGGCCGAGGCGGGAATCAAAGTGCTGGATTTCGGGCTGGCAAAGAGTCAGAACGACGAAACACTGACGGCGGCCGAGGTAGTCATGGGAACGCCGGCCTATATGGCTCCGGAGCAACGCGACGGCAAACCATGCGACGCGCGCGCGGACATTTACGCGCTGGGTATGGTGATCTACGAGATGGCTACCGGAAGGCGCCCCCAATCGGTCGGGCAATGCGACGCGCTACCGGAGAGGCTCGCGCACGTGGTGAGGCGCTGCTTGGCCCAGGACCCTGAGGAGCGGTGGCAATCCGCGCGCGACCTGAAGATGGAACTCTATTGGGCGGGTGAGGATACCAACGTCCCAACGCCCGCTCCTAGGCCAGGACAAAACGGCCAACTGTGGCTGATTCCCAGTGTGGTGGCGATTATGGCGCTGGCCGCCCTAGCGCTGGTCTATTTCGAGAAACCTGCGGCGAATACCGGCGCGATATTCGCCACGATTCCGGCGCCGGGCACGACATCGTTCGATCTCCGAGCAACGGCCTCCCTCTCGCCGGACGGAAGACGCATCGTGTTTTCTGCTGCGGGCGAAGACGGCAAGAACCAATTGTGGGTTCGCACGCTGGATGGGACTGTGGTGCAGCCATTGCAGGGAACTGGCGGCGGGACATATCCTTTCTGGTCGCCGGACGGGAAATCGCTGGGATTCTTCGCCGCGGGAAAGCTGAAGAAAATCGAAATTTCGGGCGGACCACCGGTGGATATTTGCGACGCCGCTCTTGGTGGTGGCGGAACGTGGGCTGCGGACGGAACGATCGTATTTGCGCCAAACGGTGCCTCTTCGTTACTTCGCGTGCCGACGGGCGGCGGCCAATCTGTTGAAGTAATGTCCCTCAATAGGGCGCATGAGGAAGCCCTCCAGTATTTTCCACAGTTCCTTCCCGACAATCGGCATTTCCTGTATAGTTCTCTGTCCGCTTTTGCGGAGTTCAGCGGCATCTACCTTGGTTCGCTCGACGGCGGCAGTCCTAAACTCCTGCTGCGGGGTGTTTCGGACGCAGCGTTCGCGCCGCCAGGGTACATCTTGTACGTGCACGCCGGAACGATCATGGCCCGGCGCTTCGACACAAAACGTTATGAGGCGTCCGGCGATGCCGAAGCGATTGCGCATTTGCCAGGGGCTGCTGATGCAGCCGCCTCTCTGAGTGCGCAGGCCAATGGGATCTTGGTGTTTCTTGCTGCAGCGTCTGCCGCGGACCAAAGATTGGAATGGTTCAACCGCGCCGGCCAGTCAGAAGGGGTGGTTGGAGAACCGGGAATATACTTTACTCCTCGTCTTTCATCAAACGATGGGAAGCTCGCCGTCACGTTTGCCCCACCCGGCAGCCCAATTCGCCACATCTTGATCTTCGATCTGATGCTTCACAACGATAAGCTTTTGACGTTCGATCAATTCCACAACTGGACGCCGGTTTGGAACCGCGATGGGTCGAGGCTCGCTTATTCGTCAAATCCTAAGAAGAAGTTTCACATCTATGTGAAGCCGGCCGACGGGTCGGGAGCTACGCGTCCACTCCTTGAGGACGATGCCACGGAGTACGTCGACTCATGGTCCCCTGACGGGAAATACGTCGCTTATTCACGGTCGGACCCTGACGCGAAGCGGGGTTGGGACATCTGGGTCCTGCCGTTGTTTGGCGGCCTCAAGCCGTATCCCGTGGTCGAGAGCCAATCCAACAAAGACGATCCCTCCTTTTCTCCCGACGAAAAATGGCTCGCTTATGATTCCGACGAATCTGGGCAGTGGGAAGTTTACGTGGTTGCCTTTCCACATGGAGACGGCAAATGGCAAGTCTCCAAGGGAGGTGGCCAGCAACCCCGCTGGCGGGGCGACGGAAAGGAACTCTTTTTTGTCGGAACGGGAAACAGGTTGATGGCCGCGGAAGTTCGCGACAAAGGTGCTTCTCTTGAAATTGACCATGCACAGGCTCTCCCGATTCATCCTGTCCCGAGCCCGTTCCGGACCTATGATGTGACCCGCGACGGAAAGAGGTTCATCGTGATTACCGGGAGCGGCGGGCCGGGTGCAAGGGATATCGGGATCATCTCGAACTGGCCGGCATTGCTTCGAGCACGCAACTAAGCCTTGCCCCCTGAATCACACTAAATGCGATCCGCCTGCTAAGATGCAGTCACCGCTCCCGCAGCGTCAGATTCGCGTTTCCACAAGATGACTGCAAGCCAGACGGTGAAGATCTTAATGGGAAGCAGCATGTCTTGCGGCAGATCCGCTGTCGCCCGGCGAGTAAAACATCCTTCCGGTCTGATCGATCCGACTGCCTTGTCATCCAGAAGAAGCACGAAGATCCGCCTAAATGCTGACTCTGCGCACAACGTGTACCGCTTGCCCGCGTGCTCGATTAAAAAGCAGCGGCGAAAGGCGCTGAGCTTCTGTGCGCGCGCCAATACGGATCCGGTTGATTCTAAAATAAAATCACTGCTCATCAGCCCCTCTCGATACACCTCGTAGCTGGTCCCTTCAACGGTCAGGACGCCCTTCTCACGCCACCACGAAATGTCGATGTCGGCGACCGAATGGGATTCCTCCAGAACGCTGAAGTTCCAGGACAACCAGCTTTTCGGGACCAGTTTCAACAAGACTCGACTCCACTGCTAATATATGCCAGATCCAACGACGCCGTTAGATCGCACCTTCCTCGATCGAGTCGCCGCGCACGCGTTCGACGAGAACCCGCCCCCGCCGTCCCCGCTTGCGATCGCCGGCGCGAACGCGCAAGCGCGCGAGGCGTCCGGGCGGCGGGGACGGCGCGGAACTTTCGATGCCCCATTGTCCGTGTCGCCGACCAACTGCTTGCGATATCTTCCCGGTCTATGCCCTCGTTACGGGGCCTCCCACGGGACCGCGCATGAGATGCGGTTGGGGCGGCGGCGCACGACTAAGGGCATCCGAAATGCGCGGCTACTTCACGAGTTGCTCGAGACGGCCGCAGGTTTCGGCCAGAAATCCCGGTTAAAATCTCGCTAGAATCGCGGAGTGTTTAGAAGGGTAAAGACCTCTTTCCTCCTGCTGCTCCAACCCTGCTCCGGTGGCGCTGTCCGCCGCCACGCGTCATAATGGCTTCCAGTTTTTCGGTAGCGTTAACGGAGAGCATTATAGGAGCCAGCATGCCTCAGTTTTCACGACGCGATCTTTTGATTTCCGGAATCTCTGCGCCTGCTTTGTTGGGCGCGGCAGACCCGCCGTAGGATTCCGCCGCGGGCCAAGATTCCACGAGCCCTTCGACGATTCTCTCGCCGGATTTCCGAACGCTCGTCTCCCGCGCCGACCTGGATTACGCCAAGCCTGTCGAGCGAGGCGAAGAAGGACAACCCATCGGTAATGGCCGCATGGGAAGCCTCGTGTGGACCGTACCTTCGGCCCTGAAGTTTCAGATCAACCGCGTGGATGTTTTCGCCGAGAATCGGGCTACTAACAGTTTCCCCGAACGCCATACAGACTACGGCAGCGGTTGCGGCTTCGTAGATATCGATCTTGTCGATTACGGCCCTGACGTTTTCGCGACGCCTGAATTCAACCAGCACCTTTCGGTCTACGATGCGCTCGTAAGCGCAAACGGCAACGGAGTGAGCGCGCGCGCCCTGGCATGGCATGAGCGCGACGTCATTGCGGTGGAAATCGATGACCGGCGCCCGCAGCCGCCGGCTATTCAGGCGGATCTGCGGATGCTGCGCTACGCCAGGCAGTACCTCGAAGGCGAGAACCACGCGCTCGCCAGTCGGCATTCCGTAAGAGTGGTCACGCGCAACCACAGCGCAACCTGCACGTTGGCGATTCGCGATGGCCGCACGATCCTGACCCAGGAGTTTCGTGAGGGCGACTATTTCAACAGCTCAGCGGTGGCGATCGGTATTGTAGGCAGGCCCGCCAAGGCCAAGTTCGCCAGCGATGCGACGGTGCGGCTCGCCGCCGCACCGGGGCGCGGCCGGTTCACCATTCTGATCGCCAGCGCATCCAACTTCGATCCCAAAGCGGATATTGCGGCGCGGGCTCTCGGCGAACTCGAAGCTGCCGCTCGCCAGAGCTTCGACTCGCTGGCCGCTTCGAACCGCACTTGGTGGCACGACTTCTGGTCACGCTCCTTCGTGCGGCTGGAGAGCGCGGACGGCTCGGCGAATGAGGTGGAACGCAATTACACCTATTACCTGTATGTCATGGGCGCCAGCTCGCGAGGCAAGTACCCGCCTCGTTTCGGCGGTATGCTCTGGTTCACCAATGGCGATATGCGCGAATGGGGCGCGCAGCACTGGTGGGCCAACACAAGCTGCTATTACAACGCCTTGGTTGCGGTCAACCGCCCGGAGCTAATGGACCCTTGCTTTTCGATGTATTCCGGAATGTATGCTGCGGCCACGCTGGCCGCCCGACAGCAGTGGGGTTCGCAAGGGATCTTCATTCCTGAAACGGTATTCTTCGACGGCTTGGAGACGCTGCCGGACGATATCGCGGCCGAAATGCGCGATCTCTACCTGATGCGCAAACCATGGGAGGAACGCTCGCAACGCTTCCGCGGATATGGCGAGCCGAAAGCGCCGCATAATTCCCGCTGGAACTGGAAAGACAAGGGGAAGTGGGTGGAGGGCGGCTGGATATATCGCGATAAGGGTTGCGGCCCATTCGGGCAAGTAAGCCACATCTTCAGCTCGCAGGCCAAAATCGCGCATCTTTACTGGCAGCACTACCAGCACACACAGGACGTTTCCTTCCTGCGCGAGCGCGCCTACCCTATGTTGAAGGGGGTGGCCGAATTCTATCGCCACTTCCCGAACCTGCGCACGGAGGCTGACGGGCACTATCACATCCATGAAGTCAACAATCACGAACCGGTCTGGGGTGCGCGCGACACCCAGGAAGAACTGTCGGGGATGTACGGCATTTTGCCCGTAGCCATCCGCGCTGCCGAAATCCTCAATATTGATACCGATTTTCGCGAGGCTTGGCGCGACCTGCACCGCAACCTCGCGTCGCTTGCGGCCAATACCTCGCCGGATTCGCCGCGGCCGCGCAAGCCCGAGGATCCCGGGTTATGGATCGCCGGGCTGCCGCCGGTTCGTCACGGCAACATAGCCGCGCTGGGGCTGGTGCCGGCGCTGTTTTATGACCTCTGCACGGTCGAAACCGCCGACGCGACGGTGCGCCGGATTGGGAATGCGACCTTCGATGCCATCCACCCGCAGATCACGGCTGACACGCCGGTCAGCGTTCTCAACCGCGATGCCACGGCGGCGGCTCATCTAGGCCGCGCGGATGCTGGTCGGTATATGCTGCCGAACCAATTGCGCTGCCTCGCGCCCGACCACGATTTCTGCGACTGGGAAGGCGGGGGCAGGACGGGGGTTCTTGCCAATCGTATGACGCTGCGCGAAGGGCCGGGCGCCATCGGATTAGAACGTATCGGAAGGGTGGCGGAGGCGTTACACGCTGCGCTGCTGCAATCCGGCCCGCCCCAACCGGGCGGCGAGCCGGTCCTACACGTGTTTCCTGCCGCGCCGAAGGAATGGAATGCCCAGTTCACCCTGTCGGCGCGAGGCGGCTTTCTGGTGACGGCCTCGGCGGCGCGCGGAGCGGTGGAATTCATCGAAGTTCTCTCCCGCGCCGGCCAGGAGTGCCGAATTCGCAATCCCTGGGGCGAAACAGCCGTCGACTTGTACCGCAGGGGCACGCGTGCCGAAACTCTTCGCGGTCCCATGGTGACGTTCGCGACGCAACGCGACGAGACGATCGTGATCGTTCCGGCGGGCGTGGACGTTGCCAGGCTGAAGCGCACGGTCTAGCAGGCAAAACCTGTCTGTAAAAAGGTTTGTCCTTGTGATTGACTCCGAGCTGGGGCCGTGATAGTATTCTGCCAACTTTAGCGTTATCGATCCTGGTAGGGGCTAACACCGGGAGGGAGGTTGGGATGCTCCAGGTTAACAGTTCGCCAGCCGTGAAATACGCGGTGCTCGCTTTGATGGCGTCACTGCTCGTGCCCGGCGGTTATCTGCGGGCGCAGGCTCTCTATGGATCGGTCGTCGGCACGGTCACCGATGCCACGGGAGGCGTGGTGCCTGGAGCCACGGTCAAAGCGACCGATATAGGCACCGGCCAGGTGCTGCAAACCGTGGCCAGCAACACCGGCGCGTACAGTTTGCCGACCCTGCCGCCGGGGGCCTACAACGTAACCGTCAGCCATCAGGGATTCGAAAATTACATCCAGCGGGGTGTCGACGTGACCATCGGAAACGTGGTTCGCGTGGATGCGCAGCTGAAACTCGGCGCCACCACGGAATCGGTGCAGGTGTCGGCCGAGGCGGCCGAGCTGCAAACGGACAAGGCGGAGGTCCGGAGCGAGATCGCCACGAAAGAGGTGGAGCAACTGCCGGTTCCTGTGAACCGGAGTTACCAGAACCTGTTGGTGATGGTGCCGGGCGTTTCGCCGCCAGCGACATCTAGCTCTCCCGCCGCTAATCCGGCGCGCGGCGAAGTCTTCAGCGTCAACGGCGACACACAGGGCGCGGCCAGCACTCGCATCGAAGGCGCGAACGCGATCAATGGCTGGATGTCCCACGAAACCGGATATGTCCCCGGTCTTGACGCCATTCAGACCGTCACCGTGTCCAGCAATAGCCTGGATGCCGACCAGGGCCTCGCTGGCAGCGCATCGATCAATGTTCAACTGAAGAGCGGCACTAACCAGATTCACGGTTCAGCTTTCGAATTTAACCAGAACAATGCTCTGGAGGCCAAGCCGTTCTTTCTGCCGGTCGGCCAGGGCAACCCGAAGTTCATCGACAATCAGACCGGCGGTACGTTCGGCGGACCCATTATCAAGAATAAGCTGTTCTATTTCGGGAGCTATGACGGCCAGTTTATTCGCCAGTTTGCCTCCCAAATTGTTTCGGTTCCTACGGCCGCTATCCGATCCGGCGATATGAGCGGCTCCGGCACGCCCATCTACGATCCGATGACCGGCAACGCGAACGGCACCGGCAGGACCGCGTTCGCGGGCAATATCATCCCGCAATCCCGCCTCGATCCGATTGCTCTAAGAATTCAACAGCTCTATCCGCTTCCCAATCTTCCCGGCATCGCCAATAACTATTACGCGACTGGTGACTACCTGGTAAACCGGCATAAGTTCGATGGCAAGATCAATTACAATCTCACCCGCAAACTAACTCTGGTGGCGCGCCTGGGAATGCTGGACTATCACATTTTCAATCCCGATATGTTTGGTGATAACGGCAACGGCGTTAACAGCGCCGCAACCCGCGATGGAAACATGGACGGGACGGTTTTTAACGGCACCGTCTCCGGAACTTACATTGTGAATCCGCATATCGTGATCGACAGCTACTTCGGCCTGACGCGGCTCGATACTTCCCAGGTTCCGGTGAGCGCCACGAAAGGGGACCTAGGTCTGAACCTGTTCGGTTTGCCGGGTACGAACGGTCCCGGTCAAGGGTATGCCGGCTATCCTTCGTTCAGCATCAGCAGCTATCAGGCTTTTGGAAAATACGCCGATTCGCCGGTCTACTATTACGACCCGGCGTACGACTACGTCGCCAACATGAGTTGGGTCAAGGGCAATCACAATATCCGGCTCGGCGTGGACATTCAAAAGATCGACAACAACAACTGGGAACTGAGCACAAATGGCGGATCATTCTCGTTCGGCACGGGTCCGACACAACTGAATGGAGGGACCTCGGGCAATCAGTACAATAGCTACGCCACATTCCTGCTGGGACTCACCACGGGCGCCACCAATAACTTTCTCGAGGGCGGCAACCGAGCCACCAGCCGTATGTGGGCCGACAGCCTGTATGTGCGCGATCAGTGGCAAGCCACTCGCACGCTGACCCTATCGCTCGGCTTGCGGTGGGAGTATCTACCGTTCGGCACCGGAGCCAACCGCGGGTTCGAAACCTTCAATTTCCAGACCAATACGATGAATCTTTGCGGCCTGGGTTCGACCCCCAGAGACTGCGGCGTCAGTGTACCCAAGACGGACTTCAGCCCGCGTGTCGGGATCGCTTGGCGCGCCACTCCAACATTGGTAGTCCGCACCGGATTCGGTATCAACTTCGACCCCAATCCGCTCGCCTGGGTGCGCGATTTTGTGGGCGAAGCCGAAATCATGCAGTCCGCTACGTGGCCGACGCCGCCCAGTTCCTACCAATACACCAGCCTACTGAGTCAGGGGATTCCGGCGGTGGCGTTTCCCAGCATCGTCAACGGCACGATTCCGAATTATCCGTTGGCACAAACGTTCTACGTGCCTCCCAAGGTGTACCACATGGGATACATCGAATCCTGGAATTTCACCATGGAGAAGGAATTAACGAAGGGTTTTCTGGCCCAAGCCGGCTACGTCGGCGACCGGCAGATTAAGCAGCTGCAGGCGCTCGACCAGAACGCGGGCGAAATCCTCGGCGCCGGTGCTTTGGGCCAACCTCTCTACCTGGCGTACGGCCGGACCGGTGGCTCGTACGTGTTCCAAAACTATGGCCGGAACTCCTACGATTCGCTCCAGGCCCAACTGATGAAAACCTATTCCAAGGGGCTGACGCTCAAAGCTGCGTACACTTTTTCCAAAGCCCTGGCGCTCTGCTGCGATGCTTTGAGTGACAAGAATCCCGCCGTTCAGGCACTACAGTACCGGAATCTGAACAAAGCGTTCTGGGGTTCGAACCGGACGAACGCCTTCACCATGGACGGTGTTTACGAGTTGCCTTTCGGGCCCGGCAAACCCTTCGTGACCCACGGAGTGGGATCGGCGATCGCCCGCGGCTGGCAGATGCAAGGCATTTACGTGATGTATAGCGGACAGCCTTTTTCCGTCAGTGCCTCCGGCACTTCTCTGAACGCCCCTGGCAATTCGCAGAGAGCCAATCAGGTAAAACCGAATGTTGCCATGCTGGGAGGCACCGGCCTCACCGAGTCCTGGTTCGACCCGCTGGCCTTCGCACCCGTTACTACAGCCACTTTCGGCACTGCAGGTTTCAACAGTATTTTCGGGCCGGGAATGATCAATCTAGATATTGGCCTGTCGCGCACCTTCCAGATCCGCGAGCGCTGGCATTTGCAGTTTCGCGCGGATGCATTTAACGCAACCAATACACCACACTTCTCCAACCCCGGCGCCAATGTTTCGAACCTGGTGTTGAACGGTGACAGCACCATCAAAAGCCTGGGTGGCTTCAGCACCATCAGCTCGACTAATGGCGGCATCGGGCGGGAGGGAATCGATCAGCGTATGTTGCAGGTTGGAGTGCGTCTCCAGTTCTGATCCGCGGAAACTTCATTGGCTGTTTTCGGCAAGCAGTTCGCTCACCTGGGCAGCTGTAGGGTTACCGGGTTCCCGTAGTTTTCGTAAAGGATGCGTTGTGATTCCTCCTACCTGGGTTTATTTGTTGCTGTAATTGAGTCCCGGAATCGTGTTCATTTTATCCCGCGTTGCCGCGGTGTTCCGGGCTTCGATGGCCTTGACTGAGTTTACAAACGCCTTTTCCAGAACGCCTTTGCCGATGGTCCTCACCACGAAGCCGAGCATCCGCCCCTTGAGGTTCTTGCCTTCGCGTATCACGGCCAAGTCAATGTCGGTCGTGCCGTTGGGCTGGCGCGTAAAGGTGTAAGTGTGGCCGGACGCGCCTCCCCAGAGGTTGGAGTCGGTGGTTGTCAGAACGACATGATTGGGATCGGACCAGTCGTAGTGAAGGCGCTCCCAGATGCCGCCCGAGCCTTCCGTGATGTCTGCCTCTGAACGGCTGCGACTATGCACCTTTAGGTACTCGTCGGCGCTGTTGCCAAAAAGCTTCGAGCGTCCAGGCCCAAAATCGGTGAGCCCGGCGACGTACTGCTCGGGCGTCAACGTGGTTGTCTGATGGAAGCGGATCTCTCGTTGCGTCATGGTCGTTCTCCTTTTCGTGGAACGCTGCCGAAAAGAATAGTGCATCCGGCTCTCCAGTCAGAAATCGCTGAAAAAGAAGAATGCGAGGGCGTAGAACCGCGCTGCAGCCTCCGCAAAGTGACGAACAGTCATCAAAGGCGACGGTCCGTGGTCACTTAGATGAACGATTTTTCTGCCCGTATCAATCGATGCCGAGCCGCCCGATCTTTAGTGTTCCTGCCTTTGTGTGCAGGGTGGCTTGCGTGCAAAGATTAACGCTTCTGAATCCTATTGCCTGTTTCTCGGCTCTTTAGCAGGCTTGTGATGGCCGGTTTGGGGGTTGTTCAAGCGCGTGCACATCGAGCGCGGGCGTCCGCGGCTCACGGGCGCATGCCTGCGTGGCTGCGGTTCACAACTCTCGCTCCCGCCTGCGACGGGCATGATGGTGGATCGGACTGGGCGCGTGATGCGGCCGAGATCCACCTTCACCCGGAACGGCGTTTTGACGCGATTGTCGGAAAGCTGAACTCCTGAACGATGAGGGTCAACCAACAAACCAACGCCAGATTAGGATCGCCGCCAAGACGGCGAAAAGCGTCACAACCACGCCAGGCATCCCGCAAACCCAGGATGCTCCCGGCCGGGGTAGGCGTTGATGACGCGGAGCGAGCTTGGCGAGTGTCTTGTGCGCCGCTGCCATCCCACACCTGTTCTCCGAAGAGAGCACGCCAATAGCCACTGGCTAAAATGCCGCTTCAGAGGATGTGCGCTTGGTCGCGGCAACATACTCGCGGGATGCCTCTTGGTAAACTACTTTTCAGTGATATCGGCATTCAAGTCCCTTCGCGTCTGGTGGAAGCTTTTTGCCGGGTTGTTTTTTGTGTGCGCCGCAGTTGATCGGGCTATCAACGGCGGGAGTACGCCGGGAACTTGGCCGACGGTCCTTTATGCCCTAACCGGTTCTCGCTTTATTTTTGATGGATTCCGGTGCAGCAGGAAATCGCTCAACTTCAGGCCCCGCTGAAATATTGGCTTCGGCACCGCTTGGCCCGGCCGCTCTTCCCTGCATCGCCACGTTTCGGTAAGGGCGTCTTTCAGGACGCACGCCAAATCCGACTGCGTCGCGGACGGACCAGGAGAGAACCCACTGCATTCACGGCGTAACAATCCAAGAGTCGGGAAGTGCTACTCGTGAGCCGCGCTGCGTCGGAATTCAACGTACATCGTCCAGAATTGCACTACGAATCTCGGGTGCTGGAAGATATACTGGTCGAAAATTGGGAGGCGAACATCGTTAGGGTTTCTGTTATTTGCGCGATCTTGCTGCCCTCCGGTATCGCCCCCATTGCGTGCGCGGCAGAAACGGAGTTCGCTGTCGCTTCGATTCATCCGAGTGATCCCCAAAGCCTGGCATATCGTCCACGAATGGGACCACTGGTGTTCTCCCGGCGGGCCTCGCTCAAAGATCTGATCTGTCTGGCGTACGGTCTGGAAAAGCTTCAGATTGTGGGAGGGCCTAAGTGGCTGGACACGCAGCAGTACGATGTGGAGGCGAAAACGGGGTCTCCAGCGCTGCCGTCAGAGGTCCTTCAGATGCTCCGCTCGTTGTTGCGGGATCGCTTCAGTTTACAAGTTCACACCGACTCGCAGGCCATGTCGGTTTATGCACTGGTTGTTGTCGCCAGACGCGACACCCTTCGGGACGCGGCTAAAGAGACGCCACGAGATGGTATCGGTGCGATTCAAGTGGGGGCGGTGGATGCGCGCGGGCGAGGCGTGACGATGCACCTGCTGGCGCGTTACCTAACGCTTGAAGTCGACCGACTGGTGCTCGATCAGACTGGCCTTGACGGGCATTACGACTTCACTATCTCATTCGGCGAGGCGAAGCCGCCTGACGGTTCGCCCGAGACATTCGGGTCATTGGCTTACGCCATCAAGGATCTAGGTCTTAAGCTGCAGGCCAAGCGGACAACCGTTCCTGTTCTCATCATCGACAGCGCTGTGCCTCCCTCAGCGAACTAACAAAGCGTGCGTGCCCGCGGCTGCCAAAAGAGTGGGCGTTAAATGTGGCGTTTGCTGACTTCATTCCGCAAAGAGGTTTGCGGGCCCATCGAGCTGAGCGTATATCGACCTAAACGACCACTTCTCACCAATGGCGACAAGCCGGCCGGGGGAATTCCGTAACCCCAAAAATGACCGCCAGGCGAGGAAGAACGCCGCCCGGGTGCGGAACGGTTTCGCGACCAAGGGCGACGGGTCCCAGCAGCCCTAGAATGTCGCATCCCGCCTGGGCGCGACATATCCTCTGCGTCCCACGACGCGCGCGTCTGGGTGGGCCCTTTGCGCGGCCGGGCTGAGTTCGATCGACACCCGCCGTCGCTCGCCGGCCTTCGCTTCCGGCATATCGTAGTACAGCCGGTAACGTTGGCGCATCCGGTCAATTACCCGTCTCAATGCAAGATAGGGGTTGGGAGTTTGTGGCACGGGTCCAGCGTTTTCCGTGTATACCATTTCGCCTCCGGTTTGCACGGCAATGTCGTCGACAGAATCGAACCGGTTGATGCCAGACTTTCCCATCATGGCCCAGATGCGATAAGGGTTCTCGTCGTAAATCAAGCGGGTCCAGGAAGTGGGTATGGCGATGCCCGTGAGAATTGCATCTGTGTCCCAAAGGCCGCTCGCCACGCCGATGTGGCTTGGATCGGGAAGAGTGAAACCCGCATTGGCACTGAAGACGAGAATGGCTCTTCGCCCGTGTGGCCTGCCTGTCGAGGCTAAATACCTGCCAGTTTGCGCGACTGCGGATAACACGAATGGCCTCCCCGCAAATGTGGCGTATGCGAGACCGGTGCGCACGCGCTGCTTAGCTGTTCTGAGGTCGCCGGTCAGCGGCAATTCCACTTGAACGGTCTCTCGGAAGGTTAGGATTCCGGCCCGATCGCCCTCGCGTAGCGCCGCCACCGCGGACTCCGCGGCGCCGCGCAATTCCAAGCGCTTCGCGGCCATCATTTGGCTCAGTTCGAAGAGCATAACCAGATCGAGCGCCGATTCCTCCTGAACGCAATCGCGAAGGCTGACGGTTCGGCGTTGGTCGGTGACGATGAAATCGTCCTTGGTTAACCCTTTTACGATCCCCGCCTGATTGAAGACCGAAGCATCAATTTCAACAATCGAGATGCCCGACTTGAATGTGGTCTGTTGAGCGGCTAGGCACTCTGCGAGCAGTGTCAGCAGAACGATAGCGCGGCTCATAGTCGTTAGGCGCGGTGGCGAATGGGCAGGTTACGCCAAGGCGTCTCGGCTCGAAAAACCGGTCTTGAATAGCCGGTCCCAGATAATGCTTGCGGCGCCACCAGAAGGTAGAATGTCGCGAAGAGTCTCCATGGAACGGCGGCTGATGTGTATGTTCGTGCTCGCGGCGCTGCCGGCAATCGCGGCGGACCCTACCGGAACCTGGCAACGGATGCTCGTGAGCCCCAGGGGAGAGTTTCGCACGGTGATCAAAGCCTCCAAGGGCGATGGAGCCGCCCTGAACGTGCTGCTCTACAGCATCGACCAATCGGCGGTTGAAAATCCCGATTCGATGACGGTTCCGGAATCGAACGTAAAGGTATAGATCCCCGGGCTGAGCGGCACATTTGATGGCAATCTAAGCCCGGACGGATCGTCGATTGCCGACACGTGGACGCGAGGGAGTGTGGCGATGCCATTGAGCCTCAAGCACGTCAACGAAGACGCTGCTTGGCCGATTCCGAAGCTCCGGTTTGACGTCGCCTCCATCAAGCCGTCGGTTCCCGGCATCAAGCTGGTTTCGGAGCTGCAACCGCTACCGGGCGGAAGGATCAGTGCGCGGAACATGTCCCTCAATAATCTGATCGGAGTTGCCTATCGCCTCAAACCATTCCAGATAACCGGCGGCCCGAGTTGGCTCGGTTCTATTTCCTACGACATTGAGGCCAAGCCGGACAACCCGGCCAAGGCGGGAGCCTGGCAAACGATGCTCCCAACCCTTCTCGCCGATCGATTTCGGTTGCAGTTTCATCGCGAGACGAAAGAGCTTCCCGTATACGCGCTGGTGCCGGCCCACAAAGATGGCAAGCCTGGTCCCGGTCTCAAGCTGGCAAAGGAAGCAAGTTGTGCGGATCGGAATTTCCCCCTCCGCAAACGAGTCGCGTGGGCCGTTCTGCGGTGGTGGGAGCGGGCGCGGGAGGGTTTCAGGTCTCGGGATGCCGATCGGGGAGTGGCGGATGTGCTTTCCAGAGTGTTGGACCGCCCGGTGCTCGACAAAACGGGCTTAACCGGAAAATTCGATTTCGAGGCACAATTCGCACCCACCGACGGCCAAGCGCCGGATTCTCCAAACCCTTCACTTTTCGCCGCCCTTCAAGAGCAGCTCGGACTGACGCTCGAACCGCAAAAAGGGCAGGTGGAAATTTTCGTTATCGGCGGCGCTCAGAAGCCCACGGAAAACTGAAGCGATTCGCTGGCCCTCGTCACCCAAGAGGATGGCGCATTTGTTCCCGCGCTCTTCGGCTCGGCAGAACAGTATTGGCCTCGTGAGGCAGAGGCAGAATCGTTACCCGATGTCGCCGTAAAGCCCGGTCCTTCAGGGCGGGGATATAAGGCGACTAATTTGTGGTCTGCTTTCGAGTGCTCTTCCCAAAATGATCTTTGCTTTTTGTTCGCCCTTGTGTTATAAGAAATCGTCAAGCCGTCGGGCTGGGTTTCCCAAGTTCAAGAAAAAGAAAACACCGAGACAGGCGTTTCGTATCCCCCAGCGGGTTCGGGTTGAGGAGGGATGCGTCTACGTGCCGTCGATCGGACGGGTCAGGATTCGCCAGTCGCAGGCGATCGAATTCCCGACCAGGAGTGCCACCTTCAAGCGCACCGCCGTAGGCCACTGGTTCGTAACTGTGGTG
>Ga0126381_100003298_pt1 | contig 17568 bp, 16 predicted proteins | sample PanSoiMetPlot_28_FD_96465 | JGI IMG/M metagenome (GOLD analysis project Ga0126381, IMG submission 96465) | Tropical forest soil microbial communities from Panama - MetaG Plot_28 | ecosystem: Environmental > Terrestrial > Soil > Tropical forest > Bulk soil | place: Panama | collected 2016-02-17 | reverse complement strand
TAGGCCTCATTGATGTTCACGCTCCCAGCCCGGATTCGCCGAGCCAGCCGCACTCCCCGCCGCGTGTTCTTCGTCCAGATGCTCGCGTTCAGCCCGTACCGCGTTGCGTTGGCCCGCTCAATCGCCTCGTCTTCGCCGGCTACTCGGTAGACGGACACCACCGGACCGAACGTCTCCTCCTCGTTTGCCAGCATCCCTTCGCGCACGCCGGTCAGAATAGTCGGCTCGTAAAATAGCGGCCCCAAATCGGAACGCCGTCTGCCGCCCGCCTCTACGGTGGCCCCTTTGGCTACGGCGTCGGCAACGTGCGCTTCCACACGAGCCAGTTGCCGATCCGTCGTCAGCGATCCCATCTCCACCGAGTAGTCGAGTGCCGTTCCCATCTTCACGCGCTGCACCCGTTCGACGAACCGCCGCAGGAAATCATCAAACACCGCCTCGTGCGCGTAAATCCGCTCGATCGAAACGCACACCTGTCCCGCACCGCAGAAGCACCCGCGAACCGCGCCTTCCACCGCATCGCCCAGGTTCGCGTCCTGCAGCACCAACATCGGATTCTTTCCGCCCAGCTCCAGCGAACATCCGACCAACCTCTCCGCCGCGCGCCGCCCGACTAAGCGCCCCGTCTCTCCGCCGCCGGTGAACATTACATAATCCACCAGCCCGGTCAATGCTGTTCCGACTCGCGCTCCATCGCCCGTCACCACTGAGAGCACATCTGCCGGAAGCCCCGTCTCGCGCAGCAAAGCTACCGCCCACAGCGCCGTGAAGCTCGCCTGGAGATCCGGCTTCAACACGCCCGCATTGCCCGCCATCAGTGCCGGTATCGCATCCGTGATTGCCAATGTCAGCGGATAATTCCATGGACTCAGGAATCCCACCACCCCCACCGGCTGCCGGTACTCGACCGTTTTCGTGAGAACCGGCAGCGCACCCTTGCGCCGGGCCGGACGCAGCAGCGCCTCCGCCCGCCGCGCATAATAGCGGGACACTACCGCCGTATCCAGAATCTCCTCGAAAGCGTGCTGCCGGGCCTTCCCGCTCTCCAGTTGGATCAGGTCGAGTACCTCATTCTGGCGCTCGAAGAGCAGATCGTGGAACCGCAGAAAGATCCGCCCGCGCTCCGCAAACGGGCGCCGCCCCCACTCTCGCTGCGCCGCCCGCGCCCGCGCCACCGCCGCTTCCACATCGCGCTCATCGGCCGACGGCAGCCGCCCGATCACGTCGCCCGTGAACGGCGCCCGCACCGGCAGAGTCTCTTGACGGTTCCCCAGCGCCCATCCCGCCAGCTTCTCTATCACCGTGGTCATGTGGTGGGGCAGCATGCCATCCTGCAGCGGGCCGTCAGCCCGCCCGTCTCTAAAACGCCAGCGTCCTCACGATCCCGTCGATCCCCGTCTGTCCTGTTCGCGGCGTGTCGTACCCGATCTCCACCTTCGGTGTCGCCTTCTGTGCGCCGCACGTCATGTCCACCGGGCCATCGCTTCCCGCCGTAATCGCCACCTTCGCCGGATCCTCAATCAGAAACGTCTTCCTGCCCGCGTCCGTCTCGACGATCATCCGCGCCTGCGAACCGCGGCAGTCCAACTGCACAAACTTTCCTGTCATCGTCGGCCGCTTGGGCGCCGGTGTGGGCGCCTGCTCGACTGCGCTCTCCCTTCGCCGCAACGCCGGCTGATCATGATGCGGCATCTGCTCGATCTGCCCCGGCGAGCGCTGCACGACCGCGTCGCGCACTGTTGTCTGCGCGACCAACCTGTCCGCCTCCGCCCGATCCGCGTCCGTCCTGGCGATCTGGCGAAAATGCTTCGCCGTCTACGCGGCGTCTTTCAAATTTCCGGCCTGTAGCTGCGCATAAACTGCAATCCGGAAAAACCGCGCTGAATTCTCCGACGTTACCTTCTGGATCGGCGCCAGCGTCGCCAGCGCCGCCACCGGATGATTCGCCCGCAACTGCGTTTCAGACAATTCCATTCGCACCTCCACCCGCGCATCGTCCAATGACAGCAACTCCCGGAATACGTTGATCGCATCCTCGCCGCGCCATCGCTCCAGCAACCGTCCGTAGTCCCACAAAAATTTCGGTTCCCGCTCACCTCTTTCGAACGCCTTGCCGAACTGCGTCAACGCTTCCGACGCCTTGCCGTCGCGCCATGCCAGATACCCCAGCCCTCTGTAAGGATCCGGCCGCTTCGGTTCTTCCTGCGCCAGCCGCTCCCAAGCCGCATGCGCCGCCGCTTCGTTTCGCGGCCTCTCCAATAGCTCGGTCAGCACCACGCCGCTGTCGAACTCCCCCAACGGCTCCGCTGGCATCTCGCCGGACGCCTTCTCCAGTTTCGCCGTTACCAGCGCCCCCTGAAAGGACGTCCCCCGCAGATACGCCTGCAGGTCTGTCTCCACCTGTGCCACCGAGCGTCCATATACCTGCATCAGCGCCTGCACCGAATCCGTTCCGCCGGAAACCGTCTTCATGAACTGCCCGAACTTCGGCCGGTACTCTTCTCGGAAATAGAGCATGTGGGTAAGCGCCCAGCCCTCGTTATACAGGCTGCCGGCTTTGTCTTTCTCGTTGTAATAAGGCGAATCGCGGCCTGCTCCCAGAATCACCGCGAGCGGCACCCACTTCTCCCGCTGCAGCGCGAGGTACCTCCCGCGAATCAAGTCGCCCACCAGGATCTTGTCCCCGATCGGCCGCAGCGTCGAATACAATTCCGCCAGACCCTCGTTCAGCCAGGGCGGCAGGTCGAGCTCCGAATGCCTCACCAGCAGGTGCACATACTCATGTACCGCGATCGGAAACGTATCCACTCCGCCATGGCTCATCACGATATAGTCGTGGTCCGCGGTCGGCTGATAGTACGCCGTCGAGAACTCGTTGTACCGGTACGGTTCATATTCCTTCGCCGACCCGAACACCACCAACCGCACCGGAACGGGCTTTGCCGGAGGCCCTCCGAAGACCTGCAGAAAGAACCCGCGGACCTGCTCGAATTCCTTCAGCGTCTCCCGGGCATTCCGTAGTCCCGCACTGCTATACAATTCGAAATTCGCCGATTTCAGGCGGATCCACTTGCTCTCCGCGCCCGAGGCTATGAGCCCGAAAGCGAGTAGCCCGACAAACTTCCATCGCACCATCATTCTCTTTGCGTCTCTGCGCCTTTGCGAGAGCCTATCTCCCCGGCCCATTTTTCTGCATCTCCGCCATCATCGCCTTCAACAGTTCGGGAGTCGTCGTCGGCTGCCACCCATGCCCCTTCATCGGCCGCCCATACTCGAACGTCGCCCCGGCGTTCAGTGGCTTCAGCGTATCTTCCAGCATATACACCGCCAGGTTCAGGTAGAAGTTGTCCATGTCGCCCACAGATATGTGTAACTTACCTTGCAACTGCGGCCCCAGCTTAGCCCAGTTTGTCTTCAGATGGTAAGTCAGATCGTAACCGTGGTCCCGCATATACTCCGCCACGCTCTTGTCGATCTTGCCCGTCCGCTTGTCCCACAGCGGTTTCGGATATCCGTCTGCGCCCACCGGCCCGTAAACCGCCTCCCACGCCTCGAACTGCTGCGCCGATCGTCCATGGCTTCCCAACACGTCTTCCAGTTGGCTCATCTCCTTCATGGTCACGCGCACCTGACCCTCCGGCGTCCGCATCATCGGTCGCTGCGGAATGTTGTACTCGAACCCGGGCTCCACGAACGCGTTCGGATCTTCATAAATGTTGACCAACTGGTACCGCCGGAAATCCACCGGATCCGGAAACATCGTCCACGTCCCGCCGAAGAACTCCGGATGATATACCTCCAGCGCCAGCGACTCCCATCCGCCCGTAGACCCGCCCGTCAGCACTCGCGCGTATGGCGCCCGGATCAGCCGGAAGTGCTCCTCCAGATACGGAATCAGCTCCTTCAGTAGCGCATCTCCATAGGGTCCATTATTCGCCGAATTCACCGCATACGAATCATCGAAATACGGCGTCGGATGCTGGAACATCACCGCCACCATCCGCGGAAACTTGTCTCCCGTCCACGCTTGGTAGAACTCGTAACCGGCCATCCCGCCCCGCCCACCGGTGTTGGGCCTGTCGTTAAACGCGAACGGCGGGTATAAGCCGAAATGCCCCTGAATGTACACGGTCGGATACCGCTCCTGCGGATGCTCGTCGTACCCCTTTGGCAGCAGCACCGTCGCGCCGATAAAAAATGGATGTCCCCAGAACTTCGACAACAGGTCGCTCTGTATTTTGACGTGTTTCACCCACTCCGTGTCCGGGGGCGCCTGCATCGTCGGAATCAGCTTCGTAAGCTCCAGCCTCACGTCATATCCGGCGGCTGCGTCCAAGTGGACCTTTTTGACCTCGCTGTACAGATTCCCAGGCGAGCGCGTGAACTGCTGTCCTTCCCACTGGTCCATGTGCGCCCAGATGGTGTGCCCGTCCGAGCGATGGAACTCGGTGTAGATGTTCGCGATCGCCTGCACGAAATAATCTCCGGCCATCACGTCCCGCAAACTCGACGGCGGAAATCCCAGTGTTGCCGTGTCGATCACAGCCTGTTGCCCCGGCGCGAGTGCGTCCACGTCCGCGCCGAACAACGGCGCCTGCCCGGTCCACGATCCGGCCTGTTGGATCGGCTCCGGCTGATCTCGTTTCGCCAGCACTACGAACACGCGCCCGGTGATCGTTCCCGGGTGCACTGCTGAGGGAAACGAAATTTCAAACTTCTGCCCACACGCCGCCGCCGTCCATACCAGCAACCACCAACTCCGTCTCATCTGATCTCCTCTCCTGAGGGGCCGGCTGGCAGCCCGCGGCCAGGCGCCACCCGGCCATGCGAGCGGCGCTCGCAGTCCCTACCCAACAGGGTCGCGAAAATATCGTGACGCATCCGGGCGAAAAAGAAACCACGCGAGCACCGCGAGGAACAGACCGTGGATTGCCACCTTCCCCCAATCCGGCACGCTCAACGCCACGTGGAATGCCATCCATGCCAACACAAGCCACCGCGCCCAGCTTTGCCTGCGCCACAGAAACAGCCCGCTCGCCACCGCCACCACCTCGACCAATCCGATCTCGACGCCCTCCACTCGTCCCGTCCGAATACTTCCGAAATGAGCCGCAAATCCGATCGCTCCCACCGCGATATACAGGAACGCAATGATCGTCACAGCCAGCGGCCGCCGATTCCCGTCCATCCCGTCGAATGTATCACCCAACCGGCTATACTGCCACCAATGGCTTCATCCGATTCCTGTTGCCGAGTCGTCATCGCCGCGCTCCTCCTGACGTCAGCCTGCGGCGGACGCGGCGCGAAACCCGCCATTGTTCTTTTCGATGGAAGGGGAACATCCCCCGGCGATGTCGCCGCCATCGAATCGATCCTGAATGCTCATCACCTCGACTATCTAACGGCCGGCTCTTGGCGGTTGAACTTCATGACGGAATCGCAGATCCGGGAACATCATCTCCTCATCGTTCCAGGCGGCAACTTCGTGAGCATCGGCAAGCATCTGTCTCCAGCCGCCACCGCCAATATTCGCAGCGCAGTCCGCAACGGTATGAACTATCTTGGGATCTGCGCGGGCGCTTTCTTTGCCGGTAACTCCCCCTATAACGGTTTGAATCTGACCTCGGGTGTGCGGTTTCCCTTCTACGCCGCCGAATCTCGGGGAATCCGCAAAGCGCCGCTAGCCATCACGATGGCAGCCGGCTCAACCCTCGATCAATATTGGGAAGATGGCCCGCAACTCACCGGCTGGGGCGCCGTCGTCGCCAAATACCCGGACCAAACCCCCGCTATCGTAGAAGGAACGTTCGGAAATGGCTGGGTGGTCCTCAGCGGTGTTCATCCGGAGGCCGAGGCCCAATGGTGGCGTGGCATGAACTTCACGGCGCCCCTCGACGCCGACCATGCCTACGCCGCAAGCCTCATTGAGGCCGCGCTGAACCGCGCCCCGCTTCCCCATTTCTAGATTCTTAGCCCATGGCTTCCAGGCCCAAGTCTCTTCGGTGGGGCAGGGCGATGGCGCCTGTTCAGCGGTCGGAAGGCGCCTGCGGCGCCGGACCGGCCAGCATTGCCGGTCCCACCAATGGGTAGTCACCGTCGCACCTCTGAGCTATCCAAAACCGGCATAAACCCCGAACATCGAACCCACCACCGCCAGTAAAATCGCTTGAGCCTTATAGTTCGGAGCGAAGTGCCGGTCGGCCCATCCGACTCCAAAGGCGAAAAGCATCATGATCAAGCTGTGGCCGCCGAGCCAGCAGGCAATCATCAAGGGCCAGCAGTTGAAGGCGCACCGCCATGCCGAGCTAAGTCCATAGCGAAGACAATCCAGGTCCGCCCTCCATCCCAACGGCGATAGTCGCGACGTCCGGTTGCACAGGCGCGCAGCGATAGCCTTCCATGGCGATACGAGCCAGGCGGCAGCGACAATCAATCCAATCGCTGCCCCCGCGGTCCAGTTGATCCGGTGTGTGAGATGAAACGCGGTGTCAGCCCATGCCAGAGGCAGTCCGCCAAGGATCCACGCGCCGGAGTAACCTGCGACGTAACCGGCAGTCGATCGGTCCCGCCTCGACCAAAGACTGCGCTCCGCCGTGAGTCGGACCGCGCGGATCTGCAGGGGAAGCATCATTGCCGCCACCATCATGCCCCAATGCGACAGCTCAGCCGCCACACTTGGGCGGTGCACGTGTTCGGTCGGCTGGGCTGCGAGATAGACCCAGGCGGAGGCGCTCACTGCAATCATCCAGTATTCTGGAAAGCGCCAGCGAAGATGGTCTAGCCGAACTAGCAAATTGATCCCTGGTAGCGCCGGCACCTTAGGCCCTGTAAAGGCTGACTCGGCCCACGCGAATGGGATGGTGCCCAGGTACGGCTGCTCCCGCCGTGCCGCCCTGGCGGCGCGGCACAAACGTTAGTTTGATGTTACGGTCATCCCAGGCATTCTTTTCTTTGAGGCGGTTCGCCACATCTGTGATGTCAAGCGAGAAGCTGAGTCCATTACCTTCGTGCTGGTCTGTTTTTTTGCTTGCATGGACTACCCCGAACAACGGCATCGTTCCCGCATAGTGTTCTTTATACGCAGCAGCATCCGCGCCTTCCGGCAGGTTCACATAGATCTCGTAAGTGACGTGAGATTTCTCCGACATCACATTTTCGATCTTCAGATAGGTTTTACCTCCTGCGGCCCCGGCAGACATCTTCGCTGCAGCAGGGCCGGATGGCGGCTGGAGCGGAACCGACATCGTCTCCACCGATCCCGTCAAGGTTATCGGTTGCGTGACGGCGCCAACCATTTCCGGACGCTCATATGTCATACCGTTGCTCCTACTTGCAATGGATTGCTCGTATCCTCGTAGTCGTACGAGAATAGCGTCTGCGTCGTGTCTAACACCTGGCTTGGAGCCATAGTCACCACATTTCCGGTCTCATCGTAGAACGGGAACGAAACTGTGGTGGGCCATGCAATATTCTGCCCGCCAATATTCACCGAGCCGGTCGGATCTGTGTTAGCTGCGGATATTCGGTTCCACACCGACCATAGGCGATCGATATTGGCGTGATGCAGCCAGAATATGGGGTCGAGCGCGGCCGTGTCCGGGTTCATCATCCAGCCATCGATGGTTTCTCCGCGCTGTCTCCACTGGCCGCCCACGTTCACGTGAATGGCGTTGTGCGGATTGAATTCGACGGAGTTCGTTCCGAAGGCCAGCGCGTCGTGATTGAAACCCGTCGCCGGTCCGCCGAATCCCAGATCGCCAACCGTCGTATCCACATCCGGTGAAAAAAAGCCCTCGGTAAGGCATCCCGAAAGGTCAACGTCCTCGTCGGGAATCACCGAAGGATCTCCCGCATTGATTCCGGGTGCGCGAAGGATACTCACTCCCTGAATTGCGAACAGCGGATTGGGTGAACCGTCTGGCAGGGTAGTTTCCCGGAAACAGGGCGGCAGGGTCTTAGCATTGGGATTGGTAGTGTCGCTGTAATTCCAGTAAGGGAGCGTCCAGTCCGCGGGACCGCCAAGCTTCGCCACGGCCGCGCGTACGATCCGCTCGAAGAATCCCAAATACATCCTGTGCCACGGCAGAAAAAACCAGGTGCCGTGCTGGCATTGCCTCCAAAACCGTTTCTGTATGGATTGCGGTGGCAGGGGGCCGAGATCCACAAATGGGTCGGTGCTTGGGTCGTGCCCGTGCACGCCGGCTTGGAATCGCCAGCTTCCAGGATCGGGAGCGGGCAAACTGCTCATTTCGCCAACCGCCTTCGCGTACCAGAGCAGTGTGGGCTCCCAAATCGAGGTCGCGGTTAGTCTCCAGGCGTCCCTGCGAATAAGTGGATTCGCCATCCTTACCTCCCCGTTGAACTCTTACCTATGACCGGTTGCTGTCCAAGATTCTACCCCGTTTTCGAAGGCACGCAAGGGAACTCTCATCGGAGATAGCCAGGACCAGGGGATCACCTTGCTGGGGCTTCGCTAGGATAACGGGACATGCGCACCAGCCCGGGCGCCAGTCGTAGACTTAGACGCCCCGGCGGTGGGGATGGACGTGGCAAGGATTTGAACGACTCGGGAGGATGCCGGAGTGGCGCGGCGGGCGTGTCATGCCAAAGTAGCAAGGAGGCCTAAGCGGAAGACGGCCGCACGGGAGTCGATATGGCGCAATCACAGCCGCAGACGCTGCCGGGAAGCATTCTCGTTAGTTACGACAACATCGTCAAACCATTCCCCAACACTCAGAGCCTGCTGAGCACCGCTCAACAGGCCGCGAGGAAGGTCATCACCGATCAGAGCCGAGCCGATGCCAGAGTGGCGCAGCTTTCCTCGGCCCTGGACGTTTTGCACACTGCCCAGGGGAACAATTCCAAAGTGATGAACACGCCGCGAAACATCATGGCTGCGCAGTTGCAAACGCATTTGTCGCGGCAGGCGAAGCAGGAGAATAAGCTGGAATCTTTCCTCTTGCGCGGCATCGAGTTCGTCCTCGAAGCATTCGAAGTCAAGTTCAGTTCAGCCGACTGGCTCGGTTACATGCTGAGCTTCTTCACGTGGATTGAGGGACTGGATCGCGCAGCCTGTCCGCCGGCGCCTCCGGTTGCCGCGCCCATCGCCAACAATTTTCGGCTGGGAGTCATCGGAGATTGGGGAACCGGCCTATATGGAGCTCCGGTCTGTGCGGCAAGTATAGCTTCGGATATAGATGGCTACGATCTCCTGTTGCACCTTGGCGACGTCTACTACACCGGCCTGAAGGAGGAAATGGAAGAACGCTTTGAGAATTTCTGGCCCAAGCTGCCGCCGGGTGCGACTGGACGGTCGTTGAACGGAAATCACGAAATGTATTCGGGCGGCCATGGCTATTTTGAAACGCTGCTGCCCTATTTGGGCCAGTCCTCAAGCTACTTCGCCTATCAAAACGACTACTGGACCCTGATCATGCTCGACTCTGCCTACAACGAACCTTTCGGCGGCCAGGAGGGTGACTTTTTTCAGGACGAGATGACTTGGTTCGACCGGATCGTGCTGGCAGCCGACACCCGCAAGATTGTTCTGTTCACGCACCATCAGCCGTATACGCTGCTCGATCCGAATCAGGGGCCCAGGGTGGTGAACTGGCTTTCGAAATATCTTGAGGCCAAGAGGATTTTTGCGTGGTATTGGGGGCATGAGCACCGTTGCCTCCTTTACGATCCTCATGGCGCATGGGGCGTTCACGGGCGATGCGTGGGGCATGGCGGATTCCCTGAGAATCGCGTAGATCTCAGCAATGCTCCCTTCACCGAGGAGCTTGGCTCTCAATGGCGCCGGGTCGAAGGTACCGGCACGATTCCTGGCGCTTACGTCCTGGATACGGCCAATCTCTACATCCCGACGTTCGAAACACTGTTCTCACCGCATGGTTTCATGCGGCTCGAATTCAAAGGCGACAGGCTCACAGAATATGTTCGCGCGCCGGACAATGCCAACATTTATCTGAACGATCTTACATAGCGAACATGCCCTCGCTGAGGACGTAACTTTTAAACAACTGCCAACCGGCCCCTGCATCTAACCTGAACGACCAGAAGGAACCGCGCGTGTGCGAGCGGATAGCCAACTGCAAGGAGATATTCGAAATGAACCCGATCCGTTTGAAATTGCGTCATTTCCTGTGGGCCGTCCTGCCGGCTGTTCTCAACGCGCAGTCCGCGCCGCCGGATCCGGTTCCCCTCCGCTATTGGCCCGCGCCTCTATATTGGCATCCCGGGACGGCGCGGCTCGAGCAAACAGCAGCGCCCGCGACATCGCTGCCATCCGGCGCAAGTCCCCTGGTGTTTGTGGCGATCACGCCCTGCCGCGTTATCGATACGCGAGCGTCCGAGAGCTTCTCGGGACCTTTCGGACCGCCAAGCCTGGTGGGAGGAGCGAGCCGCACATTCCCCATGGAAGCGAGCGCCACGTGCACGATACCGGCTGTCGCCCAAGCCTACTCGCTCAACATAACCGTCGTTCCGCCCGGGCCGTTGGGCTTCCTCACGGCCTATCCCACCGGCCAAACGCTGCCTCTTGCCGCGACGGTGAATTCACCGGAAGGGTTCATCGTGGGCAACGCGGCCATTGTGCCGGCCGGCGCCAGCGGTTCCATCGATCTTTTTGCCAGCAATGCAACCGACGTCGTCGTCGATATCAATGGCTACTATGCCGCTATTTACGGAACGCCCGCGAACAACTTCGCGCTCGGCCCGGGAGCGCTCGCGGCTAATACAACCGGCACTTACAACACCGCCTATGGCAGCCAGGCGCTGCAGGACAACACGAAGGGTTCTTATAACACCGCTACGGGCAGCGCCGCGCTGCCCGTGAACACAACCGGCGATAACAACACGGCATTTGGCGCTCTCGCGATGCAGTTCAACACCACCGGTAGCTCGAATACCGCGATCGGTTACGGCGCCTTGGACCTGAACACTGACGGAACTGGAAATATCGCTGTCGGGTACAATGCACTCGACAATAACACGACGGGCAGCAACAACATTGCGATCGGCTCGTCCGCCGGCGGTAACGTCGGCGCCGGCAACAGCAGCAACATCCACATTGGCAGTCCGGGTTCCTCGGGAGACAACGGTGCCATCCGCATCGGAAACCCTGGCGACCAGACTTCATTCTTTTCCGCTGGCGTGCGGGGCGTCACCACAGCAAGCAACGACGCTGTTCCTGTCGTCATCGATTCCCATGGCCAGTTGGGCACTGTCAATTCTTCCCAGCGATTCAAGGAGGATATCCACGACATGGGCGATGCCAGCCGCGGCCTGCTTCAGCTCCGCCCAGTTGTGTTCCGCTATAAGGAGCCGTTCTCGGACGGTTCCAAGCCCATTCAGTTTGGTCTGATTGCCGAAGAGGTTGCCCAGGTTTATCCGGATCTGGTTGTCCACTCTACCGATGGACAGGTCGAGACGGTCAAGTATCAGGTTCTGGATTCGATGCTGCTCAACGAAATGCAGCGCCAGCACAAACAAATCGCAGCCCAAGCGGAGCAGATTACGGCACAAAAAGAGGAAATACTAAGCCTTCAGCAGAGAATCGAGGAACAGAAGGATAGGCTTGCCAGGCTGGAGGCCGCGCTCTCCTCGCATTAGGCGTCATCTCGCATCGACGGTGCAGTCCGCTAGGTAGCGCCCAACTCAGTTCAGGGAAGTAAAACCTCTTCCGACACCACTGCCGAACCAGGAGCCGATGGTGAGGGGGTTATCGAACTCGATCTCGACGGGTTCGCCATTCTCCGCCTGCCAGTGGCCCTCTGCCCAGTGAAACTCGACCGCATCGTCATAGGCCGGTATCGAGACGCGCAATTGGCTCCCCAAGATCGCCATCAGGATGGCCTCCTGCCTGGAACCATCCATGTGCCGAACCAGCAGTCGCAGGCTCCAATGGCTTCCCGGGCACTCCGGAACCGCGCCCGCAAACTGGGCTGGCGCATTTATGAGTCCGAGGTTGTTTATGAATTCTGTATATGACATGCCAGCCGCATAAATGCATCTGGATTGCCAACATGGTAAGTAAGCTAAGTCCTTAAGAAGGATACAAACGAATGATAACTAAAGTTAGTACGCCAGCAGTTCTTACATCACTCAGCCGAGTCCATGCAAGATTTTTCTTGCTTACTTTAGTTAACTGAGTCGTACCGCCGCAGGCGGGGAATCACCCCCGAGCAGCTTGCAGCGCCGCCAGAACCCGATCGTCGCGAAACGGAACTCTCCGGATGCGCACGCCCGTCGCGTCATAGATCGCGTTCGCGATGGCGGCGATCATCGGCTTCAGCGCCGCTTCTCCAGCTCCGTACGGAGGCAGGTCGGGACGGCTCGGATTGGGATCGCCGTTCACCAGCACCACGTCGATGCGCTCCGGGGCGTCCGCGTGGCGCAGCGTCGGATGAGACACCCAGTCGACACTCGTCACCTTCTCCGTGTCGAACCGGACCTCTTCGTGAATCGCGCGGCTCAGCCCGTGCAGCATGGCGCATTCCACCGTGTGGCGCAGGCTTACGGGATTCACCACCAGACCACAGTCGTGCGCGCACACCAGCCGTTTCGCCCATACGTGACCGGTCTGACGATTCACTTCCACCTCGGCGATCTGCGCCACAATTGTCTGGCCGCGGAACGAGTATGCCATACCGCGACCCGTGAGAATGTTTCCTTTCGCAGGTGGCTTGGGCGACGGACGCCGATCCCAGCCGTAAGCCTCCGCTGCCGCCTTGAGAACGGCAATCGACCGCGCGCGCCGGAACCCGTTGTCATCAGCCGTGCTCGCGGTGAGCATCTTCATGCGGAACGACAGCGGATCGCTTTGAGCAGCCGCCGCCAGTTCGTCGATGAACGATTCCGCCGCGAACGTCGATTGCGGACCGTTCGGATCCCGCAGATTGCCCGTGCGCAGCGGCGTCTCCCACACCAAGGGCAGACTGACCACCTCGCCCACCATCCTCCGATTGGGAATCGCATACATTTCCGAAGGCGTCGCGGAGCTGCCGGCGGCCGGCTTGGCCCGCCTTGAACCCATGAGCTGCGCAATCAGCACAGTGTCGGGCTCGTTGTACCCCACGTGATTGTAGTCGCACGACCTGGCGGTGTAGTCGTACGCCACCAGCCGCCCCTCGCCGTCCAGCGCGCCGCGCAATTTCACCAGGAATGCAGGGCTCTTCGTGTCCCACGCTGTTTCCTCGTCCCGCATCCACTGTATGCGCACCGGCCGGCCGAGCTCGCGTGCGATAAACGCCGCCTCGCAACCCGCATCGTCCGCCGCCGTCCGGCCGAACCCCTGGGGGCCTTCCATCCACACCACCCGGACCCTGTCGCGCGGCATTCCTAGAAACGCGGCCACTCCATTGCGCATCCCATACGACTTCATATCGTTCGAGTAGACCGTCATCCGGCCGTTCGATGGGTCTGCCATGGCGTGGGCGCCCGCAATGGCCGTATGCCCCTGGAACGGGATCTCGTATTCCGCCTCTACGATCTTCGGCGCGCCCGCAAATGCGGCGTCCGGGTTCCCCGCCACGATCGGATTCGACGTCGAAGTCGGTGTTGCGCCGCGCATGTATTCAAACAGATTTGTGGATGGCGGGAATGGCGCGATGGCAGGCTTTTCCCATGTGGTCTTGAGCTGCCGCGCCGCCTGTATGGCCTGCTCCTCGCGTTCGCACACCACCGCCACGTAATTGCCCTTACTCACTACCTTGATAAACCCGGGCACATTGCGCGCTGACGATTCATCGATGCCCGTGAGCTTGGCGCACGCGAAAGGCGGTTTCACGTTGCGCGCGTGAACCATGCCTGGGAGCTTCACATCGACCGCCCACTTCAGCGAACCGTCCACTTTGGGCGGAATGTCGTAGCGCTGCGGCGATTGGCCGGTGTACTTCAGCTCCTGCACCGGTTTCACTTTGGCCGTGCCTGTAACGGCGCTGACGTTAGCGCCCGTCAACCTGACATTAAACTTCTTTGCCCCGATCAGCTCCCCGTAGGTCACGCGCTTCGAGGCATCGCCCCTCACCGTGACGGAGGCGTTGGCGACCGTCAGTTGTTCTACCGGCACGCCCAGCCGGGCGGAACCCATCTCGAGCAGCACCCGTCGGGCTTCCGCCGCGGCTCGCCGCATCGGCCAGGAGTCTCTCTCCATAGCGGTCGACCCGCCGGATCCCCCTTGATCCACTGTTGTGTCCGTGCTGCCCATGATGCACGCAGTCTTGTCGAACGCAATGTCGAGCTCGTCGGACATCAACTGACGGAAGGACGTCCCAGTGCCCTGGCCGCAATCCGTCTTGCCGACATAAAACGTTGCGGTGTTGTTCTCGTGAATCACAATCCACGAATCGAGTTGGCGGAAATCGGGATCGGGATAAGGCCCCTCGCCCCCCTGCTCCGCTGCGCTGTTCTGCGCGTCCGCCTCCAATGCACCGACGCCGGTGGCAAAGCTCACCATCAGCAGACCGGCGTTTCTGAGAAAATCTCTGCGATGCGTGACCAGCAACGCCTCGACCTGTTTGGGAATTCGCGTGGAGGTCGTCATGCCACAACCTCCTTCGCCGCGGGCGCCCCGCCTTCCGCCATCGTTTTAGCCGCGCGTTTGATGGCAGCCTGCACCCGGTAATACGTCATGCAGCGGCACAGCGTGGCGTTCATGGCTTCACGGATCTGCGCGTCCGTGGGATGCGGATTATTATCCAGCATGGCCTTCGCCGTCATGATCTGCCCGTTCTGGCAGAATCCGCACTGTGGCGCCTGCTCGTCGATCCATGCCTGCTGCAGCGGGTGCAGCTTGCCGTTCGACGACAGGCCTTCGAGTGTAGTGATTTCGCCCCTCGCCGACGACACCGGCAGGATGCACGAGCGCACCGCCGCGCCGTTCATGATCACTGTGCAGGCCCCGCACTGGCCAAGTCCGCAACCAAACCTCGGCCCCTGCAGACCAAGATCGTTCCGGAGGATGTAAAGCAGCGGTGTGGTAGGCTCGACATCCACGGTGTGCGAACTGCCGTTGACTTTAAGGACGATGCGGCTCATTCTGAGTGCTCCTTCCCTCCAACAGGCGCGCGCCGAACAGATGTCCTCATTCTATCCGAGTTGCGCAACCTGTTGATTCTACGTTGAACCGACGGAGCTTAGGCGCGCCATTTGGTACGTGTGGTGCGCGTACCCTCCACTTGTTGTCCATTCGTTCGCCGAGGGTGTTTCTGGCTTGCGATAATTGCACGTTCCCGCCACCCTGCGGTGGGGAACGGGAGCCCGGCCAAAGACAACGTGCCAGCAAATCGGGCTACGATGCCGCGCACTGAAGCCGGGACGCCCACCGTTGCGCTGGCGGCGTCAGAACGGCATAGACCACCCGGAATTGCGCCACAGGGCTTAAGACGTGAAATCGAAGGAGTGTTTCGGGGCTTCGAAGTCAGATCCCTTCGGTTTCGCAAAGCCGTCGCCGCTTTGCCGGATGAAGCCTGATAACGGCGTTTGAACGGAGTCGCCAGCGCGACGGACGCTACGCGTGCGTAAAAGGTCGAGTGTAGGTGCAAGCTGAAACCGCCTTGCGTTGCAGACCCTCACGGTGTCGCATCATTTCCGTGCTGCGCAGATCTTCACTACTGGCATGGTGGGGGATTCCCGCAGAAACGCAGTGCGGAAGTACCAAAACACTATTCAGCATCCATACCAGCCGCGTCCGTCGCAAACGCTAGCGCCTCCCTTCAAACGGCTCTATCCGAACTGACGCGGCGATCCAGTTTCCAGTGCTCCTGCAGATGACTGCGCCGCGTCACTTCCGATAGAGTGCTTCTGCTTCAAACCCGTCATAGGAGAGTGCTCAGATTCCCGGTTGCCGACTGCCGACGGCGAGCGAGTCGTCGGCGCACCGACGTAATTCATCTTGACGGCTGATCGCCGTTACTGAGATGTGGCCGGTTCCAGTCGGTACACGCCATACCTGCAAGTACGGCACTGCTGGCCCACCACGATCCGACGCGGCTTGTGGACCTGCCAGTGTGATTGGTTGTCTATTTGGGATTTTCGTGCAACTTCCGCCAAAGCACCCAGTCTGAGAAGACTTTGACCGAGTGCGCGAAACCCGCATGGTTTTCCGGTGTACGGTTTTTACGGTACTGTTCCCAGGCCTCATTTACCTTCGTACGCAGCGCGTCGTCCATGGCATCATCGGGGGCGGGAATATTGCCTGACGTTGATCCAAGATTACAGACTTTCAGCTCTTCTTTGCTTTTGCTAATGCTGGCTCGGACAGCCTCAAGTGTGGGTATACACCGAGTCGGCTTACCGGATGCCCCCGAATCGAGAAGTTGACGAACCCGTTCTCTCAGGTCGTCTATCTGGAAAGGCTTTCGGAGAACTGGACAATTGGCAATGGTTGAGTTTACCTGTCCGGTCATCAAGACCACCTTGGTTCCCGGTCGTTCGACAATGAGTCTGTCTCGCAATTCGAGGCCATTCATTCTTGGCATAACTACGTCAGTCACTAACACGTGAATCGGCCCGGGGAATTTGCGAGACAGCTGAATCGCTGCTTCGCCGTCTTCCGCCGTTATAACGAAGTGGCCTTCGTTTTCCAGGGCGATCCGAGCGATCTGGACGATGAACAGGTCATCATCAACCACCATCACAACTGGTTGACCGGGATCGGCGGGCAAGTGTGGATCGTTCATGATTCGCCTCAGATCCAATCGGCCCTTCCAGAAGGCAACCGACCCTGCCACGTTCTTGCCCAACCGTAACAGCAACAACAACCACCGGCCCTTGGTTGACGCCTACTCATTGGGTGGCTCCTCTCCTCGCGGCCAAACGAATGCAAAAAGCTCCGCCAGCCTCTTCTGCGATGCGCCTCATTTTCTGGACTTCGGTCATGATTTCGTGGAGTTGCCCTTTCGGCGCTCACATGTGCGCCCAAATGCCTACTGCTTCCGATAATCGACGTGTCCGTAATGCGTAGCTCTCAATGAGCTGCTGCAACTCTTTTTCGTTTGGCAGGGTGCATATCTCTTCACGGTTGAAATGCGCAAGACAGGAGCGGATTCGTTCTCTTGATTCATTGCCCTAAGTTCATTTGCGGCATAGGACTGATATCTTACAGCCCAAGGTTACGATCTCGCACCAAATTGGCAGATTTTTAGTGACGATCCATACTAAAGAGACATTTTGCATCTGATTGTTTCGGCGTTGCATCGGGCCCATTCACAACGGGCGCAAAACTATTGCCCACAATTTTCCGCGCCATTTTGGTTAAAATCGGGAGCGGCACATATCCCTCGGGGAAGAACTAAGTCGGGTACAATCGACATACTGTCTGCTGTAGCAGACAGCATGTTGACTGTAGCAGGCGCTCTGTCGGCTGTAGCAGACATATGTGACCGCCACATAATTTAACTAGAAGCCATCTCATAAATGCCCGGCGACAGAGTCGGCTCTCTAGACGACCGGGCGTTGTGAAGAGAATTGGACATCTCGTTTGGACTTGCTGACTTGCTGCAATCGCGGAGACCCCTATTCGGGCAAGCCTACTTTTTTCCGAAGGACTTTCACGCGAGGGTC
>Ga0126381_100003297_pt1 | contig 17571 bp, 16 predicted proteins | sample PanSoiMetPlot_28_FD_96465 | JGI IMG/M metagenome (GOLD analysis project Ga0126381, IMG submission 96465) | Tropical forest soil microbial communities from Panama - MetaG Plot_28 | ecosystem: Environmental > Terrestrial > Soil > Tropical forest > Bulk soil | place: Panama | collected 2016-02-17 | reverse complement strand
CGTGGTATCGGGGGCTGACACGCAGCAAAGATGGCGGCACCAAACTCTACGGCGCCAGCGGTAAGGTGAAGCGCCCCGGGCTTTGGGAACTGCCCATGGGCGCGACCATCCGGGAAATTCTGGAAGAGCACGCCGGAGGCATGAGAGACGGCCTCCGTTTTCGCGGCGTCCTCCCCGGCGGCGCTTCCACGGATTTTCTAACGGAAGAGCACCTCGACGTTCCCATGGATTTCAATGAGGTCCAGAAGGCCGGAAGTCGCCTGGGCACGGGCACTATGATCGTGTTGGACGACAAGACGTGTCCGGTTGGCATGGTGGCAAACCTGGAACACTTCTTTGCGCAGGAATCGTGCGGATGGTGTACGCCCTGCTGGAGCGGCCTCGGGTGGGTGGACCGCATTCTGCGGGCTATGGAGGAAGGCCGGGGCCAAGCCGGGGACCTCGACAAACTCGCATTCCAAACGCGGTTCTGGGCTCCCGGCCACACGTTTTGTGCCCTGGCGCCGGGAGCTGCCGAGCCCTTGCAAAGCGCGCTGAAGTATTTCCGCGCCGATTTCGAGCGGCACATCGATGAAAAGCGCTGCCCGTGGAAATGAAAATGGCAACCGTATACGTGGACAATCAGGCCTATCAGATGGACCCCAGGCAGAATCTGCTGCACGGGTGCCTTCAACTGGGCATGGACCTGCCGTATTTCTGCTGGCATCCCGCGATGGGCTCGGTTGGCGCTTGCCGACAATGTGCCGTTAAACAGTTCAAGGACGAGACGGACCAGCGCGGCAGGATCGTGATGGCCTGCATGACGCCCGTCTCCGAGGGCGCTCGCATCTCCATTCGCGACCCCGAGGCGGCGGAGTTTCGCAAGGCCATTATCGAAGGCCTGATGCTCAATCATCCCCATGACTGCCCCGTGTGCGATGAAGGCGGCGAATGCCACCTCCAAGACATGACCGTCATGACCGGGCACGATTACCGGCGCTACACGTTCGTAAAGCGGACTTTCCACAACCAATACCTGGGCCCTTTCGTGAACCACGAGATGAACCGCTGCATCCAGTGCTACCGGTGCGTGCGGTTCTATCGCGAGTATGCGGGCGGAAGCGATTTGAACGCATTCGCACTGCGGAATATCGTCTTTTTCGGGCGCGACCGCGACGGAGTCCTGGAAAACGAATTTGCCGGCAACCTGGTGGAAGTGTGTCCCACGGGCGTGTTTACCGATGCAACACTCAAGCGCCACTACACACGCAAATGGGATTTACAGATGGCGCCCTCCGTGTGTGTGCACTGCGGCCTCGGCTGCAACATTACCGCCGCCGAACGATATGGAATGCTGCGACGGCTCGTGAATCGCTACAACGGCGAAATCAACGGCTATTTCCTCTGCGACCGGGGGCGCTTCGGCTACGAATTTGTCAACAACGAGCGGCGCATCCGCCAACCGATGCTCGATGGCAAAGCGGTCAGCCGCGAAACGGCACTTGCCCGTCTGCGCGAACTGGCGGCTGGAAGTGCAATCGGCATCGGCTCGCCGCGCGCGTCGCTCGAAAGCAACTTTGCGTTGCGCTCGCTGGTGGGCGAAGGCCGATTCTATGCCGGCGTATCCGGCACGGACTCCCGATTATTGAAACTGATGCTGGACATCATGCGTAACGGGCAGGCGCGCAATCCTTCGCTGCGCGAGATCGAGCACTGCGATGCGGTACTGATCCTGGGCGAGGATGTGACCAATGTCGCGCCGCGGATGGCACTCAGCATGCGACAGTCGGTCCGCCAACAGCCGATGGAGAGCGCCGAACGCATGCGCATTCCAATATGGCTGGATCATTCCGTGCGTGAAATCGTGCAGGATCGTAAAGGGCCGCTATTCATCATGACAGCCTCGGCCACACGCCTCGACGACGTCGCCATGCGGACTCATCGGGCGGCGCCCGATGATGTGGCGAGGTTGGGCTTCGCGGTGGCCCATGCGCTCAATGAAAGTGCGCCAGCACCCGAAGACATTCCTGATGCCATAGGCAGCCTTGCCCAGGAGATCGCGCAGGCCCTCAAAAGCGCCAAGCGACCGCTCATTGTCTCGGGACCGAGCTTCGGCAGTGCAGCAATTATCCAAGCTGCGGCGAACGTGGCCCGGGCGCTGCCGGGCAGTTGGCTCGCGTTCACGGCGCCGGAAGCGAACAGCATCGGCCTGAGCCTGATGGAAGCGCCCGGCCTCGATGCCGCGCTCGCGGCCGAAGCGGAGACCGTAATCATCCTTGAAAACGATCTGTACCGGCGGTTTCCCGCGGCGGCTGTTGACGAGTTCCTGGCGCGCTTTCGCCACGTGGTCGTCCTCGATTGCCTGGAGAGCGCGACCACGGCGAAGGCGGAGCAGGTTTTGCCGGCTGCAACGTTCGCCGAGGCTGATGGATCATTGGTGAGCAGTGAAGGCCGTGCGCAGCGCTTCTTTCAGGCGGTCGTGCCCGCGGTCCCCATTCAGGAAAGCTGGCGCTGGCTGGGCTCGTGGGAAACGCTCGACGAAATCCTCGCCGTGATGGCCTCGGCTCTGCCCCAGTTGGCCGCCGTGGCCCAGGCAGCGCCGGGCGCGTCGTTTCGCATGGCGGGCGCGAAAGTTCCCCGCGAACCGCATCGCTACAGCGGGCGAACCGCCATGCTCGCCCAGATCGATGTGCACGAGCCGAAGCCGCCGGACGATCCCGATTCGCCCTTCTCGTTTTCCATGGAAGGGAATCCGGAGCAACCGCCCCCCGCCTTGCAGCCCTTTTTCTGGACGCCGGGATGGAACTCCATCCAGGCTGTCAATAAATTCCAGGAGGAGATCGCCGGGCCGCTACGCCACGGCGATCCGGGGGTGCGGATCTTAGAACCCAACGGCCACAAGCCGCCATTTTTCGATCAGATCCCGCCGCCGTTCCAAGCGCGCGCAGATGAATGGCTCCTCGTCCCCCTCTATCACATCTTCGGTTCGGAGGAACTGAGCCGTTTTGCACCGGGAATCGCTCAACTGTCGCCGCAACCATACGTGACCCTCAATCCGCAAGATGCCGAGCGATTCGGCAGTGATGTGGAACTGTTCGGGCAGCGAATTTCAGTGACCAGAGCCGCAGATCTGCCCCGCGGAATGGCGGGCGTTCCGGCGGGAATCCCGCCCTTTGCCGGGCTCGATTTGCCGATGTGGAGCAGGATCTCCCGACTCTCATGATCGGCCCTTATCCCATCCTCTCGATCATCGGCATCCTGATCGTGACGCTGTCCCTCGCCGCCGGATTGATCTGGCTGGAGCGCAGGCTGCTGGCATTATGGCAGGACCGCTACGGCCCGAATCGCGTCGGGCCTTTCGGGCTGCTCCAGGTTCTGGCCGACATGATCAAGATCTTTTTCAAAGAGGACTGGATTCCGCCGTTTGCGGACAAGGCTGTCTTCATCGGCGCTCCGGCAGTGATCGTAGTCACTGTGCTGATGTCCTTCGCGGTTCTGCCGATCGCGCCGGGCATTATCGTCAGCGATTTGAATATCGGGCTGCTCTTCGTCCTGGCCATGTCCTCGCTTGGCGTTTATAGTATCGTGCTGGCGGGTTGGTCGTCGGACAATAAGTACGCGCTGCTGGGCGGATTGCGAGCGGCGGCGCAGATGCTGAGCTACGAGGTGTTCATGGGGCTCTCGCTGATGGGAGTCGTGCTGCTGGCCGGCTCTTTCGATCTCACCGCGATCGTTCGTGCCCAGCGGCATCTCTGGTTCGTAGTGCCGCAGTTCCTCGGCTTCGTTCTGTTTCTCATGGCGGGCGTAGCCGAAACGCGTCGCCTGCCTTTCGATCTGCCGGAGGCCGAAAGCGAGCTGATCGCCGGCTTTCACGCGGAATATTCAGGCATGAAGTTCGGCATGTTTTTCGTGGGCGAATACCTTGGCGTAATTCTGATCTCGTGCCTCATTACGATTCTCTTTTTCGGCGGCTGGCTGGGGCCGGTGCTGCCTCCTATTGTGTGGTTCCTCGTCAAAGTGATGTTCTTCATTTGCTTTTTCATCCTGATGCGCGCCGCGCTGCCCCGGCCGCGCTTCGATCAATTGATGTCCTGGGGCTGGAAGGCGATGCTGCCGCTGGCCCTGGCCAACCTGCTGGTCACGGGGGCCGTGGCACTGGCATTGGGGAAATGAAATGCTCAGCATAATCCGCACCCTTTGGTACGTGCTTCTCCACATGTTTCACAAGCGAGTCACCGTCCAGTATCCGGATGAGAAACCGTACCTCGCGCCGCGCTACCGCGGCCGCATCATCCTCTCACGCGATCCTGACGGCGGCGAACGATGTGTGGCCTGTTACCTGTGCGCGGTCGCCTGCCCGGTGGATTGCATCGCTTTGCAGGCAACGGAGGACGCCACCGGCAGGCGTTACCCCGAATTCTTCCGCATCAACTTTTCGCGCTGTATTTTTTGCGGATTTTGCGAGGAAGCATGCCCCACCTACGCCATCCAACTGACTCCCGATTTCGAGATGGGAGAGTATCGGCGGCCCAACCTGGTCTACGAGAAGGAAGATCTGCTGATCAACGGCCCGGGCAAATACCCTGGATACAACTTCTGGCGGGTTTCCGGAGTGCAGATCGGCGGAAAGGCCAAGGGGGAAGCGGAAAACGAGGGCCGGCCCGTGGACGTTCACAGCCTGCTGCCATGAGGACCCTATGACCATCGTGTTCTATGCCTCCAGCGCTGTCGCGATCGTCGCCACGGTTCTGATGCTGACGCGTCTCCATGCCGTACACGCGCTGCTCTATCTGATTGTGTCGCTGTTGGCGATTGCCGTCATTTTCTATGATCTCGGCGCACCTTTCGTCGCCGCGCTGGAAGTGATTATTTATGCGGGCGCCATCATGGTGTTGTTCGTATTCGTGGTGATGCTGCTCAACCTGGGCGAGCAAGCGTCGCGTGCGGAGCGTGCGCTGCTCACACCCTCGATGTGGATCGGGCCATCGGTGCTTGCGGTGATCCTCTTGGCGGAGTTCATTTGGATACTGATGCGTGGCAGCGCTCGACCCATGCAGGCGGCGAGCATCGGTCCGGTCGAAGTCGGAGTCACGCTGTTCGGAAGCTACCTGATCGGCGTGGAATTGGCGTCGATGCTGCTGCTGGGTGGGCTGGTAGGGGCGTATCACCTTGGGTGGCGAAAAGTACCCAAAACGGAGGTGACACATGCTTCCCATTCGTGAGGGCTTCATCCTCTCCGGAATCCTGTTCACGCTCGGTCTGATCGGAGTCCTGGTGCGCAGGAACCTCGTATTCGCTCTCATGTCGATCGAGGTCATGCTGAACGCGGCGGGATTGGCATTTGTCGTCGCCGGCACGCGATGGCGTCAGCCGGATGGGCAGGTGGTCTTCCTGTTCATCCTGGCCATGGCGGCTGCGGAGGTATCGGTGGGGTTGGCGCTGGTTCTCGAACTCTACCACCAATACAAATCGCTCGATACGGACGCGATCAGCAGGATGCGAGGCTGATATGTTACAGCTCCTCTGGCTGGTTCCGGCTGTTCCGTTCGCGGGCGCGCTCATGCTCGCGATCTTCGGGCCGCGGATGCGTTCCAAGGTGGTGGCTGTGGTGGGTGTCGGCACCATCGCGGTGTCGGCCGTCATCTCCCTGCTGATCGCGGGTGCGTTTCTGAGTGCGCCGCCGGCCGCGGGCGCGGACACGCAGGTCCTTTGGACCTGGATCGACGTGGGCTCATTCCATTCGGCGATCGCCTTTTACCTGGACGCACTCTCGCTGGTGATGGTGGTAGTGGTCACCTTCGTCAGCTTTCTCATCCACCTCTATTCCACCGAATTCATGCGCGGCGACGAGGGCTACAGCCGGTTTTTCGCCTACATGAACCTGTTCGTCGCTTCCATGGTGACGCTCCTGCTCGCCGATAATCTCCTCTTGCTGTACCTCGGTTGGGAGGGCGTGGGCCTGTGCAGCTATCTGCTGATCGGCTTCTGGTACCAGGATCCGGCGAACGGGCGCGCGGGGCGGAAAGCGTTCATCGTCACCCGCGTGGGCGACACTGCCATGGCGGTCGGCTTGTTCCTGTTGTTCCACAGACTGGGAACCTTGCGCATTCAGGACCTGATGCACGCCGCCCAGAGCCAGTGGCCGATTGGATCACCTTATGCCATCGCAGCCGCAGCGCTGTTGCTAGGCGGTGCCGTAGGGAAATCGGCGCAGCTTCCGCTGCAAACCTGGCTGCCGGATGCCATGGCGGGTCCAACGCCGACCAGCGCGCTGATCCACGCAGCGACTATGGTCACCGCCGGAGTCTACTTGATTGCGCGTACGCACGTCCTCTTCGAGTTGGCGCCGCCGGTCCAGCTCGCGGTTGCCGTTGTCGGCACGGCGACCCTTTTGATGGCCGGTTTCAGCGCACTGACCCAGAACGATATCAAGCGCGTTCTGGCCTACTCCACCATCAGCCAGATTGGTTATATGTTCCTCGCCTTGGGCGTGGGCGCGTGGGGAGCCGCCATTTTTCATTTCATGACGCACGCATTTTTCAAGGCTCTGTTGTTCCTTGCGGCGGGCATTGTCATTGAAGCGTTGCATCATGAACACAACATTTTTCGCATGGGTGGATTGCGCAAGGAACTGCCGGTCGCATTCTGGATCTTTCTCATCGGCGGCTGCGCTCTGGCCGGCCTGCCGCTGATCACCGCCGGTTTCTATAGCAAGGACCTGATTCTCTGGAGCACGGCCAATTCCGCGGCTGGGGGAATGGGGCTGTGGGCGGCGGGAATCGCGGGCGTCGTCCTGACATCCCTATATACCTTCCGGCTCATCTTCCTGGTGTTCTTTGGGCCGGCCGCAACTCCGGTGACCCGCCGGCCGGGGCGGGCGATGGTGATCCCGGCCTGTGTGCTCGCGTTTCTCTCGATCGCCGGCGGCTTCGACAGGGCCCCGTTCACTGCGTTTATGTCGACGGCATTGCCCGGGTTCCGCGACGCAAGAGGAGGAGTGGCCGAAGCTGCCTCTTCGACCGCGGCCGGGTTCGCGTTTCTCGCGGGTCTCCTGGCCGCTTGGTACGCCTATCTGCGCAACCCCGCACTCGGGCGCGCCGCAGGCCGAAACCCTGCCGGCCGCTTGCTGCACCAATTCTGGTTCTCAGATTGGGGGATGGACTGGCTCTATGACCGGCTCTTTGTCCGGCCTGTAGTGTGGATGGCGGCGGCGAACAAAGCCGACATCATCGATTCCATTTACGACGGCCTCGCCCGCATGGCCGCGCTGTGCCACCGGTTCTTAAGTCTGACGGAGACCGGCAAACTGCGCTGGTACGCGGCATGGATCGCCGGCGGCTCGGCGGTCGTGGTCGCCATCGTGATGTTCTTATGATGCTTGCCTGCCTCATCCTGATCCCGCTTATTGCCGGAGCCCTGGCATGGGCCGCGGCGCGATGGAGTGCCTCCGCTGCCCGCTGGATTGCCCTGCTCGCGATGCTGGCCGATTTCGCCCTGGCACTCTCGCTGTGGATCTCTAATTACCATGCCGGCTTCGCCACCTGGTACGCGCAAGGGGATTGGCCCTGGATCACACAATTCGGCATTCGCTTCCACCTCGCGATCGATGGCTTGAGCTTACTGCTCCTGATGCTCACCTTCTTTCTGGGTGCGCTCTCCGTCGTGGTGTCGTGGACCGAAATCACCGATGAGGTCGGTTTCTTCCACCTCAACCTGCTATGGATTCTCACGGGCATTGCCGGCGTGTTTCTCGCCGTCAACCTTTTCCTGTTCTATTTCGCCTGGGAGCTGATGCTGGTGCCGATGTATTTCCTGATCGCCATCTGGGGCCATGAAAATCGTGTCTATGCCGCGGTGAAGTTCTTTATCTTTACGCAGCTCAGCGGCCTTCTGATGTTAATCGCCATCCTGGCGCTCTTCTTCCTGCATCACAACGCAACTGGCATATACTCTTTCGAGTACCAGGATCTTTTGGGCACGGCCATGTCCCCAAGCGCGGAGATGTGGATCATGCTCGGCTTCTTCGTCGCGTTCGCGGTGAAACTGCCGGTGGTTGTGCTGCACACCTGGCTGCCGGACGCACACACCGAAGCACCCACGGCCGGCAGCGTGATCCTGGCTGGTCTGCTGCTCAAGACTGGCGCCTACGGAATGTTGCGTTTTATCCTGCCGCTATTCCCGCATGCGGCGCGCGCCTTCGCGCCCATCGCCATGGCCCTGGGAGTAGCTGGAATACTCTATGGCGCGCTGTTGGCGTTCGGGCAGACCGATTTGAAGCGCCTGGTGGCCTACACCAGCGTGAGCCATCTGGGGTTCGTGCTCCTGGGAATTTTCGTATGGAACAGCCTGGCGCTTCAGGGAGCGCTGATGACCATGATCTGTCATGGCATCAGCACGGGCGCGCTCTTCATTCTTGTCGGAGCGCTTCAAGAGCGCATCCATACGCGCGAGATGGACCGCATGGGAGGCATCTGGTCCACCGCTCCCCGCCTGAGCGGCGCGGCTCTGTTTTTCGCGCTTGCTTCGCTCGGCCTGCCCGGCCTTGGCGATTTCGTGGGCGAATTCCTGGTTCTGCTCGGCGCGTACCGGCAGAGCATCGTACTGGCAGCGCTCGCGGCCATCGGAGTCTTATTCGCTACGTTCTACGCGCTCCGACTGGTGCAGCGCGCCTTCCACGGACCTAACACGCATGAATGGCGCATTCGCGATCTTGTGCCGCGCGAAGGCTTGGTAATCGGCCTGATGATCGCCGCCCTCCTTTGGCTCGGCCTGTATCCGCGGCCGGTGCTCGATACCTTTCGGCCCACGATGGCGCGGCTGGAGCAACTGGCTCCCGGGAGATGAAGGTGGCAGGATCGGATTGCCTTGCGCTGCTTCCATTAGTAATCCTCGCTGCCACATCTATTGCCGTAATGGTGGGCGTGGCGATTCGCCGCTCTCACGCGCTCTCCGCTTCGCTCACGTTCGCTGGCCTGGCAATTTCCTTCGGCTCGCTATGGATCGCCGCGCCCCAATTACCGCGCCAGGTCACACCGCTTTTAACGATCGACCAGTACGCGCTGTTCTATATCGGCTTGATCGTGGCGGCAAGCATGGTCTTCGTGTTGCTGGCCTACGGCTATATCGAGAAGTTCGAGGGCGACCACGATGAGCTGTACATCCTCATGCTCGTCGCCACGCTGGGTTCGGCGGTCCTGGTTGCCAGCAGCCATTTCGTTTCCCTGTTTCTCGGACTAGAACTCCTCAGCGTGTCGCTATACGCGATGATCGCGTATCCCCGGCGCCGCCCCCTGCCGCTCGAAGCCGGCATCAAGTACCTGGTTCTGGCGGCGGTGTCCGCGGCCTTTCTGCTGTTCGGCATGGCGCTGATTTATGGAGCGCTAGGCACGATGGAATTCCGCGGGATTGCCGCCCAGTTAGCACACCCGGGATTCGATCGTTGGCTCGTCCTGCCTGGCACGGCGCTGATCGTCACTGGGTTCGGCTTCAAGCTTGCGGTCGTGCCATTCCATCTTTGGACGCCGGACGTCTACGAAGGCGCGCCGGCACCCGTCACTGCATACATCGCGACCGTTTCAAAAGGCGCCATGTTTGCGCTTCTGCTGCGCTATTTCTACCAGACCGGCGCCAACCGCCAGGCTCCGCTCTTTCTTGTGTTCAGCGCCATTGCAATTGCCTCGATGTTTGCAGGCAATATTCTGGCGCTGCTCCAGAACAATGTAAAGCGCATCCTGGCGTACTCCTCTATCGCGCACCTCGGATATCTGCTTGTAGCTTTCCTAGCTTCCGGCGATCTCGCCCCGACGGCAGGGGCGTTCTATCTGGTCGCCTATTTCGTTACGACCCTCGGTGCCTTCGGTGTTGTGGGGGTGCTATCAGACAATACGAAGGATGCGGATTCCCTCGAAGCCTACCAGGGCCTATTCTGGAGCCGGCCGGTCTTAGCCGCCGTTTTTACAGCTATGCTTTTTTCGCTGGCTGGGATTCCCGTTACCGCCGGATTCATCGGCAAATTCTACGTGGTGGCCGCCGGCGCATCGGCTGCCCTGTGGAGCCTGGTTATCATTCTCGTGACCACCAGCGCCATAGGCCTCTTCTACTATTTGCGGATCGTGGTGGTGTTGTACGCCAAAGGCAAACACGCGAAGGTCGGCCCAGCCATTACGGCGCCCGGCACTTTGGCCCTGATCGTTCTCACTGCGGCCCTGGTCTTTCTCGGACTATTTCCCCAGCCCCTTCTGGCTTTGATTCGTAACCTGGCACTGATATGAATCGGAAAGGTCTCAACGATGTTCTCGTAAGCGAAGATTTTGGTTCCAATTGACTCTGAACGCTGCCTGGGCGCTGGGCGGTACGCGATTTCCCTGGTCGATATTTTCAAGCGGAGCTTACACTCCTCCATGTCGTTTCCACCGTTGATGACCTCTCTCCCGACGCTGCCGCTCTAAAATGTAGAGCGGCGGGAGAAAGCGCAGAAAGCATTGGATGATTTCCTCTGTGCTGCGCTGAATCACCTCAACCCCCGCCGGATACTCCGTGAGGGCGATCCCGCAGAAGCTATCGTCGATCAAGCGCGGCAGGATCGATCCAATCTGATCATGATGCCGACTCATGGCTTCGGACCCATCCGGCGCTTTCTGTTGGGCTCGGTTACCGCGAAGGTGCTGCACGATGCGCCATGTCCGGTTTGGACCGGCGATCAATTGGCCCAAAGGCCTCCAAGAGAATGGCTGGCGCCAGGTCACCTCGTCTGCTCACTGGATCTCGGCCCCACAGCGCATCCACGCTGCGATGGGCGAACGATTTTGGCAGCCGCAGACAACTCAGAGCTTAAGATCCTGCATGTAGTGGAACAACTCGACCCGACGAGCAGTGAAACATACTACGCGCGCGGATGGCGTCGCGAGTCGATCGACAAAGCGAGCGAAGCGCTCGCCCTGCTGCAACAGAACGAGGGCACTCATTGGGAGCTTGTTATAGAGCCGGGCAACATTGCCGAAGCGATTGCAACAGCCGCTGTGAGACTGGATGCGGACCTCATAATAATCGGCCGGAGAGGGACGTCGGAGCGTCCCCTGGGAACTCACGCCTACGAGATCATTCGGAGATCACCGCGACCGTGGTGAGCATGTGAATGGATTTGCAGGCCCGGCTTGGCGACTGCTCCGTTTGCGGTCAGCTACACGAGCGCGATGCCGAATCGAACGAGCTGAATCAACACTTTCGTTCGCTCTCAAGCGGCGCGATAATGGAAACGAATCAGCCATTTCAACCGCAAGCAAGCCTGCAAGATGCTGGAGACGGAATTATTCGCGTTTCTGGAACGGACCTCGGATGCGGCGTTCGCCGTCACCGAGCAAGGGGAGATCTGCTCGTGGAACAAATCGGCTGAGAAGATCTTTGGCTACCCTGCAGCAGAGGCGCTCAAGCGGACCTGCTTTGAACTTCTGGATGGTCTCGGGGCAATGGGAACGCGAGTCTGCGCCGGTGAATGCAGCATTCAGCGCTGCGCGGCACAGCAAATGGAGATTCCCGACTTCGATCTCCAGGTGAGAACTCGCTCAGGCGAGCGGGTGTGGGTGAATGTGTCGACGATCGTCTTTGAGGAGCCCCGCCGGAGCCGGCGGCTGATTGTGCATCTGGCACGTGACATTTCTCGCCGGAAGAGGAACGAGGAACTGCTCGCAAAGATGATGGACATCTCGCAAGAACTAGCGGCGGCCTCGGCGGAGGTCGACGGCAAAGCACCAGTCGTGCCTCTCTCGGAACAGGAACGCCGGATCCTCCGCTTATTCGCAAAAGGCAAGAATTCGGCGGAGATCGCGCGCGACCTTCGGATCACGCTGCCGACGCTCCGGAACCACTTGCACAGCATCAATGAAAAGCTGAGGACGCATAACCGGCTTGAGGCCGTTATGCACGCCATGCATCGCAATCTTATTTAGCCGAGATCGCAAAGCCTTCAAGCATCGCTCCAAGGCGCCGGGCGCCGTCCGAGAAGGAGGCGGAATTCCTCCGGGCAAGTTGGGCAGATCGCAGGGAATAGTGTGCTCAGCTTTGGATCTGCCATCCTACTCTCGGTCATATCCCATAGCGCCGTCAGCCATCTCTGTGGCGTTTCGCGTGCGCTCGGACCATGCGTGAAAAGATTGCTGCGGCGTGACCCTCAAATCGCGTCCTCTCTTCATCCGTCAAAGCCTCGCGAGTCTTCTCTGTTTCCATTTGACTCTTCTCCTCCCCTGCGCAGGATCGTGTTCGGCTCCTCGTCCGAACTTGACGGCAAGAACACCGTGAATACGCTCCCCTGTCCCGGCGCGCTGCTCACGCGGATTGCGCCGTGATTCGCACGTACGATTCCCAGGACCGCCGCCAGACCCAATCCCCTTCCCATGAATTTAGTTGTGAAGAACGGATCGAAGATACGAGCTTTGGTGCTCTCATCCATGCCGCAACCGTTGTCAGAGATTTCGATAAACAAGTACGTGCCGGGTCGCAGCGGCTCGGGAAAGGACGCATTTCGCTCGTTGGCACCCATGAGGCGCACGCCCGTCGCGACCACGATCTCCCCTGGAGCGTCGCTAATAGCCTCGACCGCGTTCCACAGCAGGTTCTCGGTTAGCTGGCGGATGCGGTCCGGATCGGCCTTCATCGGCGGCAGTCCCGATGCCAAGTGCAATGAGACGCGAATCGCAGGCCCAAACTCCACGAACTCAACCGCGGATGACGCAACGTGCGACAGATCCACACCTCTAATGGGATGGCGGCCCTTACCGGCATAGGCGAGCATCTGCTGGATCAGCTTGGCGGCCCTCTCCGCACCGACAACGATCTCACTCATCCGCTCGCGGCCCCTGTGCCCGGGTCCCAACTCGGTGATGGCGAGGCTAGCATTCCCCATAATGGCCGTTAGCAGATTATTGAAATCGTGCGCCAGCCCGGCCACTAGGAAACCCAGCGCTTCGTGCTTTTGTGCCTGCCGAATCTGTTCCTCAACCCGCTTGCGAAGCGTCGTGTCGGTGGCAATACCAGCAATCCGCTCGATCTCACCCTTGCTATTCCGGACGGGAAAGGAACGGTCCCGAATCCAGCGGATCGATCCATCCCGCCGCAAGATTCTGTACTCCTCTTCGGCACGGGTGCCTTGCGATTGACTGTCAAGATAAGCCAGGACGCGAACACGATCATCCGGATGGACGGCTTCAAAAAACGAGTCCGGCTTTTCAAAGAGGCTTTCGCGGGAGCGGCCCCAGATTGTCTCGTATGCGCCACTGACATAGAGAAGATGTTGGCGCGCCGCATCCCAACACCAGAAAACTTCGCCGATCTCGTCCGCCGTCGTGCGGAGCAGCTCCTCGCTTTTGCGAAGGGCCTCCGTGGCGTCGATCTTCTCCATCAAAGCGCCCACTCGCTGCCCTAAGGCGGCCAGGAGTTCGCTGTCACCGGGTGGCGGGGTTAATGGTGCAGTGGCGAAGAATTCCATGATTCCGGCGATCCCATTCCCAGTCACGACAGGAAACGCGAAGGCAGAGTGAAGACCCGCGGAAGCAGCGCACGCCGCGCGTGGAAAATTCACCTCCTCGGTAAGATTGCTCAACCAGGTCGGCTTTTCACTTGCCCACACGCGGCCGGGTAATCCTCGGCCTTGGGCCAACGTTATAGTCTTGCTCACCCCCACAAACTCCATCGCTGCTGGAGCCGCCATATCGCACCACGATTCCGCCACTCGCAGCACGCCCGCCCGTCGATCGATGGCCCAGAGGATCCCTGCAACGCAACCGTGTGCCTCGCTGATACTCCGCAGCACCTCCGGTAATGCGTTCTCCGTCCCCTGGAGGAGTTCCCGAATCGAACGAATTGCTTGCGCGCACTGGTGGTCGCCTTGTTGGAGCGCCTGGATGGTCCCCGAATGGCCAACCGGTCTGCCGTTGGGATCCCGTATCGGCGAAGCCCAGATGCGGACCGGCGGCTTCCCGGGATCGGCCAAACGAACTTCTCGATGGAACTGAAGTCCACCTTGCACGGAATGGAGCCAGTCGCTCGCTACGTGGTTCCGGTCATCCGGATGAATGCGGATTTGCCAATCCAAGCTGCGACCGTCTTCAAAGCGAAGGACCTCCCGGCATGCGCGGTTGGCGTAGATCCAGTTCCCGGAGGTGTCCGCAATGAACAATGGCGCTGGAGAGAATTCCGCAAACGCCTGAAGTAGTGGTGCGTCGTGTGACAGTTGCAATGCCGTGCCTGCCTCGTCCATGATGCCGGTCCCCAGAGTCACGAATGTACGGCGACGGGACGTTTGTGATCGAGCGTTTCGATCAGCTTTTCCAAGGAGCGGCCGAACGCGCTCACGCCCTCGGATTCGAGACGCTCCAATACTGCGTCAAAGTCTACGCCAAAAGTACGGATACGCTGGAGTACCGATTCCGCTTCAGCCCAACCATCTGTTACCGTCGCGCCGCGGATTCGGCCGTGATCCTGAAGGGCATGGAGAGTTTTGGGGGGAACCGTGTTGATCGTATCAGGCCCGATGAGTTCTTCTACGTACGTGAGATCCGGATAAGCTGGGTTTTTGGCGCCCGTGCTCCCCCACAGGACACGTTGTGGGCGTATGCGGCGTGCGCGAAGAGAGGTGAACCGCGGCGAATCAAAGATCTCTCGAAAACGACGGTAGATCAAGCGGGCATTGGCGATCGCAGCTTTCCCCTGTAACGCCAGAGCCTCCGGCGTTCCGATATTCTCCAATTCGTGGTCTACGGCAGTGTCAAGGCGGCTGACGAAAACGGAGGCGACCGAGGCGAGGCCAGCTGGGTTTGGAGCACGCTCGACCCCGCGAAAGAACGCGTCCACAACGGCATTGTACTGACGCATCGAGAAGATCAGGGTTATGTTGATGTTGATCCCTTCAGCTAGTGCCTCCTCAATCGCCGGAGAACCCTCTTTTGTGGCCGGAATCTTCACCATTGCATTTGGCCGGCCGATCTCGTGCCAGAGGCGGGCTGCCTCGACGACGGTGCCTTTGGAATCGTGTGCGAGGAATGGAGACACCTCTTGCTGGTGAGTCCGCTGATCCCGGATTGTTCGATCAGGCGCTTCAGTTCGCCGGTTCGAATCATTCCCCGGCTGATGTAATCCAGCCACAAAGACTGGGCGTGCCGGCATAATTCTTCGACCGGATTCATGCCGCTTTACCTCCTCATGCTCAGTTTCCGATGATGCAAGCCATTGGCCAATAGTTTGTTTGTCATGGGCTGCGGAAGGTTCATCACGGCCGAGGAGGCCTCAGTTATTCCCGCCGGAAAATCAAACATTCTGGAGAAGGTGACAAACGGATTATTGGAACCGAGCGCCCCCAAGTGCAGAATTGAAACGGGAGCTGGAATGGAACGGACGATGACAGCCACGCAAGCACGGACGGAGTGGCTGATTCAGCACATGGGGAAGTGCGCTGTAGCGCAGGGGACGATGGTGGCGGCGTTCCAGCGCGAGGAGGACCGGCGAGATCTGGAACGAATTGTCGGCCCTTGCGAGTGGAAGCTGATCTGGACGCAAACCTGCGCCGGAGCAGTCGAGGCGGTTCAGCGAAGCGCGGCTCCCATCATCATCAGTGGCCGAACCTTCCCAGATGGTGAGTGGAGGGACATCTGGAACCGGCTGCGGACTCGCCGTAAGCCACCCATGTTTATCCTGGCCTCTCGGCTGGCTGATGAAGCGTTATGGGCGGAAGTGCTGAATCTCGGCGGCTATAATCTCCTGTTGAAGCCGTTTCGCCCCGAAGAGGTGATCCGGACGGTGCATGGGGCGCTCGTGGCATGGCAAGATGCGCAAGCGATGAGACCTCGAGTTTTGGCCGCCGGCGAGTCGTCAGCGAAGTCCGAGGTCTGAAGCCGGCATCTGGACTGAGCCACGAACGTAAGCCAATGTCGACTGTACACGAACCTCTCATGGCGTCCGATTTGCGCGGCCGAATGTTTCGCGCCAAGCGCCGAATGCCCGAGGCCGAAGCCCAAGAGTTTCTACGGCGCCAGATGACGGCGCATGTGGGCACCGTGGACACAAATGGCTGGCCGTATGTCGTCCCACGGGTGTAGCTCAAACCACTGCTGTGTTTCCCTCTCAGAATCTCAATCCTCTGTTCGTACAAGGTGATTTGATCTATCAATGGATAGCTGGGTTTCAAAGACCCAGGACGGATCGCCGTGATTCGCCAGAAGCCGATCCAGAAACCAGGATTTCTTTTCCAGGTCGCGAGTTCTACGAGAACTTCAAAGGTCATGAGGCGGAGATCATCGCCATCGCACAATCCTCCAGACAGGAATGTGCACAAATCGAGAAACGTTCGAAGCTACCGTTTGCTATGCATCCCCCTCCTGGCGGGGCGAAACGGGGCGAATCAGCGCTCCGATGCTCACAAAGCATTTGAAAGGCATTGCGTCGCAGAATGTTTTGTGGCGGGTCCGATCTATCACGTTGCTCGCCCTCCCGGTATGGTGGCTGCGGTACGAACTGAGCTGAGCAATGCGGGAATCGACGATGATGACGTGCGGAGCGAGGAATTCAGCGGCTACTGAGCCTCATGACAACACTAGATGCTTACGACAGGGCAGGGCGATCTGCGGATGATGTTATAGGCGTGAGTGCCAAGGCGCGCATCCGAGGCTTCTCCCCGGCCGATGACCACGACGTCGGCGCGCAGTTTATCAGCAGTGCGCGCAATCGCATCGGAAATCTCACCAGATTCCAGAACTATTTCCGCATGCGTCCCTTCCGCCTGCTGCAAGCGCGCAATCGTTTCGCTGGCTTGCGCCATGAGGTGGCGGCGCCATTCATGGGCGAAGTATTCTTCGCCGGGCGAGTCGAGCCGCGGCTCCACATGTACAACGGTGAGCTTCGAATTGAAGGCCGCGGCGCGGCCATCAGCCCATCGGAGAACGGTGCCGCTCGCGGGGCCGAGATCTAGCGCACAGACGACCTGCTTGGGCGTGAGCCACTCAATCGGGGGTCCCTGGGCGAGATGCACGCCGGTCCACACCGGGCAAGGCGCATCGTGCAGCACCTTGGCCGTGACGGAGCCCAACAACAGCCGGCGGAACGGCCCGTAGCCGTGAGTAGGCATCATGATCATATCTGACCGGTCCCGGCGCGCTTGGTCGACGATAACTTCTGCGGGGTCGCCTTCACGCAGGATCCGGCGAGTGTTGAGATGATTCAGCGCGGCGCAGAGGAAATCATCCAAAGCCTCTTGTGCCTTCTGCCGCCGGACTTCATTCACTGTTCGGACTTCGAGAGAGACATCCTCGATCGGGGAAAATACATGTAAGAGAGTCAGCTCTGATTGAAAATGTTCCACCAAGGTGATCGCGTAGCGCGTGGCGCCGAGACAGCGTTCTGAAAAATCAATCGGGACCAGAATCTTCGATAGAGAGAACATCGCTAGTGACCGGCGCCTTCAGGCCACGCGATGGTCAGCAGGAAAGCGCTATCTTCGATCGCGACTACGTCGTGAGGCATCGCGCGATCGAGCGCCAGCACGCGGCCAGCAGGCAAGTCGAATTCCCTGCCGCCGGCGTGCATGCGCAGGTGGCCCTCGACGGTTTG
>Ga0126381_100003296_pt1 | contig 17572 bp, 11 predicted proteins | sample PanSoiMetPlot_28_FD_96465 | JGI IMG/M metagenome (GOLD analysis project Ga0126381, IMG submission 96465) | Tropical forest soil microbial communities from Panama - MetaG Plot_28 | ecosystem: Environmental > Terrestrial > Soil > Tropical forest > Bulk soil | place: Panama | collected 2016-02-17 | reverse complement strand
CAGAAACAGATGAGTGGCACAGTCAACAGATTCGCATTCACGGAGACTACCATCTTGGACAGGTACTCCGGACCGAGGACGATTTTGTAATTCTCGATTTCGAGGGCGAGCCTGCTCGTCCGTTAGCGGAACGCCGTCAGAAGCAGTGTCCACTAAAAGATGTGGCCGGGATGTTGCGCTCCTTCAGTTACGCGGCTTACGTCGGTTTGTTCAATTTTTGCGAACTTCACTCGTACAGTTCTTCCCAGCTCACGGCTTGGGCGCAGCTTTGGGAGCAGTCAGCAGTTCGTGCATTTTTGCACAGCTATCGCCAGACTGCGGCCGATGCCGCCTTTTTGCCACAAACCAGCAGTGAGTTTCGCAAGCTGCTCAAAATTTTTGTGCTGGACAAGGCTTTATACGAAGTGCGTTACGAACTGAACAGCCGACCTCGTTGGGTACGCATCCCTTTATTAGGAATCCTGTCACTGACCAAATGAACGATGGACAAAAGGTGCACGCTGTGCCAGAGACTGCGCTTCCGCAATCTCGACTTTGCCCGATCGGCGAAGCTGCGCAGGAATTTAAGTATCTAGACTACGCAGGAGTTCTCGGTTTCCATCTGGCCACTGCGGTTTTCGCCGCGTGATAGCCGCACATCCCGTGTACTCCTCCGCCGGGCGGAGTGGATGCCGAGCAGATGTAAATGTTTCGTGACGAGGTAGCATAGTGCCGCCAGGTGGGTCGAAACAGGAAATGGCGAATGTCGAGCGGCCCGCCCTGAACGTCTCCACCCACCAAATTGCTGTCCATAGCTTCGAGATCGCTCGGGAATAACACCGATCGCGCCAAAACACAGTCCCGAAATCCCGGGGCGAAGCGCTCGATTTGATCTTCCAGTCGCGGCAGCATGTCTGCCGTCGATCCATTGGGAACGTGACAATAAGCCCAAGCTGTATGTCTGCCAACCGGCGCCCGCGAGGTATCAAATAAGCTGGGTTGGACCAAGAGGACAAATGGACGCTCGGAGATATGTCCGTCACGCATCGTTTTTTCTGAGGCTCGCACCTCCTCAAAGGTTCCGCCCAGATGTACAGTTGCGGCACGTGAGCAGTCTCTGGATTTCCAAGGTATGGGAGCACTCAGCGCGTAGTCGACTTTGAACACTCCCGGTCCATAGCGATACTTTCGTAATCGATCACGATACGATTTCGAGAAACGCTCCTCCGCGATGGTGAGCAGCTGCTTGGGAGTCAGATCACAGAGAAACAACTCATACTCTGACAAAAGCGAGATGGAAGTAACCGGACAGGATTCCCTGAGCTTTCCTCCCAGATCGCGAAGGCAGCGGCACAATGCGTTGGTCAGCGATTGCGCTCCACCGCGCGGGATGGGCCAGCCTACGGCGTGCGCGGGAACGGCCATCAACAAGGCAAAGGCTCCGCTCAGTGGCTCATCCAGACTGAGAAAGGAATGAGCGGCGAGACCGGCCCAGAGCGCGCGCGTGCGAGGGCTTTGAAAACGTTGCGCAACTGAGCTGGCAGGGCGAAGGGCGCTCTTTGCGAAACGCGCCATCAACCATGGATGCTTGGGAATCGAGGGTGGGCGGAGAACTTCGAACGCAAGGTCGTGCCAGCCATTGACCAAAGGTTCGAGCAGATTGCCCCAGGCATTTCCATCTCCTCCGAGCGAGCTTTGCATGTCCTTGAGACCGCGCTCGAGAACCACGGCCGTACCGTCATCGAGCGGATGCGCCAGCGGCGCAGGCGAATGAATCCACTCCAGACCGCAGTGGTGGAGCGGTAAAGAGGAAAAAAAAGGTGAGCCACGACCGAGCGGGTACACTGCGGATCCAAAGTCATGGCGGAATCCTGGAATGGTCAACTCCAAGGTTCGCACTGCGCCGCCAAGCGTCGGCTGCGCCTCAAGCACATCGACGTCGAACCCGGACTGGGCCAGGACGATGGCCGCTGCGAGGCCGTTGGGACCCGAACCGACAACACAAGCTTTGCCCTTCATGGTTTATTGCCTCGGCTCGACTGTAGGCCATGCGATCACCGTGAGGGTTCCATCGGGCTTTCGCTCTAGCGTGGGCGCGTAGAGGCCCAGCGATTGACGTCGCCACCACAGGCCTGTGGCACGTTTCTCAGCCAGGGTTGTGAACCAGTATTGCCAGAGAACGGCACGAACTTGGCGAGGCGGCTCGCCCGCAAATGGATTACCCGCAAAGAGCTCCAGCACATCATGATCGTTCGTAAACAGGAGCACTTCCGTGTTGGGCACGATCGGGTTTTCCCGCCAGGTACCCAGAGATGCAAACCACAGATTCCAATCAAAACGCGGCTGGTAGGGAGCGTAGATGCTGGGCGGCTGCTTTGGGTCTTGAGGCTTATAGCGAAACGGGTAAGGCGCCCAGTTCTCACCATCATGCGATCCCTGGAACTCGATTTCGTAGCGTCCGCGGGTCATTACCGCAAATAGCCCGTATTGATTGGCAATGCGGAATGGCTCAAGAGCGGTGACCGGAGCAACGGCTAAAGGCAGCTTGGCGAACATCCACACCAGTTTCGCCGTTGTTGCGTAAAAAATCCATGTGAGCATGATCGCGCCCACAACCAGGATTACCCTTTGTCCGTACTTACGGGACTGGGTCCGCCAAGACATCGAGTTCTCCTCACCCGTCTTCTCGGCCGTTACATGGGCATCTCGGGTTGTGAATTGCCACCGCTTCGGCCAGAGGGTCGCAAGCAATCGGTCGTCCACCAAAAGCACTCCCAACGAGAGCACCAGATAATTCAGAAAGGCGTAATTGGCGGTGAGGATCACGCCCAATTGCCACACGGTGACGATAAAAAAGCACGCGATGCGCCAGCGGCGAGGCATAAATAACATCCACACCAGGCCCAGTTCCAAGGCTAACGTGGCATACACGGTGCCGGCGTGAAACCAGTGCGGCAAATGTTGCACATACCAAGCGATCCAGGTGGGCAACGGGCCATTTTGGTAGTACTCATCCATGGCGGTGAAGTTGCGCCATTCCGGATCACCGCTCAACAGCTTGACCGCACCGGACTGGAAATAGATTCGAAACCACTCCCACTGCAGCAAGAAGAGGCTGGCGCGCACAGGGGCGAAGCTTCCGCCCAGACCAGGACGTAGCCCCGGGGGAGCAAAGAAAAACGAAATCGCCCCAGCTTCCAGAAGCATTCCGTCGGACTGATATCCTGAAAAATCTTGGGCGACGCTGACGAAGGAAAGAAAGCAGAGGAAAGACAGCGCGAGCATGCCGCGAGGCCACCAGTTGAGCACTAGAAGTAGGGACGCCAATAACCCAACCCAGCAGAGTGCCATCAGCATGGCGCGTCCGTTCGACCACCATAGTACGGTCGGGGCATACCACCAACGTTGCCAATAAGCGAGCGACTGCTCGACTTCCCGCAAGTACTTTCCCGCCGGAAGAATTCCGGCCGGTCCCATTAATCCTCGAATCTGAAACAGTAGGGAAAAAAATGCAGAAAAGTAGATCCCGCCCAGCGCGCGTAAAAACAACCAGCGCGGAACCAGACGCGCCCGTGCTCCCGGCTCGGAACCGAATAGCCAAATGAACCCGGACCGAGCATTCCACATCATGATGGTCGGCAATTATACGAGCGTGTGGCTTCGGTGCGATCTGTCGAGCATGCTACTGTTCCCGCAAGGGGGTCAGAGGCGGAACCCGCGCGTAGGTTCAACGTGAATCGGCCGAAAAGGCTAGCAACACGTTCCCGGCCATGGCGTTGGTATAGCCCGTATTGACGTACACCATCCCGCCGACGATGGTCGGGCCTGCGCCGTTCAGCGAGCCGCCACGCGCTTGGACGCCGTTGGTTGTAGAGAACTTCTGCGCGGTGTCAAAGTCCCACACCACCTTGCCATCGCGAGTGTCGTAAGCTCGCAGGTGACCGTCCAGCGATCCGGCGAATACCACACCCGGTATGACCGTAGGCGGAGCCATCTGCGCCGCACTGCAGCCGAAGGCGCTCGTACATGCGGGCTTGGGCGCTGGCGCATACCAGATTTGTCTACCATTCACCAGGTTCAGGGCAAACAACCCTCCGCCGGCGAAAGGATTTTGGTCGTCGTAATCGGAAAGAGGAAAATAGGCGCGGCGATTGTCGGAGGCGCCTCCCCATTGAATTCCTCCCAGGGGGCCACCGTGTCCAATGCGGCTTTTCCACAACAGGCGGCCGTGATCATTGGGATCAAGAGCATAGACGAAACCCGACTTCTGACCGAGAACCAGGACATCGCGCCCGTTGGGTAGAGTTTTGAGAATCGGAGGTGCGCCAAAATCAAAATCATCTCCTCGCGACTCCGGACAATTATCCTTTTGTTCAGCAACACAACCGCTGTTCCACAGGTCTTTTGCAGTGAGCTGGCGCGACCACAGCCGCTCTCCTGAATTCATATCTAAGGCCAAAATGGCGTCCGATGTTGCCGTAGCTGGGTAGGAATAGTTGTTGCCCGTGGCCGCATAGATGGTGTGGCGTTTGAGATCCACCGTAGGTGGCGACCACACGGCCGCTCCCGATGGCCCCCAATATTGCACGCCGAGTGAATTCTTGCGGGTGGGTGCTGCTGCCTCAGAGATGGTGTAAGTTTTCCAAATCTGTTTTCCGGAATTTGTGTCCAGGGCTACAACACTGCCGCGGAAAGTGCAGCAGGGATAGTGAGGGTCGGCTGCGGCTCCCTCCTCTCCCGAGGAAATGGGCAGGTAGACGACGTTCCCTACCAGCAGGGGGGAACCTGTGATCCTCGCAGCAGGATGCGACTCGGGATGCACCTTCCAACTAACCGAGCCATCGGAAACGTTTAAGGCATAGATGTAGCCGTTGGTGTCGCCAAAGAAGACCGTGCGCCCCTTATTGCCGACTGAGATCGCCGTCTTCACCGTGGCTGAGGCTCGAAAGACCCACCAAGTGCAGCCCGTGGCTGCATCCAGCGCGTACACAGTCCCATCTTCGCTGCCCACGAAAAGCTTTCCCGCAAAGGACGTAGGCTGACCAAAGGTGGCCGACGCTCCGGGGAAACCGAACGCCCATTTGAGTTTGAGCTTCTTGACTCGTTCAAGATCCAGTCCCGCCGATCGCGCCGACTGAAAACGCGTGTTGTGCGCATCCACCCCCCAACCCGACCAGATTGGGGGATCGGCCGGAGGATCTAGGTCACGGGCGCAATAACCGCTCATATTCGCCAACAAGGTTGTATCTGACTTTCCCAGGTACTCGGCGAGTGCAGCTTTCTGCGCCTTATCGAGCGATTTGGCCTCCCATTTCATCCTTCCAGAATCGAGCGCTCCGAGGATGGTGCTCTTCGACATCTCTTGCAGGGCTTGTGGCTCAGGCGCGCGCATGTCGTTACCCTCGCGATGACAGCTGGCGCACCTTTTGGCAAATAACGCCGCGGCATCAATCGGCGGATGCTTTGGTTTTCGGGAACAGCCCCAGAGGATCAGCCCAGCCGCGAAGAGCAAGAACGTGAGACAAACATGGAGGGTAACGCGCAGCGCTGGTATCAAGTTCGCAGCTCCGGAGGACTAGGGTCGCAATAGTGAAAGATGCTGCGCGCACTCGGAACCGCCCACGAAATGCGCAGAGAAATGGGAGCGCCGGTTACGATTAGCATTCGTTGTGACCTCTACTTACGGCCCCGCCCCAGGCCCGGTCCACATTCGCAGGAAAGATGATGAAAATCGCAAACTGGTTGGCAGCGAAAATCGGGGACGGCGACGCGCAGCACTGGTCAGCATCGAATTCGGGACGATCGCAGCCTCCCCAGTAGCAGATGGCAAACCGCCACCGGACCTTCCCGCTGTCAACATACAACCCACTATGGCTACCAGAGGACTGACAGGACTCACAGGCAGTACAATCCGGCGCGGCAGGCTACCAGGCGCGAAAGTTCTCAATCTCACCGTGACCGCGGTGCAGCTGCTTCTGTTCGCGTCGGACCTGTTCCATGCGCAAATGAATGGCTTTTTGTAATTTGAATTGATCGTCGCCTACAAGCGAAAGGAAGCGAAAGGGCTGGAGCTCCCAACAAATGGGGCACAACAATTCTGCGACCGCGAACACCGATCCCGCCTGGGTTAGAAACATTAATTTCGCGACGGCGCCTTGGGTGAGCGGACGCTCTAACAGTAGTAGACCGCCGGTTGCCGAAACCACCTGCAACCGTCCTGAAACCCTGCCGCCATCGCCAAACCGGAGAACCACTGGAGTGGTCTCGGCAAACCTGGCGCGTTGCGGCCGGTGATGGGCCTTGAATTGAGGAAGGTAAGGCATACTGCCGAATCGAGTATGTAGCTTTCGAACCTAGCTGGGCAGATTACCGAAGACCAACCAACAGCCCGTCAAATGGCCCTGATGCGCATCGTGCAGTTTCGCGAAGGCCGCCTGCAACTTGGGCTTCTCCCCGCTTCACGGTTCACTAAAGTTCAAGTGCCCGAACTTCTCGCGGGCGAGTCAACTGGCTGGCCCCCAGCCAGGCCATACCCGGTTAGGACCAGGATCAGAAAACGGTGGCAACTGCGATCCCGGTCACCCCGAGACACTAAGAATGAGTACAACCAGGTGTGCCGCTCCCAAGCTTGGGGGCGAATTGGAGCTTTCTTTCGAGCATCGAGTTTCGGCAGGATGCTAAATCCAAAGCAAGGGTTGACGAATCGGATTATTGCGAATGATCTCTTCGACTTTGGAATCAGGATTCAGCTTTCGCCAAAGCCGTATGTATTCAGGTTTCGATAAAGCTATGCCCGAGAACAGGAGAGTGGGCTGGCGAACAGGCCAATCATCCCAATACTCCACGTCATGTGGGAAGGGCCAAGAATTTTTGTTTTCAATAAAAGGAACCATGAATTCGACGGCTCGAGCCAGGCTCCTTCCATCCCGGAGCTGATAGGCAAATAAATTTTCGTCGCGGGTAGAGAGAACTTGCGACGCGGTGGTCAACGCTTCCAGATCGAAGAGGCAATATCCATACGGCTTGGTGCGTGCGAGCTCGAGCGGCAGCCTTCCGTCGGCTCCGATCTGATTGGGGACCAGCACACGCTTAAAGCGGTCGCGACAAAACGTCATGAGCTCCTGATTGCCGGTGTAGGATGCAAATTCCGCAACCTGCAGCACCCAGCAAGTTCCGTGATTATTCTTTGCCTCTCGCTCCTCGATCCCATTTTTCGAAGTGGTCATCCAGTTGAGATAATCCGCAAACCAACGCCTTACCCCTGCTGCCTCGTCCCGGAAAAGAGCACCCGAAGTCTCGATGAACGGAATGGCCCGCGCCACTTCGACCAGATGGAGGGTGTCAATAATACCGGTGCCCCGGCCCCTGGTGACACCATGAATCGCCTGGGCGTATTCGAGGTTGGGATTCATGCTTGTTTTAGGATCGAGAAACCAGGCTCGCAAATGAAGCGTGGCGTGAGCTGCATATTTCTTGTCTCCGGTAATTTTCCAGGCCGCAGCCAGCGCCGGCACCTGCAGGCTCAGCCGGATAAGGGCATGCCGATGCGCCGTAAAGTTGTCGGGGTTCGACATACCGTCCCGTCTTATATAAGGACCCGACGGATTCTTCGGATCCGGCCACCAGTAATCGGCCTCGGAGAAGTAGTCATGCGGCCCACCCGCACTGCGCGGGCTGGAATACGAGGTGATCGTGATCGGCGATTCTGGCAAATACTCATTGGCAGCGTGCAGGATCCGCTCGTGATCCATCGTGGCAATATCGGGGACAAGAGAAGCCGGCAATGACCATAGGGATTTTGCGCCCGTGGCGGCAAAGGCCGCTACGGCTCCGCAGAAGTCTCGACGAGATAGGCGGCTCATACTAGGTGTCAACTCGGCGCGCGGTATTTGACGTTTTTAGGTTTGGGGCACGTTATTTCGCAGACGCAACCCGCTCGCCAACTCCGGGCAGCCGCGCCGAAATGGCCAGCGAGGACTGTTTCACCAGTGAAGCAAATTGCGAAAGCCGCGAGGCTATGACCCGGGTGATGGGACCACTGACGCTGATGCCGGCAATGACCTGATTTCCAGCATCAAAGATGGGCGCGGCAACGCATCGCGCTCCCAGCACCGCCTCTTGGTCGTCGACGGCATAACCTTTCTTCCGCACCAGGGCTAGCTCGCGCCGGAACTTAGTCGCTTGCGTAATGGTCTTCGGCGTCCAGCGGGCGAAGCTGATCGAGCTCAAAAGCTCCGCAAGTTTGTCCTCCCCGAGATAGGCCGTCAGCACCTTGCCGAGCGAAGTACAGTAAAAGGGACGGCGAAAACCTGCCTGGGATGCAAGCCGGAAATAGTGCGGGCTTTCAATGACATCGACGTACAGAACTTCGTAGCCATCGAGCACGGCCAGATTCACGGTTTCCCCTGTCGCTTCCCACAATTTCTGCAGTACCGGGCGCGCAATCTTTCTTAGAGTCTCTCGAAAGTTGGTGGCCGTGCTCAAGCGGGCGAAATTTGGACCAATGGTGTAGACGCCCGTATCGCCGCGGAAAAGGTACCCCGCGCTTTCTAGGTGGGCGAGAAATCGGTAGGCTGTGCTTTTGTTGATCGCCGTTTGCTTGGCCACATCCTTGAGCTGAAGTCCGTTGGGGGCATCTCGCAAAGCTTCAAGAATTCTTAACACCTTAATGACCACACCTACCGGAGCTGCTTTCGATTCTCGGACTCGGATCACATCTCACCCCCTGAGGCACTTACCACAAGTTCCCCCCAAACCCATCTGTGTAGTCGCAGCTTTCCCTGGCAGATCGAGCCATTGGCGACTGAGCCAGTCCGCAATCAGGAGCCCCGTTGCTTTCATCAGCATACCGAAATCCTAGATTTCAGGATATAAAAACTTTCAAAGTGTGAAAGTTTTGTTTAGGAGGTTGAAAAGCATTCTTAAGAAGTGATATAGCTAGCCGGTATTGCAGGGCGACGGAAAACCAAGCCGATTAACGATTGGCCAGTAAGTTAAGGAGGGGGACTATGGGTTTCATGAAAGTATCCATGCCGCTAGTACTCTTTTTATTTTTATCCTCTTTGGCGGTTCGTGCGCAGACCGCCAATGGGCAGGTGAACGGCACCGTCACCGATACTTCCGGCGCCATCGTTAGCGGGGCCACGGTGAGGCTGACTAACCAAGGCACAAAAATCACCAACCAGGCCAAGACGAACTCGACCGGATACTTTCTGTTCACGAACGTCCTGCCGGGGACCTACACCTTGAGCGTCGAGCAACCCGGCTTCAAGACGGAGACCGTGAATCCCTTCGAGATCCAGGTAAATCAGACGCTAACCCAAGACGTTCACCTTCAAGTGGGTGCGGTGACGGAGAATGTCACGGTCACTACGCAAGCACCGCTAATTCAAACTTCTAGCGCGGAACTTGGTACGGTCATACCGCAGCAACCCGTCCAAGAGCTTCCTTTGAACGGCCGCAATTTTACGCAGTTGTTGATTTTGACTCCTGGCATTACTCCGGTCGCGACCGCTCAAGGGTCGACAGGAGTTAGTGCCACGGATGCCGGAATTACTGCCATTCCTGGCACGCTGTTTTACAAGCCTTCCGTCAACGGGCAGGGGAATCGGGAGAACATGTTTTTCCTTGATGGAATTATTAACAACGATTTTCGGGGAGCAGTGTACGGCGTCCTGCCCATTCTGGACACCATGAGCGAGTTCAAGGTCCAATCGCAAAACGACAAGGCCGAATACGGCGGAACCCTCGGCGGGGTTATCAACGTTGCCACCAAATCTGGTACGAATAATTTTCATGGCTCAGGTTGGGAATACGCCCGCAGTAATGTGTTCGACGCGCGAAATCCTTTTACCGACTTCTGCAATTCCGCTGCTCGGTGTAACGGCTTCGGAAAGCCCGGGGGCCCAACTTCCGCCACTCCAGCTGCCCCAGCGCCCTACAGCCAACATGAATTTGGGGGAGCCATCGGCGGTCCGATCTTCAAGAACAAGACCTTCTTTTACGCCGCTTATGAAGGATGGCGGTTCAGCCAGCCGACGAATACCTTCGCCGTTGTTCCGACCGCCTCGGAGTTGGGCACAGCTGCCGGTTTAAACGGCAATCTGGATTTCACGGGCTCGCTGCTCGGGACTTTCTCGGCGACGAGTCAAACGGCGAATTCGCTTTTCAATCCGTATTCGCCAGGCGGCGCGACCAGGTTCCAGTGCGTTCCCGGATCGGGATCTGGACCAAGTAGCACTCCGTTTAACGACCCCAACTATCGTCCTATGACTCCCGAGCCGGTCACCTTAACTTCAGGTACTTCCTACGGTCGGCAGACGACGGGAACTCCCTGCAATGTGATTCCTCAAGCGCTGGTAAATCAGCAGATGATTCAGCTGGTTCAGGCCTATTTCCAGAAGCCCAACTTCACTCCCATTTATGGCGCTCAGAACGCCAATTTCCTGGATAGCCGCGCACACACCGATAACGCGAATAGCTGGCAGGTCCGAATCGACCATAACTTTGGTTCTCGCGACAGTGTCTTCGGGCGCTTGAGCCAGATGTGGGTAAATGACACTCAGGCGACGGTAGGAACGATCTCGTCAAATCCTCAGACCTATCATGCCTACGATTTTGGTGCTGCTTGGGACCACTTTTTCCGTCCCAATTTGATGCTCGATGTCCGCGGTGGAGCCTTGCTTAAACCGTACCGGTTCTACCAAAATGCCGGACTACCGCCTGTAGGATTTAAGCCGGAGCTCGCGGCTGGTTTTACCGGAATCGAGTCGACGCAAGGCTTCTTCATGACCGGACTTGAACAGACGTTCCCGGCAAATGCAAACCCGGGGACGATTACTATTGGAAGTCAAGATGCAAACCTACGTGGCAATCCCACTGCAAACGCGGATGGCAGCCTGAACTGGATCAAGGGGAACCACAACATAAAGACGGGGCTACAGTACATCTACACCAACCGTTTTCAGCAAAATAACTTTACCCAACTAGACTTCAGCGGCAACCAAACCAGTTCCGGGTTGCAATCACAAACCGCTCAGGGAAACAGCTTAGCTTCGGCGTTGCTCGGCCTGCCTACACAATTTCAGGTGCAAACTCCCACGAATGCCTTGGTTTATTTGAAGATGCCAAGTTGGGCTGGATACTTTCAGGACGACTGGAAGGTGAAACCCACCTTGAGTTTGTCTCTCGGCCTACGCTACGACTTTATCCCGCAAGTCAGCGTCCTCGGGCCCGACCACCGTCCACTCAATGCTATCGACCTGTACCATCAGCAGTGGCAGATCGGTGAGCCAGCTTCCAAAGTAGGAAATTGCACTGCAGGCTTCGTGAATCCCTGCATCCCAGGCGGCTATTCCAGCTCGAATCCCAACTTTACCGTCAAGGTCCCCCTCAGCGGCCAGACCTACAATACTGCCGGCAATATCGTATTCAAAAACAGCGCTGCCAGCGGGCAGTCGATCACCGACAATTGGGGCCCACGCGTCGGCGTTGCCTGGCAGTTCCTTCCAAATACAGTACTTCGTGCCGGTTATGGTATCTACTACGACACCATCACCGCTCGTAGCCAGTGGGTCCAGAACACGCTTCTGGGAGCAGATTGGCCATGGACAGAAGGCTTCACAGCTACGCCGTATAACCAAGGGAATGCTGCCGGCGGCAATGCGGCCCTCACCTCTATGAACTCGTTAATCGCACAAGGAGTCGATATTGCGGTCGTGGCTAACAGCCCCTGGGCGCTTAACCAGAATGGTGGCTTTGTGAACGATCCCAGGTACACCGACTCCCGGGCTCACCAATGGCACCTGGGTATTGAGCGGCAGTTCGGCACCAACACGAAAATGTCTCTTTACTACGTAGGCAGCCACACCGACCGACTGGATTGGACAGGCAGAGCCAATGCCGCGCGATTCCCCTCTCCCCTGCTCAACGCCCCGGTCCAAATCTCGCCCTATGGTGTTACAACTTGCGGCACCAAAGGTTCTGCCACAGATACTCCGGCTTGTGAGGCCGCTTATTTCACGGCGGTTGACCAGTTGCGGCTCATGCCATGGGGTAGGTCGGACTATACCTACTCGACTTCGACGGCCTTCGCAAACTATGACGCACTGCAGGCACAATTTCAGCGGACCTTCTCCGGCAGCCTCTTCCTGCTTGCGGCGTACACGTGGTCGAAGTGCTTGGCTACTTCGAGTGGCTATTTCAACGTGGAAAACGGAACCAATGGTGCAGTGGTAACAGAGAACTACTTCGACCCGAGACTCTCTTATGGCCCCTGCGGATTTGATACTCCGCAGCAGGTCACCTTGACCCTCACTTACGGATTGCCGTTCGGACACGGAAAACAATATCTGACCCACGGGCCGCTCTCCTGGGTCTTAGGGAACTGGGAAACCAATTTGTTCTTCCTCGGGCGCTCGGGACAGAATTTCCAGATCACCAATGGCGGCGGTGACCCGGCCAATATCTCAGGAAGCGGTGGCGTCGCAAAGGCGCAGGTTAGCGGCTACGATCGCCCCGATCTTGTTCCCGGAGTGTCTTTAATTCCGGGCACTCAGAGCTCGCACCAGTGGTTCAACCCCGCCGCTCTCTGCATCATTCCCTCGTCGGTGGGACAAACCCCGCCGAAGGGAATCACATCGCCGATCTGTCCTGCGGGCTCTCCTCTTTTTGGCAATCTTCCGGTTGCGGCAGTAAGTGATCAGTTCTTCTACGACGTGGACTTCTCCTTGGCGAAGAACATCCGCATTACGGAATCGAAGAGCGTGCAGATTCGTGCTGAAGCCTTCAATGTATTCAACTTCCAGATTCTGGGAACACCCCAGGCGAATATAACCACAGGCACTCCCGGCGTCATTAACAGCATCGCCAGCACACCGCGTGAACTACAATTTGCCGCAAAGTTCGTTTTCTAGCGCGGCTCACAGTTGTCGCCTCGAGAAACCAGCAGTCTGCCCAGCACCTCACCCGGGCAGACTGCTTTACTACCCACTTCCGTGGTGCGATTCCCTGTTCTACCGCGTGGTGCTCAACATGAGCTGTAAACGTACTTCGCCGCCCAAACTCTATGCCGACTGAATCATTTCCCAACACGAACGCGGATGGCAGGCCTGTCAGTACTTCTACTGCCGATCGAAGAACCTTTCTGAAGTTAGGCGCGACCTTTGCCCTTATCGGCCGCCGATCTTTGTGGGCAGACCTACTTGCGACGGATCTGCCAACCCGCAGCCAGCCGACGCAACCGGTGGTTTTGAAATCTTCGCAGCTAGAAGTCGTACTCGACCGGAAGGATGCCTTGCCCTACGAGTACCATCTCCAGCCGAGCGGCGCGCGCATGCGAGGCGAGGATTTTGGCCGGAGCATTCGGGCCATAATTTGTAATCGTGAGCGCTGGGACTTTACCGCGGTCCCCATCGTCTCTTCTTCAGTCAAGGCCGCTGCGGATCAGGCTGAGTTTCGCTTGGAAATACCGGATGGCGGAAAAACAGCGGCTCGCGTTTTCTTGCAATACCGAATCGATGGCGCGACCCTCCACCTGAGCCTCCGGGAAGTTCAAGAACTCCCCGCTTATGAACTGATTCAGTTGGAATTGCCATCTCTCGTGACGGTGCGCGAAGACGACGAAAACGCCTGGCTCGCGCATGGGGACTCGGGCGGAAATCATGTTTTCCTGAAAGAAGCGAAAAGCGGGTCGCTTCCGCCCAATACCTTCTGGGGCAATGTGGCCGCAACCCTGCCGGTGGTAATGCTAGGAACCGACCGCGCCCTGTGTGTTCAGGAGGTCACAGCCTTCATGGACGGCACGGAACTGGCCGTGGTTGGAGCTGAAGGCGAGCGGCGGGCCACGATGGGAACAACCGAAACTCATCGCGTGAACGGCAGTCTGTGCTACGACATGAATACCGGCCCCAATACGCCGCGTATCTGTGGCAACCGGCAGACTCCAAATTTACTGGTCGAACAGACTCCCTCCTGCCATCTGGACTTTCTCGCCCCGACAGACAAAAAAGCCAACTGGATGGACGGGGCAAAGTTGGTTCGTGATCGCATGCCCCTCATGCGGACCCAGTACTACGATCAGAAGCTGATTTATGGCATTCGCAGTGACGAACCGCATTTTAAGGAGGCAGGAGCTACCTTTCCCCAATGCCTCGAGCTGATCCGCACCGTCTCGGCTCTCACCGCAAACTGGCCTCAGGTAGTGCACTTATGGGGTTGGCAATATCGCGGTAAAGATACTGGGTATCCGGCCGTGGCAGAGGTAAACCCAAGACTTGGAACCTATGAAGATCTAATGCGCCTGATGGAGGAAGCGCGCCAGTACAATGCGACGGTTACCTTCTCCGACAACTACGACGACGCCTACAAAAGCAGCCCCGCCTGGGATACCCGCTACATTGCTCGACGGCCAGATGGCGAGCTGTGGCTCAGCCGCAATTGGACGGGTGAGGACTCCTATATCATCGGCCTGGCAAAGTACATGAGAGGGCCGGGCCCTGACCGTGTCCGGTTCACTTGCGATCACTATCAATTGCGTGACACTACGCATATCGACGTACTTTCCTATTACCCCATCCGCAATGATTGGGATCCCGCAGCCCCGGCCAGCGGAATTAAGAACCTCTTCGAGGGGCGCTACAAAGTCTTAGAGGAGTTCCAGCGACATGGAGTTGATGTGAGTTCCGAGGACCTGCGCTATGCCTTCCTCGGCAAAGTCAGCTATTTCTGGAACATGCCGAACCCCACGCCATGTCCGTTCGGGGGCATGCCAATTCCGCTGGCGGCGACCATCTATCGGCACAGTGCAATCTGGGGCGAAGGCGCGCGCAACCGCAGCTTAGAGGAACGCATGCTTAGCATGCTTTTCTACAATGCTTGTCAGCATCCGACCACCGGCACGCATTCTCAATACGGGGATTTTGCCGATATTTGTTATCTTCTTATGGTGCCCTGGTTCAAGATCTACAACCTGAAAGTGGAGGCGTTCCACCGTCAGGGGGACGAGACGGTCCTTGAGCTCGCGGGCGACTCGAGGGTGGAGCTAGATTGGCAGAAACAAACCTATAAGGTTACACTCGCCGGGCGAGAGGTGGCGCGCAATGGCAGGATAACCTGTCCCTTAGATTCCAATCGCATCGCATTCTACACCACCGATGCCGCTGACCTTGACACAGCTTTACCCGCAGGCTGGCGCGCGGATAACGTCACGGCATCGCTTCTCGGCGCGGCAGGGCCGCAAGCTATCACGGCCCGCGTAGATCAGGGTAGAATCACAGTTTCGGTTCCGGCACGGCAACCAGTCATTGTCTATCGCTCTGCTGAGCGCGCCACGGCGAACCAAACAATCATGCGATGATCGCGATCAGGTGGTCAGGGCGGAACAAGTTGCGGGACCGGGCATTCGGTTTACGAGGACACAAATGATGCGGCGTTTGACTGGATATCTTTTTCCCTTTTTTCTTTTCGTGCTGCCGTCGTCTGCGGCGAATCTAACCGGAAACTGGGTAGTCGAGAGTCCTCGGCCAGACGGTACGGTGGCTAAATCCTATTTCCATTTGCAGCAAGACGGTTCTCAGATTTCCGGCACGATCCGCGTCACCCAGTTCTACTACACCATTACCAACAGCACTGGCAATTCGGACGCCTTCACCATCACCGGCAAAGTGAAGGACGGGGACATGGAACGTCAAGTCGTGTACGAAGGCAAATTAGAGGGCGATGAGTTGCATCTTGCCACACGTCGCCGGCAAGACAACGCATTGGTTGAAAGCGTCGCCCACCGAGCCGCGGAGGGAGAAGGCGCATGGCCCGCACGCATCCCACCTCCCGCCCTGCATAAGGTTCCCGACAATGGCCTGGCCAAAACACCGCCCCTCGGCTGGAATAGCTGGAACAAGTTTCGCGGCGAGGTCCAAGACTCCGTTGTTCGTCAGATCGCCGACGCCATGGTCGCCAGCGGCATGAAAGATGCCGGCTATCAGTACGTCAACATCGACGACACCTGGGAAAGCAACCGCGACGCGAATGGCAATATCGTGCCCAACAAGAAGTTTCCTGATATGAAAGCCCTAGCTGACTACGTTCACTCGAAAGGCCTGAAGCTAGGGATTTACTCTTCGCCCGGACCGAACACCTGCGCCGGATACGAGGGTAGCTACGGCCACGAAGAGCAGGATGCGCGCACCTACGCAGCTTGGGGTATCGACTACTTGAAATACGACTGGTGTGGCGCACGTAATGTCTACACCGACCAGGAAATGCAGCCGATCTATCAAAAAATGGGGGACGCTCTCCAGGCTAGCGGACGGCCCATCGTCTACAGCCTTTGCCAATATGGACGCGCCGAGGTGTGGAAATGGGGGCCCGACGTGGGGGGGAATCTCTGGCGCACCACCGGTGATATTCGCGATTCCTGGGATTCCATGTCACGGATTGGTTTTGCGCAAAATGACCTTGCCGAATGGGCGCGGCCGGGCCACTGGAATGATCCCGACATGCTCGAGGTTGGCAACGGGGGGATGAGCGACACCGAGTACAAGACCCACATGAGTCTTTGGTCGATCCTTGCCGCTCCTTTGTTGGCCGGCAACGATCTGAGAAACATGAGCTCGTCGACTCGCGACTTGTTAACCAATCGCGAAGTCATCGCCGTCGACCAGGACAAAGCGGGAAAACAAGGCAAGCGAGTTTCCCAGTCAGGCGACCAGGAAATTTGGGTTCGCGAGCTGGCTGATGGCTCAAAAGCCGTCGGATTGCTCAATCGCGCAAACCAGGACGCCGAAATCAGTGTGAGTTGGTCGGTTCTGGGATTTCATGAAAGCCCGTCCCATTTGAAAGTGCGTGATCTCTGGGCTCATCAAGATATTCAAGCTTCCGGAAATAAGTATTCCCGAACCGTTCCGGGACACGGCGTAGTCTTGCTGCGCGTACTGGAGTAGTCTCCGTAGAGATGATGATGTGTGAAAAGAATCGAGGATATTAAAATCCTGGAGGGCGTTCCTCGGCTACTCGGAAAGCACGTTCCAGCGCGAGCCCCACTCGCCCGATCGTCCCCTCATCAAAGAGTCGTCCGATCAGCGTAATACCGTGGGGCACACGGCGGGGCGGTGAAAACCGCGGTAATGGGTGTTCGGGGTCAGGCGCCCAATCGCTGCGCGCTTCCGAAACCTCCACAAACCCGGCGCGCAAGGTAAGCGACGGGTGGCCGGTGAAGTTGGAAATGGTCAACATCTCATCGCGCAACGATGGCACAAGCATCAGGTCCACCTGAGAAAACACGCGAGCCATCTCCTCGGCGACCTGGCGGCGGAATCGGTCCGCCTGGACAAAATCGACCGCCGAGAGGAAACGCGACTGGCGAAAAATATTGGGCCAGGCATCGGGCACCTGCACTCGTAGCTGATCAAGTCCGTCCGAAAGCGTGAGCTCCTCAAAGGCTGCCGCGGCCTCGGCAAAAAGAATCAGATCCAGACAATCATAGGGCCAATCTGGAAGCGAAACTTCGATCGGTTGCATGCCCAGTTTGGCAACCATTTCAAGGGCCGCGCGATCCACATCCGTGGCTGGATTTTCTTTCATCCAGCCGGCGATATAT
>Ga0126381_100003295_pt1 | contig 17577 bp, 13 predicted proteins | sample PanSoiMetPlot_28_FD_96465 | JGI IMG/M metagenome (GOLD analysis project Ga0126381, IMG submission 96465) | Tropical forest soil microbial communities from Panama - MetaG Plot_28 | ecosystem: Environmental > Terrestrial > Soil > Tropical forest > Bulk soil | place: Panama | collected 2016-02-17 | reverse complement strand
TGTACTCTTCCGATATCGTGAGTGTCGAGGCAGGCGCACCCCCAGGGCAATCGCGGGAAACGAAAGGCCTTGACGGCGTGAAAGCCAAAGGCCAATGGTGGGTGGCGAACCACGAAGTCCACTCAGCAAAGGTCGAGGGACCGCTCGTTGCCGGCTCGCATTTTACTGTCGTATTCCGGCTGGATGTCACGTTTAAGCCGGAAAAGAAACGCTTCACGATGGAAGAGGTCGCCGTCTACAAAGTCGCCGACGGCAAGGTTGTTTACGAAGAGTTTTTCTATAACATGTAGGCGGCCCGGACCGGGCAAACCTATACAAGGCTAGTTTTTTCCATTAACTAACGGTTCCTCATTTTCCAAAAAACACTTAAGTATTCACTTGACAATCTTGGCGCGGCCAGTGAATACTTAAGTGTGTACTTTACAATTCAGCAGAGAGGGACTAAGGCACATGGAACCATCCGTTATTCACAGCACGTTCGTCATCGAGCGAAGCTACCCTAAGGCGCCGGAGCGAGTGTTCACGGCTTTCGCCGATGCAGCCAGGAAACGCCGCTGGTTTGGCGAAAGCGAAACGCACGACATTGAGAAGTTTGAGATGGATTTTCGCGTGGGAGGCGGCGAACTGTCCCAGTATCGGTTTAGGGAAGGTACTCCGTTCAAGGGAGTCTCGCTGGCGAACGAGGGCACTTACCAGGACATTGTGGCCAACAGGCGAATTGTAACGGCTTCTAGCATGACTCTTGGCGATAAGCGTATTTCAGTCTCGCTGGTCACGATAGAATTGCTGCCTACTGACAAGGGAACGGACCTCATCTGTACGCATCAAGGGGCCTTCTTCGAAGGCGCCGATGGTCCACAGATGCGCGAAGCAGGGTGGAGAAAACTGCTGGATCAACTGGCGACCGAACTGACGCATTGAGCCGGCGCGGACGCCGTTTGATGGTGATGCCAAGTTCGAGACCCAGTGTAGATCGAGTATTCCATGCCCTAGGGGACGCGACTCGTCGGGCCATTCTCGAAATGGTCAGCGAAGGGCCCGTTTCTGTGTCCCGGTTGGCCGAACCGTTAGACATTACCCTGGCTGCCGTTGTCCAACACCTGCAAATACTGGAGGAAAGCGGCCTGATCCACACCGAAAAGATCGGAAGAGTACGGACTTGCCGGATTGAATCCGCGGGGCTTTCGGTGGCGGAGCAGTGGATCGGGGATCGACGTTCGGTTTGGGAGCGGCGACTGGATCGCCTCGGTGAATTACTCGAGTCCGATGAGTAGAACTGTGGCCGATTTCGCGCCCTAGTGCGCCTCCGGCTCCGCTCGCTGCCCCTGATCCTTTGCGGTACTGCTCTGGGCAGTTAACCATTTGGCGTTCTCCTGGGATACCAGTGACTCCACGCGTTCAGCCAGCATGGCAGTAGGATGCGCCGCCTCAAGATACGGGCCGGCCTTTGCCAGATAGAGAAACTTTTCGTGCTTCAAAGCTTCCGCCGTAGCCCGATAGCTTGTCCAGTTTGATTGATATTGGTTCAATTGTTGCAGGCCTTCGATGACCGCGATCAGAATGCCCAAGCCTGCAGCAATTTGCGCGCCGTGCCCCACATTCGCAGTGGTTAACACCGGTATCACGGCTGCGGAGGCGATTGTCAAACCTTTCAGCCATTTGAAATACCGCTGGCAGTGACTGCTCTTCCTGCTATACCACTGGATCTGATCTTCAAGCCTACCGAGCGTCAACTGCTCGGGAGTGGGATTGGAATTGACATCAGCCATGCTTTTAAATGTTAGAAGCGAACACCCCGATCACCGCCGGCCCCAGGCACCACCACTGACTAAGCCCAGGTCGATGATGACGGCGATGAATAGCACAACCAGTTCTCCGGCTGTAAGCCCTCCGGCGTGCATCCGGTGAATGTAGGTGTAGGCAATCAGGGTTAGCGGCAGGAAAACGAAGCCGAGCAAAGGGATGATGATCCCGTTGTACATACCAGTGAAAAAGTTCGTGAACAACCAGAGCAGGACAATGGCTATGCGAGGAAAGGCAACCGCCAGCAGCGCGAAAAGACAAGGCATAGGAAGAGTCGGGCAAGTCCCCTGACTGTAGACTTTAACATCAGGCCGTGAGTTTCCTTACTGCCAGTATTGCCATTGCGCCGTCGCGATCACATACGCACATAACACCCCGTTGGTTACGGCGTGCATCAAAATGCAGCTGGCAACCGATTTCGACCGGATCATCCACAGGTTATAGACGATGCCAGCCGCCAGCCCCACGTCCCAATAGGGGCCGTGTTCCGAAGCAAAGAGGACGGCCGTAACCCAGAAAGAAAAGGACGAATACGCGCCGAGTGGAACACGTTGAAAGTCTGGATTGATCAGCCAGCGCATGAGCCATCCTCGCCAGAAGAGTTCCTCGACGATGGGTACAATCACTACCGCTCGAGCGGTTCTCCAGGCGAGCACCCATGGATCTCGCAGCGCCGCCTGCGATAAAGACGAATGCATGTGGCCGAGGAGGGAATTAGAAAACAGAATGTTGGAGCGGTAACCGGGTATCAGCGCATCGGGAGCAATCCAAATGGCAAACACGGCAGCGCCGACTGCGATACTCCCGAATGGCAAGGCCGGCCGGAATTCAATTTCCCGAGGCCAGCAGATCCGGCAAACGACCGCCATGACGCCAACACGCAGTGCTCCTTCCCATGCCGGCCCTAGGGGAAGATTGGGACCGATTGCAAGAAAGAGAAGAAAAATTGCGAACGGCGCGACGTACTTCGCTGCGCCCGACTCGCGGGCGGCGGCGATTTGCGACTGTACTGACACCACCGCTTATCCGATTTGGTTTACGAACGAGCGGATCTTTTCCTGCTCTGATGGCTGCGAGGCAATCCTCAACGCCTTTTCAGCCTCATCGCGAGCTCCTTGCTTATCGCCTTGTTTCAAAAGGGCCATTGCTAGATGAAGGCGAAACGTCGAATTCGTTGGATAGTCCTGAACAATCTGTTTGAAGATACGCAGGGCTTCTGCATTCAGGTTCTTCTGGTAATACACATACCCGAGAGTATCCGAGATATCCGGACTATTCGGCACCTGACTTTTCGCTCGCTCCGCGTATGTCATCGCCTGATCGAGGTTTGTTTTCGATTCGGCGCTCATATAAGCCAGGTTGTTCAGTGCCAGCGTATTGGTCGGATCGATCCCGAGCGCATGACTGTAGGCATCAGCAGCCTCCTTCTTCTTGCCCAGGGTCTCGAGGACCATTCCCTTATTCAAGAAAGCATCCGAACTGCGCGGATCGGCGAGTCCAGCCTGTTCAAACGAGGACAGCGCCGCGTCCTTCTGGCCGAGCTCCCGCTGCAAAGCACCCAGACGAAGCCAGACATCCGCTGAGTTCGCCGATGTCTTGAGAATTTGCTTATAGTTATCGGCGGCCTTCTGGTACAGGTTTGCGGCTCTGGCACGGTCGGCCGTAGCCAGCTGCGCGCCCCCGGCAGTCTCAAAGCCAGCCAGCTGATAGCGGAGGGGCAGGGAGGTAGGATTTTTCTGGACCATATCCTCCATGGCTTGAATCGCCTCGTCGTGCTTGCCTTGAGCTAGCTTGATCGTCTGGAGTCCAACGAATCCACGGACATCTGGCGGATTCGCTTTCCACAGTTGGTCAAACTGGTCGGAAGCTTTCTGATACTGCTTTTGAGCCAGATAAAGGTTGGCCAGCTGGAGCCGGGCATCGTTCATTTGAGGCACTTGTTGCACAAGCGCCTCCAATTCCGGTTGAGCCTTATCGATTTGATTCAGGCCGATGAGAGCTCGCGCGCGAATAAGCCGGGCTTCCGCGTTTTGGGGTTGGGCTTCCAATACAGGATTGGTCTGTTCGATCGCTTTTGTATGCTGCCCGCGGTCTTCGTAAATTCTGCCTGCTATTACGCGAGCAGCAAGAAGTTTTGGATCCAGCCGCAGCCCTTCATTTGCTTCCGACAGCGACTTGGTCATGTCGCCCAAAGCAAAATATCCCTTGGCCAGGTCCAGATGTAAGCTGGGCGAATTGGGGTTCTTGTCTACCAGCTTCTTCAGTTCGACCATGGATTTCGATAAATCGGCCTTATTCCCGGTCTGTAAGAGCAAGGAGGCATATAGCTCATTGGCCGAGGGATCTTTCGAATTCTTGGTTGCCAATTCCTTAGCTAGTTGCAATGCCTGCTCTCGCTTACCATCAAGCTCGTAAACCGCAACCATGCGCTCCTGATAACCCAAGGCATTCTTTGAATCCGTCTTCACGCCAGCCTGGTATTGCTGGATAGCCAGATCGTATTTACGCGCTCGCGCATAGAAATCGCCCAGGAGCTGAGGACCATTCGGAAAACTTTCCTTGTCACTAAGCACTCGCCGCATGACCGTTTCAGCTTCTGGGTACCGATCGGTCATTAGTAGATAATTCCCCAGGTTGATCAGGGCGACGGAATTTTTCGGATCGTTCTGCACGTGGTCGCGCAGCACCTGTTCGGCTTTGTTTTTGTCATTCGCACGCGAGTACTGAAGGAATAGGAAGTCATATCCGGGGCCCCAGGTCTTATCGTTCGCAAGCATGTCCCGAATAAGAGCAAATGCCTGATCCTGCTGGTTGGATGCCATCAGGGCCTGGGCATACCAACCGATAAGCTCGCGGGAGTGTGGTTTGATCTTGTTCGCCCGAGCAAAGGATTCGAGAGCTTTTTCCAGATTCTTGTCCGCCAGGTACAAAAGACCCTGAAGACGGATGCCATCAAAGGAATTCGGGTTCTGCTCAAGAATCTTCTTGTCCAGATCTCGTACATCGTCGAGTAGCTGCTTGTTCCTCTGAGGATTTTGGGCGTAAGCAGCGAGCAGGATTTCTGCTAACTTTGACGCGGCGTCGGTATTGCTGGGCTTCAAGTCGACTGCGCGTCGCAGGAACTTGACCGCCTCCGCAGGTGAGCCGTCATCGATGAGGTTTAGACCCTCGCGATAGTACGCCTCGGCATAGGTTTTATCCTTTGTGATTGCCTTTTGATATAGAATGGACGCTTCCTTGTACCGTTTCTTCGCGTGGTACTTGTCGGCGGTTGACACAAGCTTCTCAGGGCTCTGTGTACATGCCGTCAGGCAAAGGAGCGCACACACTGGCGCGAGAACGACTAGAGACTTCATAAATTTCGACGCTTACTTGAATTGTAGGGGAAAGGCAAGTAAAGGTTCAATTGAATGGCCGCGATTAAGGCACAGGAACATCCCTTAATTTCGGGACCGGAGTTAACTCTGGTTACACAGCGCAAGCCGTTATAATCGACCGTGAATGCGGATCTTTTCCTTCGGTTTTTTGACCCTTCTGTTCGCCTGCGCTACGCTCGCGTCGGCAAACGAGGGACAGGCAGCGAGCCCGACCGGATCAGATCAGGGTACATCCCCGGTCGAGCTGCCAACCGAACCCGGCCAATACGCGATCATTTACACCTCGTCCGGAACCATTGTGTGCCGTCTCTTTGACAAAAGCGCACCGAAGACGGTCGCCAATTTTGTCGGCCTGGCAACGGGCACGAAAGCCTGGACCGATCCTGAGACCGGAAAGGCCAAACACACACCAATTTATCCGGGCACAACGTTTCACCGCGTTATTCCGGGATTCATGATTCAAGGCGGCGATCCGCTGGGCGATGGCCGCGGTACTCCCGGCTACCAGATTGACGACGAAATCGACCCTAATCTCGGGTTTGATAAGCCGGGAATCGTGGCAATGGCAAATTCCGGACCGAATACCAATGGCTCGCAATTCTTCATCACGGTAGCGCCAGCTGCTCACCTGGACGGACGCTATTCAATCTTTGGAGAGGTTGTTTCCGGACAGAGCGTGGTCGATTCGATCTCTCAAGTTCCCCGCGACGATGAAGACAAGCCGTTGACAGCAGTAACGATCTTGCGGATTGCAATCCGGCGGGTCGGACCGGGTCAACCTGGCGTGTCCTCGAAAACCCTGGCGAATCCCAAATAATAAAGGCAAGTCTCATAAAGAATTCAGCGGTTTTTCCGGAAGCGGGAGCTTTGCCGGTGGGAAGTCTGCGCTGAAACGTAAACCGTAGCGAACTTTCGCACCTCAGACTTTGTTTTCGAAACGCCAGAGCGGGCGGATTGCGGGTGTGGGCGACAATAGAAGAGACTCCCCAAACATGTTGGACCATATCAGCGTGCATGGCGCCCGCCAGCACAACCTGAAAAACATCAGTGTGGAGATTCCGAGGAACACCTTTACCGTGATCACGGGACTGAGCGGATCCGGAAAGAGTTCCCTCGCGTTTGACACGATCTATGCCGAAGGACAACGGCGCTACGTAGAGACGCTGTCGCCTTATGCGCGCCAATTTCTGGATCAAATGGAGCGGCCCGATGTGGACTCGATCGATGGATTGAGCCCGGCGATTTCCATAGAGCAGAAGACGACATCGCGCAGCCCGCGCTCGACCGTCGGAACAATCACGGAAATCTACGACTATTTGCGGCTCCTTTTTGCGTCCGTTGGCGTGCCGCATTGCCCGCTCTGTGGGGCCGAGATTGCCCGGCAATCACCGAACCAGATTCTCGAACAGGTCCTTGCACTTCATGAGGGCGAACGCATCATGATCCTGGCGCCAGTAGCCAGAGGACGCAAAGGCGAGTACAAGAAGGAACTCGAAGCAATCGCGAAGGCGGGGTTCAGGGCGCGCCTTGACGGCGAACTGCGTACATTGGACGAGCCGGTCAAGCTCGACAAGCGAAAGAACCACAACATTGAAGTGGTAATCGACCGTTTAGTCGTAAAAGCTGGGATCGAGCAGCGTCTGGAACGTTCCATCCAGACTGCCCTGAAATGGGGGGACGGCCTGGTGATCGTGGCTGTGATCAATGGAGATGAGCGACTGTACTCGGAGAAGCTCGCTTGCCCGAACGACGGCACCAGTATTCCGCAACTCGAGCCTCGATCATTCTCCTTCAATAGTCCGTACGGAGCGTGCGAAACGTGTAAAGGCGTCGGCAGCACATGGGCCTTCGATCCAGCAAAAGTCATTTCAGACCCGTCGAAGCCACTGCTTGATGGGGGGCTCGGTCCAGGTTCCAGCTCATCCTATATGAACTCGGCGCTGACCGATGCGGCGGAGACGTACAAGATTGACCTGTCGATTCCGTTCGAAGATCTTCCGAAGAAAACCCGCAACCTTCTCGTGTACGGCAATGGGCAGTTTACAGGAATTCTGAAGGTGCTCGATGAGAGTTACGACCGCTCGCCCGAGTTCTACCGCGAGTGGTTGATGGACTATATGTCGCCCACGAAGTGCCCGGACTGCAACGGGCGACGGCTTAAGCCCTCCAGTCTGGCGGTGCTTGTCAAAGGCTCCTCGATCGCGGGCTTCGTGGAACTGCCGATTGTTCGCGCGTTAGCCTTGATCCGCGATTGGAAATTTACCGAACGCGAGCTGCGGATCGTTGACCGGGTCATTGAAGAGATCCAGAACCGGCTGGAGTTCCTTTGCGCAGTAGGCCTGGATTATTTGAGCCTGGACCGTTCGTCCGCCACTCTCTCGGGCGGCGAAGCACAGCGTATCCGGCTTGCGACGCAGATCGGCTCAAAACTGCGAGGCGTCTTATACGTGCTGGACGAGCCGTCCATCGGCTTGCATCCTCGCGACAACGGGCGCTTGCTCGACACACTGCATCATCTTCGTGACCTCGGAAATACCGTGCTGGTAGTAGAGCATGATGCGGAAACGATCGAGCGCGCCGACTATGTCATCGATCTCGGGCCCCGTGCCGGCCGGTTGGGTGGCGATTTGATTGCGCAAGGCAAACCTGCGCAGATCGTGAGCACACCGGAATCGCTTACGGGCGAATATTTGTCAGGTCAGGTGGCCATCCCGATTCCAGCCGTACGGCGGAGGGGCAACGGCCAAGCGGTCGCAGTGCGCGGCGCCTGCGAGCATAATTTGAAGGACATCGACGTTGACTTTCCGCTTGGGACATTCATTGTCGTCACGGGCGTCTCAGGCAGCGGCAAATCGACACTGATTCACGACATTCTGTATCGATCGCTCGCTAAGGAGGTCTACGGATCGAGCACCGAACCCGGTGCTCACGAGACGGTTCTCGGTTTGGAGAACATCGACAAGGTCATTGAAATCGACCAGTCGCCGATCGGCCGTACGCCGCGCTCGAACCCCGCGACATACACAGGCGTTTTCACGCCGATCCGCGAACTGTATGCGATGTTGCCCGAATCGCGCGAACGCGGATACAAGGCTGGGCGTTTCAGCTTCAACGTGAAAGGCGGCCGCTGCGAGGCGTGTCAAGGGGATGGGCTGAAGCGCATCGAAATGAATTTCCTGCCGGACGTGTACGTCACATGCGATGTATGCCGCGGACGGCGATACAACCAGGAGACGCTCCAGGTTAAGTACAAGGGCAAGAGCATCGCAGATCTTCTGGAGTCGAGTGTGGACGATGCGCTCGAGTTGTTGACGAACATTCCGCAAGCGCACGCAAAGTTGAAAACGTTGGCAGAAGTAGGTCTTGGTTACCTGCACCTCGGCCAGTCCTCAACAACTCTGTCGGGGGGCGAAGCCCAACGCATCAAGCTCGCTAAGGAACTTAGCAAGCGCCAAACCGGCAAAACCTTCTACCTGCTTGACGAGCCGACAACCGGGTTGCACTTCGAAGATGTCAGACATCTGCTGGGAGTATTGCAGCGCCTGGTGGACCTTGGCAACACGGTAGTGGTCATCGAACATCACCTGGACGTCGTTAAGAGCGCTGACTATGTAATCGATCTGGGTCCCGAGGGCGGTGAAGGGGGAGGACGCATCGTGGCGGCAGGAACACCCGAGGAAATATTACAAAGCCTGCACAGCCATACGGCGGAGGCGCTGCGGAAGATAATGAGGACAGCCCGTGGAGCCTGATCCCCTAGAAAGCCTTCCCGCAGAGCCTTCGACAGAAGCGTTACCACCGGGGCCGCAACGCGAGCCGTTCTGGAGCTACGTCGATCTGGTTCTCGTCCTGGGATTGATTTTTTTCGGTATTGCCGCGATCACGGTCGTCACCGGCCTGATAGTCGGAGCCGACTCGAATTTGCGTTCCGACCTTACGCCCCTCGTTCTGCCGACAACTGTCGCCGCTTATGCAGTGGTCTACCTGGCCCTCAAACTTGTATTGGGTTCGCGTTACGGACAGCCGGTGTTCCGATCGCTCGGCTGGCGGCATAGCACCTTCAACCTGGTGGTGGCTGCCGGGGGCGGGGCCCTCCTGGGTCTTTCACTCTCTCTGCTGGGGACGGCACTACATACGCCCAAGGTGAAATCTCCATTTGAGAATCTCGGCGCAACTCCGTTGTCGTTCGCATTGTTGGCGCTTACCGCGATTGTGCTTGCGCCCGTTTTCGAAGAACTCTTTTTCCGGGGCTTCCTTCAGCCACTTCTTTCCCGGACGTTAGGCGCCGTTGCAGGAATCGTGATTACCGCGGCTCTATTCGGCGGATTGCATGCCCCTGAATATTCTTGGGCCTGGCAGTACGCGTTCTGTGTATCACTGGCAGGAATTGTATTCGGTTGCCTCCGTTATCGGACGAAGTCAATCATTCCCTGCACTGTCATGCACGGATGTTTCAATGCCTTATCGGTGGTGGCCCTGGCAGTCGAAAAATGGAAATAGATTTTACATGAGTGAAAGCTCCGTCCTTACGCAAAACACAATTGAGACGATCGAGTGGACTCGGAACGGTGTGGTCATGATTGATCAGACCCGCTTGCCGCGAGAAACCGTCTTCGTTACCTGCCGGAATTATGTCGAAGTGGCAGACGCTATCCGTACCATGATCATCCGCGGGGCCCCAGCCATCGGTGTCGCAGCAGCGATGGGCGTGGCCTTGGGCGCATTGCACTCGAACGACCTGGAGGCGGAGATGCCGGTCATCTGCGAGACCCTCGCGAAGACGCGACCGACGGCGGTCAATCTGTTCTGGGCGATTGAACGGATGAAGCAAGTTTACGGTTCAGTGCAGCATCTTGAGCTTGACCAAATCCGGACGCGCTTGATTTCCGAGGCACAGCGGATACGAGAGGAAGACATTGCCATCAACCAGGCCATCGGGCGAAATGGCGCTCCGCTAGTACCGGACGGGAAGACGGTGCTGACTCACTGCAATGCGGGAGCTTTAGCCACGGCCGGATTCGGAACAGCGTTAGGTGTGATTCGCGCCGCGGTTGAAATGGGCAAGAAGATCGATGTATTTGCGGATGAGACGCGGCCCTTTCTGCAAGGAGCGCGCCTTACGGCGTGGGAGTTGCAGCGCGATGGTATCCGAACGACTCTCATCACCGACAATATGGCCGGTCATTTCCTTAAGAGTGGCCGGATCGGCTGTGTTGTGGTCGGTGCAGACCGCATCGCTGGAAACGGAGACGTGGCGAACAAAGTGGGCACCTACGGAGTAGCCGTTCTGGCAAAGGAGAACAGCGTACCGTTTTATGTCGCCGCACCCGTCTCAACACTTGATCTGTCACTGGCTTCCGGTGACGAAATACCCATAGAAGAAAGATCCGCGAGCGAAGTCACGCATTTGCAGGGCGTGCCGATCGCCCCCGACAACATCCCGGTTGCGAATCCTGCATTCGATGTCACACCGAGCCGCTACATTTCGGCAATCATCACCGAACGCGGAGTCGCCCGCGCCCCCTACGCCGGAAGCCTGCGGACGCTGTGCCACGGTATCCTTTAACTTGCGTTCCCATTCCGCCGTAATCTGCCTGGCGCTACTGTGTTTAGCGCTGGCGACATCGGTGCTGGCCCTACCGGCGCCGTCTTTAGTAGACATTTTGAAAGAAGAGTTGTCCCGCGAGTTTGCGGCGCTTAAGTCCAAGGCCGATCCGGCTCCCTATTACATGGCGTACGAGGTCACTGAAGAACAGGGAGAAAGTGTGAGCGCATCATTCGGGGCGCTGGTGAATTCGGGCCAGCAGCACGCACGCGGGCTAGACACGACAATCCGCGTCGGATCTCCGGAATTCGACAATTACCATCCATACAAAGGATCGCGCGGACAGTTCACATCGTTTGCTCCGCTGAGCCTCGACGACAATACGAACCAAATCAGGCGCGCAGTATGGAGCGAGTCCGATCGCGTATACCGATTGGCGTCCAGGCGATTTCTGCAGTTAAAAACTGACGAGCAATTGCTGGCCGATGAACGGGAGCATGATGCCGACTTTTCGGCTGAACCGCCGGCGGTTTACTCCCGGCTACCCGAAACCTATAAATACGAGGCTGGTGCGTGGCAAGACAGAGCGCGCGCCTGGTCGGCAGAATTCAAAAAATATCCCCGGATTCTTGCGTCGAGCGTGGTTTTTCGGGGACAGCGCGAGATACGGACTCTTGTCAATACGGAAGGAACTGCGGTTCAGGTTGGGAACAACTTGTTCCGGATAGAAATCAATGGAACAGCTTTGGCCTCCGATGGCATGGACCTGGGTAATTTCTCAACGATAGAAGCTTCCGACCCGGCTCACTTGCCTTCGGATGCGGCGGTGGACGCCAGGGTTCGTGAGGTGGCCGGCAAGTTGGACGCTCTGGTCGACGCGCCTCCAGCCGAACCGATGGTCTGCCCCGCCATCCTTTCGGGGCGCGCCTCTGCGGTTTTCTTTCACGAAATTTTCGGGCACCGCATCGAGGGTCACCGGCAGAAAGATATCACCGAAGATCAGACCTTTACGAAGATGCTTGGCCAGAAAGTGTTGCCGGATTTTATCAGCGTCGAATTTGACCCGACAAGAGCGGACTACAGCGGCGTAGATCTGATCGGCCACTACGAATACGATGATGAAGGAGTTAAAGCACGACCCGTCCCAGTCGTCGAGGCCGGAGTGCTCAAGACATTTCTATTAGCGCGCTCGCCCATTGGGACATTCACGCATTCCAATGGGCATGGGAGACGGCAACCGAGCTTCGAGGTGGTAGCCCGGCAATCGAACTTGATCGTAGAATCGTCCAAGCGCGTGTCAGAAGCGGAACTGCGGGCCCGTCTGATTGAAGAAGTGAAGCGCCAGGGCAAGCCATATGGTCTTTATTTCGCCGATGTATCGAGCGGCTTTACGACAACCGGCCGTCAGGGAACCCAAGCCTTCAAGGTGATTCCGCTGGTCGTCTACCGCGTCTACGCGGACGGGCGGCCCGATGAGCTCATTCGCGGCGTAGACATCGTTGGCACGCCATTGGCAAGTTTTCAGAAGATCCTGGCTACGTCAGAAAAGAGCTCTGTGTTCAATGGTTATTGCGGCGCTGAATCCGGGAGCATCCCTGTGTCAGCGGTTTCGCCGGCCATCCTGGTTTCGGAGATCGAGACCCAAAAACGGCAGAACCGGCAGGAGAAGCCACCTTTGCTGCCGCGTCCGGAAACTGAATGAGCCGGCCAGCCATTTTCTATATCGCAGCCGGATGTGCGCTCGCCGGAGCCGTCCTGGCCTTCGACGCCGGAGAGGACCTTCGGACAGATACCCAGCTTCGTGCCATGGCTGACGAGCTCGCCCGCTCCAAGACTCTGCAACTCAACAGTCTCGATAAACCTTATTTCGTTCAGTACTCAACGAGCGACGCTGAGCAAGTGGCCATCCGAGCAAGTCTGGGCGGGTTGATTTCGTCCGAACAGACTCGTTTTCGATCGCCGCGTGTCGATATTCGCGTCGGTGATTACAAGTTCGACAACACGAATTCCGTGTTTAGCCGAGCTGTCCGGATCAGAGCTTTTCCGATAGATGACGATTATCTCGCGATACGAACTGCCTTCTGGCTTTCGACTGACAGCCTTTATAAGATTGCAAGCGACCAGATCACACGTAAGCGAAACGCGGTAAGAGAGCTTTCCGATCCCGATTCCACGCCCGATTTCGCGTTGGCCAAACCCATACATATGCTTCGGCCTATTGCGAATTACGATCTGGAACAAAGACGTTGGGAAGGGATTCTCCGCGAGCTATCAGGACGCTTCGTTGGACACCCTGAGATCGTGACATCAGCGGTAGCCGTACGCCTCATTTCCTCCACCTACCGGCTGGTGAACACGGAGGGCACCGCTATCCGCATTCCGCAGGATGCGAGCGAGTTACAGATTCGCGCGACCGCAATGACGCCTGACGGTAATCGCGTTTGGAATCACCGGTTTCTTACTGCTTTACGGCCATCGGATCTCCCGAGTGAGCCAGAACTCCAAAAGGCTGTGGACGAAGTGGCAAACGAGACGGAGGCATTGGCGAAAGCGCCTCTGGCGGACGATTACAGCGGGCCAGTACTCTTCGAACAGGAAGCCGCGCCACAACTCATGGCACAAGTGCTGACCAATGCCATCGCTCTCGAGCGAAAACCAATCGCTCCGCAGGAATCGAATCCGCCGCGCACCATCGAGAGCGTGTGGTCCTCACGACTGGGATCAAAAGTTACTCCGGATTGGATCAGCATCTGGGATGATCCGTCCCCGCAGCAGTTCAATGGAATGACTTTGGTGGGCACATACGAAGTGGACGACGAGGGCGTGCCGGCTGAGCGTGTCGCGATTGTGGACAATGGAACGCTGAAAGATTTCCTGTTCAGCCGCGAGCCCGTCCGGAATTTCAAATCTTCCAACGGCCACGGTCGCCTGCCAGGAAGCTATGGCTCGGAGCAGGCGGCTTTCGGTAATCTGTTCGTCCATCTCAGCGAGGCAGTACCGGAAGCGACACTCAAATCGAAGCTTCTGGAAAGAGTAAAGGCAAGCGGCCTGAAGTTCGGATTAATCGTCCGCAGCATTGATTTCCCCTCTACGGCAGGTGTAGACGAATTGCAGAGCCTGATCCGGCAGGCTCAAAAAAGCGGTTACATACGCTCGCTGAATGCGCCGCTATTGGTGTACCGGGCATATCCGGACGGCCGCGAGGAGCTTGTGCGGGGTCTGCGTTTCCGGGAATTCAGCGCAAAGGATCTGCGCGATGTGATTGCCGCCGCAGACCATCCGTACGTTCTGAACTATGTGAACAATGGCAGCGCAATCAATCATGCCGATGCGGGAGCCGATGCCACAACGTCTTCCGTAATCTGCCCGTCGCTGCTCTTCGATACGGTGGACCTTGCCCGTGCGGAAAGCGAGCCTGGCAAAGCACCTATAGTTCCGCTCCCAACCTTAAGTACCCTGCGTTCTCAACCTTCGGCGTTAAATGAACCGGCACTCCTCCGGGTGGCGAAGATACAGAGGATACCGACGCATAGTCAGTAGTCCATGCGTATTCTAAGCAGAGCAATTTTCAAGGAAGTACTTATCAGCGCGTCGCTTGGGACATTGCTGTTTGTTTTTGTTCTGTTTTTGCGTACTATTGAGCGCCTTTCCGCACTGCTGGTGAAGGTATCGGCCCCCGGACCGGTAGTCGCGAAACTCCTGCTATACGCGTTGCCCTCTACAATACCTTTCGCCTTACCGCTCGGCGTGTTGGTCGGAATCCTGATCGGTTTGAGCCGTATGTCCGCCGACAGCGAGATCACAGCCATGCGGGCGGCGGGCATTTCGAGTAAGAGCGTCGCGCGGCCGGTTCTTCTGTTCGCATCTTGCGCGCTCGTTCTCACTGCGTTGGCATCCCTGTGGCTTACACCGCTCTCACTTCACCTGGAATCGAAGGTAGCGCGTAACTTCGCCGCTGCACAGCTGACAGGGGCAATTGAATCACGTATCTTCGATGAGCAATTCCCAAACACGGTCCTTTACGTGGGAAATGTGCAGACCGTTGGGAAACAGATCATATGGCATCAGGTGTTCATGGCGGATGTGACCCCTCCCGACGAGTTGCAGCATCAAGGCAAGGATCGTGGCGCAGGACCGCGCATCATCGTAGCCCAACAAGCAATTCCGCATGCGGACCCAGCTAACAATCGCATCATCCTCGACATGCGCAATTTCAGATCGAGCGAGCGCGACAAAGAAGGGAAAGTAATCACTACCGCGGCGCCGAACCAAGTCGAGGCTTTGCAGGCACAAAAACAAGAAGACCTGCAAGTAAACAAGACCGTACAGGAGATGGACACCGGGCCGCTGTACAAGATGGTGTACCGCCGGCACAATCTGTCGCGCGAGGATTACGTTGACGCCGCCATAGAGCTACATCAGCGCTTCGCGCTTCCGCTTGCCTGCCTCCTGCTCGCACTGGTTGGAATTCCGCTTGGTATTTCGTCGCGCAAAGGCGGGAAGTCGATGGCCTTTATCATGACGGTTCTACTGGCCTTTCTCTACTATCTCGGCTATATCGCGCTGATCGGACTGGCGAAAAAGGGAAGTCTGCCCGTGCCGATAGCAGTTTGGACTCCGGATGCAATCTTCGCAATTGTCGGCCTCTTCCTTGTGTCGCGCCTGGAAAAGCCCGGCGATCAGGATCTATCGGCGTGGTTCCGAGCACGCGTCCAGCACCTGGCCGCGGGAATAAAGGGTTGGCAAGCCGGGCCGGGTCAACAGTCACGTAGTATCCGTATCGGTCGATTTGGATTCAGGCCGATGCTGATCGATGGATATGTCCTGAACGGATTTGTGTTTTATTTCGCTGTGCTGGTAGCCGCACTGGTAGCCCTGATCGAGGTTTTTACCTTTTTCGAACTGCTGGGCGACATGATCAAGAATGATATTTCGATGTCGACGATGATCGATTATCTCTACCACCTCGCTCCCAGCCTGATCTATCAGCTGACGCCGATCGGCACGCTCGTCGCTTCGCTAATCTGCTTTGGAATTCTCACGAAGTACAACGAAGTGACAGCGTTCAAAGCAGGAGGCGTAAGCGTGCACCGCCTCGCTGCTCCCGTTTTGGTGGTGAGCCTGCTAATCAGCGCCTTGCTGTTTGCATTCGATCACTATTACATCCCCGAAGCGAACCGACGTCAGGAGATGTTGCGCGCCGAGATTAAGAAAAAACCGCCGGCCACGTATCTGCGCGCCGACCGTCAGTGGATTTATGGACAGGGATCACGGATTTACAACTATCAGTTCATAGATGCCCGCAAGGCAATCATGTCCAAAGCGAACGTCTACGAACTCGACCCGGAGACATTCGAAGTCGTTCACCAGATTTCGGCGGATCGCGCGCACTGGGATGCAGAACGGCGGGTTTGGGTCTTTCAAAACGGCATGAGCCGGACCGTTCGCAGCGATTCCGACAGTTACAAACTGTTCTATAACTCCTCAGCATCTTTCCCCGAATTGACCGAAGCCCCCTCGTGGTTCGTGCAAGAACAGAAAGAATACAAGGAGATGAACTTTGAAGAGTTAGGAAGCTACATACGTGAACTGCAAGCCAGTGGCCTGGATACCGTCCAGTTACGCGTGCAGTATTACAAGAAATTTGCAGTCCCGCTGTTTGCGCTGATCATGGCAGTGCTCAGCATTCCATTCGCATTTATTGCGGGCAATCGCGGCGCAATGACGGGAGTGGGAATCAGCTTCGGTATTGCGATCGCCTACTGGACGATCGGCACCCTCTTCGAGCAGATCGGCGACTTGAACCAACTCCCCGCGATGATGGCAGCCTGGTCTCCGGATATCCTGTTTTCACTTGCGGGTTTATATTTCATGGCGAGAATGAAGACGTAATAGGCGGAAAGAACCACGCGCCGCTAAATTCACCTGACTGATATGATTCACGTCTGTCATGCGAATTCTTGCGGCTCTTGTCATTCTCCCTGCGTTCGTGCGTCCTGGCAGAGCGACCGAGTGTAACAGCCTCTCCAATCTGGCGCTTTCGGACACGACGATCACCATCGCGCAATCCGTTGCCGCCGGGAAATTCGATCCGCCTTATGGGGGCCCAGTCGAGAACCTTCCAGCATTTTGCCGCGTGGCCGGGATCATAAGACCGACAAACGATTCAACGATTCGTTTCGAAGTATGGATGCCAGCGGCAGGCTGGAATGGCAAGTTTTTGGGCGTCGGCAATGGAGGCTTTGCCGGTTCCATTGGCTTCTCCGCAATGGCCGGCAATCTGAAACGGGCGTACGCGACGGCCGGGACGGACACGGGACATGAAGGGGATGGCGTCGACGCAAGCTGGGCCTATAAGCATCCGGAAAAAGTGGCCGACTTCGGGTACCGCGGCCTGCACATGACAACAGAAAATGCAAAGGCGATCATTCGGGCGTTCTATGGCCACCCTGCAGACCATTCTTTCTTTGATAGTTGCTCAGACGGAGGACGCGAAGCGTTAATGGAGGCGCAGCGGTTTCCCGATGATTTCGACGGAATTCTGGCCGGAGCGCCCGCCAATTATTGGACTCACCTGCTGACGGCGGGCATCGACGTCGCGAAGGCGCTGTATGGTAATCCAGCCGCATACATTTCCAACACAAAGGTTTCCGCTATCGCGGACGGCACGCTGAAGGCCTGTGACATCCAGGATGGCGTAAAGGATGGCGTGATCGGAAATCCGCCGCGCTGCGATTTCGACCCGTCCTCACTGCTCTGCAACGGGGCCGATGCGCGTAACTGCCTGATCGCTCCCCAGGTTGCCGCCTTGAAGAAAATCTACGAAGGCGGCAAGGATTCGCACGGCAAGCA
>Ga0126381_100003294_pt1 | contig 17577 bp, 16 predicted proteins | sample PanSoiMetPlot_28_FD_96465 | JGI IMG/M metagenome (GOLD analysis project Ga0126381, IMG submission 96465) | Tropical forest soil microbial communities from Panama - MetaG Plot_28 | ecosystem: Environmental > Terrestrial > Soil > Tropical forest > Bulk soil | place: Panama | collected 2016-02-17 | reverse complement strand
CAGTCACTATGCGTACAGCGTGCTCGAGGGCTTCAGCACCGGGGCGTATACGGTGTCCGGAGTGAACCTGAATGTCGCTTTCGATACTCGGGACTCCACGATCAATCCCTACCGCGGGTACTACGCCAATCTCTCTTATCAGTGGTACCCCACGTTCATGGGCAGCAGCCAGAACAGCTCGCTGATTTCCGGCGAGGCTCGGGCATACCTTGGCCTTTCGCCCTCAGCCCCGCGCAACGTGATCGCCTTCTGGGTGATCGCTCAGGGCGTGGTGACGGGGGCGATGCCTTACCTTGCCCTGCCTTCGATCGGTTGGGATGCGCGCAACCGCAGCGGCCGAGGTTACCTCCAGGGTCGGTTTCGCGGGACGGCCGAGTTTTATGCCGAGGCGGAGTGGCGGTTCCGCATCACCAACAACGGCGTGGTGGGCGGCGTGCTCTTCGCGAACGCGGAGAGCTTCGCCCGGCCCGCGGTGAACATTCCTCAGTACAGCGAGCAAGGCGAATCGCTCTTCCAAGCCTTCAGGTACGCGGGAGGTTTCGGAATCCGCTTGATGTTGAACCGCCAGTCTCGAGCCAACATGACGCTGGACTTCGCCTGGGGCGACAGGACTCTGGGCCTCTACTTCGGAGCCGGCGAAGTCTTCTGAGGCACGCCGAAACCTGGACCGTTGAAGGCCCTGAGACGGAAGCTCGTCTCGCAAAGGCCGTTCGAGCACTTCGTCGTAGCGTGATACTTGGTACCTATGCAGAACCTGGTTATCAGGCTGGCGAACGACGAAGACCTGTCTTGGTGCGAGCGACAAGACAGACAAATTAATTCGATTCGATTGCTCAAAAAGATCCAGAGTGCCGAAATCCTCGCCGCTCGCGCGAGCGACCGCTCGGTGGGGTACCTTCGTTTAGAGTATCTGTGGTCGAAGTTTCCATACATTTTCGATGATTCAGCTGGCTCCTGAATTGAGGAGGAATCGGGAGAGCGCTGATCGAGTTTCTGAAGGATTACTTCTCGAAACAGGAAATCCACTTTCTCTTGAGCTCTTCTCAGTCGAACGAGTTGGCTCCTCAGCAATGGCACAAGAGGATCGGTTTTCGGAAAGTCGGTAAAATCAGCACGATTAATCCCGACGGCTCAGATGAGTTGTTCTTCCGACTAGATATCTAGCGTGCTGTTCCACCCCAAGGCTTCGTTCTTAAGGGATATCGACGCGAATAATGCTTGCAAGGCGAGCTCTTGAATCTCGAGGAGTCAGGCCCGCTCTTTTGCTGCTTCACGTGACCGACAGTTAATGCAACAGGTGCCCTCAACTGTTGTCCTCCACGATAGAGGGTGGAGATCACCGAAATCGACGAGGGAACGAAAAATGAGCAAGAGCAGCCAATCAGAAAAGCTGAAGAGGCACAGACCTACGCGTGAGCGACTGCACGCACTCTCTGCGCAAATGCTGCAGGAGGTAGTCGGCGGCCAAGGCCACGCCCCTGAATTAAGTGCTACGGGCGGAGCCGGCGCCGGGAAGTAATACGGGCCTAGGCGCCATAGCCTTCGGCTCCGCGATCCAAAATCCCGACGTCGCAGTACCCGCAGGCGCGCACTGCGATTGGTAGGTATCCTGGCAGGCCGCGACAGACCGAGCGTCGAGGAGTTCTCGTCGACATCCGCATTCCGCCGCCGCGCGGTAATCAACGCCACGCTGCGTTCCCGTTACTCCCGCTTCACTGATTTTTGTGACGATTTCAGTTTTTCGAAGCAATGCCCGCAACCGTCACCGCTGCCCTTCACTTGAGAGTGGCGCCTGATTTGAAGAACAAAATCTCAGGCTCACCACTCGCGAAGGGCGTTCAGAAAATGCCGTCGCCTCGGAGGCGCTCCGCAAGTACGTCGAACGCAAGCGGGATGGCCAGCGACGGGAGGGCCGCGATGAAAAATAGACTCATGTTGGCTCTTGCTTTCATCGGCTTCCTCGGCGTGGCTGCGGCCGCGTATCTTCTCTCCGGCAAGCGAGCCGTCTCAGATGCTCAACCGCGCCCAGCGGCAGCGGTGAGATACAAGCGTGGGACAAAGAACGGTCGCCTCGATGAAACGCATCAGCTGGAAGTTGTCAGCTATGCATCTGCAATCCGAGCACTACTGCGATCAGCGCATCGAGCGGGACCTACGGCTGCCGTGCGTTCAATCCTTGATACCGCTACGTAAAAGGAATCTTGAGTCCAACGTCCCAGCTGGCATTTCGGCCAATGGTCCAGCTCTCGACTCCTATGATGACAACTGCGGCGATCTCACGCCAGACAGGCGGCAAGAATTGCCAAAGCGCCCAAGTGACAACCATAGCCGCACCGAAGTATCCGACGATCGCCAAGTCGGAAGGATGACGACCGAGTATCGGGTTCGATTCCCATTCATTGTTTCGCTGACCCCAAGTCGTCTGCAACGCGTCGATCGCCAGAGTCGTTTCTGCGCCGACGAGAAGTCCGAGCGAGACGCCGCGCGGAATGACTACCTCGCCCCTGGCGATCCCACCAATCAACACCAGCAACACAAGAATGAGTTTTTTCATGCCTACACAATCCGCACGGGCCCGTCCCGCATTGCATTTGGGACCTACAGGAGCTGTCTGATGGCCGTGAATCAAGAGCGCTAACCCCAGAAACAACTGGGGCGGCTGTCTAGAAACGGCGCGCCCCGGAATCGGCACGAAAGGAAAGGAACACATGCCGACAAGCCAGAATATAGCACACGCGCTTGACGAGGGCCGATCCTCCAACGGAGCAGCACCGCCGAGACGGTATCCGGCTCTTGGGGTTGTCATTCAGAACGCGGGTTCCGGGCAGCTGCAGCGCATTCTCGCCGATGAAGGCGAATTGAGGTCACGCTGCGAAGAAGAAGGACTCGACTATCAAACAGCCCGATCGATGATCGATAGGGAACTCGATCGCCGGCAGAGGCAAATTCGCCCCCTGGTCGCTGCCAGCTACGAGTTTGCCTCGGCCAAGGCGGAGATGTCTCGTGAACTCGCAGCGAGATTCTCCCCCGCCTTCAACCAATTCTACGAATCCCTGGGCCGATGCGAAGAGTGTGGAGTTCCCTTCGATCTTCGCAAGAGAAAGCGCTTCTGCAGCGACGCGCACGCAGCGCGCCATCGCATGCGTGGCCGGGAGAAGGTTGGCAATGGAAAATCTGCGTACGAGAATGCACAAGCGCGTCGAGACAAGAAAGCGATTCGTCACCTGTCGAGCTGCCCTCTAGGCAAAGCAGGACACGGGACTCAACCCTGCCACCGTCCGAATTTGCATCGCGCTTCTCTCGGCGATCTTCACAGACCTGGTGGAGCGAGAACTCGCCACGGTGAATCCATGTCGCTCTCTGACGCGCGTAATCCGGAGACCGATGAGACCGACGCACGACCCGAGAGCCACACCGTTCATCGAGAAGCTTGAGGACGTCAGGCGCATCTTTCTTGACCTTCCGGAGCCGCTCAATGTGGCGTATGCCATCGGGGCGCTGGCGGGACTCAGAACCGGCGAGGTTTTCGCTCTGAAGTGGGCCCACGTTGACCTTGCCGCCCGTCGCATCCATGTGCGTGAGTCGGTGGCGGGACCGCTGAAGGACAAGGATTCAAGGGTTGTCCCGATTCTCGATCCGCTCTTACCCATCCTGAGTGAATGGGAGTTGAAGACCGACGGAGCAAAGCTCGTTATCCCTCCAATGCGTCGAGACGGAGAGACAATCAACAAGCACACGCCCGGCAATTACCTTCGATCTACTCTTGAGAAGCTCGGCCTGGCTCGAGCCGGTCTAGGTTGGTACGAATGCACGAGGCACACGTTTGCCAGCCAGTGGGTGCTTTCTGGCGGCTCGATCGAGAAGCTCAAGGAGATGATGGGTCACTACAGCGTGATCGTGACCGAGGGGTACGCTCATCTGCGGCCCGACCTCTTCCCAGTAAGCGATCTCGGTACCATCGCGCTGGAGTTGAAGCCCGATGTTGTTCTGGATCCGATGGCCCGCCAGGCGTCCAAGGCTGCCAAAACCGGTGCAATAGGCCATTCATCGGCCACTGAACCAAAACAGCCGGTTGCAAGAGCATGAGTAGAAAAGGAAAAAGCCGGAGCGGCCCTGTAAGCCGAGTTCTGTTCCCGCTTCGCAATGAAGCGGGCGGCGAACATTCGTCTAGGGCCCTGGTTGCCCAGGGGCCTCATCAGCGAGCAGACCCGGGAGCATCGGACGGGCCATCCTTTCTCTTTCGAGACGCTCCCCTATTGGCTCTTGCTTCGAGTGGGGTTTGCCGTGCCGGCCGAGTCGCCTCGGCCGCGGTGCGCTCTTACCGCACCGTTTCACCCTTACCTCCGCTGGTGGCGAAGGCGGTTTGTTTTCTGTGGCACTTTCCTGCGGATCGCTCCGACTGGCTGTTAGCCAGCACTCCGCCCTGTGAAGCTCGGACTTTCCTCCCGTCGGCCCATCCTGCACCGACCGGCGTTCGCCCGAGCCGCTCCGGCAAGAACCGATATAACTCAAGGTCGGCCTATCGCAAACGCTCTCCCGTGCGTCGGAGACGCAACTCGTCGGGCGTACTTTCGCAGCACGGTCAAGCGTGCGCGCAGAGCCGCGCTGGCGACCTTCACATCCGCTCGTCGATCGCGCGATTGCTCATCTCGTCGGCCGCGGAGTTCATCTCGCGCGGCACGTGCACGAGCTTCACCCGTGAAAACCCGTTGAGCAGGTTGAGTGCCTCCTCGTACAGCGGGCGCAGCGATGCGCTCTTCACCTGGTACCGACCGCCGAGCTGGCGGATCAACAGCTCGCTGTCGGTAAAGACCTCGATCTCCCGGACGCCGAGCTCCCTGGCGCGCTTAAGACCGAGCAGAAGCCCCATGTACTCGGCATAGTTGTTGGTTCGCACGCCGAGGAATTTTCCGAGCCGGTCGACGATCTGCCCGGACGGCTCCACCAGCACCGCCCCCGCGCCGGACGGGCCGGGATTGCCTCTCGCCGCTCCGTCCGAGTACACCCTGATTCGATTGAGATTCGAGTTCACCTCGGGCTCGAAAGCGCTCCCCCCTCTGGGAGAATGGTCCGCCAGCTTCTCGAACATCTTGGCCAGCCGCTCCCGGGTCAGCCCGGGAAAGGCCTTCAGCGTTCCAGCGAGCGGCTCCTCGCGCGCGATGTACTTGAGGATGTCCGATTGCTTGTAAGAGCCCATGGCTGCCCGCGAGCCTTACTTAGCTGGCGGATCGAGCGCCTCGGCCGCGTAGATGATGCGGTGGCACGAGGGGCAGATGTCCGTACCCAGCGTCGATCGGAGCGTGTTGTAGAGCTGCGGAGGCACGTTCATGTTGCAACCCTGGCAGGTTCCCGGCGCGAGGACGGGAACGAGCGCTGGCATGCGGCGTCTCTTCACCACATCGTACCGATGAAGAAGCTGCTTATCCACGCTCCCGGCGAGCTTCGAGCGCTTCTCTTCCAGCGTTTTGACATCGCTGTGCGCAGACGACATCTGCTTCTTCAGCTCGGCCATCCGGCCGCCGATCGAATCTTGCCGGGCGGCCCATTCCTGTTCCTTCGCCTTCACCGCTTCGCGCGCCGCTCCGAGCGTCTTTCCCAGCTCGTCCAAATCCTCCACCATCGTTTGATTCGTCTTCTTGGCGATGTCGATCTCTCGCGCCAGCGCGGCATACTCGCGCGTCGTGCGCTGCTCAGCGAGCCGTGCCTCCCACTTGCGCACCTTGTCCTTCTCGTCGGCGATGTTTTGCTCCAGAGTCCGCTTCTGGCGCTCTACGTCCAGCAGGCGACTTCGTTCGGCTTCCACCGCGGCCTTGGCCGCATTGAGCTCCTTCTCCAGCTCGGCAAGTTGCTTGGGGTAAGTCTCGGCGGCTTTCCGAAGCGACGCAATCTCCAGATCCACCTTTTGAAGGTTTACCAGGGCGCTTAGTTTTTCCTGCAATTCACCAGCCTCCGAAGCGGAGAGAAAGTTGAAAGCGTGATCTCGTCCCTTCTACCAACAAGGTCCTCCATGATCCAACGCACAATCGCACACCAACGTCAGAAGATTCGCATTGCGCGCTTGGCGCGCACGCTGATCTGCGCTGCGTTCTGCTCCGGGCTGGTGCAAGGGTGTAATTCACCTAAGAGTGCCACAGCTGATGGCGGAGTGGGAACGCGGTCGAGTAAAAATTTTTCACCGGCGCAGCCGTCCTCCTCGCTCGCGACGATTGAAGGCACGGTGCGTGCGATCGGGAAGATTCCCGCGCTTGCGCCGCGCAACACGTCGGAGGCAACTCAAAAGATCTGCGGCGCGCAGATTGCGGATCGAACGCTCGTCGTGGGCGATGCGGGCGCGCTGGCGAACGCGGTCGTATCTTGGGCGGATGCACCGGCGATTCCGCTGGGCGACGGCGAATCACCGGAGCCGCCGGTGGTGGATCAGCGCAGGTGCGAGTACCTGCCTCCGGTACTCGCGGTGCGTGCCGGCGCGCAGATCGAGATTCGCAATTCGGATCCGCTGCTCCACAATGTCCACGCGAAGAATTCGGCCTCGCTCTTTAACTTCGCGATGCCCATTCAGGGCTTCAAAGTGCGAAAGCAGCTTCCCCGCTCTGCGATGACGATCCAACTCAGCTGCGATGTGCACCCTTGGATGCACGCGGTAATTCGGACTTTCGAGCATCCGTACTTTGCGCTCACCGATGCGGCCGGCCGCTATCGCCTGGAGTGGATACCTTCTGGAAAGCAGAAGCTCGTTTTTTGGCACCAGCGCTTTCCAGAGAAGAGGATCGAGATCGACGCGCTCCCCTCCAAGCCGACCCGAGCGGATCTCGAGTGGTCGGCGAGCGAGCTTCAGTTGTAGGCCGTAAAGGGCCGATGTTAGATTGCTCAGGCCGAATCTTCCCCAATCGAAAACGATGGCCTACTACATCATCGAAACCTGCATAGGCTGCACGGCCTGCACCAGCCGCTGCCCCACCGACGCGATCACTGGCGAGCGCAAGCTTCTCCACGTGATCGACCCCGACCTTTGCATCGACTGCGGCGCCTGCGGCGTCGTCTGCCCTGCCGAGGCGATCTACGACAACTACGGCAATCTCACCGAGATGCTGAAGAAGACTCAGCGACCGTACGCCTTCGTCGACGAGAAGGCATGCACCGGATGCGACAAGTGCGGCGAGCGCTGCCCGTTCGATTGCCTGCACCTGGAAGAAGTGACGGATCCCCAGTCGCCGTTCTTCGCCATGATGACGGTCGAGGAGTCCAAGTGCACCGGCTGCCGCGAATGCGAGAAGGCTTGTCCCTACGACGCGATCTTCGTGTACCGCAAGGACCAGATTCCCGACTGGCTCGCGGCCAACATCCGGAAGGAAGAAGACAAGAGCAAAGCGGCGTAGGCGCGGTCCCTCGACTTCGGTCGGTTTTGCCGACCACGCTCGGGATGATTGGTTGTCCGGCTGGGGCTGCGGTTTCTCGACTCGGTCGGGTTTCGCCGCCCCCTACGCTGGGTATGATCGCCTGGGTTGCCGTCGCCCTTGCTCGGGACGACCACCTTCACTCGCTGCTGCCTACCTCAGAGCTCGTCGTCCTCGACGGCTTCGGGCTCTTCGTCGTTATCGAAGGCCTCGATCTCTTCTTCTTCCAGAATCTCCCCTTCTTCGGGTTCTGGCTCGATTACCTTGGGCACCGCGGCGACGCGAGCGCGCCGTCCCTCCACGCCGGGCTTGTTCACCGGGCTGTCGCGCTGGTTGGTGCCGCACTTGGGACAAACCGGATCCGGCCGCTTCATGTCGTAGAATTTGGTGCCGCACTTGAAACATACGTACTTGGCGCCGAGGTCCTTGGCAGGCATACATGCCACCTCTGTTTGCTAACGTCGAAAGGCGGGCCTCAATAGTGCGGCCGGGTCATGGAGTCAACCTGGATGGTTGGGTAGCATCAACGGGGGTAATTACCCCAGCCGAGATGGTTGCCAAAAATTGATCCTCATCTGTGAGAAATGCCAGCGGCGTTACTCCGTGGCTGAGGAGATGCTGCGCAAGGCCATCAAGCTCCGCTGCAAGAGCTGCCAGCATATCATCAGCGTGCCCGCTCGGCTGCAAAGCGGCGGGTCGCCTGCGAAGGCCGGCTCGGGGCAAAAGGCGCGCCGCGCAACGACCAGACCGATCGCGGGCGGACCGAAGAAGGACGCCGGCGTTCCCTGGGATGGCCTTTCGGCGGTCACCCGGCCAAGCGAAGACGGCCCACCGTGGTTTGCGATGATCAAAGGAAGGCAGTGCGGACCCTTTCTGTTCAAGGAGCTGCAAGGCCGCGTCAAGGCTGAGGAGATCGGCCGGCGCACCTACTTCTGGCGCGAGGGGATGACCGACTGGAAGCGGGCGGAAGACCTCCCGGAGCTGTCGTCGATCTTCTCACCGACGGAAAGCGCTTCGACGGTTAATCATCTGAGGGAGTCGATCGCGGATTCGATTCAGGAGCGGCCCTTGCCCGGCCTCAAGCTTTCGCCGGAGATGATGGCCACCCCGCAAGCGGAGCGAGAACCCGAGAAGCAAAAGCCCACCGATCCGGCCGAGCACTCTGCTGCCGCGCTGCCGTCACCTGGAGAGGAGACGCGCTTTTTCATCGCCGAAGCCGGGATGAACAAGCGCAACCCGCCCTGGAAGATCGCGGCCTTCGCGGCCGCGCTGATCGTGCTTCCCGCAGCGGTTCTCTATCTACTCGCAGCGTTCAAGGTCGGACCGTTGGTGGTGACGCGCGTCGATGCCTCGGGACACGAGATCAAAGAATCCGTGTTCTCGAGCCAAGGTTCTAGACTGCGGGATCTGCTCTCTGGTCGCAGACAGACCGGCAAGCCCGCGCCTTCAAATCGCGCGTCAAGAGTGCCGAGCGTGTCCAAGCCCGCGGAGGCGGCGCCCGCACCTTCGCGCCCTGCCGCCGCTTCGCCCGAGCTGCGCGCTTTCTACGGAGACACCTCGCACGTGGACGTCGGCCCCGCGCTGCGCAAATCGGAAGAGAAGCGGAGCGAAGAGTCCTCTGGCGGTCTGGCGCAAGCAGACGTCGCCAAGGTCGTCGCGCAGTCTCAACCCGCCTTTCAGTTCTGCATCGAGCAAGAGATGAAGAAGAATCCCTCGTTCAAAGGCGGCAAAATCTTCATCAACGCGGTCGTCGGCCGCTCGGGCACGGTGAAGCAGGCGTCGATCAGTCGCCCGGACATCGACGCTTCCAGCCTCGGCGACTGCCTCAAAGCGAAGGCGCGGCGGATGGTATTTGCGGCGTTTTCCGGCGACGACACCGAATTGCAGATCCCGCTGATCCTGACGACTGCTCTGTAGTAGATCGCCGGGAATGTACCTGGGCGAGGTGATCGGCACCGTCGTCTGCGAGCGCAAGTACGAGGGCCTGCAGGCGAAGCGATTCCTGGTGGTCCAGCCCGTAGACCATCGCCGCCAGCCGTCGGGTCCTCCGGAGGTGGCCGTGGATACGGTCTCCGCGCGCCGCAATGATCTGGTGTACCTCGTCGGAAGTCGCGAGGCAGCCCTGGCGCTCGACCCATGGTTCGTCCCGGTGGACAGCGCAATCGTCGGCATCGTCGATTCGGTGGACGTATGACCCTTTGCAGGGTCCTGGGCACCGTGACGGCCACGGCGAAGCACGCTGCTTTCGCCGGCCGCAAGCTGATGGTGGTCCAACCGATCGACGAGCGCAGGCAGCCGATCGGAGCGAGCTTCATCGCCGTCGATCACGTCTGCTCTGCGGGACGAGGCGACCTGGTCCTCGTCAACCGCGAAGGCAATGGCGTGCGCCAGGTCTTAAGCGACGACAGCCTGCCGATTCGATCGTTGATCGTCGGCATCGTGGACGAGGTCGAGGTCTGATGCCGTTCGCGCCGCTTCCCAGGTTGCGCTCGCAGGTGGTGGCGATTTCCCGAAGGCTGCACGAGAACGGTTGGGTGGCCAACCACGACGGCAATGCTTCGGTGCGCCTGAACGGCAATCGATTCCTCATCACCTGCAGCTCGATTTCCAAGCGCGAGGTCGACGACGCGTCGCTTTTGGTGGTCGACACAGACGGCGAGGTGCTCGAGGGCCGCGGTCGCCCGTTCTCCGAGCTGGAGCTGCACCTGGCCGCCTACCGCGCGCGTCCGGAGGTGGATGCGGTCCTGCATGCCCATCCGCCTTTCGCGACCGCATTCGGACTGGTCAACCTGGAGCTGGCGCCGATTGCGATTCCCGAGATCATCGTTTCTTTGGGCGACCGCATCCCAACCGTCCCGCGCTTTTTGCCCAAGGACCCGGAAGCAGTGAAGCGCATCGAAGCCTGCGGCGCGGAGTTCGATGCGATGTTGCTCTCGGGCAATGGCGCTCTGACGCTCGGGGCGGATCTTCACCAAGCATTGCTGCGGATGGAGCTGGTGGAGCACTACGCGAAAGTCCTCCACGCCGCTCGCTCCTTAGGTGCTCCGGCGCCGCTGTCCTCGAACGAGGTCGAAAAATTGCTCGCAGCGCGCAAGAAGGCGGGTCTTGGCCCGCGCAAGTAACCGCGCCGCGCTGCCCGGCACCGTCGTGGTGCTGGGGCTGGTGAGCTTGCTCACCGACATCAGCTCGGACATGATCTTCCCGCTCTTGCCCGCGTTCCTTGCGTCGCGATTTCCGGGAGCGCCGGTGCTGCTCGGCTCGATGGAGGGACTGGCGGAGCTGGTTGCCGCGCTCTTCAAGTGGTGGTCTGGAAGATTGGCAGATCGCGCTCGGCGGTTGCGCCCGCTGGTGATCGGCGGTTACGCGATTTCCGCGGCCGCTCGACCGCTGATGGCGTTCGTCACCCAGTGGTGGCAGCCGCTGTTGATTCGATCCACGGATCGCATCGGCAAGGGCATCCGCAGCAGCCCGCGCGATGCGATGATCTCCGCCTGGGTACCGGAAGGCGGCCGAGGCAGAGCATTCGGGTTTCACCGGGCGATGGACAACGGCGGCGCCGCGCTCGGCGCACTGGCCGCCGCCGGCTTGGTGGGGCTTGGGCTGCGGGTGGAGACCGTATTCCTCGCCTCCGCAATTCCGGGCGCGATTGCCGTCCTCGCCCTCGTTTTCGTCAAGGAGCCCGAGCATCGCGCCATCCCTGAGCCCCCCGGCAAGCCGCTGCAGCCGGTGCCTCGGCGGCTATTTGCCTACTTCGCGCCGGTGGCGCTGTTTGGCTTGGCGAATTCGACCGATGCCTTTCTGCTGTTGAAGCTCACCGCCGAAGGTGCTCCGGCGGGGTTGCTCCCGTTGGCCTGGCTGATGCTCCAGGCGGTAAAGGCGCTCGTTTCGTTTCCGGCGGGCTGGGTGGCGGACGCGATTGGCAGCGCGCGAGTCGTGGTGACCGGCTGGGCATTGTACGCAATGAGCTATCTCGGGCTCGCGCTCGTTCACTCCATTTCTGCGACGCTGGCGGTCATCGCCTTCTACGGCCTCTACCATGGGCTCTCCGAGGGCGCGGAGCGCGCTCTGTTGGCCAGCCTGGCGCCCCCCGAGACGCGCGGCCGTGCGTTCGGGATCTACTACGCGCTGAGCGGGATCGCAGCGCTGGTCGCCGGGGTGGGATTCGGTGCAGTGTGGAAGTGGCTCGGACAATCGACCGCGTTCCTTTCCGCCGCAGCGATTGCCGGGGCGAGCGCGGCGTTGCTCGTCGCGCTGCTTCCCGTTGCTCGCGGGCGAGCGCCCGGGCGACCCTAGCGCCGCGCCCCTCGACTTCGCTTCGCTACGCTCGGGACAGGCTTTGCCGGTGCGGCGTTTTGGGCTAGAGGGAGCGCATGCCCCAGGCCGAAGACCTCGCCCCGGTGGTGGAGGAGATCGCCGATCGCGTTCGGCGAAGGCTTCAGGCCGCGCGGGCAGGGCGCGAAGAGCCATGCACGCCGTCCGCGGCGGCCTCGCCGGCATCCGCGGAACGAGAGCTGGCGCGTCCGCCCGATTGCACTCCCAGCTGCGATGTCTGCCCGATCATCGACAGCTGTGCGACCGTGTTGGGAGTTCGGACTGGAGCGTCCCGAATCGCTCCCGACGTGGTTCGGACCTCGGCCGACATCGCGCCGTACATCGACCACACGCTGCTCAAGCCGGAGGCCACGCGCGAGGAGATCGTCAAGCTCGCCGACGAAGCCCGCCGATACGGCTTTGCCACCGTCTGCGTCAACTCCACCTATGTCGGAACGGTGGCGCGGATTCTCGCCGGATCGAAGACGATCCCCATCGCCGTGGTCGGTTTTCCGAGCGGCGCCGCCCTTCCGAGCGCAAAGGCCTTCGAGGCGAGAGAGGCCATCCGGTGTGGCGCGCGCGAGATCGACATGGTGATCAACATCGGCGCCCTCAAGGGCAAAGACTATGCCTTGGTGCTCAAGGACATCTGCTCGGTGGTGGCCGCAGCGAAGCCGTACCCGGTGAAGGTGATACTGGAGACGAGCAAGCTCAGCGAGCAGGAGAAGATCGTCGGCTCTGCTTTGGCGAAGGCGGCCTGTGCGGCGTTCGTCAAAACCTCGACCGGCTTCGGCGGCGGCGGAGCGACCGCGGAAGACGTCGCTCTGATGCGCAGCGTGGTGGGGGAGGACGTGGGCGTCAAAGCCTCCGGCGGCATTCGCACCTCGGAAGACGCGATGCGGATGATCAGGGCGGGCGCCAATCGGATCGGCGCGTCAGCGTCGGTGGCAATCGTGACCGGCCCCACGGCCACCGCGAGCTGTTGAGGTGACGACTTTCTCGAAGACGAGAGTGTTTCGACAGCACCGCCGCTTGCGCTTTGAGGGGCCGGCGACACTGGGTTCGCCGGCATGAACGCAGACGAGGTGCGTCGCCGCGCGGAGGCATGGGGCGCGGCGGATCCCGATCCGGAAACAGTTGCCGAGCTGCGGGCGCTTCTCGTTCGCGGCGCGGATGCTGAGCTGACCGACCGATTCGGCAGCTCGCTCGAGTTCGGAACCGCAGGTCTCCGGGCGATTATCGGCGCCGGTCCCAACCGAATGAACCGGGCCGTCGTTCGCCGGACGACTGCGGCTCTGGCGCGCTATCTCAAGGCGCAGGTCCCGGGCGTCGTCCAGAGGGGCGTCGTCGTCGGCCGCGACGCGCGCCGCATGAGCCGCGAGTTCGCGGAGGATACCTCCGCGGTGCTCGCCGCCGAGGGAATCCCTGCGCTTTATTTCGCCGATCCCGTTCCGACGCCGGTGACCGCATTCGCGGTCAAGCACCTGGGCGCGGCCGGTGGGGTGATGGTCACCGCCAGCCACAATCCCCCGGCCTACAACGGCTACAAGGTCTACTGGGAAAACGGCGCGCAGATCATCCCGCCGCACGACCAGGGGATTGCGTCGGAGATCGAGAAGGTGGAACCTGCGGATCGCGTCCGCTTGATCGCCCAGGCGCAGGCGCGCGAGGCCGGCTTGTGGCGGCCCGTTGCCGAGGACGTTTCGCGCGCGTACCTGGCGGGCGTGGCCAGTCTCCGAGTGCATCCGGAGATTCAATGCGACCTGAAGATCGCCTACACGCCGCTGCACGGAGTGGGCGGCGCGTGGTTCCAAGCCGCGATGTCCGCCGCGCGAATCGGCGGCATGCACGTCGTTCCACAGCAAAGCGAACCGGACCCGGCCTTCCCCACCGTCGCGTTTCCAAACCCCGAGGAGCCCGGGGCGATGGACCTCACCCGCGAGCTCGCCGAACAGCTTGGCGCGGATCTGGCCATCGCCAACGACCCCGACGCAGACCGGCTCGCGGTGATGGCGCGCGATTCGGAAGGCAAGCTCTGCGCGCTCACCGGAAATGAGGTCGGCGTCCTGCTCGGACACTATCTGCTCACCCACTCGACGGCCGGAGGTGGAAGGCCGCTGGTCATCACCACCATTGTCTCTTCGCGCCAGCTCGGCGACATTGCTCGGCGACTCGGCGCGCGCTTCGAGGAGACGCTCACCGGTTTCAAGTGGATCGCCAACCGGGCCCTCCAGCTGGAAAAGGAAGAAGGGGTACGCTTCGTCTTCGGCTACGAGGAAGCGCTCGGTTATGCGGCGGGCACGCTCGTCCGGGACAAAGACGGGGTCGGCGCCGCGGTCGTGTTCAGCGACCTTGCCTGCTGGTGTCGTTCCCGCGGACTGACTCCAGCCGATTACCTCGAGCGGATCCATCGCGAGTTCGGTCTGTACGTTTCTTCACAGAAGAGCTTCACCTTTCCGGGCCCGCAGGGCGCCGCCGCCATCGCCGCGATCATGGAAGCCTTTCGCCGCGATCCGCCGGCTCGAATTGGCGGCCTCGCCGTGCAGGCGGTGATGGACTACGGCACAGGGCAAGCTCTCGTAGCGGGACGGTCCCGAGCGCTTCAACTTCCCTCTTCGAACGTCATTGCCTATGAACTCGACGGCGGCTCGCGTGTCACATTGCGCCCGTCCGGCACCGAACCGAAGATCAAGTGCTACTTCGAGCTAAAAGAGAACCTGAACGAGGGTGAGCCCGTGAGCCAGGCGCGCAGACGAGCCGATGAAAAACTGCGCCGGCTGGAAGGAGCTTTTCTTGCGCTTGCGGAGCAGAGGGTTCACCCTTCGCAGACGTGAGCTTGCTCCCACTTCAAATTTTATTCGCGGAGGGTTGAAATGAGGAAAGCTGTTCAGCTTTACGCCGTCCTTGGTGTGCTGAGTTTGCTGCCCTGCCAGGCACTGGCCCAGAAGGGTTGGTCCGTGCAAACCGCCACGACCGTTGGTACGAACACCAACATCGTTCAGGTGCAGGCCGGTTGGCCTGGGATTTCGGCAACTCTGTTTCACGGGTATACGCCGACCGTCGACCTCGGCGGCATCTTTACCTTCAACTATGGCTACGAGGGCGACGTCAACGTCGTGCATCCGGGGCTCAAGGGGCAATTCCTGGTGCGCGCCCAGTTGATGGACACGCCCAAGTACAACCTCGGCCTCTGGTTTGCGCCTGGAGGGTTCGTTTATTTCTTCGGCGGCGGCGTCGGCACGCTGGGGGGAGTTGTGTTTCCAGCGGGATTCGTCTTCGGCCTGCCCGTTACCCACGAGGTGAACATCAGCTTCAACTTCGACCTCCCAATGTTCGTCTCGTTTGGGACCTTCGGCGAGTTCACCTTCCCCATCTTGTTCGGAGGCGGTGTCGAGTACTTCCTGCAGCCAGACATGGCGCTCACGTTCAATCTTCGGATGGGGCCGATGATCTATACAAAGAGCAGCGTGACGGACTTCGATCTCCAGGCCTTGTTCGGTCTCGCCTTCAAGCTCTAACGACTTCGCCAGAGCTCATTGAGCAGTGCGTCTTGGGTCGTGAAGGACCCTGTCGACCGGGGCTCGAGCGCTGTGCCGCACGATGCGACCAGTCCGCGCCGGGTAAGTCTTGCCCCAGCGCGAGCTTTTCCTTCGGTGGGGCCGCGCCGACTCTGTAGGCGGCGCTCCTTCTAGAATAAAATCGATCGTCCACAGGACTCGGGCCTTTGCGCCCCTCGGCTTTCGTGCACTGCGATGATCCAGGCCGCACCTAACTACCGGCTCGTCCGCAAGCTCGCTGAAGGCGCGCTGGCAGAGGTCTTCCTCGCGCAGGAGGACGGATCGGAGCCGCCGGTTCTTTTCCAGGTGCTTCGATCGGAAGTCTCGGCCGACGGCGCGGTCGCTTCGCGCGTGCTCGAGGACGCGAGCCGGTGGGCCGCTCTGGAGCACCCCAATGTCGCTCGGCAGCTGCGGTCGGGACGAACGCCCGACGGTCGGGTGTACCTCGTCTCCGAATACGTCGACGGCGAGGATCTCGCGACGTATCTGCGCTCGCATCGGCCGCTGCGCGGCGAGGAGGTTGTTCAGCTGATGCTTCCCGTCTGCGCGGCGCTGGATTACCTGCATCAGCGCGGCTTGGTCCACGGCAACATCAAGCCCGCGAACATTCTTCTCCACGGCGGATTGCGCGCGCTTCAGCCCAAGCTGATGAACTTCGGTTGGGGATTTCTCAATGACGAGTGGTCCGAGGCCGCCCAGGCAAACGCGCTGTACGGCGGCTACCTGCCGCCGGAGTATGGGCCGAATGCCAGACCGGACACCCGCTGGGACATCTACGCGCTCGGCGCGGTGATGTACGAGGCGCTGACCGGCGTTCAGGCGTTCGTCGGAGAGACGATCGCCGACACGCTCGAGCAGCACACGCGCGAGCGCCCGGCGCCGATCGAGGGCGCCAATGCTTTCTTGAGCCCGGTCGTCGAGCGCTGCCTTGCGCCCCGCCCCGAGGAACGCTTCGCCAGCGCGGGCGACGTGGCCGTGGAGCTTCGCAACTGCCGTCCGAAGGCGACGATCCTGGTTTCAACCGAGCTGCGCGACAGCGATGCGACCCAGGAACCGCGCGAAAAGGCGGGCGACGTTTTGGGGAGCTATGAGTTGGTGAAGCTCATCGGCGAAGGCTCGATGGGCCGCGTGTTTTTGGCCAAGCACACCCGGCTGGGCAGGCAGGTGGCGCTCAAGGTGATGCGTCCGGAGCACCTGCGCAATCGCCCCCTCATCCAGCGCTTTTTTCAGGAAGCGCGCTCGGTAAACCAGATCAACCATGAGCACATCGTTGAGGTGTTCGACTTCGTAGACGAGGTCGACAGCTCAGGCTCGGGGCGCGTCTATTGCGTGATGGAGCTGCTGGTAGGCGACAGCCTCTCCGATCTGCTCCGCAAAGAGCCTCTGTCCATCTCCCGAGCGGTGAACATCGCTCAGCAGGTGTGCGCCGCGCTGCAGGCCGCGCATCAACTCGGGGTCGTGCACCGGGACGTAAAGCCGGACAACATCTTCATCACCCGCCGCAACGGAGAAGACGAGTTCGCCAAGGTGCTCGACTTCGGCGTGGCCAAGCTCACCCCGCCGCTGGGCGAAGAGAAGGCCTCGGGGACGTTGGAAGGCGCGATCGTGGGCACCCCGGCGTACATGGCGCCGGAGCAAGCCGCGGGCCTTGGGGCAGACTATCGGGCCGACATCTACAGCGTCGGCGTGGTCCTTTACCAAATGCTCGCCGGCCACCCGCCGTTTGAGTCCATGGCCTTTGGCCAGTTGGTGGTTCAAATCATCACCAAGCCGCCCCCGCCGTTGCCTGCGTTCACGCCCGGCGGCGAGCGGATTCCTTCCCAGCTCAGAGCGCTGGTGATGCGCTGTCTCGAGAAGGAGCCGCAGCAGCGGCCCCAGGCGATGGCGGAGCTCAGCGACAGCGCCGCAGAGTCGCTTCGCCGTTCCGGCCACCCCTGGCCGATTTCGCTGCGCAGAGCTTGGCCATTTGCGGCCGGCGCGCTGGTTCTCGCGAGCATCGGAGCCGTTGCGCTGGTGCGCTCACCGCGGTGGAGTGGCGAAAGGTCGATCGACGACGCCGCCCACTCCAAGCTCAGCTCGCCGGCGGACCAGCCTGTCCCGGATGGCGCTGCGAAAGTCCTGCCGCCGCCCAGTCCGCGAAGGCTCGCCACCGTCGGGCCCGCTCTGCCGTCGGACAATTCAGTCAACTGGACGGAGATTATTTCCGAGCAACCTCAGCTTGGCGCGACAGGTCAGGTGATTCCCGCCAAGGACACACCGCGACCCATCCGCAAGAAGAAGAAGAAGATCTCGGCTGATGGCATCATTGATCCGTT
>Ga0126381_100003292_pt1 | contig 17592 bp, 13 predicted proteins | sample PanSoiMetPlot_28_FD_96465 | JGI IMG/M metagenome (GOLD analysis project Ga0126381, IMG submission 96465) | Tropical forest soil microbial communities from Panama - MetaG Plot_28 | ecosystem: Environmental > Terrestrial > Soil > Tropical forest > Bulk soil | place: Panama | collected 2016-02-17 | reverse complement strand
TGATAAAGGAGAACCTCGAATGGCTTACGTGATCGCCGAACCCTGCGTCGGCACAAAAGACACTGCCTGTGTGGATGTCTGCCCGGTGGATTGCATCCACCCGCGCAAAGATGAGGCGGAGTTCGCCACGGAAACGCAGCTGTACATCCATCCGACGGAATGCATCGATTGCGGAGCGTGCGTGCCTGTTTGCCCGGTGACCGCCATTTTTGCGCTCGAAGATTTGCCGGAAAAGTGGGCCAGCTTCACGCCGGTCAACGCTGACTGGTACGCCAAGCGGGGCAAGTAGGCGAATTCCGCTGCGCGTTTGTCCGGGACTCTCAGGCGGCACCTGCGTGCCGCCTTTTTCTTGCGTTCAAAACCACTCGCGCCAACTTTTTTCCTCGTAAAATCATCTATTACGGAATCCACCCCGGGGGAGGTTTTGCTTGAAAGTCATCCGCAGCTGCCCTGCAATAGCGCTCTTCTTTCTGATTTTCTTCGTAGCTTTCCTTACAGCGTCCACTGCCCAGGCTCCCGCGAATCACAAAGTGCAACCTTTCCACAGTCCCGCCACAGTCGAAGGCAACTGGGCCGGTTCTCTCCCGGCTGGCGATGCGGTCCTCCACCTCGTGCTGCATGTTTCCAAATCACCGGACGGCTCCTTCAAAGCCACGATAGACAGCCTCGATCAGGGCGTTTACGGAATTGAAGTCACGGCTTTAACGCAGAACGATTCCGGCGTCCGCTTCAGTGTTTCTTCTGTCGGCGCTCAATTCGAAGGAAAATTCTCCGCGGACCACGCCGGGATTCAAGGCACCTGGTCGCAGGGTAATGTTGGTCTTCCTCTCTCCTTCCATCGTCAGGCCGTAGGCGCCGGAGCGAAAAAACCAGGCGATGCCATTGCCAGCGTGGAAGGTGTGTGGCAAGCGGCCTTGGAAGCCAACGGCTTGCGTTTGCGTTTTCAGCTCCACGTTAGCCACGATGATGAGAAGCATCTCGTTGCGGCCCTGGATAGCCCCGATCAAGCCATCAGCGGCCTCCCGGCAGTCAACGTCAGCCAGAAGCTGACCGTCTTTCATTTCGAAATTCCCGTCGTGCAGGGCGTTTACGAGGGCAATCTAAACGCCGCGAAATCGGTCATTACCGGGACCTGGACGCAGGGCGGCATCACCCGCAACTTGAATTTTCAGCGATCGGATCAATTGCTCGAACTGGTGCGCCCGCAAAATCCCCAAAAGCCTTACCCATACCGCGAAGAAGAAGTGACCTTTACGAATCCGAAGGCGCAAGTTTCGCTCGCAGGCACACTGACGCTTCCTTCGGGCGTGGGTCCGTTTCCTGCCGCTATTCTCATCGCTGGCTCGGGACCGCACGACCGCGACGAAAATGTCGCCGGGCATCGCCCATTTCTCGTGCTGGCCGACCATCTCACGCGCAAAGGCATTGCCGTTCTTCGCTACGACAAGCGCGGAATCGGCAAGTCCACTGGCAGTTACGATCAGGCTACCACCGAAGATTTTGCGAGCGACGCGGAGGCCGCCGGCAATTACTTGAAATCCCGCAAAGAGATTAACGCCCAGAAAATCGGCCTGATCGGCCATAGCGAGGGTGGACTTATCGCTCCCATGATCGCCTCGCGGTCTTCAGACCTAGCTTGGGTAGTTCTGCTCGCGGCCCCGGGATTGAATGGCGAGCAGACCATGCTGCTGCAGTCCGGGCTGATTTTGAAGGCCGCTGGCTTCGACGATGACCGCATCTCCAAGGCGCGCGATTTCAATTTGCAATCGTATGCTTTGGCCCGCAAAGAAAAAGATCCGGAAGTGCTAGAAAGCAAACTCACCGATCTCGTCGACTCTACCGGCATGAGCACCACCCTGCCTCCGACAACGCTCAAGCCTCAGGCTCGCATGATGACTTCGCCCTGGTTTCGCTTCTTCCTCGATTACGACCCCGTCCCCGCGCTGAAGAAAACGCAATGTCCGGTCTTGGCCCTCAATGGCGACAAAGATTTGCAAATCGCCTCGAAAGAGAATCTCGAGCAAATCGAGAAAGCGCTTCGCGAAGGCGGCAACAAGGATTTTCAAACCAAAGAGCTCCCGGGCCTGAATCATCTCTTCCAGCATGCGCCCACGGGCTCGCCCGCCGAATACGGCGGCATCCAGGAGACCTTCGCCCCCGAAGCCCTCAACTCCATCTCCGGCTGGATCCTCAAACACACCTCTCCCTGAAGATCGTCAAAGCGGCAATGGTTTTGGGGTCGTCCAGAACTTATAATTCGCGCTCCATGGCCGGGGAATCCAAGACTCCTACCTAGCAGTCACCCACAGACACGATGGCATTCCGGAAAGAATGGCGCGTTTACCAGTCTCGGCTGCTCGAGCACCTTGACCGCGACCTCGATGACAAGCGGCTCCACTTAGTGGTAGCCCCTGGATCGGGCAAGACGGTGATTGGCCTCGAGGTGATACGAAGGCTCAACCAGCCGACCTTGGTCTTGGCACCGACCCTCACGATTCGCGACCAATGGGTTGACCGTCTCGTTGATTTGTTCTTGCCTCCGCTTGCCGGCAGGCCGCCTTGGGTCTCAACAGAACTCAGGAAGCCAGCGTTGTTGACCGTGGCGACTTATCAGGCATTGCACACGGCTTATTCAGGCGGGGCTGAGCGAGTGAGTTGCTGGAAGTGAGATAAGACCGAGTTGCGTATTTGTTGCACTCCATCGTCGGATTGAATTCATAAAATCGCGCGGCTTGCTATCATGGTAGGGACAAAGCCCCGAAGAAATCGACCAGATTCTACAGGCGACTGAAGAAAGAGAAAGAAAAAACTGCCCCCATGCCGCAGACCTTCCACCTTGCTCTTCTCATTCACGCTCACCAGCCTTCGGGTAATTTTGAACATGTTTTTGAAAAAAGTTACGACGATTCGTACCTTCCTTTTTTGCAGCAACTTGAAAAGCACCCAGGCATTCACCTTGGCCTTCATTACTCCGGGCCGCTTCTCACCTGGATTGAAAAACATCGCCCTGAATACTTCACTCGCCTCAAAAATTTAGTGCAAGGCAGCCAAGTGGAACTGGTCGGCGGTGGATTTTATGAACCGATTCTCGTCTCCATTCCGCCCGAAGACCAGTGCGAACAAATCACCCGCTTGGCCAGCTACTTAGAAAAATATTTTGGCCAGCGGCCCTCCGGCGCGTGGCTTGCCGAGCGCGTTTGGGAGCCGCAACTTCCCACAGCGCTTGCCAACTCGAGTGTGGCTTACACCCTCGTGGATGATATTCACTTTCTCGCCGCCGGGTTCGAACCTGAGGAACTCTTTGGCGCGTACATTGCCGAAGACCGCGGCAAAAGCGTGTGGCTCTACCCCGGACAGAAAAAGCTGCGCTACATCGTTCCTTTCGGCAAAGTGGAAGAGGTGATCACCTTTTTGCGCGAAGCGGCGAATGTGCATCCCGGCGGCGTGGCGGCGATGGGCGACGACATGGAGAAATTTGGCGTTTGGCCCGGCACTCACAAACTCTGCTACAAAGACGGCTGGCTCTCCGATTTTTTTGCCGAGCTTGAGAAAAACTCCGACTGGCTCAACGTTTGCACTCCGGGTGAATACCTCGCTTCGCACTCGCCGTTGGGCCGCGCCGATCTTCCCACTGCTTCCTACACCGAAATGATGGAATGGGTTTTCCCGACGCGCGTGCGGCAGCGCTTCCATGCCGTCTTACAGGAATTCAGTTCGCGACCGGAAGTGCTTGCCTTTTTGCGTGGTGCTTCCTGGCGCGGTTTTTTCCGCAAATATCCAGAATCCAACCTGCTTCACAAAAAAATGCTGCACGTTTCCGCGCGCGTCGCTGCCGCTGTGGCCGCTCCCGCTTGCAACGAACGCGAGAAACAGGCTTCTGACCTTGCGCAAGCGCGCGATCTGCTCTTGCGTGCGCAGTGCAATGACGCTTACTGGCACGGCATTTTCGGCGGCATTTATGCGCCGCATCTTCGCACGGATCCCGCGCGCAATCTGATTCGCGCAGAAGCGATTGCCGACCGCCTCACTCCGGGGGCATCTGCCCCGCGTGTAGAGATGCTCGACTACGACGCTGATGGCGCGAACGAATTGCTGTTCACCTCGCCGGAATTTCAGGCGCTCTTGAAGCCCAGTGACGGCGGCACGATTGCCGCGCTCGATTTTCGCCCTGCCGCTGCCACGATCATCAATTCCATTCTCCGCCGTCCTGAGGCGTATCACACGCGCTTGCGCGACGCCGGGAAGGCTGACGCCACCGGCGCCGCCGTTTCCATTCACGAGCAGACGCGCGTTAAGGAGCCAGGGCTCGAGCGCTTTCTTCGTTACGATCGCTGGCCGCGCCACGCTTTTCGCATCCTGATTTTTGATCCTTCACGCACGCAGACCGATTACGAGACACTCGAGCTGTGCGAAGACGCGGCATTTGCCGGCAGTGCTTACACGGTGAAAAACTCCGCTGCCGCCAGCGCCGAACTTTTCTGCGCGGACTCGCTTCTGGTGCATGACAAAACCAGGGCGGCGGCTCCGAGGCTGCTCCTCTTCAAAACCTTTTCTTTCCACTCGTCTGCGAACGGTTTTGAAGTCGCCTGCGAAATCCAGCTGAAGCTCAAAGAGCTACTGGAAAAGCCCGTGGCCGTGGGGATCGAATCCATCATCAATTTTCTGGCGCCCACCGAGCCGGACCGCTTTTTCGAAACTCCCACCGGCCATGCGAATCTTCGCTTCAGCGGCACTCTGCCCGCGCCCATTCTGCGCATGGAAGACGGCTGGCAGCGCGTTCGCGTGGCTTTGCACGCGCCCCTGGCGGAGGGATTCTGGGTCGCGCCCATTGAAACCGTTTCCGAATCCGAAGAAGGCTTCGAGCGCGTCTACCAAGGCTCGCAAATTCTCGCCGTCTGGCGCCCGCCGTTCACCACGCAAAAAGTCTGGTCCACCCGCCTCGTCTGGAGCCTTGAATCCTTTTGATAGTACAATGCGCGCGAGACCGAAAGACTACCCTGATAAGGAACCCTCGAAGCCGTCAGTGAGATCATCAGGAGGATCGATGCATCTTAGGCGAGACCCTCCTTGGCCTCTGCCCGGACGCGTACTGCTGTGCTACGGTCACTCGGCGATGAGGAGGTTTTGGGCGAAGGGCCATTCGGAGTCGAGCCACTGGGCTTCGCAACGGAAGCCGGTGCGGCTGGCCATTTCCGGAATTTCCTCGGCTTTGTATTTGTGCGAGCTTTCAGTCCAGATGGTTTCGTCTTCGTTGAGGACGACGCGCAAGTTCGCCGCAGGAATGCGCACGCCTTGGCGGCGCGTGGAGCGGAGATGCATTTCGATGCGATGGTCGGCGTAATTCCAGCGCGCCTCGTGGCGAAAGCAGCTTAAATCAAAGTCCGCGCCGAGTTCGCGGTTGATGCGCGCGAGCAGATTCAAATTGAACGCGGAGGTCACACCCGCGGGGTCGTCGTACGCCAAGAGTTGCAGCTCGACTTCTTTTTCCAAATCCGTCCCGAGCAGCAAGGCATCGCGGGGGCGCAAAGTCGCGCGCACTTCGCGCAAAAAAGCGTCTCCTGCGCCGCGATCGAAATTGCCGATGGTGCTGCCCAGAAACAGGACCAGGATATGGTCGCCCTCGCTGCGCCCCGCCGCAACGGAGCGCAAGCCTTCGAGGTACGGTTGCTCGTATCCCAGCACGCTGACCAGATCAATTTGCCCTAACTCTTTTTCACATGCCGCGAGCGCGTGAGGCGAAATCTCGATTGGGTAGTAATACGTCTTCTGGCGGCGAGCCAGGGCTTCGAGGATCCACCGCGTCTTTTTCCCCGAGCCGCTGCCGAGTTCCGCGACGCGCACCGGCGAGGGAACCCGCGATACGATCTCTGCAGAATGTTCCTTTAGCAAACGCGCATCCGCACGCGTCAGTCCGTACTCGGGAAGCACGGAGATGGCTTCGAACAGCGCGGAGCCGACCTCGTCGTACAGATATTTTGAGGGAAGCTCACGCTGGCCGGGTTTGGTGAGGCTTTCGCGCACGTCAGCCGCGAATTCCGACACGCGTCGCAGCGTTGAGGCAGGCATCTCCATGCTTTCTCTCTCCCGAGCTGGATCTGAGCCGAGGGCGATTAGTCCTCGACGCAACGGAAGGTTGCGTAAACGTACGGGTAATGCGGTTGAAACCAGTTGCGGAAAGAACGGCGCAGCATGCACGCGGCGGTGCGCGGAGAACCGCCTTTCGCGACATAGTGCTTGCCGTCGAAAAAATTTGCGGAATAGCCCGGATAAAAAGGCATTGGCGTGAAACCAGGAAACGGCTCGAATTCCGTGCGCGTCCATTCCCAGCCGTTTCCGACGAGATCGAAAACACCAAAGGCGCTGGCGCCGGCGTGATGCGATCCTACAGGGGAAGGATCCCAGGAGTGAAAATCGAAATTGCCGTGGCGCTCGCTAGGAGGCTCGTTACCCCAAGGATAGTGGCGCCCGTCGTCGCCTTTTGGCGTGGCATACGCCGCGCGATGGAATTGCGCTTCGGTCGGGAGCCGGCGCCCGAGCCAATTTGCATAAGCGGTGGCTTCTGCATGACTCACGTACACCGGCCATTCCTGAGGGAGGCGCATCTCTCCAAACATAGTGCGAAGCATCCAGAGATTGCCATCCGCCCTCCAGAACATCGGATGCCGAATGTTCGCTTTGGTTCTCCAAGCCCATCCTTCGGGAGACCAGAGCCCGCGGTTTTCGTAGCCGCCAGCTTGCATAAAGCGCAAGAAATCGTGGTTGGTGACGTTATGGCTGTCGATGGCAAACTGCGGAACGGCCACTTCGTGAGCGGCGAATTCGTTGTCCCAGCCAAATTCCGCGTCGCCTTGCGGTAAGTTCGAATGTTGCGAGCCCAGCGTGGTGCATCCGGTAGCAATCTCAACGAGGCGAGATTTCACGCGCGGAGCCTTCCATGCGACTTTTTGTGGAGGGCAAATCTTTTTGCTTGCTGGCAAGCGGTGCAGCATATACGCGAGCGTTTCCGCATGCATGAGACGATGTTCGACAGCAACATGCAGCATTTGCATCAATTGCGGATGGCCTTCTTCGGGGCGTTCGAAGGCGTGTTCGATGGCGTGATCGAGTTCATCTCGAAGGCGGTTGTTGTAACGCTGGATTTCCTGGCGCGTGGGCCAATCTTCAGGAGTGTCGGCTGGCAGGTCGCAGCCGACGGGGTCGATACCGAACGAGAAGAGCTGATCGAAGGTTCTATGGAAGGACCGTAAACCAAAAGCTCGTTGAGAAAGGAGGTTCCAGTCAAAAGATTCGACGTGGCCCATGTAAAAAATGATGCGGTGGCGTTCGGCGATGGGCCGATCGTAGAGCGCCTCTTCGCGAACCAAGTGGAAGAGTTCATCGGTGCGCGCGCGGGCTTCCAATATACGGGTATGCAGATCGTGACGGATGCGGACAGCGGTTGCGGCGAGTGCTCCCATGGCGTTTACCCCTTCTTAGATGCCAGGCCCCAGCGAAGGATGCGCTAAAAATCGGCGTCGGGAGGCGAATTCCATTACTATGTTCGCGCCGAGATTTGGGGCTGTCAACCGAAATGAATGCGAAGATCAGTGATTTTTCGGGAAATTTGATTGAATTTCGGAACGTATCGTTTCACGTAAACGATATTTCTGGACGCGCGGTCATTTCCGGCGTTTCGTTGAGCATTCCGGTCGGGGAAACAGTGGTTCTTCTAGGAAGGAGCGGTAGCGGAAAGACGACTTTGCTACGCTTGATTAATGCGATGTTACTTCCGTCGCAAGGGCAGGTGCTGGTGCACGGACGGGCGACGGTGGAGTTGGACCCAATTCAGCTCAGGCGGGGAATCGGATACGTTATACAAGAGGCAGGGTTGTTTCCGCATTTTACGGTAGGAGAAAACGTGGCGCTGGTTCCATCACTGGAGAAATGGGATCGCGAGCGTACAGAAGCGCGCGTGGCCGACTTGCTTAGGCTCGTAGGGATGGAGCCCAACGAATTTGCAGGGCGTCGGCCGCGCGAACTCTCTGGCGGGCAGCGGCAGCGCGTGGGGGTGGCGCGCGCCCTGGCGGCGGATCCGCCGATTCTGCTGATGGACGAGCCGTTTGGAGCGCTGGATCCCGTGACACGCGCGGAGTTGCAACGCGAGTTCCGGGCGCTGGCGCAGCGATTGAGTAAGACGATTGTGTTCGTGACGCACGATTTGCGGGAAGCGCTGTTGCTGGCGTCGCGGATTGTGCTTTTGGAAGCGGGGCGGATTGTTGCGGTCGCGCCTCCGCGAGAATTTTTGCGGCTTGAACATCCGGAGGTGCGCGCGTTTGCGGCTTCTCTTGAAACGGCTCCGGGAGTGCTGGCATGAGCGCAGGCTCAGGCGCCTGGTCTTTTTTCCTGGAGCATCGAGCGGAAATCTTGAGCGCGACGTTAGATCACGTCGAGCTTGTGCTGATTTCCATGGTGATCGCCATGTTTATTGCCGTTCCTTTGGGGATGTTCATCGTCCAGAGGCCGGCTCTTCGGGCCATCTCGATTGGCGTCGCAAATGTTTTTCAGACCATCCCGAGCCTGGCGCTCTTTGGTTTCCTGATTCCCGTACCGTTCATCGGCGGTATTGGAAAGCGGACGGCGATTGTCGCGTTGGTGCTCTATGCGCTGCTGCCCATTTTGCGGAACACATATGTCGGTCTGAGCGGAATTGATCCTGCCGTTCTTGAAGCCGCAGAAGCCATGGGGATGACGCCTTCGCAAGTTCTGTTTCGCGTGCGCTTTCCGCTGGCGCTTGCCGTGATACTCGCTGGCATTCGCACTGCCACGATCATCACTATCGGCATTGCAACCATAGCGGCCGCTATAGGCGCGGGGGGGCTGGGTACGTTTATTTTCCGCGGCGTTGCTTTGGTGAGTGATTCGCTGATACTTGCGGGAGCGATTCCGGCGGCGCTGCTGGCCCTGATTGCGGATTTTCTTCTTGGTTTGGCCGAGCGGCGATTGAGAGTTGTGTAGATATCGCGTAACTGGTTCTCAACAAGATGTGTAAGGTCGCAGGCAAGCTGCGCCGCTACAAGCACGAGAGAGGGCAGGCTTTGTCAGATAACTCCAGACGCAAGACGGTCGCCCTTTTGCTGGTTTGCCTTTTTGGTTTTCTTTATTTCGTTTCCGGCTGCAAAAAACCCACACAATCGAAAATCACGATTGGCTCGAAGTTTTTTACGGAGCAGGTCGTGCTGGCCGAACTTGTGGCGCAGCACATCGAGGCGAAAACCGGAATTCCCGTCGTTCGCAAGACGAATCTTGGTGGAACCTTGCTGGTCCACAAAGCGCTGTTGTCCGGCGACCTCGATCTCTACGTGGAATATACAGGCACAGCGCTGACCGCGGTGCTGAACGAGAAACCACAGGGCACCGCTGCCGACGTCTACAGCCGGGTCAAGAAAGAGTATGCGGAGAGATTTCAGCTGGAGGTGACGGAGCCGCTGGGCTTCGAGAACACTTTTGCTATGGTGATTCGCGGCGACGACGCGCAAAAGCTGCACCTTCGCACGCTCTCCGATTTGGCTTCCGTCGCACTACATTGGCGCGTGGGGGTGGGCTACGAGTTTCTGGAGCGGCCGGATGGTTTCCCTGGTCTCAGCAAACGCTACCAGCTGCAATTTGCGGACGCGCCCAAAGTCATGGACCTGGGCCTGATTTATCGCGCGCTGGTGGGTCATCAGGTGGACGTGGTGGCAGGGAACTCGACAGACGGGCTGATTGACGCGCTGGGGCTGATGGCGCTCGAGGACGACCAGCATTATTTCCCTCCGTACGACGCGGTACCCATCGTGCGCGAATCTACGCTCGGGCGATTTCCGCAACTGCGCGCGGCGCTGGCGGACCTCGGCGGCAAAGTTTCCGCCAGCGACATCCGCAAGATCAATTACGCCGTGGACGCGCAGCATCAGGACGCAGCGGCAGTGGTGCGCGCCTTCCGGGCGGAGAAAGGGCTCTGAAGCCCCGCATTTCACTTCTGCAGAGCACTGTCGGTACAATCACTGCGCGTGTATCTGACGATTTCCACGACGCATACGCCGGCTACGGACCTGGGTTATTTGCTTCACAAGCGCCCCGGTAAAGTCCATTCAGTACCGCTGTCTTTCGGCACGGCGCACGTTTTCTACCCGGTCGCCACTGAAGCGCGGTGCTCGGCTGCCCTTTTGATCGAAGTCGATCCTGTGGGACTTGTGCGCAGACCCGCGGGTCCGGCAGGGGAGGGAGGACTCCTCGATCAATACGTCAACGATCGCCCATACGCTTCTACCTCTTTTACCAGTGTGGCCCTTGCGCGCGCGTTTGGCACGGCGCTTGGAGGTAGGAGCAAGAGCCGCCAAGACCTTGCACAGACTGAGCTGCCGCTGGAGATTCACGTTGCCGTGCTACCGTGCCGCGGCGGGGAGGGGTTTCTCCACCGGCTATTTGAGCCGTTGGGTTACATAGTCACGGCTGGCCGCCATCCCCTGGATGAGAAGTTTCCGGAATGGGGTGAAAGCAGATATTGGAGTGTGACGCTTGCGGCAAAGAAGAGACTCCAAGATGTTCTGCGACATCTTTACGTTCTGTTGCCTGTGCTGGACGATGAAAAGCACTATTGGGTCGGCAAGGACGAAGTGGAGAAGCTTCTGCTCCGGGGGCAGGGCTGGCTCCGGGATCATCCGGAGCGAGAAGAAATCACCCGTCGATATTTGAAATACCAGCACCGCCTAACGCGTGAAGCGCTTGCTCGCCTGAGCGAAGGCGAGAGAGACCCGGATGAAGCGGCGGAGGAACACTCGCGGGAAGAATCTGTTCTCGAAGAACGTATCAGTCTGAATCAACAGCGCCTAGGTTCGGCAATGGCCGCGCTGCGCCAATCGGGGGCGAAACGTGTGCTCGACTTGGGTTGCGGAGAAGGCCGCCTTCTCGCGCTACTCTTGGCAGATTCTTCTTTCCTAGAAATTGTTGGTGTCGACGTTTCACCGCGGGTCTTGGAGAGGGCAGCCCAGCGACTGCGATTGGAGACGCTGCCGCCGCGCAAGCGTGAGCGGGTCAAACTCCTTCAAGGTTCTCTTACGTATCGCGACGCGCGCCTGAGCGGTTATGACGCCGCGGCGGTAGTTGAGGTCGTTGAACATCTAGATCCGCCGCGGCTTGCTGCGTTTGAGCGCGTCCTCTTCGAACATGCTCGTCCCGCGACCATCGTTATGACGACGCCCAATCGTGAATACAACGTGAAATTCGAGAGCATGCCAGCAGGCGCATTTCGCCATAAAGACCACCGGTTCGAGTGGACACGGAAAGAATTTCAGTCGTGGGCCGGCCATGTCGCGTCACGTTGTGGATACACGGTTTCCTTCCTGCCAGTGGGTGAGGAAGACGCTCTTCTTGGCGCGCCGACGCAGATGGCGGTTTTCCGGCTGACAAATTGAAAAAGCCAATGAAGGAAAAATTCACATTTCCCGAATTGTCATTGGTGGTTTTGGTCGGTGCGTCGGGCTCCGGCAAAAGCACTTTTGCGAGAAAGCATTTTTTGCCTACGGAGGTACTTTCTTCGGACTATTGTCGAGCCATAGTGTCCGATGACGAGAACGACCTGGCGGCCACCAACGATGCTTTCGATGTTCTTCACTTCATTGCAGCCAAGCGACTCGCTGCGGGGCGCTTAACGGTTGTCGATGCCACGAACGTCAAACCCGAGGATCGCAAACCGCTCGTCGAGTTGGCGCGCCAGTACCATTGCCTGCCGGTAGTGATGGTGCTCAATATCCCCGAAAGAATCTGTCAGGAACGCAATCGGGTGCGCACGGATCGTCGCCTGGGTGATCATGTTGCTCATCGGCAACTTCAAAACTTGCGGCGATCTCTCCGCGGATTTGAGCGAGAAGGGTTCCGGCACCTTCTCATTCTTTCGTCGCCTGAAGAAGCGGATTCCATCGTTCTCGAGCGCGTCCCGCTCTACAACAACAAGAAAACAGAGTGCGGCCCGTTCGACATTATTGGGGACATTCACGGGTGTTACGAGGAATTGACGAAGCTGCTCGGGCAACTTGGCTACGTGACAAATGGAGTTGATACCGGCACTCAAGACCAGCCGCTGTTTGTGCCGCCGCTAGGCAGGAAGGCAGTCTTCTTGGGCGACCTCACAGATCGTGGGCCAAACTCACCTGGGGTGCTACGCCTGGTTATGCAAATGGTTTCAAATGGCCATGCCTATTGCGTGCCGGGGAACCACGATATCAAGCTCCTGCGAAAACTTCGCGGCCGCGACGTGCAATTGACACATGGGATTGCCGAGACAATTGAGCAGTTGGATCGAGAGCCTGCGGAATTCCGAAATCAGGTGGCGAAATTTCTCGATTCCTTGGTCAGTCATTATGTTTTTGACGGCGGGAAACTCGTCGTGGCGCACGCGGGCATGAAGGATGAGATGCAGGGGCGCGGCTCCGGCAAAGTGCGCGATTTCGCCCTTTATGGCGAGACGACAGGCGAAGTGGACGAATTCGGGTTGCCCGTTCGCTACAACTGGGCCGCCGACTATCGCGGGCGAGCGATAGTCGTTTACGGCCATACGCCGGTGCCGGAACCCGAATGGCTCAACCGGACCATTAACATTGACACTGGCTGCGTTTTCGGCGGCAAGCTTACGGGACTGCGCTATCCAGAAAAAGAACTCATTTCCCTTCCTGCGTCGCGGGTGTACTACCAGCCAGTTCGTCCACTCCAGCCACAGGCTCCTGCATCTGACCTGAGCGCCCAGCAGACTCACGACGATCTTCTGGACATCGAAGATGTCATCGGTAAGCGCTTTATTGGCACGCGCCTGCATTCCAACATCACAATTCCGGGTGAAAACGCAATGGCCGCGCTTGAAGTCATGAGCCGCTTTGCGGTCAATCCCAAATGGCTCATCTATTTACCTCCAACGATGAGTCCTACGGAGACGAGCAAACAGCCAGGTTTGCTGGAACATCCCGCGGAAGCATTTGCCTATTATCGGCATGAGGGCGTCCCAGTCGTCGTTTGCGAAGAGAAGCACATGGGTTCGCGCGCAGTGGTTATCGTTTGCCGCGATGAAGACGTTGCTCGTAAGAGATTCGGAGTGCTTGGCGAAGGCATTGGCGTTTGTTACACGAGGACGGGGCGCCGCTTCTTTGATTCGATGGAAATTGAGGGGCAATTTCTCGCGCGCATTCGTGAGGCAGCAAGTCGGGCCGGGCTTTGGGATTCGCTCAAGAGCGATTGGCTCTGCCTGGACGCGGAATTGATGCCGTGGTCCGCAAAGGCTCAAGAATTGTTACGCCGCCAATATGCAGCAGTCTGGGCCTCGGCTCGCGGGGCGTTTGCCGAAGCTGTCAGGGGACTCGATCAAGCGGCTCACCAAGGTGAGGAAATCGTGGCGCTTCGCAATCGCATTCGCGACAGAGCCACGCTGGCGGAGCGCTTCGTTGAAGCTTATCGCCGTTACTGTTGGCCGGTGCAGTCGCTCGAGGATTTGAAACTCGCTCCGTTTCACTTGCTTGGGTCCGAAGGAAGAACGTACTTCGACTGCGATCATTTGTGGCATATGCAGACGCTTTCGTTTCTGTGGGCAGCAGACCCTGGATTGCTGGTTGCCACTAAGCATCGCAAGGTGGATCTGATTGACGGGGCGAGCGAGATGGAAGCGGTTGACTGGTGGACCCAGAACACCCAGCGGGGTGAGGAAGGTATGGTGGTCAAGCCGCTGCGGTTCGTTGAAAAAGGCCGGCGCGGCCTTGTTCAACCCGGCGTTAAATGCCGCGGACGCGAGTATCTACGCATCATTTACGGACCCGAATACACCCTTCCTGAACACCTTGAACGTCTTCGTTCGCGTGGTCTGGGTCGCAAACGTTCTTTAGCGCAGCGCGAGTTCGCGCTGGGCGTGGAATCCTTGGAACGGTTCGTCCGTCACGAGCCCTTGCGGAGAGTCCATGAATGCGTTTTTGGGGTGCTTGCGCTCGAAACTGAGCCCGTCGATCCACGGCTGTAGTAAGTGCATCAATAGCGCGGCAGTGGTGAGCACCTTCCGGGCGGAGAAAGGGCTCTAGGGTGGGCGAAGTTGCGCTTAGAATGGCGGCGCGGCCATTTTACGGGGACGATTCAATTTGAGGAGTGCGACATGAAACACGGCAGGGTGTTGAGACAGCTAAGTGTGGCGATCTTTCTGCTTGGGCTCGTTTTTGCGGGGAATCCGGCGGCGGGGTGGGCGCAGACGCCTTCGCCGGCGCTGCTGGTCCTCGACAAAGAGGACAACATGCTTTCGATTATCGATCCTGCGGCTGCGAAAACCGTTGCGCGAATTCCAACCGGAGAAGGGCCGCACGAGATTACCGTTTCGGACGACGGTAAAATGGCGTTTGTTGCGAACTATGGCGGACGCACTCCGGGCAATACGATTTCGGTGGTGGATTTGGTGGGGCAGAAGGAGCTTCGCCGCGTGGACCTGGGCGCACTGCGGCGGCCGCATGGGATCGTTTTCGCCGAGGGCAAAGTGTGGTTCACTGCGGAACAAAACAAGCTGATCGCGCGCTACGATCCCGTGGCGAACCAAGTCGACTGGCTGCTCGGCATTGGCCAGAACGGCACGCACATGCTGCTTTTTTCAAAAGACCGCTCGCTACTTTTTACTTCGAATATAGGCTCGGACTCGATCACCGTGCTTCAGCGAGGCTCCGATCCCGCGGTTTGGAACCCCACGATTGTTTCTGTGGGGAAAGGGCCGGAAGGAGGCGACATTTCGCCTGACGGCAGCGAGTATTGGGCAGCGAATTCGGGCGATGGCACGGTTTCCATCATTGACATCGCGACAAAAAGGGTAGCGCAGACTCTCAATGTGGAGGTGAACCGCTCGAACCGGCTGAAGTTCACGCTCGATGGAAAGCTGGTTCTGATTTCGGATTTGGGAAACAATGCTCTTGTCGTCGTTGATGCTGCTCTACGCAAAGTGGTAAAGCGGCTGAATCTTGGCAAGCAGCCCGAAGGTGTCTTGATTGCTCCAGATGGCGCGCATGCCTATGTTGCCGTGGCCGGCGACAACAACATCGCGGTTCTTGATCTAAAAACTCTCGCAGTTAGCACTCGCATTCCTACGGGGGCGGGGCCGGACGGAATGGCCTGGGCCGCGCGATAAAGACGATTTGGTATTTTCTGGCCACCGGAGCAAAAGTGCTCCGGGGTTCCGCAAGCCGGCGGATTTTTAAAGTTTACCACGCATGTTTCGATGTCTTCGAACGGCGACATTTAGGGCTTGTCGCCGAACGGCGACTTCAGTAGAAGCGTCCTTCCCTATAGGGATTTCGACCGGCAACGGCTGCGCCTGGCGATGAAGTTAGGCGGGGAATACCGCTTGCGGAACCTAGGCCGTCGCCAATGGCAGAAACTGGCCAAGGAAGTACGCCTAAACCCAGAACAAGTGGTCGAGAGAGTAGCCAAATTGTCGGCCGAGCTTCCGGAGCAAGCGGTGGAAGTCGGTCGCCGGCTATCACAAGAAGGACTTAAGCACCCCATTCTCAGCCGGATAGTCACGGAACTGATCAAGCGCGCTGATCAATGCCGTAAGCTCCTTGGCTTGTGAAAGGCGTGCCCTTCCATATCCTGGCGGTCTGTTAGACGGACCAGCCTTGGCGATATTCGCGGCGCAAGTAGTCGTTGGCCTGCGGCAGATTGGTGACGCGCATATTCGGGCCGTCGTAGGAAATCCTTTTGCCAGCTTTCAGCGCGACGATGCCAAGCAGCATCACTTCAGTGAGGCGCGCGGCGTATTCGAAGGGGCAAGAAGCTTCCTGCTTGCCCTTGCAAGCATCCACCCAATTCATTTCGTGAGCTTCGCCGGGGATACGCGGAAGCTTCCGCGGCGGGTTGCCAAACGAATCGTGGAGCGATTTGGGAAGAAGGCGTGGATGCGCGCCGTACGTTTCGTGCAGCAATTTGCCTTTGCTGCCGATGAGCAACGCGCCGCCTTCTCCGCTTAGTTCCTCGTCGCCGAGTTCCTCGGGCTTGTTGGGCTTCAAGCCGCCGTCGTACCAAGTGAGCTTCACAGGCGGCAGCGGTCCGCGAGCGGGGAATTCGTAGAAGGTCATCGTAGCGTGCGGGTACGTTGCTCCGTTGAAGGGCGTTGAAATGGTCTCAACGCTCGAGGGCATGCCCAGATTCAGCGCCCACATGGAGTGGTCAATCAAGTGCGCGCCCATGTCGCCGATGGCGCCGACGCCCCAATCCACCCAGCCGCGCCAGTTGAAGGGATGGTAGATCGGGTGGTAGTCGACGTTGGGAGCAGCTGCGCCAAGAAAAAGATTCCAGGAGAGTGCTTCAGGCACGGGGTAGTTGCCGGCCATGGCTGCGGCGAGGCGCTCATTGACACCCTGGCCGTTCCAGCGAAGTTTGTCGGCAGGCTCTTTCAGCGCTTCGGGGCGGGGAATGCCCTGCGGCCAGAAGCCTAGCGGGCGGTTGGTCCAGATGTGAATTTCGCGGACTTCGCCGATGGCACCTGCCCAGATGTATTCGACAGCCAGGCGCGCGTCGTCGAGGGAATGGCCCTGATTTCCCATTTGCGTGGCGACTTTCGCTTCTTTCGCGGTGCGCGCCATCTTGCGAGCTTCTTCAACGGACCAGGTGAGCGGCTTCTGCACGTAGACATGTTTATGCAGCTCCATCGCTGCGAGAGCAATGGGGGCGTGCATGTGGTCGGCAGTGGCGACCAGGACAGCGTCGATGTCTTTCTGCTTTTCGAGCATCTCGCGAAAATCTTTGTAGCGTTTGGCTTTCGGCAGATGAACCTCTTTAAGGCGGACCATGTTGTCCAGGCGCACTTTGGCCTTCGCAGCATCGAACGGTGCTTGAGACTGGCCTGAAGGGGGTGGCGCGGTCGGATTCGCCAGACGGTCGCGCAATCTCTGGATGTCGGTGTCGAGGCGCCCGAAGCCCTGGTCCGCGTAACCCCAGTCCACGTCGCAAAGAGCAACCAGGTTCTGGCTGGAGAGATTGATCAGGTTCTGCCGGCCCATGCCGCCGATACCGACGCCGGCGATGTTCAACATGTCGCTGGGCGGAGGGAAGCCTCGGCCTAAAACGTGCCGAGGGACGAAAGCCGCAGCTGCGCTGCCCGCCGCTACGTCAGTCAGGAATCTTCGGCGTGTGAACGGCTTCTTTTCGTCGCTTCGGCCGATTGCTGACTGATCTTCCTTCTTGTTTCCTTCTTCCGGCTTTTCCTTGCTCATGGGTGCTCCCTCATCCTTCGATGCCTCGGACATTATCCCTCTCTCGGTCAACCTTGGCGACAACTCTGTTTTGCGTAGAATACTACCGCGGTGTGAGGCGTTGATTTGAGGAAATATTCTAAGCGGCTGAGCGGTCTGTTTGTTTTGTGAGGGAGTTTTGAAACAGGCGGAACCTAAGAGATGAGCCGTCTAAGAGTCTTCTTGCTGGCGTGCTTGGCGCTCATTATTCTTGGCGCCGCCTATGGGGTTGTGTTGATCCGCCACGGTTTCAGTGCTAAAGAAGAACCGTCGGCCATTGAGAAGCTGGTGGCGCGCACGGTGAGAAACCTGTCGATTCCGGCCAGCGCGCGCC
>Ga0126381_100003291_pt1 | contig 17593 bp, 26 predicted proteins | sample PanSoiMetPlot_28_FD_96465 | JGI IMG/M metagenome (GOLD analysis project Ga0126381, IMG submission 96465) | Tropical forest soil microbial communities from Panama - MetaG Plot_28 | ecosystem: Environmental > Terrestrial > Soil > Tropical forest > Bulk soil | place: Panama | collected 2016-02-17 | reverse complement strand
GAGGCGGCGGACCTGAGCGCGTGCGGGTCGTTCTCGCTGGCGTGGCGCGGGTTCGACTCCACGATCTTGCGGAAGGCGCGGGCGTCTTCAGCGCAATCCTGAACGCGCTCAATCAGGGCGGTCAGGGCGTCAGGGTCAACGGTGGTGGGTTTTGCCATGTGACAGGTTCCTAAGCTTTGCTTTCAAGATCCGATCGGGCTTAGCCGTAAAACTCGAACTCGGAAAAGTCCGGGTCCTGTAGCCGGTCGATCCATTCCGGGCGATCCGGCATTTCGACGCTTGGCGGGTCGATATCCTCGCCCAAGGAGTCGGCGACTTCGCGAAGGGTGTTCTTCCAGTCCGCATAGGCTTGGCCACGGTCGCCCTCCTGCCAGCGCTCGGACTTTTCGTCGTGGTAGGACTCGGCGTCGTTCGCCTGATCTTCCATCAGCGAACAGGCTTCGGCGCGGGCTTCGTTCAGTTCGGCCATGACCGTTTCAAGGTCCCGCTCGAATTGCTCTTTGAGGGCGTCCAGCCGGTCGAACACTTCGCCCGCCGTGGCGCCCAAGGACGCCAGCGCGTCCAGGGTCTTACGGTCGATTTTCTGCATGGTGATAGGTCTTCCTTGTTGCGGGGCGGATCAGTCCGCCCTCACGCCGTCAGGCCCGCCACGCTTGCGCGCTCGGGCCTTCGGGCGGACTTACTCCGCGATGTGGGCGCCGGTCAGGTGTTGAGCCGCGCCAGGGTCCGTTTCAGGTCAACGATAGCCTTGGTTTCGGGTACGTCGAACAGGTCCGCGATCAGAACAAGTGTCACGGACGGAACGTCTTCACCGTCTTCAAGCCAAGTCGTGTCATCGTTCAGCGCGATCCATTCGAGGGCCGCGCGATAGCTGGGGCGTTTCATGGTTCAGGCTTCCGGGTTGATGGCGGTGAGGGTCAGGGCGTGTTCGGCGAGGAGTCGGCGGATGGCGGCTTCGTCCGTGGTCACGGCATAGTTGCGGCTACAGCCGAGTTTGGCGCTGGACACGTAGCGCGTTCCGTCGCGGTCCATGTGAACCTTGACCAGCTCGCCCGCCAAGTTACAGCGAGGCGCGCAAGGGTGCTTGGCGTCGATCACGTAGCGGGCCGGGTTCATTGGGCGCCGCCTTCCTGGCCCGCCTGAGCGGCGGCGCCCTTGGGCTTGCGCACGCGCTTCGGCGGACCCTTCGGCGGGCGCGTCATGAGTTCCAGAGCGCGGGCGCGCAAGCCGTAGGGGTCCGGGCGACCGGCCAAGCCGAGAACGGTCATAGCCTTGTCCATGGACGCTTCCAGATAGGGCGCGGTCATGTGGTCGTTTCCGTGGATCAGCGCGGCGACCTGTTGCAGCACGGTCAGGGTATGCAAGCTTTTCGCGATGGGCGTTGCAGCGGTGGGAAGGGCCATTGTGGGTTCCGGTCTGATAGGCGCGGGCGGTTGTGCCTCGCACGCCTTAAGGCGGGCCAGCGTTTCCGCCTCCCGCCTTGGCCCCGTAAACCATCCCCTCGCTTTGCTCAGGGATGGTTCCGGGTCTGCTATTGCGGCGCCTCAGGGGCGCAATGTGAACCTGTCAGAGCCTCCCTAGCCAGTGTCCGGTTTCGTCATAGGCGTACAGCACGAACCCGGCGCCGTGCGGCTGGGGAACGTAGGTGGTGGCTTCGTCAGCGATGGTCGCGGCCATGTCCCAAGCCTCGGCTTCGGTCGCGAACACAGCGGCGGGCCAGCGGTCAAGCATTGCGGGCGCCATGATCAGGCCACGTCCTGAGCGGTCAGGGCGGGACCGACGTTCCCGGTCGCGGGGTTGAACGGGTAGCGCTGAGCGTCCCGCTTGCGGACCACGAACACGGCGCCGCCGTCACAGATGACGGTAAAGCTGGCCATGGTTTCGCCGAAGTGGCGCAACGTGTCGGCGCTGAAGAAATAGAACCCGGCTTCCGTGTTGGCCTTGCGGATCGCGGCCAGCGTCCAGCGCTTGCGGTTGTCGCGTTCGGCTTTCATTTCGTCGGCGCGGTCGGTCACGTGTTCGCTGTAGTAATCGGCGCACAGGTCCGCGACTTCGCGGCGCACGGCGACCGGGAACAGCTTGGCCCAACGGTCGGCGCGGTCATGGTCCGTGGCATAGCCTCGCGCGGCGTCTTCCACGTAGTACGACCACGCCTGAGGCGCCTTGCTGGCGTCATAGGTCCCGCGCGCCATGTGGCGAGCGAGGTTTTCAATGATGGCGTCAGCCTTGCGCCCGTACAGGTCGCCGTTGTGGATGGCGTACAGGTAAAGTTCCGTGGCTTCGTGAGTGGTGGTCTGCATGGCGATAGGTCTTCCTTGTTGTGAGCCGCCTTGCTGGCGCCTCTGACGCCTTAAGGCGGGCCAGCTTTTCAGCCTCCCGCCTTGGCCCCGTAAACCATCCCTTCGCTTTGCTCAGGGATGGTTCCGGGTCTGCTATCGCGGCGCGTCTTGCGCGAATGTTTGAGCGGTCAGGCGGCGACGCTGAACAGCGGGCCAACGTCTTCCGCCTGAGCGGGCGCGGGCGGCGTCCAGCGCTTCGCCTCTTCAAACAGGCTTAGCTTGCGGGCCATGATTTCGTCGCCGTTCGGCGCCTTGAACGGGACACAGGCGCGGGCCTTGCTGAACAGTTCCGTGCGGGCTTCCTCATAGCAGGCGGCCCACAGCAAACCGTGTTTCACGTCCAAGCGGCTGATAGCATCGGCTACGGCTTGCGACGTGTCGATCATGCGCTGTTGCGCGCTGAACTTGGCGCGATGCTTCGTCAGGGCTTGCCGCGCCTTGCTGTAGGCGTTCCACGTCCGGTCACAGCTATTCGCGGCCTTGGCGTAAGCTTCGCGGGCGCGCTCGAATTTCAGGGTGTAGGTCATGTGATAGGCTCCAATGCTGGGGCGTGATCGCCCTCTGACGCCTGAAGCCGGACACGCTAGGCGCTCCGGCTAAGGCGGGTTGTCCGCGATGGGTTGGGGATCAGTTGCGCGGGTCGCGATAGAGGCGCCCGCATTGGCTCAGGTCGAAAAGCTGACCGCTGGCGCAAGTCCAAGCGTGTTCGTCATTCGAGCCGATGCGGGAAGCGTCAGCCTTGCGCGCGGCGATTAGGGCGAGGGCTTCGACCACATCGGAAAACGCGGCGCATTGCGCCGTCATGACGGTATCAAGGGCGTCCGCCAGCTTTTCGAGGGCGAGGGCTTCGGAAGGGCTCATTTGTTCGTGTCCGTATGTGATAGGTGAGCCACATACATACGTCAGTCTGACGTATCTGCAAGGGGAAATCGCTAGGCGGGATGCGACATTGTGTCCGCGCGCATACGTGTATGCGGGAGGGTCGCCGCAGGTCGCGTCGTGCTGGGGCGAGGCGATGGCTAGACCGGCGCGAAATTCACAAGATAAGGCTGTAGCAGGCGCGCGAGTTTTGCCGTTCTGGCTTCGCGCCAGGTCGCGCGCCACATTCTCGCGTTCTGGTTTGTTCCAGCCCTTCGCCTTCCTTCGTCATGAGGGCGAGCGCATTGGTTTTGTTGGGTTTTTGCCGCGTCGGGCGATTTTCACCCTAGAAAATCACCCTAGACGCTCAGCGCTTGACGTTCGCGGCGAACGGATTGACGGCGCCGAACATGACGAAAGACCATCGCCCGCGCTGGCCCGGTCACAGGTCAGAATTTGAACCTGATCCGAAGCCCGCGAAAGCGCAACCCGCGCCCGCTGAGCCCAAGGCGGCGCCGAAGGCTAGCGATCCATTGCCGCCCGATGAGTCGGCGGCTGTGGCCGCTCTGGCGTGGCGTGTATGGTCGCGCCAGGGTGACGGCACGCTGACCGACAGTCTCAGCCGCCCATGGTCGTTCATGGTGGTAGGCGAACAGACGAAGGCGTTGCGCGTGGCCTGTGGCGATGCGTCAGCCGACACGCCACAGGACGCGCTAGGCGTGACCGACCCTGACCAGCTAGCCGCCGTGGTGGCGCGCGTCAGCGCCACGGCTGGCGCCCCAGCGCCGGGAGGGTCGCGTGCGCCCGCCTGACCCCCCCGTCCCCTCGCGGGGCGGGGAGGGCCGGGGGCCAGTTAACCCTATTCCCCATTCCCGCGCCGTATCCCAACCCGCTTCACGCGACCCGATGACCCCTCAACCCTATAGCCCGGCGACCCTGGCGGTGTCTGCGGGCAAGCGGGATGGGCGGGCTTTTAATGGCGGGCGTCCTGGCGCTGCTTACGCCCATCGCCCGCATGACCGGGCCATGCGCACGGTGGACGTGTCCTGTGGCGTTCCGCCTGGCGGCGCGCGTGACGTGCGCGGGCGAGCGCACGCGACTCCGCTCGATTGGGATGACCGGGAAGAGGACCGGGAGGGAGCGCGGAGCGCGGACGATCTGTCCGACCGTGCGGAGGACCCGGCGACGATCCTGTGGGTGGAAACCGGGCGCCACACGCGAGGGCCTTGGACATGAATCAGCTTGTGATCATGACCGCGACCATGAAGGACGGCGAGGACGCGCCGCGCTTTGACCGGCTGAGCCTGCGCGAGCGCCGGGTGGTGGTGGACGTGGACACGCCTGAAGTGTGGCTCTCGATAGAGGGGCCGCTGGTGTTCGACGCGCTGAGCGAGGGCGTCTGCCGCCCGCTGAACGCCCTCATAGGCGAGGCGGGCCAGGGCGCGGCGATGGTCCCGATCAGTTGGCTTGAGACGGCTATTCCGGACGTGACGGAGGACTTGGCCACGATCCGCGACAGCGCCTTGGCGGCGGCCCGCGAGGCGGTAGGGATGCGGCTGAACTGATGCCTCGCCCCCCGCCCGCCCTTGGCCCGAATCCGCGCCCGACTGGCCCTCAGTTCGACGCTGAGCAGGCGCCCGCTCAGTTGGACGTGAAGCCGACTGGCCAGACGCCTGAGCTACCGGACGATGAAGACCTGTTGGCCATGTTCGACCGCTGGGACGCGGTGCTGCTGGCGCATTGGTCGGAGTGGACCGAACACGCGCGGGGATGGTTCGACTTCAGGGCCGGGACTCAGTGGACCGAAGTTGAAACTCAGAAGATGGAGGAAAACGAAAAAATCCCTGTTACCTTCAATCTCACAGAGCCGGCTATTGACGCTGTGAATGGTGCGGAAATACAGGACCGGCAACAGGTTCAGTATTATCCTCGGAATATTTCTGTCCAATCGACGGGGATTGCCGATGTACTTACACAGGGAGCCAATTACATCATTGACCAGTGCAACGGCGATCAGGAAGACACGGATGCTTTCCTTGATGCGCTTACGTGCGGTGTTGGATGGACAGAAACCCGCGTGGAAGTCGAGGGGCCGGTGGCGTCGATCATCAAGGAGCGGGTGGACCCGTTGCAGATGAAGGCGGACCCGGCGTCGCGCAAGCGTTGTTTCGAGGACGCCAGATACCTGAAGCGCGAAATCCCCATGTCGGAAGACGAGTTTGAGGATTTCAAGGAAGAGATTGGCCAGCCTGACTTGGAACCGTCCGATCTGGACGGTGCGGATGCTACCGGGAAGCGGCTGACTGTGGTGAACCCGCGCCAGCGCTACACGCACGGCATGTTGGGGACTTCGGAAGACCCTGAAGTGATCGTTTCCGAGTGGCAATGGTGGCAACGCGAGCCGGTCCATATCGCGCCCATGCCGCATCCTTCGGACCCGACTGTGACCAAGCTCTCCCCATTGAGCCCATCGCAACTCGCTCTGGCCAAGGAACAGAATCCCGGTTTGCGTTCAGTGAAAAGCACGCGAAAGGTGTTCTATCGCGCTTTTACCGGCCAGGGCGCCGTACTGTTCAAAGAACAAATGCAAGAGGGTGCGTTCCGCTATCAGTCGATCACGGCCAAACGGGATCGTAACAAAGGGACTTACTACGGCTTGGTCAAGCCGATGGTTGAACCGAACAAGTTCGTCAACAAGCTGTTCTCTGAAGTCCTGCATATCGTCCGCACGAACGCCAATGGCGGGATGATGCTTGAAGAGGATGCGGTGGCGGACGTTCGCCAGTTCGAGTCCAGCTACGCCAACACCGCCAAGATCACGTGGGTCAAGTCGGGCGCGCTCAGCGGCCAGCACGGATCGAAGATGGCGCCCAAGGCGCCGCCCGCCGTGCAACCGGCCCTGTTCCAGTTGATGCAGTTCGCGAAAGACATGGTGACGGCTTGTACCGGCGTGAATGAAGAGGTCTTGGGCCTTGCCGGGCGTGAACAGGCGGGCGTGCTGGAACTACAGCGCAAACAAGCCGCCTACGGCATTCTCTCGTCGTTTTTCGACGCCAAGCGTCGTTACCAGCGCAATCAGGGGAAGTTGCTGCTGACCATGATGCGGCTCTACCTGCCTGATGACTTCATGGTCAGGATCGTGCTCGACGGCGAGCAACAGTTCGTCCCCCTGGCCATGGCCCTACAGGCGGATGAGTACGATGTAGTGGTGGATGAGGCGCCCGCCGCGCCTAATACCAAGGCGCGCGTCGCCGCTGTGCTGATGCCTCTAGTGAATCAACTGCTACAGGCGCAACTCATTTCGCCTACTGTGCTGGCCAACCTGTTCCAATACCTCGATATCCCGGCGTCCGTCGCTCAGACGCTCAGTCAGGCGGTCACGCAACAGGCGGCGGTCATGAGCCAGCCGAACCCCGCCGTCGTGGCCAAACAGCAAGCCGATCTTGAGAACGTCCAAGCGGACACGGCTGAGAAAAAGGCGTCGGCTCAAGGCCATCAAGCCAAGGCGTTCAAGCAAGTCAGCGACGCCCATGTCGATCACGTGCAGTTGGCCGCTCACTTCATGAAAGACACGACGGCGCCGGGGCCGGTCGCGCCGCCGCCAGGATCGGCGCCCATGGGCGGCCCGGTTGCGGGCGGGCCAGCGCCGCCGATGACCATGCCACGGCCTCAGGCGCCCCCTGTGCGTCCTGGCGTGCCGATGGCGCCCAACCCTGGACGCGCGCCCGCTGCGGGTCCGCCAGGTGGAATGCCATCAGCGGGAGGCGGACGTGTCTAAGGCTGACGAACTCACGGAAGAGGTTGAACGGCTGATCCGTGAAGTCGATTACGTTCGCGGCGTGGCGCAAAAGTACATCGACAAGCTGCGGGATGAAGAACAAGCCTATCGTGAATTAGAACGGCTGACGCTGAACTTGATCAGGGTTTTGGAACAAGAGCATCAGTCAATGTGTCCCGCGAACACTTGTACCTGTGATCTGGCTGAAGGCGTTCGCCTTTCATCCGAACGGGTCATGAAAGCGATCCGCCAGAGGGCCGAGTCCTATGTCTGAAGAGGCGATTGTGGTTCTACAGCGGGAAATCAACTGGCTCGATCATTACGAAGGCCAGTTGGACCGCCAACTTGAGGTCTTCCCGCCCGATTCCAAGGACGCCCATGGCGCCCGTCAGGCGAAAGACGTGTGCAAAGGCCGGATCAAGGCGCTTCAGGCGGCTATCAGCGTGCTTCAGCGCCATGACCATCCGTCCGGACTGCCAGGGATGAGGCCATGAGCGGACCCGCTGAACTTGAACGTGAAGGCCAGGACGAAGGCGACGAATCCGAAGTCGAGGAAACCGAAGGCCAGGACGAAGGCCAGGAAGACGGCGACGGCGAGGGCCAGGAAGACGGTGAGGGGCGAAAGCCAGCGACCGATTGGGAGAAGCGCGCCCACAACCATGCGGGACAGGCGGCGCGCGAGAAGTCCCGGCGCCGCGCTGCGGAAGCCAGGAACGAAGAACTTCAGACCCGTTTGGACGCCCTTGAACGGCGGATCGGGGGCCAGCCCGGCGAAGACGAACTATTGGCCCTGATCGGTCAGATTCCGGACACGATGGACGATCCGGTGGGCGATCTGGCCCGCATCAAGCAAGCCCTGAAGCTGTATGGCCAGCGCGAGGCCGATCAGGGCCAGCGTAATCAGCAACAGGCGTTCTTTGACCGCGAAGTCGGCAAGCTCAGGACGGCCATGGGCGACGCTGAAGCGGATTTCGCGGTCGATCATCCGGACTATTTCGAGGCGGCCAAGTTCTATCGCGACGCGCGGGCCGAAGAACTGCGGGATGCGGGCTATTCGGGCCGGTTCTTGGATCAGAAGTTGGCCGATGACCTGTTCGGGCTGGTCAAGATGGCTCAGGACAGTGGCCAGGACCCCGCTGAACGGGTCTATGCGCTGGCCGCCCGCCGCGGGTTCAAAACCGGCGCGAAAAAGACCAACGCCAACCTTGATAAGCTGGAAAACGCCGCTGGGACCGGCGTTCGCCCGGTCGCTAGACAGGCGGGCGGGACGCTTTCGTGGGGCGACGTGGCCAAATTGGACGGCGCCGCTCGCGACAAGGCTTGGGCCAAGCTGCGCGAGCGCGAGAAGGGGCGCAAATGAGCCCTGAGAACCTGACCATCGCTGACCGTATCCTGCCTTGGCGCTATGTCGCGTGCTTGAAGCGCCACGGCTATGTCCCGGCGCTGACCGATGGCGACCTTGAGGCGCTGTTGAACGACGCCCGGCGCCAGGGTCATGCCGCCGCTCTGGCGATGGCGGCCCGCAAACCATGGGCGGCGGATATCCTGACGCGAGCGAGGGCGGAATGACGCGCGTGCTGGCCTGTGGCGGACGGACATTCCGCGACGCGCGGGTGGTGCGCCGCACGCTGGACAAGATTCATGCCGGGACGCCCATAACCTGTCTGATCGATGGCGGCGCCAACGGCGCCGACACGCTGGCCTTCGTGTGGGCGGGGGATCATCAGATTGAGCGGCTGACATTCGAGGCGGATTGGGACCGCTACGGCAAGGCGGCTGGCCCGATCCGCAATCAAAGGATGCTGCGTGAGGGCGCCCCTGACTTGGTGGTCGCCTTTCCTGGCGGTGTTGGGACCGCGCACATGGTTTCGATTGCTCGGGAGGCTGGCGTTCGCGTGATCGAAGTCGATTCCGAGGGGAACAGTCATGACAGGTCAGAAACCCGAGACGAAAACCGCGACTTTGGTTTTTGAAGATGATTTCGAGACGTTGGACTTCAACAAGTACCTGACGCGATGGTGGTACACGGACCCGAACGCGCCCGGCTGTTCCTTGCCGTCGAACGGCGAGCTTCAGCTATACATCAACCATGAGGGGCCGCCGCCGCTGGCGGCGACGCCCTGGACGGTCAAGGACTCGGTGCTGAGCCTGACCTGTGCGCCCGCCTCGCCCCTGGTTGATGACGGCTTTGGCAACGCCTACGCCTATACGTCGGGGATGCTGAACAGCTATCCCGGTTTCTGGCGCGTCTACGGGTTTTTCGAGGCGCGCATGAAGATGCCGCCCGGCGCCGGGTTGTGGCCCGCCTTCTGGCTATTGCCGATGGACGGGTCCTGGCCTCCCGAAATCGACGTGGTTGAGTGGCTAGGGGTTGAACCCCTGGTCCGCCACTGTGGCAATCACAGCAATTCGGGCGGCTGGCATTGGACTCAGGACGGGTCGCACGCGATTCCGGACGGGTCGGCGGACTTCCATGACTACGGTGTCGATTGGCAGATGAACGACATTTCGTTCACGTTCGACGGCGTGACCGTGGCCACGTTCCCGACGCCCCCGGACATGCATGGGCCGATGTACTGGATTCTGAACCTCGCTCTTGGCGGCTGGGGCGGCCCGCCAAGCGACACGACGCCCTTCCCGGCCTCGCTAGAGGTCGATTGGGTGCGGGTCTATGACGTGAATCCCTACACGGACGAACCTGTCCCGCCTGAGCCACAGCCCTTGCCGCCCGGCAAGGAATATCCGCTGGATAACCCCTGGTCAGCCATTGACCTGACCGGCGTGTACCAGCCCGGCGACCGGGTGACGTTCAATTTCGCCTATGACTTCTATCAGGTGATTTTCGACGGTTTCGATTCCTACGTGTGGGTGCGCCAGCAAGCCAACCTGACCCTGGCCTGTGTCCTGCCGGGCCGGGTTGATGCGCTCGGCGTGCAGACGCCTGACCAGCGCGGTTTCAACCGGGGGCTCGGGCGCCGTGACTGACGTTCTACCGGAGGAATTGGTGCTGCGGTGGCTGGCCGACGATGACCGGGGCGGCCTTTACGGCGAGTGCAAGAGCAAGGCGCTGGACAACCTTGTGAAGTCCGGGCTGGTCAAGTTGCCGGAACCGCTGACCGATTGGGGTTATGTGACTCTGACCACGGCGGGCTGGCGGGCTTTAGGATGGGCGAGCAATCCCCTTGAACCACATGACGGTGTGGAAGCTTCTGAGGGCCAGGAAGAACCTCGATTGGCTGATCCGGAATCTGGACGATCCTGAGCGTGACCTGATCCGGCGCCATCTTCCTGAAGGCATGACTTGGGCTCAGGTCGAAGCGGACCTGAAGGGCCTGAACAAAGCCGTTCGGGCGACGCTGTTGTTCATGGGCGTTGGCGTTGAACCGTGAGCGCGAGCTAGAGGCTGAAGTTCATCGGTTGCGGCGGATGCTGCACGCTGAGCCGCAACGGCTGAAGGTCGCTCGGTTGGAAATCCGCCTCGGACTGACGCTGCATGAAGCGTCCATCGTGGCGGCCCTGTTCGACGCCGGGTGCGCGTGGCTCCCTGCGCATCGGCTGTTAATGGCCCTTCCCGATCCGGAACGGGGGCGCAATTCGACCGCGATCACGCGGCTGATCGGCCAAATCCGGGCCAAGCGCGGCGAGCATTTTATCCTCGGAAAATATGGCGAAGGGTACACTTTGGGGGCGCCGGGCGTGCGGGATTGCCGGAAAGCGTTGCCCGAATGGCTTGAATGATGCCCGGTGAACTTGATGCTGAACGGCGGCTGGCGGCGCAACTGGCGCGGGCCAGGATGCGGGTGGCTGACCTTCAGCGCCAGTTGAACGCGCTTGAACTGGCGCGGCGACAGGCGGCCCCGGACTGCGGGCGCGGGAACCACGATATCGAGGTCATTGTCGGCTGCGGGCCGTGCGCCTTCACCATTTACCGATGCCGCCGCTGCGCTGAAGAAGAATGGCTGTAAGACGCATTTTGTGGGCCTGAATTTGCGGGGAAAGCGCAAAACCTTGCTCCGGCGGTTCGGATGGGCCATTTTGAGCGCGGATCGTTTTACGGTCTGTGGGTGTGATAGGCCCAAAACCAACTCGACGGCCTGCCCGGCTTTCCCCGCCAGGCGGGCCGCCTTTTTTCAAGCCATTGACGAATCCCGCGAACGCGCGCACGGCGCCGTTCTCGCTTGGCTAGCGTCAACAGCCGTGCGCCGCTAGGGGCGGTAAAGCCTAGCATCGGGGACCGCTACGTCAGGCGCGGTGAAGACTTCCAAATCTTCACATCAGAGGTCCCCCGATGGCGACCACTAACTATGGCGTGAATGCGCCTGAAGCCGTCAAACTGTGGCGGTCACAACTGGCTCGCGAGGCTCTTAAGGCCACGTGGATTCAGAAGTTCATTGGAGATAGCTCGGACGCTATCGTTCAGGTCTATGACGAAACCTCGAAGGGCGCCGGGGACCGGGTGACGGTCACGTTGCGGATGCAGCTTACCGGCGACGGCGTTCAGGGCGATGCGACCCTGGAAGGCAACGAGGAACCGCTGACCACCTACACGGACAACCTGTTGGTCGATCAGCTTCGGCACGGTGTCCGGAGCGGCGGCAAGATGACCGAACAGCGGATTCCCTGGTCGATCCGCGAAGAGGCCATGATGGGCCTCAAGGATTGGTGGGCGGGGCGTCTCGACGTGTCGTTCTTCAATCAGGTGTGCGGCTACACGCCCGCTATCGACGTTCGCTATACCGGGATGAACGCGATCATCGCGCCCGACGCGAACCACATTTATCGCCCGAACAACAAGGCGGCGGATGAAGCGCTGGCGGCTGGCGATGAGATGAACCTCGCCGTCATTGACCAGCTTGTGCAGTCCGCCAAGCTTGGTGGCGTGACCACCAATGGCCCTGTGATCCGTCCGGTGAACGTGGACGGGGAAGACCGCTATGTGGTGGTCATGCACACCAAGGCTGTGACTCAGCTTCGGTCCAACACCAACGCCGGTCAGTGGCTCGATATCCAGAAGGCGGCGATGACCGGCGACGGGTCGGCCCGTAATCCGATCATGACGGGCGCGCTCGGCATGTATAACGGCGCGGTGCTGCATGAATCGACCCGCATGACCAGCGGCGTCAACAGTACAACCGGCGTTCCGGTCACTACAGCCCGCCGTGCGGTGCTGCTTGGCGCGCAAGCCTGTGCTATTGGCTTCGGCGAGGGCCAGTCGTTCAAGTCGTTCGACTGGAATGAAGAACTCTTTGACTATGGAAATCAGCTTGGTGTGGAGGCTGGCGTGATCCATGGACTTAAAAAGCTGATTTTCAACTCGGCTTCATTTGGCGTGATCGTCGCCTCGACTTTCACAAGCTAGGAGGGTCCGATGGCGACCGGAGGCCGAAAGTCTCAACTTCAGTGCATCCATCAAATCTCGATCCTGCTTGGCCCGAACACGCCTGTAGCGGGCAACATTGGCGTCCTACCGGCTGGCGCCCTGCTGCTGACTGCGCACCTGAGCGTGGGGACGGTGTTCAACTCGACAACCAACACGGTGTCGGCGGGGATCGGCGCGGGCGGGACGCAACTGCTGAACGCGATCAGCCTGACGGCGGCGGCGCGGACCGACACGCCAGCGCCGGTCGCGAACCAAGGCCCGCTGACGGCGGACACGCCGATTACCTACACCCTGGCCTCAACCGGCGCGGCGCCGACACAGGGCGCCGCCGTCCTGGCGGTGGACTACATCGCGGCGGTTGGCTGAGCCCAAGGCGGTGCGCCGATGCCTTATTCGACGCTCGGGGACATGCGGACCCGCATCATCAACGAAACGGTGCGGGATGACCTGACCGACGAACTGGCCGTCGATCTGGACAACTGCATTCAGAAGTCCATTGACCATTACGAATGGGAGCGTTGGTGGTTCAACGAAGCCCTGGTCACGGTCAACTGCACGCCAGGGTCGATCTACGTTCCGATTGATCCGACCGTTCGCCGCATTGACGCGATCCGCTGCATCATCGGCGGGGTTCGCTACAAGATGACCGAACGTCAGGTCGATTGGCTCATGGCCGCCTATTCGACGCCCGTTGTCGGCCAGCCGACTGAATGGGCCACGCTGGTTGATCAGGTCATGGTCTACCCGAACCCGAACCTCGCCTATCCCCTGCTCATGGAACAGATAGTGCAGGTTCAGCCGCCGCTTGATTTCACCATTCCTCAGTCCAGCAATCGTTGGACGAACGAAGGCGCTGACCTGATCGTCGCTCGCACGAAGATGATGCTTTACCGGGATTATCTTTCGGCCACGGCTCAGGATCAGCGGTTGGGCAACGCCATCGGCCAAGAAGACGAGGCGTATACTGAACTCCGAAGCTTCTCAAATCGGCGCATGTCGATAGATCGGGTGTTGCCCGGATGGTGACGACGGTTCCCGCAATCTCGGCCCTGGTCGAACCGCAAGCGCCGATGTGGGCTCAGCGGATGGTGCTGCATTTCCTCGATTTCTTCATGCCGCTGCAACAGCGCGAGCCGATGCCGATTTGGACGTGCGCGAAGGCGAAATTGCCGCCCGCGACAGCCTACCCGAACACCATCGTCATCGTCAGCGATCAGAATGAACTAGCCGTGTCCCTCGGCGGGTCCTGGCTCAAAGTCACAATGGGAGGGCCGGTCTGATGGTCAGGCTTCCGATGAAACGTGGCTTTCCACCTGGCGGGCGGCCTCAGGGCTTGCTTGAGCCGCTTCAGACGCCTGCGAACCCGATGCCGTTTGTGCAGTCCGTGAAGCCGCCGCTGGGGGCGTGGCCTTCGGTCGGCGGCAACCTGTCGGGCGCCAAGCGGCCATGGACCCCGGCGAAAGGCGTGAGGATCAAGCGATGAAGAAAGGAACTCCGGTCCGGAAATCCGGATCGTTCGGCGGCAAGTCGAACAAGCTCGGTTTTGGCGGGCGAGCCGCGCAACTGAAGGCTCAGGGCGTCCCTGGCGGCGTGATCGGCAATCTGGCGCGCAAGGCTCAAGCGGCGCCGGGCCAGAAGAACTATCACGGCGGTAAACCGGGAGCGTCGAAAGGCAAGCGTTAGATGCCGTCCAGCTACACAGCTTCAGCCCGGTTCACCCTTCAGGCGACCGGCGAGAACAACAACACGTGGGGCGTGATCCTCAACAATGGCGTGTTCCAGCTTGTTGACGACACGATCAACGGTCGGCTCGGGCTGACGGTATCGGGAACCCGGACCCTGACGACGGCGCTGGGGGCGACCGACGAAGCCCGGATGCGCTTCCTTGACGTGACGGGTGGCTCAGGCGGGACCATCGCCGCGCCATCCGTGGCCAAGGGCTATTATGTGCGCAACGGCGCTGCGGGTCCTGTCTCACTGTCGGCGGGCGGGACGGTGGCGACATTCCAGCCGGGTGAAGCCGGGATGGCGCACACGGACGGCGCGACCTTCTATCGGGATTCCATCGGCGGCCTGTCGATCAAGGCTTATGTCGATCAGAACATCATGGCTTCGGCGATCACCACGCCCCCGATCCTGGGCCACGGCGGGCAGGTGCTTTCAACCGATGGCGTGGCCACGAATATGTGGACTTCGGCTATCACTGGCCCGTTCAGCGCCGCCCAAGGGCTGACCAGTGGCGACGGGACCAACGTGGCGACCGTCACGCTGAACGGCGCGGCGCTTCAGCCGAAATACGTTTCGATTGAGACGGCGGGAAAGTGGCGCTGGAATCTCGGCGCCGATCAAACCAACGAAGCCGGGGCGAACGCGGGGAGCAATTTCTTCCTCAATCGGGTCGCTGACGACGGCGTGACACAACTAGGGACGGCCCTAGCCATCGACCGGGCGAGCGGCGCGGCGACGTTCGGGGGCGCCCTGACGGCGGGCGCGACCACGCTGGCCAGCGCGAACGTGACCGGGACCACGACGCTAGGCGTCGTGAATACGGGTAATCTCGGCGTCACTGGCACGTTGAATGTGACCGGAACGACTGCGCTCGGCACGATCACGGCGACCAACTTGACCGTCAACGGCGATGCGGCGGTCACAAATGACCTGTATATGACCCGGTATATCCGGTTCACGCCAAATGGACTGAACTATATTCTTGCTAACGGCGGTTCTTCGTCACAAATCATTTTGCAGGCGAACGGTGTTAATGCTCTGACTGTTTCGCCAGCCGGGGTTGCAACAAGTGTCGGGTTTACCTCAAACGCCGGAATGGCCGTTAATGGCGGCAACCTAACTGTCAATGGCGATATCTATGCTGAGCGGACGGGCGCGGCTGCTAATACCGGCGTCATTTTCCTCGGCAACGCCGGGGCTTATCTCTATTTCGACGGCGCGACCTATAATTTCAACGGCGGTCATAGCCTGAATGTGACGGGCGGGAGCATCGGCAGCGCCGCCTTCGGTTCTTTCGGCGGCGCCCCGCAAGGCGGTTACAACAACGTCGGCGTGCTGTGCGCCCAATCCTACACAGGCGGCGCCAACGGTTACGCCGGTCACTTCTACTGTCCTGGCGGCGGCTGGGGCGCCCTGTGGGGCCGGGTCGATGCGACCACGCAATATCTCTACATTTGCGCCTATCAGGGGAGCGTGGTCGGTTCGATCACGACAAGCGGGACCGGCCTTTCGTTCAACACCACGTCAGACGAACGGCTGAAGGACTTCACTGGCGACTATTCAGCCGCCGACGCCAGCGCCATCATTCAGGCGGACCCGGTTCGGACCTTCACATGGAATGACCTGACCGAAATGCCGGGTGTGGCGGCGGTCGGCTGGGGCGCGCAAACCTCCTATGCGGTGTCGCCCGATCTGGCCTCGCCCGCCGCCGACGAAACCTTGGATGAGAACGGCAAGCCCAATCATTTGTGGGGCATGGATCAGGGCAAGCGCACGCCCTATCTGTGGGCGGCCATGGGCGCCCCTGGCGGAATCCTTGACCGGCTGGCCACACTAGAGGCTCAGGTGGCGGCGCTGATGGCTCAGGCGCCACCCGCCAGGCGGGGCGCCACATGAACGTCCCGTTCCAGCCGCAACAGGGCCTTGTGGCCATAGATACGCCGTTCAACGCGCAAGGCGGGTGGGCGGACAGTTCGCTGATCCGGTTCTTTCAGGGCTCATGGCAAACCAAGGGCGGCTGGGAGCGGCTGAGCCTGCAACAGCTTAAGGGCGTCTGTCGCTCATGCCTCGCGTGGACCGACTTCACTGACGTTCTGGCCATTGCCTTCGGCTTGCACAACGGCCTTCAGGTCTGGCGCGATAGCCTGATCTATGACCTGACCCCGACGCCTTGGACGGACGGCCAAATCGACGGGACGGGCGGGCGCGGCTACGGGACCGGCGCTTGGAGCGTGGGGAACTACGGGGTCGAAAGCGCCACGGAATATTGGCCGCTCACATGGTCCCTGGCGACGTGGGGCGACCTTCTGATGGCCAACCCGCGCAATCGGGGAATCTACCAATGGGACGGGACTTCAGGCGATATCCTGACCCTGGTTCCGAACGCGCCCGCTGAAGTCACGTACATGCTGGTCACGCCACAGCGCATGTGCATGGCGCTCGGCTGCAATGAAGAAACCTCGGGCGTGTTCAATCCGCTGTGCATCCGCTGGTCCGATATCGAGGACAACACGGACTGGACGACGCTCCCGACGAACAACGCGGGCGAGTACATCATTGAAAGCTTCGGGCGGATCGTCACGGCGCGGGTCATGGGCGATTATGTCCTTGTGTGGACTTCAACCGGCCTGTTCCTCGGGACCTTCCTCGGCAATCCCGGTCAGACGTGGAAATTCGAGCGGATCGGGAACAACTGCGGCTCGATATCGCCGGGGGCGCCCCTGGTGGTGAACCTCAACTGCCTGTGGGTGGCGGAAGACCTGACTTTTTGGAGCTACAGCCTTGGCGGGGTCCCGACGCAAATCGCCTGTCCCCTGCGCTCGGGCTTCGTCAATAACCTGACGCCGGGCCAGTCGGACAAGATCGTGGCCAGCGGGGTTTCGGCCTATCAGGAAATGGGCTGGTTCTACCCGGATCAGCGCGACGGTTTCGAGTGTTCGCGCGCCCTCTATGTCGGGCCTGACGGCTGGAACCGGGACACTCAGGCGCGCACGGCTTGGATCGACGCTGAACCTCAGTCGAACCCGATAGGGGTCGATCCGACCGGCAACGTGTACCTGCACGAAAAAGGCAACAGCGCCGATGGCGGCCCGATCACCGGCTATATCCAAAGCGCTGATTTCTACATCGGCGAAGCGGACGGCGGCGTCATGATCAATGGCATGTGGCCCGACTTCAAAGACCAGCTAGGGCCAGTGACCATGACCATGTTCCTGAGGAACCATCCTCAGGCGATGAACATCCGGACACACGGCCCGTACACCTTGCCGCCCGGCCTCGAAAAGAAATCGTTCCGGGCCTCAGGCCGCCTCGCACAGTTGCGGTTCGATTGGTCGGCGGGGCCAGTGTTCGTGCGCGGCGGCAAACCCGAGTTTGACGTGAGCCCTGTCGGCGGGCGTTGATCTTTGGCGCGAACGGGTTCACCGGGCCTTGAGCCATGGACGGTGAAGTGTTCGACCCCCCTGGCTCTGAGCCTGAACTGATCGACCTGAACACGACGGTCGATCCCCT
>Ga0126381_100003290_pt1 | contig 17601 bp, 14 predicted proteins | sample PanSoiMetPlot_28_FD_96465 | JGI IMG/M metagenome (GOLD analysis project Ga0126381, IMG submission 96465) | Tropical forest soil microbial communities from Panama - MetaG Plot_28 | ecosystem: Environmental > Terrestrial > Soil > Tropical forest > Bulk soil | place: Panama | collected 2016-02-17 | reverse complement strand
CAGCCGTCCCCGCAGATGTGATGGGCCACCAGCATCAGCACGTGCTCGTCCGGGCCGGCCACGAACAGCGTCGCCTGGAACAGCGGCCGGAGAGCAGCCAGGTCAAAGACATGGTTCGCGGCCTCGTCCATCGCCGCGACCAGGTCACCAGGCTCATTGACCTCCAGGTCGAGGCGAGCCTGGTCGATCTCCAGCACCTGCTGGTACGGCTCGCCCGCGAGGTCAGGAAAGATCGTCCGCAGCGGCTCATGCCGGGCGATGACATCGTTGATGGCCGCCGCTATCGCCTGGCGGTCCAGCGGCCCCCGCAGCCGCAGGCCCCCCGCCATGTTGTAGGTCGCGCTCGGGCCTTCCAGCCGGTTAAGGAACCACAGCCGTCGCTGCGCGTATGACAACGGGATCATCGTGTCTCCTCGGGTCACGCTGGACGGCGCATCGGCCGCAGCGCGGGACGGGCCGGGCGGGCGGTGGCGAGCCGCGCGCACAGGTCAGCGACGGTCGGTGCCTGGAACACCGCCCGGACGGTCAGCTCGGTACCGAGCTCGGTCCTGATCCGGCTGATCAGCCGGGTGGCCAGCAGCGAGTGACCGCCGAGGCTGAAGAAGTTGTCATCGATCCCGATCGGCTCACGGCCGAGCAGCTCCGCGTACAGCCTGCACAGCACCGCTTCCTGGTGATTACGCGGGCTCCGGCCCGCCGGGGCGTGCGAATCCGACGGATCAGGGAGGGTGCCGCGGTCGAGCTTGCCGTTGGGGGTCAGCGGCAAGGCGTCAAGGGTGACGAACGCCGAGGGGATCATGTAATCAGGGAGCTTGGCCGTCGCGTGGGCACGCAGTTCGCCCTGATCCAAGGGGGCATCGCCGACGGGCACCAGGTAGGCGACCAGCCGGTCCTGCCTGGCGATCACCGCGGCCTGGGCCACCCGCGGGCTCTCGGCCAGGACAGCGGCCACCTCTCCCGGCTCGATCCGGAACCCCCGGATCTTCACCTGGTCATCGGCCCGGCCCAGGTACTCCAGTGTCCGGTGCGGACTCCACCGCACCAGGTCACCGGTGCGGTACATCCGCTCTCCCCGGGATCCGAACGGATCAGCCACGAACCGCTCAGCGGTCAGCCCCGCCCGGCCCCGGTACCCCCGGGCCAGCAGCGTCCCGGCCACGTACAGCAAGCCAGGCACCCCTACCGGGACCGGTCGCAGCCACTCATCCAGCACATACGCCCGCGCGCCCGCCAGTGGCCGGCCGATCACCGGCTCGTCACCGGCCACCGGGGCAGCGCTCGCGTACACCGTGGTCTCGGTGGGGCCGTAGAGGTTCCAGCCGGTCACGCCCTCGGCCTGGGCGATCTGCTGCCACAGCCCGGCGCCCACCGCCTCACCGCTCACGATCAGCACCGACGGCCCGCCGTGCCCGAGCAGTCCTTCCGCGACGAGCTGCTCGGCGTAGGAGGGGGTGAGCTCGGTCACGTCCACCTCGTGCTCGCGCAGATAGGCGACCAGCGCGTGCGCGTCGCGGCGGACATCATCGTCCAGCACGTGCAGCTCATGGCCGGCCAGCAGCCACACGACCATGTTCCACGACACGTCGAACGACAGCGCCGCCACCAGGGCCGCCCGCAGCCGGCCCCCGGCCCGCCCCATCGCGGGCTCGATCAGCTCGGCGCGCACGAACGCGAAGACGTTCGCCAGGCTCTCGTGGGTGACGACCACGCCCTTGGGGCGGCCGGTCGACCCGGAGGTGTAGATCATGTACGCCGCGTCCGACGCCGCCAGGACACCGCGGCGCTCGACCGCGCGCACCGGGCCGTCCGGCAGGCCGGCCAGGTCGGCCCGCGCCTGGGGCGAGTCCAGCACCAGCAGCCGGGCACCGGCACCGGTCAGCCCGCCCGCCAGCTCTACTGTGGTGATCACCACCGCGGGCGCCGCGTCGGCCAGCATGAACCCGATCCGGTCGGCCGGGTACGACACGTCCACCGGCACGTACATCGCCCCGGCCGCCAGCACCCCCAGCATCGCCGCCACCGAATCCGCCGACCGAGGCAGCAGCACCGCCACCGGATCCCCCGCCCCCGCCCCCGCACCGATCAGCCACCGCGCCAGCCGGTTCACCCGCCCCGCCAGCTCCCCGAACGACAGCACCACATCCCCGCACACCAAGGCGGTCAGCCCCGGCTCCGCCGCCGCCCGCCCCGCGAACAGCTCAGGCACCAGCACCGCCCCCGCCACCGCCGCCCCGCCATCCCCCAGCTCGAGCAGCCCCCGCCGTTCCGCACCGGCCAGCACCTCCACCCGGCTCACCGGCACATCCGGCGCCGCCACCACCCCATCCAGCACCCGCACCAGCCCGTCGGCCAGCGCCAGCGCCCTCCCCCGGTCGAACACGCCGGGCAGGTACCCGACATCGATGGTGATCGTGTCGCCCGACGCCTCGACCACCAGGTCCAGCGTGAAGTTGGTCCACACGCTGGTCTGCACGTCGGACATGCGGAAACCGCCCGTCGTGCCGGCCCCGGGGAAGTTCTGGAACGTCAGGTGGGCGTCGAACAGTTCCCCCTGCCCCGCCGCACGCCGGATATCGACCAAGCCGAGATGGTGGTACGCCATCAGCGGGGCCTGCTCGGCCTGGAGCCGCGCCAGCATGGCCGCGACCGGCTCGGCCCGGGACAGGTCCTGGCGGACCCGGACAGGCACCGAGTTGAGGAACATCCCCACCATGCTCTCGATGCCCGGCACCTCCGGGGAACGGCCGGTGACCGCGGTTCCGAACACCACGTCGCTCTGGCCGGTGGCCGTGCCCAGGGCCAGTCCGAGCGCTCCCTGGAAGATGGTGTTCAGCGTCAGGCCGCGGCTGCGGGTCAGCCCTCGCAACCTCGTGACCAGCTTCGCGGGTACATCCACCCGGAACTGCTCGCCCTGGGCCAGCCATCGCTCAGGGCCGGCCGGCGCCAGCAGGGTCGGTCCGGGCAGCGCCGCGAGCGCGGCCCGCCAGGCGTTCGCGGCGGCCGCGCGGTCCTGGTTCGCCAGCCAGCGATAGTAATCCTGATAGGGCGGCGGCGCCGGCAGGCCGGTGGCGTCGCCTTTCCTGTCATAGAGCTGCGCCAGCTCACCCAGCACTATCCAGGAAGACCACCCGTCCAGCACGGCGTGATACGTGCAGATGATGAAGCGATGCTGGTCCGGCGCGAGCCGCACCAGCAGGTACCGGCTCAGCGGCGGCTTCTCGGGGTCGAACCGCTCCGACCGGGCCGCCTGGGTCAGCTGGTCCAGCCGCTCGGCGCGCTCAGGCTCGGCATACCCGGACAGGTCGACCTGCCGCCAGGCCAGCGGGACATCACGCAGGACGACCTGGACGATCTGGTTCGCCCGGTCCTCACGGAAACAGGCCCGCAGGCACTGATGCCTGGCCTGCAACTGCGCGCACGCCGACCGCAGCGCCGCGACGTCCAGCGGCCCGGACAGCAAGGCCGACAAGAACATGGTGTAGAGGTTCGGGCCGGCCTCGTCGAACCGGGCGTGGAACAGCTGGCCCTCCTGCAACGGGGTTACCGGCAGGATGCACTCAATGCTGGCGCGGTTCACGTGAGCGTCTCCCATTCAACGTCGGTGCCGCTGGCCTGCTGGCCGGCCTCGACATCCTCGAAATCGCCGAACTCGTCGTCCTCGAACGTCAGCAGCGGGGATGCCGCGGGCGCCGCGGCACCGCTCGCACCGGTGGCGGCGGGAAGGCCGCCGATCGCGGCCGCCAGCGTCGCGGCGGTCTGATGGTCGAACAGATCGCGCACGCTGAGCACGAGACCGGCCTCGCGCGCGCGGGCCACCACCTGAACCGCGAGCACGCTGTCTCCTCCCACCTCGAAGAAGCCGTCCTCGGGACGGACAAGATCCACGCTCAGGACGTCGGCGAGAATCCGGCACAGCGTTGCCTCTGTGGTGGCGATGACGTCGGTCATGGCGCGTTCACCTGGAGGGACGGCTTCTCGGCAGGATGCTGGCCCAGTTCGCCGTTACGTAGTCCAGGCACTCCTGCCGCCGGCCGCCGCCGAACACCACCCGCCAGCCGGCCGGCACCTCGATGGCTTCCGGCCACAGCGAATGCTGGCCCAGATGATTTAGCAGAACGACATAGCTCGCGTCCTCATTTTCAAATGGATCAGCCACGAATGCCTCCGAGCGATTGTTCTCATCTCCCCCGGGAATCCTCCCAGAGGTTTCTGATCGTTCACTGATTGCGAGCTGACACGCGCCATACGTCAGCGGTCGGCCAGCCCTACGTCAAGAAAGGTTGCCATATTGGATTCCATGACGACCGAGGCCGAGCTTAACGTCGCGCGCGAGATTATCCGCGAGTACGAGTCGCAAGTACAGCGGTTGATGCTGGAGAAACACGAGCCCATCGCGATCGTGGGAATCGGCCTCCGCATGCCGGGCGGCAGCACCACCATGGACGCGCTAGCCGAATACCTCAGCTCGGGGAAGTCAGCCATCACGCCCATTCCGGCGGACCGCTGGCCCGGTGCCGAATTCACCCGCTCAGTTAGCGGGGGATTCCTGACCGGCACCGACCAGTTCGATGCCTCATTCTTCAGCATCTCTCCTAAAGAAGCACGCTGCATCGACCCGCAGCAGCGGCTGGCCCTCGAAACGTCGTGGGAGGCGCTGGAGAACGCCAACATCGATCCCACTCGGCTGAGGCGCGGCAATACCGGCGTCTATTTCGGCGCCAGCGGCGTGGACTACGCATGGGAAACGGGAGCACTCGCCGCCGAGGATATGGAAGGCTACCTCGCCGGCGGGCTGCTGAACGCGGCGGTGTCCGGCCGGGTGTCGTACTTCCTGGGCACGCGCGGGCCGTGCATGTCGGTGGACACCGCCTGCTCCTCATCGATGGTCGCGCTGCACCTCGCGGTCAACGGCCTGCGCGGCCGGGAGTGCGATCTGGCGTTGTGCGGTGGCGTGAGCGTTATCCACCACCCCTACAGCAGCATGCTGCTCACCGACATGCAGGCCCTGGCCCCCGACGGGCGCTGCAAGACCTTTGACGAGTCCGCCGACGGCTACGGCCGCGCCGAGGGCTGTGCCGTGGTCGTGCTCAAGCGGCTCAGTGACGCCGAGCGGGACGGCGATGCCGTGCTCGCGCTGATTCGCGGTACGGCGGTCAGGCAGGACGGCGAGAGCGCCGGGTTCACCGCTCCCAGCGGCATCGCGCAGGAAGCAATGATGCGCGCCGCACTGGCCAACGCGGCGCTCGAGCCGGGCGACATCCAGTACGTGGAGGCCCACGGGACCGGCACGCCGCTCGGCGATCCGATCGAGATGGCCTCGATCGCCGAGGTGTTCGGGCCGTCACACAGCCCGCGCGACCCGCTTCCTGTCGGCTCCCTCAAGACCAACATCGGGCACATGGAGGCCGCGGCCGGCATCGGCGGCGTGGTCAAGACCGTGCTGCAACTGCGCCACGGCATTTTGTTCCCGCACCTCAACCTGGACAAGCCGTCCAGCCGCATCGCCTGGGACACCTGGCCGGTTCGCGTTCCCGTTCAAGCCGAGCCGTGGCGGGCCGACGTACGCCGGGCGCTGGTGAACTCGTTCGGGTTCACCGGAACGATAGCCTCAGCGGTCCTGGAACAAGCACCGAATGCCGTTATGAAAAAACTGGCCGAGGAGCCTGGAGCGTGCCGCGGTCAGGTGCTGACGATCTCGGCCAAGTCGGTCCCGGCGCTGGCCGCGCAGATCCGCTCCTACCGCCAGCTGGTGGCCGGGCGACCCGGCATCGACGCCGCTGACCTGTGCTACACCGCCAACGTCGGCCGGGCCCACTTCCGGCACCGGGTGTCGGGCGTGGTGACCGGCGACGACAGCCTCGCCGCCCGGCTCGAAGAGCTCCTGGGCCTGGCCGAACGCGGCGAGCTGCCCGGGTACGAGTCCCGCAAGGTCGGCTTTCTCTTCTCCGGCCTGGGCGCCCTGCGCCCCGGCATCGGCGCCGGGCTGTACCGGCGGTATCCGGTATTCGCCACCGAACTGGACGCCTGCGACGAAGTCCTGACCCCGCTCGTCGGCCGTCCGGTCAAGAGCCTGGTGCTCGGGACATGCGGACCGGAGGTCGCCGCGTCGCTCAGCCTGGCCCGGTACGGGCAGCCCGTTCAGTTCGCCATCCAGTACGCGCTGGCCCGGCTGTGGATGTCGTGGGGCGTCCGGCCGACCTCGGTCGCGGGTCACAGCATGGGCGAGGTCGCGGCGGGCGCGGTGGCCGGGCTGTTCAGCCTGGCCGATGCCGCCCAGCTGATCACGGTCCGGGCCCGGCTGATGGATTCGGTACGCACCCCTGGCTGCATGGTGTCCGTCGGTGCTGGCGCGGACGCGGTCGCCTCGCTGCTGGCCGGCTATCCGGATGTCGCCGTCGCCGCCATCAACGCACCGCAGCAGTGTGTCATCTCCGGCGGCCGTAGCTCCATAGACGCGATCATCGCGGAGCTGGCCGCGCTGGACATAGAGTTCAAGCACCTCGCGGTGTCACAGGCGTCCCATTCCCCCCTGATGGCCGAGGTGGTCACGGACTTGCGGGACGCCCTCCGGGACGTCGTTTTCACCGAGCCCGCGATCACCCTCGTCTCGACGATGTCCGGGCAGGTCGCCAGGCTGAGCGACATCTCGGCCGGCTACTGGGTGCGCCATATCACAGAACCGGTGAACTTCATGGCCGCCATGCGGACGCTGGACCGGCGGGGCAAGCACCTGTTCATCGAGATCGGCCCGTTCGCGACGCTGACCTCGCTGGGGAAGCGATGCGTGCCGGCCGGCAGGCACGTCTGGCTGGCCAGCATGCACCCCTCCGACGAGGACGGCACCGTCATCCTCGATGCGGTCGCCAAGGCCTACGCGGCCGGCCAGCCGATCTCGTGGCCGGACTTTCACCGGGGACGGCGCGGGCGGACGATCGGCCTTCCCGCGTATGCGTTCGATCGCAGGTCGTACCGGCTCCCGGTCGGCCCGGCCGCGAGCCCGGCACCGGCCAGCGCGGAGCCAGCGAGCCCGGTATCAGCCGGCACGGTACCGGCCAGTCCGGTATCAGCCAGCACCGTACCGGCCGACTCGGCTGTGCTGATCGCGCCCGAGGGCGAGCGCGTGGCGGCGATCACGGAGCTGATCAGGGAAAAGATCGCCGCGGTGCTGGAATTTCCTGATCTCGCCGACGTCGGGGCCGACCTCGAGTTCACCGAGATGGGGATGGACTCGCTGCTGGCGGTCAAGCTCCGCAAGGAGCTCTGCGCGTCGCTGTCGACCTCCTTCCCGACGCCAGAGATCTTCAGTAACCCGACACCGCGCGCGCTCGCGCAGTTCCTCGACGAGCATCTCGAGAAGGTGGAGTAGCGATGGACACGATGCCGGCGGCCCGCTGGTTCACTCCGGCGCAACCGCCCGAGCAAGCCCGGATCCGCCTGTTCCTGATGCCGCATGCCGGCAGCGGAGCGGCCGCCTACCGAGGCTGGAGCCGTTTGCTGCCCGCGGAGATCGGCATGCAGGCGCTGACCCTGCCTGGGCGGCAGAGCCGGCGCGCGGAGCCGCTCCCCATGGACTGGGCAGCGCTGCTCGACGACCTGCACAGCGGCCTGCTGGCCGCGCTGGACGACGAACGCCCGTATGCGCTGTTCGGGCACTGCATCGGCGCCATGCTGGCCTACCGGCTGACCGTCAGGCTCGAGGCCCAGGGTGAGCCGGCACCGTCGCTGCTCGGCATGTCCGGCTGGGCGCCCGCGGGCTTTTTCCGCGCCCCGCCGGGCTCGGAACGGCTCCCGATCAGCGAGCTCAGCGAGCTGTTCAAGGATCTCGGGGCCTTTCCCGCCGAGCTCTGGGACGATCAGGACATGCTCGATCTGGTGCTGCCGCCGGTGATCGCGGATTACCGCATCGCGGCGCAGTACGAAGACGACGCGGCCGTGGTGGACTGCCCGCTGGTGTCCTACGCCGGCCAGTCGGACCCGCTGCTGGTTGAGCCGGACGCGATGATGACGTGGACCGGACGTAGCCGCCGGTATCTCGGGCACCGCGAGTTTCCCGGCGACCACTTCTACGTCAACGATCACACCGCGGCCGTGCTGTCGGACTTCACCCGGCACCTGGTGCGGGTCACGAACGACCTTTAGACACTGCCGTCAGGCGCCCCTTTGGACACTGCCGTCAGGCGCCCCTTTGGACACTGCCGTCAGGCGCCATGGACGCGGCCGCCAGGCGCCTGGCAGGGCGGTCAGGCGCGCAGCACCGCGTGATCGGCGCCAAGGCGAAGCGCCGGATGGTGGTTGAGGATCGCGTTGAACAGGTTCCGCAAGGTGATAGTCGGCTCGACGCCGAGCTCGTCGTCGAGGCGCTGACGCATCCGGCGGTAGGCGTTCAACGCCCGCGCCTGCTGTCCCGACCGGTACAGCGCGATCATCAGCTGCTCGCAGAAGCGCTCATTCAGCGGAGGCGCCTCGACCCACTCCGACAGCATCGGGATGATGTCGGTGTGCCGCCCGCTGCGCAGCTCCAGGTCGAACAGCGTCTCCAGCGCGACTAGCTGCGCGGTTTCGTAGCGCTGGGCGACGGTGCGGCACAGCGGCCCCTGAATCACCAGGCCGAAGGCCTTGCCGCGCCACAGTGAAAGCGCACGGCGTAGCCCGTCGGCCGCGGTTCGCGGATCGGTAGCGCCGAGGAACCGGGCATTACCGAGTTCCCGCATGAACACCTTCGCGTCGACTGTGTCTTCGTCGGTGTGCAGGCAGTAGCTGGAGTGCTGGACGACGAGCCGGGCAGGCTGGTCGTCGGCGACGGCATCGATGCGCCGGCGCAGCCTGCTGATGCGCGCCTGCAACGCGTTCTCCCACTGGGGAGGCGGCGAGTCCGCCCACAGTTCCGTGACCAGTGATTCCACTGAGACTGGATTTCCTTCAGCGGCCAGCAGCGTCGCGAGTAGCGTCCGTTGAAGCGTGCCGGAAATATTCACGGGACGTTCAGCCGACTGGCATTCCAGGGGCCCGAGGACGTAGAACTTGGTCATGTGAGCACCGCCTTAGCTGATTTCTCAGCGAGAACTCCCCTCAGAACAACGGCCAGGGCGGAGGCCCCGATCTGATAATCCAGCGCACGCCCGTTCATCACGCCTCCGCCCGCAGCATCCGTCGCAGGACCTTGCCGGTTGGGTTACGAGGCAGGCTGTCCACGAAGTCATACTGAGTGGGAATCTTGAAATCGGCAATCCTGCCACGCAGGAACACCATGAGGTCACGCATGGTTGCTTGTTTATCTCTGTGAAGTACGATCACCGCCTTCACCGCCTGCCCCCATCGCTGGTCGGGTACGCCTACCACCGCGGAATCGGCTACCGCCGGGTGCTCGGCCAGCGCCCTCTCGACCTCGGCCAGATAGATGTTCTGGCCGGCCACGATGATGGCGTCGTCCATCCGGTCGAGAACGAACAGGTAGCCGTCGTCGTCCAGGTAGCCAGCGTCTGGCATGCGCAGCCAGCCGTCCGCGAACGCCGCCGTCGTCGCCTCGGGCTGCTGCCAGTACCCGATGAAGTTGGCCGGGGTCTTGACGTGGATCTGGCCGACCTGGCCCGCCGGGAGGATCTCTCCTTCGTGGCCCACGATCTTCAGCTCATTACCCGGGCATGGCTGCCCGACCGAGTTCAGCTTCGGATTGCCCGGCCAGTGCTCCGCCGGAGCCAGGCCCGTCACGCCGCTGCCCGACTCGGCCGCCGCATACATCTGGGCGAGCTCGCAGTCCAGCTGCTCCATGCACTGGCGCAGCAGCGACGGCGCGATCGCCGAACCGCCGTAGGTCACCTTGCGCAGTGACGCGAATGCCTGCCGCGAGGCGGCCGGCTCAGCCAGCAGCATCCGCAGCATCGCCGGAGCCGCGAACATGACCGTGACCTGATCGTCACGGATGCGCCTGACGGCCTCCTCCGGGACGAACATCCGCATGACCACGTTCGTGCACCCGGCGACCAGCCCCACCATGAACCAGACCATGCCCCCCGAGTGCAGGGCGGAGAAGCAGCTCATGGACCGGTCCTGCGGATACCAATCGAACCAGTCCAGGCCCGCCTGGTTCAGGTGCTCGACCAAGGTGAAGAACGTGCGGTGGGCGAGGACGACGCCCTTGGGCAGGCCTGTCGTCCCGCTGGTGTACATCTGCACGACGGCGTCATCGCGCCCAGTGCCGGGATCGAGATCGCTATCGGGGTGAGCGGCCCGCCAGCGCAGGAAGCCGTCCGCCAGCGAGCCGGGCGTATCCATCTCGATCACCGTGCGCAGTGCGGGCAGGACCGGCCGCAGCCGGTCCGCGACCGGCCGGAAGTCGCGCTCGATGAACAGCAGTTCGGCGTTGGAGTCGCGCAGCACATGATCCACTTCGCGAGAGGTCAGCCGCCAGTTGATCGGCACGAGCACGGCACCGCTCTTGGCGCAGCCGAGCGCGATATCGAAGTAGTGCTCTGATTCGCGGCCGAGGTAGGCGACGCGCGCTCCCCCGCCCAGTCCCTCGGCGAGCAGCGCATGCCCGGTCTGATTGCTGCGCCGGTGCAGCTCCGCGTAGGCCACCTCACGGCCTTCGCAGATGACGGCCAGATGGTCGGGGCGCTGCCTGGCGTGCTCGGCACACCGGGCAGCAAGCGTCTGCAGATACGGGTTGTTCATGGCCTGGCGTCCCTTTCATCTGCTGCCTGCTGAGCCAGCAGCGGCAGCGGTTGTGTCGGTATACGCAGCAGAGCGGGCACCTTGCCACCAGATTCGTTGACCAGCGCAGCCCTGGCCCGCCTTAACCACCCATGACTGGACTTGTGAGTCCATGCCCTACGTTCTGCAGCGGCAGATGTTAGCTGCCCGGCCGCGTTACCAGCGGGGAAACGCAGGCTGGCCCCGAACATCTCGGCCGGCACGCGCTCGCCCGGCGATTCCGATCCTGACGTAACGGTCATTGCCTTCTCCTTTCAGTTTCCCTGCTTACCGTTTAGGTACTCTTTAGTAATCAGCTACCCGAAGAGGTCGGCTAGAACCTCTTCTGCCAGATAGGATATAAGGCTTTCCATAGTCGGGCTGTTGAATAGCACGTTGGTGCTTATCCCGCAGCCGAGCTGCGTTTCAAGCCTTTCCTTTATCTCGGTGATTCGCAGTGAGGTGAAGCCGAGCTCGAAATAGCTCATATCGAACGGAATATCCTCGTCGTCCGCCATCATTAGGGTAGTTTTAAATTCCGAGACGACAAGTTCTTCGAGCCCCTCGCGCCGTTCGGACAACGGAAGCTCGTGAAGCCGCTCGATCGCTAGCATATTCTTTATCACTTCTTTCCCGCGCTTACCTTAGACCAAACGTGTCGAGGTCCTGCAGAAATAGGCGGGCCGGCATGGCTTTACTGCCCTCGCGCACGAAACTCGGACTCCCCACCAAGGCGTCAATTAATCAACCCGTTATTCCTACAGGTCGTCTACCAGGAACCTAACCCGAGTGGCTGACGCCAAACTGACACGGCATTGAGTCCAGACCCACGCACGTGATACGTGAGGTAACCGATCCTGATGCGACTGCTTTTCCGTACTATGGCGTCTCATCGTGATGTCAGGCGGCAACCTCGCGGTCCTTCAAGATACGCTAGAGGTAAATGAGAGCAGAGTTGCCATAGATGAAATTGTGCCGATAACTGGTACCCGGTTTCGAGGCCTTTACGGGCCCGACGTGGTCCTGTACAGGCAGGTTATCGATTGGACTCGACTTCCGCAGGCAATTGGACCCACTGCCCTCGGGCGGGGTGCGTGGCGGTTGGTGGCGGTGAGCGGCGCGCGGGAGCCGGACGCAGGCGCGCATGGAAATTACATCCCGCGCCAGGCAGTAACCACATCATGGGACGCGGTTCACCATGGCAGATGGCCGCTTACTGGCTACCGCGGATCATTATGAATTTGACTCGGCACTGGTGATGTGCTGGCGGCTGGCGTCCTGTCCCCCTAGACGACGCGGAAGATAAGCGGCCTTCCGTGGGATAAGACGCCGGTTTTCCGGCGCCTTTCTTTCCGGAAGCCCGGATCTTCCGGAAGGGCACCATAGACACGACGGCCGGCAACCGCAGGAGACTGCGGTTGCCGGCCGCCTTTGCCGCTGCCGGGGTATTAGCCGAAGTCGGAGTTCTTCACTTGGAACGTGATGGTCTGGGTCAGCACGCGGCCGGTGATCGTCACCGTGTACGTGCCGACGGCCATTCCTGTCGTATCGATGGTGGCCGTGACGGTGCCGTTGCCGTCAGGACCGGTCACGGCGAGCGGTTGCGGCGACGAGTCCTTGTGCGGTCCGGTGACGGTAGCCGTCACATCGTCCCAGGTCTGCCCGGGCACGGTCGAGTTCGGGTCGGCGAACGGGCCGCTTGACACCCCGAACTGCCCGGGAAGCGGCGGGAACACGCCGAAGCCGTCAACAATCGTCGTGCCGTTCGGGGACCGGCCCGGGATAAACCCAGTCCCGGTGACCGTGACGGTGTGCCCGCTGGCCACCTGGCGGGCGGATATGCTGATGGTGGCCTGCAGCTTCTCCAGCAGTTCCGCGGCCTGCCGGCTCGGCTGGTCGGGTCCGTGCTGGCGGTCGACCTGCCCGATCAGAGCGGGTACGAAAGCCGGTGCGAAGATCGTGCCCCAGCCCGACGCGATGTCGTAGCCGGCCGCGGTCGGGAAGCCGGTGACGCCGTATGCGGTGTCGGTGTATCCCGCCGGGACATCGACGATGCCCGCCGCCGTGCCGCGCGGTCCGAGCGCCGCCAGGGCCGGGTTCACCGTGCCCAGATCGGCACCGCGTAGCTGGGTGGCCAGGGCGAGGATACCCGCGAAGGTGGGCGAGGCCTGCGACGTGCCGTCACTGGCGTCCATCGAGATGTCCGGGAAGGCGCGGCCGGTGACACCCTTCAGCGCCGGGTTGTCCCGCTGCCACGACGGCTTCGGGTACACGGTGGATACGCCGGCGCCCGCCGCGTCGGAGTGGTTGTTCGGTGCGGTCCACAACGCGTCGGGAGCGGTACGCCCGGCCGTGGTGGACAGGCCAGCGTTAGGTATGGTGCCGCCGACCGCGGTGACCCACGGGTTGTCGGCCGGGTGACCCGCGGTGACACCGATCGGCGGGGTGCACTGGCCGGTGTCGCCGAGAACCGGCGGATCGGTCGGACCGCAGTCACCGGATGCGAACATCACAGGGACGTTATGCGCGGCGGCGTCGAGGAACGCGGGATCCAGCGAGTGGAGGGCCGCCTGCTGGGTGGCGGTGGGGTTGGTCGGGTCGTCGATGAACGAGTTCTCGCCGTCACCCAGGCTCACCGAGACGACGTCGGCCAAGTGCTTGTCCGCGATCATCTTGATGGCTTGGGCGACCTGTGGCCAGCCCTGCATGCCGATGGTTTCCGGCACGGACGGATGCACGAACAGGATCTTCGCGTAGGGCGCCATCGAGTGGATCGCCTCCGCGTCGAGCCGGTCTTCGCCGGGGCTGCACTCGATCTGGCAGACCGCCGTCGGGTCGGCCGGCGCCGGGAGCGCCATGTCGGTGATGTCCGCGGGCGGCAGGTCCATGGCCGTGTCGTAAGTCGCCATCGACGTCGCGAGGTTCGGGTCTGGGTTGGTGACCACATACGCGACGGTCACGCCGGCCCCATCGATCGCCCGCTTCCAGAGGTCGTTGACGCCGTAGTCGATGATGTCCTCTGACGCGGTCGGATCAGGGAAGCGCAGCCTGAGCGACTGCCCGGCGGCGATTTTCGCCTCGATCGCGTTGAATGTCGCCGTCGTCGCCGCGATGCGTACCTGCGGCGGCGGGACGTCCTGGGTCTGGCCGGACGGTGCCCCGGAGTATGCCGCTGAGCTGGCCAGCGCCGGGCTAACCAGCATCGGGCTGGCGAGCAGCAGGCTGGCGACGCCGGCTAGGAGTAGGGGTCTAGCGACCATGTGACGGCCTCCATGAGAAGTGCGGCCTGCCTCGCAGCGTTTGTCACTGATCATAAACAAGCCACCAAAGTACGCTAAAACGAACACCTGATGCCGGACAAGTCCCCTTTTCACCCACAGGTTCAGGGGGCATGCCCCCAGCAAGCCCCAGCTTGTGCGGTCATGTTACGGCCCGAGGCTGTCCCGCCGGGACATCGCCCCTGGCCCAGCCGTGTCGCCGACCGGGATCAATTGCGCAACCGGCAGGCTCTAGCGGGCTCGGTTGCGCAATTGACACGTTAGGCTCCCGGGCATCCGCCCGGGATTATGCCGCTGACGTGTCACGAGTCGGGTGAAGGTGCCGCAAACTGGAGCATCGCTCCCGTAGTGTGTGTGCTGCCGTGGATTAGTCGCCAGAGGGCCTGGCTTATGGGGATGCGGCGGTTACGGGGTTATCATCATGGGTTTTCGTACCACGTCGAGCGCTGTCTCCGTCGCGGCGGTCGCGATCGCGGCCGCCGGGTTCCTGTCGTCGTCAGCGGCGCGGGCCGCGACGTCCGCGGCGTCCCGCCCGGCTCAGCTCACCGGCACGCATCTTCTCGCTGCCTTGCTGCCGGCCGCCGACTTCCCGCGCGGCTTCACGAAATCGAACGCGTTCAGCACGGGCAGCCGTCTGGAGAAGCCGCAGACCAAGGTCAACCTGGCCACCGTGAGCTGCCGGACCTTCCTGGTCAACCTCCCCGAGCGCGGTTACGGCGAGACCGCCGTGGCCGGGGACGTCATAGGCAACAGCCGGAGCCAGGGGTTTGACCAGATCGTTTTCCAGTTCCCGAGCACCAGCAAGGCGGCCTCCTTCTACCGGGGAATTAGCGCGCTGTACGCCAGGTGCCGGTCGGTCCGCGTCGCTTCCGGCGGGGCCGCGTTCTCGCTCACCACGCAGTCGCTGACGCAGACCCGTGTTGGCGGGCACGAGACCCTCCTGGTCAACGACACGATCAAGATCTCCGGCCCGGACAAGATCCTGGACGGCACAACCATCAACCACGGGCTGTTCACGCTGGCCGGCCCGGATGTCTACAGCGTGGATGCGTTCGGCACCCCGGTGCTGCCCGCGAGTCCGTCAAGGACCACGACGGTGCTCCGCCTCATCGCTCGCGTGCAGGCGGCTCGCTGAGCGCTAGCGGTTACCCAATCGAGTCCGCATAATGACTGGTGCTTTCGCGCGGCCAGTTGCACACTCGATGCTGGGACCGGGAGCCGGTGGGGGGCCACGTGACTGCTGTCATTCAGGAAAACCGCCAGTACAAGATGCCGAGGGCCGAATTCCTCCGCGGCGTCAACAACACCGCGATTTATGCGCTGACCGGCGGCGTTCCCGGGTTCATCAGGCATCTCGGGTTTCTCGTGTCCTATGTCGATGAATGGCTGAAACGGTATCCGGAGGAGCTGAACGCCGCCTCGGAAGCGCTGCCCCTGTGGGTCACACCGCGAACACTGAAGCTGCTGCAGCGCATCCCGCGACGTGGCCGGCAGCTACTGCTGCAGGCATTGCTCATCGCACCGCTGCTCGCGACCGTACCGTGGCTGTACTTCCTGTCGGCCTTCAAAAGCGCGTGGGGCATCCTCAGGATGGGCGTCCGTGGCATACCGCCGCTGATCACCTCCGTGGTGGTGGTGTTCGTGACCAGGGATGGCTGGCAGCTCCTCGGCGCCGGCTTCACCAACCGGTTCTACGTCCTGGTGACCGTGTTCCTGGCCGCCAGCGTGATCTTCCTGATCCGCAAGGACTGCTGGGCTGACCTCGAGACTGACGAACTGGAAGCGACTCCGCTGCTGGCCGATATCAGGCGAAGCACCCTGTGGGCAGTTATCGAGAAGGTGCTCCGCCGGATGCGCATCAACGGAATTGCCGACTGGGTGGAGGCGCAACGGAAGCGTCCATTCGCGTTCCGCCAGCTAGTCCTGTACGGGGCTCAGCCGCTGCCCATGGTCAGGCCGGCCAGCCGCTGCTATGCATTCCTTGTCTGGGTCGGCTATTTAATACTGTCCGCCTTCGCACTGCTGGTCACCGCGGGACTCGTGGCCGTCGCGCTCATTGTGGTCGGCGTCATCGCGATCAACCGGGAACAGACCAGTACTCTGGCCAGCGCCGTTCATGTCTACCAGACGTTCCCTGGGAACGTGGTGGTCACCGAGCAGCTCCTGTCCTTGTCGGTCAGCCTGGGAGCCTTGGCCGCGTTCATACTGGTCGCGACCCAGCGTCCCGAGGACAGGGCCGCGTTCATCAAGAACATCATTGCCCGCTACCGCCGGGCCCTGCTGGTGTACTCGATCTACTGCCGCGCGCATGACCAGGCGGAAAACTGGACCGGCATCCCGGTCAAATCCCAGCTCTGCCAGCGGGGCGGTACGGCGGCCTGGCTAGTGCCAGCGGAGGCGCCAGCGGCTGGGCACGACGGTCAGCAGGAGACGCCGCTTCCGAATATCATGAAGGCACAGAACTGACCGGATTTCACCGAAATCGGGGGGGACGGGGATGAGGACTGACGGGTTCCGGCGGATTTTGATCGGAATTGCCGCTGTTGTTCTGCCCGGATCGGCGGCACTGACCTGGTCGGCCCGGCCGGCCAGCGCCGCGCCAGGATCGGCCGCCGCACCAGGAGCGGTCGCCGCGGCGTCCGCCGTCTGCGGTTCGGCTTCCCACCCGGCACTGGCCGCCAGGCTGGCCCGTGACATCTCGGCGGCCCGCCGCGGGCGGGTGTCCACCGTCGCGGTCCGTGTCGACGATCCCGGTGCCGGGCTGGAGTGCTGGCTCAACAGCTCCACGCATTTCGACTCGGCCAGCGTGGTGAAGGCGACCATTCTCGCCGCGCTGCTCCGCAAGGCACAAGACAGCCACCGGCACCTGACCCGGACCGAGGCCGCCCTGGCCTGGGCGATGATCACCCGATCCGACAACGGCGCCGCGTCCGCGCTGTGGAACGATGTCGGCCGCGCTCACCTCCAGCACTTCCTGAACCTGGCCCGCATGACGCACACCGTTCTGGGCCCGGGCGGGTTCTGGGGCCTGACCGAGATCACCGCATCGGACGAGACGCTCCTGCTGCGGCTGCTGCTCAGCGGCAACTCCGTGCTCGACACCGCTTCACGCGACTACGAGCTCGCGCTGATGGCCAGCGTCATATCATCACAGCGCTGGGGGGTCACCGCGGGAGCGCCGACCCGGCTCACCGCGCATATAAAGAACGGCTGGCTTCCCCTGGCCGCGCACCAGTGGCACGTCCACAGCATCGGCGGTTTCACCGGTCGCGGTGGCGGTTACAGCATCGTCGTTCTGACTGAAGATGACCCGACCATGAGCTACGGGATCATCACCATCGAGCGGATCGCCCGCGTGATAAACCGAGACCTGAATCCAGGAACGACATCGGTGATACCGTCCGTCAACCCCGCGACCGCCAGCATCCCGGGCGGCTAAGCCCGTCGAGGTCTGGGCGCGAACCCGTCCCGCCCGCGCACCGCCTTGTCCGGAACATCGCGGTTCGCCCGGTTTCCCGGTTTCCGCGCGGGAGGCGGGTGCGGGCGTCATCGCGGACGCACCGGGGGCTGTGGCCCACCGCCCCGGGAAGAACGTGGGCTGTGGCCCACCGCCCCCGCAAGAACGTGGGCTGTG
>Ga0126381_100003289_pt1 | contig 17602 bp, 16 predicted proteins | sample PanSoiMetPlot_28_FD_96465 | JGI IMG/M metagenome (GOLD analysis project Ga0126381, IMG submission 96465) | Tropical forest soil microbial communities from Panama - MetaG Plot_28 | ecosystem: Environmental > Terrestrial > Soil > Tropical forest > Bulk soil | place: Panama | collected 2016-02-17 | reverse complement strand
GTGATGCAGGCATAGCCGCGGAACGTGCCGGTGCCGCCGGCGGCCTGATCCGCCAAGTTGGCATCGAAGATTTTCTGATATTCCGCCGTCAGCGGCGCCCCCTGGCCATTCGCCCAGCCCTTCGCCGGATCATAGGCGGGCTGCGGGGTGCGCGGCGCGCCGGGCGTCGGGGCGCGGTTCCACTTGCCGCCGAAGGCCGGATATTGCGCGTCGTCGAAGGCAAAGGCGCAGGTCGGTAGCCAAGACAGCAGCGCCACCAACGCCGCGGCGCCGATCGAGCATCGATTGAGCATCAAAGCGTCTCCTCCAAGCCCGGGATTGAACCCGCGCCCGGCCCCGCTCTTTGGCGCTTTTTGGGAATTCCGGGCAGCCGACAAGCTACCACAGCGGCCGGCTGGGCGCCACGGATGCGCTGCTTGGTCACTCCCACCCTCCGGCGCGCCCCAACGTGGCAGCAGCGCGCCCGCCACGCTGCAGCGGACGAGCCTGCGCTCGCCGGCCAGGCCCGAGCCTCGCTTTGTTTGTTCTAGTGCCAGCGCCAATGAGGCACGAAGGCGAAACCCCAGCGGGCAGACTGGGACCGCCGTCCTACCGAGCCGATCTTGAGCCCGCCGTGGTGGGTGCCGCTGTCGGTATCCGCCGAAGACCGAGCAACGATTTCTTCGGCTTGGCGGTCGTGCGCCTTCCCCCCGCTCGAGTGGGTTCCCGAGTCCATCGCCTCGGCCAGCCGCTTTCTCTGGACCGCACTCAAACGACTTTCAAAGGCGGCGGCAGACGGCCGGATCGCATCAATGTCCTGTCGCAAGGCCTGCAGCTCGTCGCGCCTGGCATCCAGGCGGCCGAGAGGAGTGATGGGATTCTCCAAGGGACAGGCCTCGACCAAGTCCCCGGCTGAGCGAAATATTGCCGCGCTCACCTCATACAAGGCTGCACGCTGTCCATCGGATAGCTGTATCCCGGCATCGAGCTGCTTTACGGGCCAGGTCCTCAGAATCGCGGCCCATTGGGCGCAGAAAGCTTTCGCCTCCTGATTTCCGACGTTCGCCGCGCCAGGGTTCTTTCCTGTCCGACTGGAGCGGGGCGGCTGACTATCGGAAAGACTCATAGCAACCAGTCGGCCTTTCTGCTCGTCACTGAGCAGAGCGTAGAATTCGAGCAGGGCGGGACGCAATCCGCCGAGCGCGTCCGCGACCAGATTCAGCGTATTGCCCAGCGTATCAAGTTTGGCGTCAAGCGCCGCCGGTATGGTCTGAGGGCAATTGGTATCGAGCGACTTAGCGACGCTGGCGGCGGAGGTTCGAATCTGTTCCAAGGCGGCACGCTGATCATCCTTGAGTTGCACCGCTTCACCAACCGCTTCCGGCGGCAGCTGTCGAAACATCGCCGCTTGTTCCGCACATGCGTGAATCATTTCGTCAATGGAAGCCGCGAAAGCCTTCGGCCTGCCGTGCTCCTCGTCTCGTTGCTCACTATTTTGATTTTGCGCGTTTTGCGCGCTTGGCTCGTCGCCGTGATGACCCAGATGGCGACCCTGGGCAAAGGGCGGCGCGCCCGTCATCACCAGGGCCAGGGCCGCGAGAAAAAGCAGGTGTCGGCAGCCGGACTCGGCCATGAAGAGAATTCTCCGACATGGAAATTCATCCCGACCCCAGGAGTTCCCCTCGTGCCGGCGCGCGGGCACGAGGGTCCCCCGCAGCGTTTGCCGGCATTTGACGCGGCCCGCGTTGCGTCTTAGCAGGATGCTGGTCGGGGCGAGCATGATGGAACGTGAGAAATGACGTCTTTTTTCCGTGGGTTGGGCAGAATTCGGCCCGGGCTGAAAGCGGGGCTTCTCGGCCTGCCGATTGCAGCGTCGGCCTGCCTGTTCTTGATTGCGCCGTCCAGCGGCATTGCGCCGTCCAGCGGCGAGGAGGGAATTTTGCAAACTGCATCCAGCCTGCGTGATTTACCGTCCGCCGCCTTGCCCGTAATCCCTGACGAGCCGCAGGAGCGGCCGGGGCCGATGCTGACGGAGCAGATGGGGACGGAGCAGACGGGGACGGAGCAGATGGGGACGGAGCAGATGCGGGCGGGGCAGACGGGGGCGGAGCAGGAGCCGGAAACTCACTCGAAGGTGCAACGATTTCCGATCCCCCGCCTCTATGAGGGCACGTCCTCGCACCTGATGCCAGGCTCGGCACCCACATTCGAGCCCGAAATGGATGAGGTCAATCAATATCTGTGGGACGTTTACGAGCGTTCGCCAACAAAACACGATGGAACCGGAGATTTCACCTGGAAGGACATTGCCGCGGCCGCACGCCTCGGAATGTCGCTCGGAGACTACGTGATTGGCGGCATGGACCGCGACTTTCGCGAGCTGCTTTACCGGGCCGGTCTTGCCATGGACGCGGCCGGCATCCGCTGGACGATCCTGAGCGCATTTCGGAATGACTACCGCCAAAGTATTGCGTCCGGATACAAGGCGCGAACAACCGATACGTTGCATGGGGGGAGTGCCACGACCGGTGGGTACGGGCACGGCTGCGCGGTCGACATCAAAGAGGTGGACGGCGATTCGCGTGAGCTCTGGTCCTGGCTCGATGCGCATAGTGCCCAGCTTGGCCTGGAGCGTCCCTTGGCGGCAATCGATCCCGCGCACGTCCAGCCGCGCGGACCATGGCACGAGGTGGCGGCCGCGTTGCGCGATGATCGACTAGCGAAGGGGACAACCGAGAGCACCGTCGCGGATACCCAACCCGCGGACCTCGCCGCCGCCCCTCCGAGCGCCGCGGACATGCTCTGCATCGGGCTGCACCACCACCACTATGATGTAGCCGAACCGAGGACGACCACGCCCGCGGAAATGCGAAGCTTCACGCATAGCCTTGGGCGGATCACGGCAGCAGAAAAAAAGGCGTCGCCAAGACTCCCCGGCCGCTTCCTCGCGCATGCCCGACCTTCAGAAGGGTCTCAGTCGCCACGCGGGGGTGAATCGCCTGGTCCAGGCTCGGCCAAACCGCCACATCCCAAGATCACCTCCCGGCCGTCCGGACGGCATGCGCTGCTTGCGATTCCTCACAATGCCGAGATGACCTGACCCTTCGTGCCAGCGCGCTTCACCGGAAGATATGATCGTAGACTTGGCTCCAATGGACGAGGTTGCGCTCGAGCTCCTCGGGCGCGATCACGTTGACCGGGAAGCCCGCGAGCTCGGGCGAGATTTTTGACGATAGCGGCGGCATGTCGGGGCGCGCCGGGAGGTAACCGGCCTGGCGAAAGATTTCCTGGCCCTCCTTCGACACCACGAAGTCGATGAAGAGTCGCGCCGCATTGGAATGGTGTGCGCCTGAGGTGACGCCGATCGTGTGCGGCGTCGCCCAGGCGCCGCCGAGCGGGAGGAAGGCGACCGGCGCGCCCGCCTTGACGCTGATCTCGGTGTTGTGCGCCGAGACGCCGATGACGAGCGCATGCTCGCCGACGATGACGCTGTCGAGGATCGCGCGGGTCGACGCCGCGACCGGCGCGATGTCTTGCTCCCTGAGCCGACGCAGATAGGCGAGCCCCCTCTCCTCGCCCATGTTCGTGAGCACATTGCCGATGAAACCCCAGGCGCCGGTGATGTCGTTTTGCTTCCACACCATCTCGCCTCGCCAGCGCGGCGCGAGCAGATCATCGAGGCTCGCGGGGGGCTCGCGCGCGGCCGTGTTCACCGCGGCGCCGATGACGATCAGATTGGTCGCGACCCAGAAGCCCGCCGGATCGCGGTAGCGCGCGGGGAGCTCGCCGTCGAGGGCAAAGCGTTCGATCAGGCCGCCCTCGAGCAGCGCCCCGATGCCGCTCGCCGTGCTCCACACATCGGCCGTGACACGCCCCGCGCTATGCTCCATCGCCAGCCGCAGCGCCGCCGCCTGGCTGTCGCCGCGCCAGTAGACGACCTTGATCCCGTACTTCTTCTCGAACGCCGCCGCGAGCGGCCGCACGATCTGCTCGACGATGAGCTCGGTGTAATAGACGACCTCCCCCTCCGCCTTCGCCTTGGCGACGAGAGCATCCGCGGGCTGCGCCGCGGCGGGAGATGCCGCAAGGCAGGCGATCAAACTAAGCCGCAGCATGGAGACCACCCGTAGCGGGGCTTTCTATGTGTCGAATCTTATTTTGGCGAATTTGCAGCGACAACAGCGCCACAAGCTTGGGCGCCCCTCTCCCGTAGGGAGAGGGTTGCGGTCAGCGCCCACTGAGATTCAGACGATTTAAGGTCTGGCCCAAACATGCACCGCCGGGTCCGCCTCATCCCATCCCCTAGGGAGAAGGAGTCGATTGTGGCATGCTCGTTCTTCAAGCTTCTTGCAGTGAAGAACGTGGCGCTCGCCCCCCTATTCGAAGACCGGCGGGTTGAAATCCGCGCCCGCCTGCGCCAAGTTCCCGCGGCCGCAGCCCAAGGACCCGCAATGATCGCCGGTATCATCGTCGTGATCGCGCTCATGATGCTGGCGGAGCAGCTCCAGGGCCTGGCCGCGACCGGCGCCTGGCCGAGTATCACGCTCGCCTCCGAGCTCGACATCGCGGCGGATCGGGTGCTTTCGGATTGGACGATCCTCGGGCAGGCCGTCCAGTTCATTCTCCGCGACGTGCAACTGTGGGTCGTCATGATATGCGCCGCCGCGCTCATCTACTGGCTGATGGATTTCACGAGCGAGATGCTCACCCGCCTGTTCCGCGTAAAGCCGAGCTCTCCCTGATCGCCCCGTCCCGGACCGAAATGACGCGCCAAGGCGTCGAGCCCGCGCCTGAGGTCAGCCAGCGCGCCGCGCGCGGACAAGCTTCGCCATGCACCGCGACGCGCGCAACCGCGCGGGCCGAGCAGCTGGGCCTGCCGCCAGCATGGCCGCGAAGGCCACGTCATAGCGCTCCTTGCGGTGCGCGCATTCGCATCGCTTGCGGTCGCGCCCGCAGCGCGGATCGGCCGGGTATCGCCGCGTAATCGACGGGGCAAGGAATATCAATGGCTTGAGAGGGTAGCTCTCAATTGGATCCTCGCTATCACGAAGAAGCCACACCGCAATCGGCTTTGCTTCCCCTGGCCGCAAGCCCAATTTACCGGCATGGCCAAAGCACTGTAGCTCGAGGCTGGGAGGCAAGAGTGAGCACAGACCCCACGCCATGGCTCCGCGCGATCGAGCCCGTCCTGAAGCTCATCACTTGGCGCCCCAACGCCAAGCCTCATCTTGTCTTCATTGAACAACCGGGCTGCTGGTGGACCTATCTCGATCTACCAAGCGGTGGCGGGCTTCAACTTCACCTGTTGCTGCAGGTGACTAATGACGGCATTGCCGGTCTGATTGTCTCACGTGTCCAAATTCGCCGGGCTAGATGGGGCGACTACGTAGGTCCGATAGATCCATGGCAAGATTGCATGCCGTTTGTCGAACTTGCTGGCCAGCGTCCAATTCCGGGTGTTGACCTTGGCCCAAGCCTACCATCAAGAAATGCGGCGGTGATGCGCATTGTGCACCATCACAAGGCGGAGCGACCCAAGCTCAACGAGCCGATCGAATTTTTTCTGAAGATTACGGATCAGCATCGTCGGTTCCATATCGCGCGCCTGAAAGTGCCAGCCCGCTAGTACCGAACCCGTCCCGCCGCGCTCTTTGGTTCGTTCGGCACCTCAGACAGCACGGTCACCCGCCGCGATCCACAGTCCCGCGCAACTCGCGTCCATCGATGCTCCCGTGCAACGAAAGGGCGAGCCGAGCAAGAGGTTGCCACTCCTGCCCGGCTCTAACCACCGTCAGCCACTAAAAGACTGACAATGGCTGCAAGCACTATAAGTGCGACTGAGGACTTTCTGCGCCATCAATTCGGTCGGCTGTGGAGGACCGCAGGCCCATTGGTCCCGTGATGCGGATCATCCTTGAAACTCTGCTGACTGAGACTGCAAGCCACGTTGGGGCGGAGGAGTTGAAGGGCTCCAAGGCCGCTGACGGCAATCGCTTCGTGGTGCGCCTTGCGTTGAGCGTGCTGACGCAACGCTACTCCCATGAGGTCGTGATGCTGATCCCGGCGCTGGACAACGGCACCGCACACTGACGCCCTGCGTCCCCCAACAACAACCCTTCGGTCACATTTCCCAGAGGGCCCTCGTTTGCGGCCTCTTTCTTTTTAAATGATCCTTAGAGGCCTCTTTTTTACGTCCCCTTTCCTTGTCCTAGCACCTTGGGCGACGCTACACTTCACCAGTAAGCAAGATGCCCCCTCTTTGAGCCCTCGGAACGAAGCGAGGGCTCAATTTTTGTGTGGTCGTGATGCATGGTGACGACTTCTTGGCACGGCGAAGCTGTGGGCGATCCTCATGTCGATCTTCGTCTCGCTGCTGGCTAACGCTCACCGCCTTGGTCGTGGCTGTGGTCGCCAGGGCGCTGATCGGGCCTGCGCTGCTGTTTTGGTGACTCACAGGCTAGGCGTCCTCCAATAACAACCCTCCTGCAACGCGGTCGGCCACGCTGCCTTGAGGAGCCCTCCAAAGGCTCCTTCTTTGTTTTGCCCAACAGGAACCACCGGTTCGGCGTCGCGTTGTCACGCGTGAAAACAAGCGACGGCAACCATGCAAGTAGGTAAAGACCTTCTCGGCGCCGTGAAGATGTGGGCGACCGTCATGTCGATCGTGCTCATCACGGCGATCATCGCACACTGGCTGTTCGGCCAACTTGGGGACACCCGTTGGTCCACCATTCTGGCCCCGCTACTAAACGGTGCGAAAAGGTTCTTATCGATCCATGGCTTGAGCTAACGCCGGTCGTGCGTTACACTTGTTGTTGTAGAGCCTAAGACGGCCTTGGAGGGCCATTCGTTTGGCCCTCCTTTTCTTTTTGCTTGTGGATAACTGAGGAATAGCGATTGACTATCCTTGCGCCTGCGCTGCGACTGCCCTCGTTACGTCACCATCATGATACCCCATTGAGCCCCGCGCTCCTTTTTTCTTTTGGCCTACGGTGCTCAGCTCTCAGGGCAGATTTTGCGAAGCCGTCCAATCGTTCACAAACTCTTTCATGATTTGTTCGGAAGACTGAATTGCAAAGGATGAGAACCCTTGGAACGGGGCCGATAGCGTGACCGTATTCGACCAGATAGTGACCGAGGGAATGCGTACCAAGGTCCCAGTCGAGATCATCTCCGATGGTTTTAGAGTTGCGTCGACGGTTGCTCTTATGACGCCAACACAGCCATTCTTCACATCAATCGAAATTAGGTCGAAATACAGATTTGGCATGGAACCGAATTTTGTAAGTTTATCCCACTCTTGATCCCATCTGCGTTTGGACTCGACATCACCCAAATCTACTTCCAACGCCATAACCCTATCATGTCGTGTTTGCTCTTGAGCCATATGATCGACTTCCCGCCAGAATTTCAGTTTCGAGGATTGGTTTGCCACGAAGTCAATCGAAGTGTTCCAAGCTCTCCTATCGATCTCACAACGGGCCGTCGTGTCCTCAAAAATACCTTGATACTTCATTTCCCTGACCCCTTTTAGGTCGTAGCGCCTTTGCTCCGCTTCCGCCGATGTGGCCGCGAGTAACGTTATCGCCAAGATCAATCCCCTGATCATCTTCGCCCCCTCCGCCGCTTCGCGCTGCCGCTACCGACTAACATCCACCTGCACGAAGCGGATGTGCATCGGGGCTGCATGGCGCAACAAGTCAGCGTCGATTCTGATCTTATCCGGCCGTGCCCCCGTCATCGCTAGCTGGCGTTGTTCCTGGGTTGTCACGCTGCCATCCGCTTTCATCCACGCTGTGCGATTGCTGGCGCATCCGGCTAAGACCAGTGCCGCCAACGCCATTGCGATGATGGTTCGCATACCCTCGCCCCTCCGCTGCGCAACGCTACAGCCGTAACGCTTGTAGCTCCCTGATCCAATTTTGGATTGCCCGCCTGGCACTGCCGATTTTGTCGGGAGGGACTGAGCGTTGTTCGATGGCGGGGATCAGAGCGCTGATTTGATTAGCTACCTCCGCCCGAGCCCTGTCTAGGGCCGCTGCATCCGCCGCTTCGCTCGAAAGGGCTGGGGTCATTGGTATCGTTGCCGCGTTACTCGCTCTCCGCAAAATTCCGATCGCTGCATCCATGGTCGATAATGAAAGCGCGTTGAGGGCCTCCAGGGCCTTTTGCGCTTCATCGAGCTCTACATCGATGGTTGCCAATTGATCCCTCCAACCCGCTCCCGCTTACCTTACCACCCCATCCACGCGCCCCACTTGTGCACGAGCGTCTCTAATCCTTGCACTTCGGGGTCCGGAGAGGGCGCAGCGAGATACCTCCATCATTTTTCACACAAAATTTGCGAGGGGGATGGTCTTGAGCCTCTCCTAGCTCCCAGCCCACGGCTAAGCAGCGTTGAGCATTGCGATCAACACTCTCTCAGCCGCTTCTCTACTCACCCGCCGGTAACGTCGCTCACCGGAACGGTGGAGGGAAACTCGGCGCCGGGGACAGTCGTGGATGCGGTGACTTGGCCCTCAGCCAGGTCAAATTGAAGTTTCGGCAGTAGACGATGACCCCCACTCGTCTTGACCCGGAGGATAGTGCTGCCCTCCATCTGCACCGGGACAGCCGACAACAAGAACGGTGAACCTGGTCAGCGAAATCCTTGCTTACTTTGTAGACGGATTGATTGATAGTAAGGAGTGTCGCTCCCTTCCATCGTCCAAGTCTTCTCTGCTCTGCCTCTCCCACCCGGCTGCCCGTATCAGTACGTCGATTTCTTGCTCTTGAAATCTCTTAACCGCATCCGCCCCGCGACCAAATCGCGACGGAGCGGGTGGAGCACGCGGTGTATGCCCTCTCGCCCGCGGCTCTGAGCGGGCATCATGGATCCTGACGAGGCTCTTGTTATTGTTGATGTGTGCTGTCACGAGCAGCCACATGCGATTTGCAAGTTCCGGGATACCGCCGGGGTGCCCGCAAGCCAATCGCACCAAGAGGCGCTCACCAAATTGGCGCCTTCAGCTCGGAAATGTATGCTTTGCCCATATTTTTGGCAGCCCAGTCAGACCATCCGCTGATTTATGCCGCGAACGCGTCCAGGGAGTGCTGGCACAAGGTCTAGCACGACCTCATGTCCGTCATCCAAAGGCGACCGCGCTGCTGCGCGACCGAGCATCGGTGGGCTCCAGTTGAAGCGCCTGCGGGTGACCGCCACGCGCCAGGCCTGCCGCTCCTCGCCTGCCATCGCGTCACCTCGGGGTTTGTTGGAGTGAAGGGCGGCGCGCCTCGCCGGCCGGGCGGATCGACCGGGGGCCGCGCCGGTCCGTCGCTGCGCCGGGGAGGGAGGGGCAGACAGACAAATTTGGATTGCGAGATTCCATAGCGCGTAATAATATCTGTTATCGCGTTCTCAAGTCCATACGTTATGTTACTTATTGACCCCTGTTATGACCGCGGTTATGGTGGCTGCCCTCCCAGAGGCGGCGCGGCCACGCGCAGCGAGACACCATGGAACCCGGCGAGATCATCAGACGCAGGCGCGAGGAACTCGGCCTATCGCAAGCGCAACTCGGCAACCGCGTCGGCATATCGCAGCCCGCGATCAAGAAAATCGAGGCTGGCGACAGCCGTCATTCGAAGTTCCTGCCGAAGATCGCCCAGGTGCTGCAGATTCCGCTCGGCGATCTCGATGCCTCGCTCTCGGGCGTAGTGGTGCCGCCCGCGGCCGGCGGCGGCGCGCGCATCCTCGGCGAGCGCGATTTTCCTGTGCATGCCTCCGCCGAAGGCGGGCCCGGGCAGATCATCGTGTCGGCGGAGCCGGTCGACTTCATGGCGCGCCCTGCCCCGTTCATTCACGTGCGCGACGCCTACGGGCTCCTCATCACCGGCACCTCGATGGAGCCCGAGTACCGGCAGGGCGACACCGCGCTCGTCAACCCGCACCTGCCGGTGATCCCGGGCGAGGTTCACATCTTCTATGCCGAAAAGGCCGGCGAGGCGCGCGCCACGATCAAATTCCTGCGCCGCGCTACCGCCGACAAATGGCTGCTCAGCCAGCACAACCCGCCCGACGGCACGGCCAAGGACTTCACGCTGCCGCGCCGCGAATGGCAATGGGCGCACCGGGTGATCGGCAAATACTCGCGCTGAGCGCTCCACTCTCTGGTCTTTCCTGCACCTCCCTCGTCCCGCGCAAGCGGGACCAAGTAATCGTCGACAGGAGTTTGGCACCAAAGCGTATCAAACAAAGCGTATCAAACAATGTCCGCGGATTACCGGGTCCCCGCTTGCGCGCAGCGCCCGGGCAGAATGCATGGCAGCTCTGCGAATTTGTAGCTTCGCATGACACGAAGCCAGGCTATCGCACTTACACATTGCCGCGCGCCCGTGGCGGCTTCAGCCTGGGCCCTATGTCGGATTGGATTCCCCTGTTCATCGCCGGCGTCTTCGTCCTGGCCGGCTTCGTCAAGGGCGTGGTCGGCCTCGGCCTGCCCACCATCGCCATGGGCTTGATGGCGCTCGTGATGCCGCCGGCGGACGCCGCCTCGGTCCTGATCCTGCCAACGCTTGGAACCAACATCTGGCAGATGGCCGCGGGCCCCGGCCTCAAGCCCGTCATCGCGCGCCTGTGGCCGATGCTCGCGGGCGCGGTCACCGGCACGCTCGCCGGCGCCGGCTGGCTGGTGCATGACCGCCTCGGCTCAGGCCTCCTCGGCGTCGCACTGGTTCTCTATGCGCTGACGACCCTCGCCTCGCTGCGCTTGAAGGTCGAGCGCAAATCCGAAGTCTGGCTCGGCCCTCTCGCGGGCGTCGTGACGGGCCTCGTCGCCGCCGCAACCGGCGTCTTCGCCATGCCGGGGGTGATCTATCTGCAGGCGATCGGCCTCGACAAGGAGGATTTGGTGCAGGCACTCGGCCTCTCCTTCACGGTCTCCTCGCTCGCGCTCGCCATCAACCTCGCCTCGGTCTCCGCGCTCAACTTGTCGCTCGGCCTCCCTTCCCTCGGTGCGCTGGCGGTGGCCTGCCTCGGCATGTGGCTCGGCCAAGTGCTGCGTCTGCGCCTCAAACCGGAGACGTTTCGGCTGGTGTTTCTGTTGGGGTTGCTGGGGCTTGGATTTTATTTGGTTGTGCGGGCGATGGCGTAGTGTGATCAATAAACTATAAACTTCCCCTCGGGAAACATACCCGACCGACACAGGGGAATGCCCACGCAGGCGCGGCGCGGCACACGTCGGCACGGCGCTTGCACGCGCCGCGCTTTGCACACTCGGCGGCGGCTGCCGCAACAACAAATTTGGTTTGAACCCTAAGACAAATAAAAACCCGGCGCGATCACTCGGCCGGGCACTTCGTGAGGTTCAATTTTCAGCGCCTAAACTGATTTGCGCGGTGGCGTCAAGCGCGCTCGCTGCGGATGGCGGCGCCGAACTGGTGCGGGAACAGGCGCTGCTGCGCGACGCGTTGCGCCAGGCGGTCGTCGCGCACCGGGAGCGGGCGCGCGGGGGTGTTGCGGCGCGGCGGCGCCAAGACGGTGGCGCGCCTGCGGCGGCGCGCGACGAAGCCGAGGCAGCCGCCGGCGGCGCCCGCGCAGACGCCGAACATGGCGAGCAGCTTCATCGCGGTGTATGTGCTCGGCGGTGCGTCTTCGCTTCCCGCGGCGGGCGCGGTGTCGTCAATCGTGTCGGTCGCGGCCAACAGATTGGTGAGTGCGGTATTGAGCTCGACGCGCCGTGCGGCGCCCGTGTCCACGGTCGCGGTGGTGGCGGCCTCCCCGGACGCCTCGGGGGCTTGCGGTATCGCGCCAGGCCCCAGGATCCGCACCGTCGGCACGGCGCGCGGCTGCAGACTCGGCATCGCGTGCGACTGCAGGCTCGCCTCCTCCTGAGGAACGGAAGGCTGCGGCGGGAGCGGACGCGGCGCGGCAGCCGGCGCCTTCTCGTCCACATCCGCGGCGCGCGGCGCGTGCTTGACCTGCTGCGCGAAGGCGCGGTGCGCATGCGTCAGATGATGGTGATACTTGTGCTCGTCGGGCTTGGCCCGCGGCGCCGTGTCGGTCGTCTCGGCCGGAGCAACCGGCGCCACCGCGCGCGCGACCGCATCGCCGCAGAGCGCGACACCGATCGCAACCAGGGGCAAAGCCGTTCTCCACCCGCGCATGGGTGCCCTCCCCGAATAAGGCGGAGAGCACAGGCGGACTATGACCTCAACGCGACGAGAGCGAGGTCATTTCGCGACAAGTCGTTGAGAGAAGTTTGGCCCGGCGCAACTCCACCTGCGCTGCAAATGTTGCGCTCCACATTGGCACGGCATCGCCCGCTGAGCAGCGCGCTCTGCGACGGGCGTGCCGCGCCGATGGAGGTGGAAGCGCCATCATACGCGGGACATCGACGCCTAACCTCGCGGGCATGGAAGCAGATGACACCCGTCGGGTGTATCGGGTGAGTCATGTAGACAACGTCGTTCGTCGAACATATTTTGGCGGACCAACAACAAATGACTATGATTTTGCCATCAAATCGCCGCGTCCCACCCGGTGAACCTTTGCCATAACCACAAAAATGGTCCAATAAATAAATTTGCGACGGTTGCCTTCTACCGATCGGCTGAAGACCCTGGGATAGTCAGCTGATGAATGCTGAGGATATTTCCGTATTCGAGGCTGGGAGCACGCTTGAGTTTGCCCGAACAAGCGCACAGGTGTGACGCAAAGGTGGTTGGCCGGGACAAAACCCAGCCATGACTTGATTCGGTGATTGGAACGGACGCTACCCTCGCCGCTCGGCTTGCCAGATGCCGGCACAGTCGCCGCGCGAGCCCGCTCCGCGCCAGGTGCCGCTGCCGAGACTGCCCGACAAGCGGCCAACGCCGCGCGCCTGCTGGTCGCCGGAGGCGACGCTCACGCTGATCGCGCCACTGGGCGCAACATGTCCGGCGAGCTGCACCTGCGCGCCGCCAGCATTGATGATGTTCCCGTTGCTGATGTCGAGGCCGTAGCGGAACGTGGGATCGCAGGCGCCGGCCCGTGTCTCGATGAGGACGCTCCAGCTGCCATCGAACGCGCGCGAGCTTGGCGCGCTGGCCAACGCGCGCGTGCTGCGCTCGACATTCTTCCTGGCCTTGGCGGGGCGCGCAGCATCGGAACGATCGGATCGCTCCGGCTGCACGGCCGTGCGCGCGTTATCCGGGGCTTGTGCGGAGGCAGCGAATGGAACCGCGGCCAGGAGAGCGGCGGTGGCGAACATCTTCATGGGTTTCTTCCATGCTGTCACCCATTGGAAGCAGCGTGCCCGCTGGTGCATCTAGTTTCGCGATCATGGCATCGCAACGGCGCGCGCCGCTTGGCCACACAAGGGGCTCAGCCCCGGCGTTCCGCCTGCCACACCCCGGCGCAGCTGCCGAGCGACCCGCCGCCCTGCCACGTGCCGTTGCCGAGCCCGCGCAACAAGCGGCCCTGGCCGTCGGCGTGCTGGCCCATACCGTCGACGCTGACGCGCACGACGCCATTCGAGAGGACATGGCCTTGCACATCGACCGGTCCGCCGCCTTCGTAGTAGACATCGCCGTTGGCGATGCGCACGCCATAGCGATAGTTGCGGTCGCATGGGCCGGCTTGCGTCGAGATGAGCACGCTCCAGTCGCCGTCGAACGCGGTCGAGAGCGGAGCCGGCCGCGCCGGCAACGGACGCACCGGCACAGGCGGCGGAATCTCGACCCGCTTCTCCCTGACGGGCCTCTGCTTGCCCGGCACCACGATGACCGGAGGCGGAGGTGGTGGCGGCTCGCCGAGATCGCGCTCCCAGATGGTGCCGCGGTCGAAATGGATGGCCATGCCATCGTTGGTGTAGAGGGCACCCTGCTGCCATCGATCCGCCCAGATGTGGCCCGGCCAATCAATCCAGGCGCGTGAAGGCTCGCCGGCCTCGTTCAGCAAATTGAGTTGGGAACCGTTCTGGGTGACGAAAGCCGGTTGCCCTTGGAGACCGGCCTCGCACAGCGCAATGCAACGATAGCGGCCGCTGAGATCCTGCGCGGATGCATCGGTTGCAGCCACCGTCGCGGCGAGCATGCCGGCAACTGCAATCGTGGCGAACCTGATGGCTGCATTCATGAGCTCTCTCCACTTACTGTCGTTACAATCTATCCGAATACCATGACGGACCGCATGAGCGGCCCGCTCAAAACAGGCAGGCGCGGCCGCCATTGAGGGTAACGTAGATCATCGCATTTGGATCGATTTAAAATTTTACTTGAGCAGGCAGAAACTTAGCCGCCGTTCTCGGCCGCGAAGAGCTTGCGCATGTACTCCAGCGTCGCGGGCGTCGCGTGTGCGAGTTCCTCGATGCCGCGGGTGAGGTCGCCGGCGCTCACCGGGCTGATATCGAGGCCGAGCTTTGCGGCCTCGGCCAGGAATGCCGGATCGCGATGAGTCGCCAGGAACGCGGCCTGCAGGGCCCGGGCGCGGTCGGCAGGCACGCCCGGGGGAGCCGCAAACGGGCGCGCCATGGTGAGCAACGGCGCCTCCGCGAAGGCGATGAGCTCGCGCGCCGCCTCGCTCGAAGCGAGCTCGCGCGCGGTCGGCACCTCGAGCAGGTCCTTGTGGCGGGTGACACGCGCGAACTGCAGCAGCACACGGTAGCCGCTCGATGCGACGAGCCACTGTGGGCGCGCCGCCCTGACGGAGGAGAGATCGAAGGTACGTCCGTCGACCTCGCCGCGCTCGACGGCGAGAAAGATCGAGGGCGAGTCCGGATAGCCGAGCACCTGCTTGATGTTGAGGCCTAGCGCATCGCGCAGGATTTTCGGCACGTCGCCGTCGGTTGCGCCCTCGCCGGTGCCGCCGAGCACAAGCGGCGCCCCGCCGCTCTGCCGCGCCGCCGCGATCGATTGCACGGGAGCGCCCGGGCGCACGATCAGCACATAGGCATCTTCCGCGAAGCTCGAGGAGGAGCCGAGCCAGGTGAGCTTGCGCGGATCGAACTGCACATTCGCATTGCTGCCGAGGAGGCCGATGAGCGGCATGTCGCGCCCGATGACCGCGAAGCTCGTGCCGTCGCGCGGCGCGCCGACCGCGAGATAGTTCGCGGCCCGCATGGAGCCTGCCCCCGCCATGTTCTGCACCACGACCATGGGGTGGCCGGGAATGTGGCTGGCGAGATGGCGCGCGATGAGCCGGGCGGTGATGTCATAACCGCCGCCCGGGCCGTAGCCGACGATGAGGTTGATGTGGTGGGTTTTGTAGAAGTCCTCGACGGAGGTTTGCCCGTGCGCTGGAGCGACCAACAACAACATCGCCACGCCGAGAAGCGCGTATGATAGCCAGGGTTTCCGGCGTTCTCCGCGGAGGGGAGAACGCGGGATGAGGGATCCCGGCGCTACCAGGCTGCTGAAAAAGGCCTCTCCAAAGGCGGGCACGTTTGAACCCTAAAGGTTTCTGCCAGAAGTATAAAACAGTCGAGCCGCGTTCAAGGCCACGGTAGTGCTATCCGAGGGACGAGCTGCTGCGGCGCTCCTCTACGCGGTGGAGAAGTACGAGCCTAGACACGCGCCTAAAAGGAATAACCAATCAGGGTCGACCCCAGCACTACCCGGCGACCTCCCTCCGGTCAGCCGCCCTCCGCGTCAGCGTCGAGCAGGTTCAGGTAGGCCGACCTGCCCTAGGTCGTCAGCTCATCAGCAACGTGCCGCCTGGTCCGCTCCTATGCAGCCGTCCAGATTGTCATACCGATGCCATCGCAATGAAATATTGGCCTGCCACCTTCGCTAAGCACCGACCAAGGGTGCTCACGAGGAGGAGAACGATGTTTCATTCAAAATTTAAATGGGCAATGTGCGCGTTGGCGCTGACCGGGGCAATGGGGTGTGGAAGTTTCCCCGTCCGTGCGGACGACCGTGACGACGATCATCGTGTGAAAAAAGTGTTCGTGATCGCGATGGAGAATCACAACTGGACGCAGCCCAGCACTCAAACCAGCCCCAATCAGATCTTTCAGAATCCAGCTGCGCCGTTCATCAATAGCCTGGTGAATGGTACGTCTGGCATCAGCAGCCACGTCGCCTATGCGAGGGGGTACATTAACGCGGGCCAGGGCATTCACCCGTCGGAACCCAACTACATTTGGGCCGAAGCAGGAACCAACTTTGGCGTGTTTAATGATGGCGATCCCTACCACGCGGATTGCACCCCGAATACCGTGCAGACCACCAGTCAGCATCTGAGCGAGTTTCTGACCGTAGCCAGAAAATCGTGGAAGTCGTATCAGGAGGACACGAACGTGGACACCACCAACACGCCGCTGCCGGCGAGTTCGTGGACGGTTCCGCTTTTTAGCCGTAGCGGCGTTTATGCTTCTCCTGGTGGCAACGGGTACAACTATTCAAACCAGTACAACTACGCGGCCAAGCATAATCCGATGGTGTTCTTCGCCGATACGAACGGTGGGTGCAACACGAGCAGCTCGAACCCGCTGAGTCTGCATTACCCTCCGCTGCAGCAGTTAGCGCTCGATCTGGCGAACAATAAAGTGGCCGACTACAACTGGATCACGCCGGACCAGTACAACGACCAGCACTCGACACTTGCCAACGGCTACGGGCAGTATCCCAACGGTCCCGGCACGTCCGACTTCGCCAACATAGCACAGGGAGATAATTTCCTGGCCCGGATCGTGCCCTTGATCATGGCCTCGGACGCCTATCAGGACCACGGACTGATCGTCCTGTGGTGGGATGAGAGCGAAGGCGGAGACGACCCCAGCAGGACTATCCCCTTCTTCCTCATTTCGCACGACGTGCATAGGAACGTGAACGGATTGCCATATTCGAACACGATCCAATATTCCCACTCATCCTTCCTGCGCACTATGCAGGAAATCTTTAAAGTCGATCCTCCGCACGGCTTCAATTTCTTGGGCGCCGCGGCTACTGCGATGGATTTGTCCGATCTGTTGCGCCCAGGCGTGACACACTGAATAATCTCTAGCGAAAGGGGCATGCACCCTCCGGTGCATGCCCCTTCTTGTTGTTGTTTTGCCGGAAGACCGGGTGATGGTGCACCCCGACGGGACAAGAGGCGCTCTTAGTTTGATTTGCCAACGACCACCCGTTCCAGTCCGCCGTTGTGTAGATTTTCGGATGCCGGCGGCAAATGACCTGCCGTTGCGGTGGGCCCGGCGTCCGACAATCTCCAATGAACGAGATCGCGGTGAGGATAGGCGAAAGAGTGCGACGACGAGCGTTCTTGGGACAAATTTGACCATGACCAGCATACGGATCGTCCCGTCGCCGGTAGCAGTTTGCCACCGATCCGACAGTGCCGGGCGCCGCTGCGCGCAAACCAAATGTGCAAAAATCTGTGGACACTACCATCGGTCATGACCACTGCTGGTCGTTTTCAACCGCGCTTCACAGCGGGTTCACCCCGCCGACATGAAACTGCAATAGCCGCTCGATAGCGTCCGCATCCATCGGAAATGACGATCAAGTCCTGCGATTCATCGCCTTTCACGATGAGATCGGCATTCGCCCACGTAACATGGGAGAAGTTCATGTCTTTGCATCCTGTAGTCGGCACGTCGGTCCGATTACGAGTAGTGATGGCGCTTGGCCTCAGCTTCATGGCTTCGAGCCAGGCTTTGGC
>Ga0126381_100003287_pt1 | contig 17603 bp, 16 predicted proteins | sample PanSoiMetPlot_28_FD_96465 | JGI IMG/M metagenome (GOLD analysis project Ga0126381, IMG submission 96465) | Tropical forest soil microbial communities from Panama - MetaG Plot_28 | ecosystem: Environmental > Terrestrial > Soil > Tropical forest > Bulk soil | place: Panama | collected 2016-02-17 | reverse complement strand
GCCTCGATGCGGTCGAGGAGCAGGCGGGCGGTCGCGCGTTCCTCCTCGCCCCAGGTCGCCGCGCGCGCCGCCACCAGATTGGCCTGGGAGCGCAGGATCAATCCGTCCTCGATGACTTTGAGCGCGTTGGCGACAAGCGTCGCCCCGCTCGAGGTGATGTCGACGATGAGCTCGGCGGTGCCGGCGGCTGGCGCCCCTTCGGTCGCTCCCGTCGATTCCACGATCCGGTAATCGGTGATGCCCTGGGCCGAGAAGAAGGCCCGCGTCAGGTTCACGTATTTGGTGGCGAGCCGCATCTTGCGGTCGTGCTTGAGGCGGAACGCGGTTGCAACGTCGTCGAGGTCCGCCATGCTGTGCACGTCGATCCATGCCTGCGGCACCGCCACCACCACATTGGCGTGGCCGAAGCCGAGCGCATCGATCAGCACGATCCGCGTGTCGGCGTCCGGGATCATCTCGCGCAGCAAGTCCTCGCCGGTGATCCCGAGATGCACGCTCCCTTGCGCCAGGAGCTGGGCGATCTCGGCAGCCGAGACATAGGCCACCTCGATGCCAGGCACGTCAGCGATGGCGCCGCGATAGTCGCGGGCGCCGCGCGGCTTGACGAGATCGAGGCCAGCGCGGGCGAAGAACGCCTCGGCGTTCTCCTGCAGCCGGCCCTTGGCCGGCATGGCAATGATGAAGGGCGCGCTCATGGCGTCCTCCCGCTCGCCAAAAGCCGCTCGATCCAGACCGCGAACCCTACGGCCGGGATCGCGACGCGGCTGCCGATGCGGGTCAGCAGCCCGTCATAGCGGCCGCCCGCCACCACCGGACCGTTGCCGCGCACCTGCGGATCGTGCAGCTCGAAGACGAAGCCCGTGTAGTAATCGAGCCCGCGGCCGAACGCCGTCGAGAACTGCATGTTGGAGAGATCGATGCCGCGGGCCACGAGGGAACCGAAGCGGCCCTCGAGCAGATCGAGTGCGCGGTCGAGCTTGATCCTCCCGTCCTTGGCGAGCGCGCGCAGCTCGGCGGCTGCGGCGGCGGGCTTTCCGGCGACCGCGAGAAACCGCTCGATCAAGGTGCGGGTCTCGCCCGGCAGCGAGGTCTGGGCGCCGAGCGCCGACTGCTCCAGGAAGCGGTCGGCGATCTCGCCGACCGAGCGGCCGCCGACCGTCGAAATGCCGGCAATCGAGAGAAGATCGGTGACCAGCGCATGCGCGGCCTTGGGGTCGGAGCCGGCCAGCGCCGCCAGCATGCCCTGATATTCGCTGGGCGTATGGGCAGCCGAGATGGTGAGGCGGTCGAGATCGTGCGCGAGCGAGAGCTTGTGATTGAAGTCCTTTACCAGGCGCCGCTTCCACGCGGGCGCGAGGTCGAGCGCCGCGACCAACGCCGCGAACAGTCCGACGTCGCCGATGCGAATCTCCGGCGCCGCGAGGCCGTAATGGGCGGTCGCCTCCAGGCCGAGAGCCAGCATCTCGGCGTCGGCTGCCACGATATCGGTGCGCCCGAACGATTCGATGCCGGCCTGCAGGAATTCGGCATCCCCGTCCTCGCGATAGCGGAAGACCGACCCGAGATAGCAGAAGCTCGCCGGCTTGCCCGCCTGAGGGGAGGCAAGATAGTCGAGCGAGACCGGGATGGTCAGGTCCGGCCGCAGGCACAATTCGCGGCCGTGCGGATCGAGCGTGAGAAACATCCGCTTGCGGATATCCTCGCCCGAGAGATCGAGGAACGGCTCGGCCGGTTGCACGATGGCGGGCCGGATGCGCGCATAGCCGGCGCGCTCCAGGCGGGCGATGAGCGCCTGCGCCTTGGCGTCGGAAGCGGCCTGTGCAGCGTTGGTTGCGGCTGTGGTCATGACATGGGCTAGATCGCTGGCCGCCGCGCTGTAGCACGGCGGGGCCGGCAATTCGACGATGTTGCCATCAAGACATTAACGGCACTTTGCAGCGGAAACCGGTCGATCAGCGCCAGTCCCCCAGGACCGCCTGCACCAGCGCCAGCGCCGCCACGGCCGCAGTATCGGCGCGCAGGATGCGCGGTCCGAGCGCGAGCCGCACAACGTTGGGCAGCTTGAGGAGCGCGGCGCGCTCGGCATCGGCAAAGCCGCCTTCCGGCCCCAGCAGGACCGCAAGCGGCGGCGGGGCGTTGTCGGCGCCGGTGCGGGCGGCGGCCAGCGCCGCAGCAGGATCCCGGACCTCGGCATCCTCGTCGCAAAAGACCAGAAGGCGCGCGGGATCGCGCTCGGCCAGCATGCGATCGAACGACAGTGGCTCGGCGATCTGCGGCACGGTGATTATCCCGCATTGCTCGGCGGCCTCGATCGCGTTCGCCCGCATGCGCTCGAGATTGATTCGGGTCACCTGGCCGTGCTGCATGAGCACGCCCTGCAGGCGCGAGACCCCCATCTCGACCGCCTTCTGCACCATGTAATCGAGCCGCGCATGCTTGAGGGGCGCGAACAGGCAGTGCAGATCGCAGGCGGGCGTCTGCCCCCGGACGCGCTCCGCCACCATGAGCGCGGCCGCGCGCCGCCCGGCCTCGCAGAGCACCGCGCGCCACTCTCCGTCGCGCCCGTTAAAGACCAGAACCTCCTCGCCAGCCCTGAGCCGCAGAACGTTGCGGAGATAGTTGGCCTGCGCCGAATCGAGCGGGAGTCTCGCCTGCGGGGCAAGCGGGCCGTCGACATAGAGCCGGGGACTGCGGAAATCATAGCGCGGCATGGGGCACCCTGGATCCATTGTAACCGCTTGAAACTGCCCTTGATTTTTGGTCCACCGAGCCATTGCGACGAATGGTCCGGGGGCGAAAATCCATTTCGGTTGCCGTCTTATCGCCGGAATCAAAATGATGTTAATATCTGTGCGGCAACTTCGGGAAACTCGACTCAGCGTCTCCGGGGGCGCAGGAGCGAACGCCATGACATTCTATCGGGTCTTGGTGCTGGCAGCCGTGCTGGCTGTGTCGTCCGTTGGTCCAGCGGCGGCACAGTTCGGCGCGCCGGGAATGCCCGACGGGTTCGGATATCCGGGAACGCCCGGGATGCCCGGAATGCCGGGGATGCCCGGCTATGGCCCGGCCCAACCTGCCGCCCCCCCGCCGGCCTGCCAGCGCCTGATGGGACTGCGGGACGAGGCGCAGAAGGCCGGTCTTGCCGTGCAGGCGGCCGGCAAGAAAAAGCCAACCGCGACCGAGGCCTGCAAGCTGTTCAACACTTTCTCCGCAGCCCAGAGCAAGTTTGTGCGCGGATTGGAGGACAACAAGAGCCAGTGCGGCGTTCCCGACGACATCATCAAGCGCGTGAAGGCGGAGAACGATCAGGTGACGCAGATCCGCAAGCAGGTCTGCGAGGCGGCGGCGCAGGGGCCGCAGAACTCGGGGCCAAGCCTCAGCGACGCCCTCAACTCGACCCCGACCTTGCCGGATGCGACCGGCCCCAAGCCAAAGACCAGCACCTTCGACACGCTCACGGGTAATCCGCTGGTGCGATGAGTGCCGCCGGCGGGCCCGTCGCCGATTCCACCGGTAACTGGGTCGACAGCCGCGCGCCTGCGTGGGCGCGCCCCTATCTTCGCTTGGGCCGCCTCGACCGGCCGATCGGCGCCTGGCTCCTGCTGCTGCCGTGCTGGTGGTCGCTCGGCCTTGCGGCGGTGCGGGCCGCCGCGCCGGTCGATCTCACATACACGGTGTTATTCTTGATCGGCGCCTTCGCGATGCGCGGGGCCGGCTGCACCTGGAACGATATCGTCGATCGCGACCTTGACGCGCGGGTCGAGCGCACCCGCTCACGCCCGATTCCTTCCGGGCAGGTGAGCGTGGCGCGAGCCGCGGCCTTCCTGGTGCTGCAGGCGTTGATCGGGCTTGCGGTCCTGCTGCAGTTCAATCGAGCAACGATCTTTATCGGGCTCGCCTCGCTTGTCGTGGTGGCGATCTATCCGTTCATGAAGCGGATCACCTATTGGCCGCAGATCGTGCTCGGGCTCGCCTTCTCGTGGGGCGCCTTGATGGGATGGCCGGCGATCTTCGGCACGCTCGATCCGCCGGCGCTCCTGCTCTATGCCGGGTCGATCTCCTGGGTGATCGGCTACGACACGATCTATGCCCACCAGGACCGCGAGGACGACGCGCTCATCGGGATCAAATCGACCGCGCTGCTGTTTGGGGAGCGCACCAGGCCGATGCTGGCGTTGTTCTTTGCGGCCGCGGTGGTCCTGATCGGCTGGGCCGGATGGAGCGCCGGCGGCGGTCTCGTCTTCGCGATCGGCCTGTTGGCATTTGCGAGCCATCTCGCCTGGCAGGTCTTCCGCCTCGACATCAATGACCCCGCGCTCTGCCTCGCGCTGTTCAAATCGAACCGCGATGCCGGCCTCATCCTGTTCGCCGCCTTGATCCTCGACGCGCTGGTATCCCGGGTTTGACCCGGGACCGTTTTGGGGCTTCGGAATTTGGAACGGTCACCGGCTCAGGCCCGGGAGTTCAGTTTCGGGCGATGATCTCGCGCTCGCCCCGGTGCACGCTCGCGCCGTCAATCGAGCCTCCGCCGCGTCGGCGCAGTAAGATCGACGGCCGCCGCGTCTTCACGGCGGAGCGTCGGCGGCGGCGAATGGAAGGGGCGCCGACCCGCAGCGCTCCGATGCGCGCGAACGGCTCGCGCAGCGCCCCGTCCGGCTCTGCCACCAACAGCGGCAGCCTGAGCACCCGGGCCCACGATTGCCATTCGGCGACGATGTCCGTGCCGTCCGGCGCGCGATAGAGCGGCAGCGACAGCGCGCCGTCGCGATGCTCGAGCACGAGCGAGACCGCGCCTGCGGCGGGGCTGGCCGGCGGCTCGACCCGCAGCGCCACGCCGAGATAGGATTTGACCGGCAGGTTGACCGCCATCAGCATGCCGCGGACCAAGCGGCGCACCACGACGCGCTCGCGCGTGAGCTCGACCGAGCGCACGCGCGCGTCCGCGGTGGTGTCGCTCACCTCGAAGCGGAGCGGGAGGGCAAATGGGTCGAGCCGCTCATCACGGCTCGACCCGGCAGGCATGGTCCTGACGTCTGTTGCTTGACGCCTCAAGACAGCTCTCCCCGCCGGGTTATGCCCCGGTCATCGGCTCGCCAAGGTTGGCCCCCGGTCGATGCCGCAAACATGCCGCAAAGCCGTCGGAATGCGCTTAATGTTCCTGGTTAATCCGCGGTGTTTCGGCCCCCGGCGCAACTCATGCTTGACGGGAGCTTGCCGAGCTTCCTCAATCGTTCCCTAATCGTCCCGATTTAAACCCAGGAACCAGGTCATGACCTCTTTGCTCGATCAATCCGCGCTCACCGACCTTGCCGAGCGCCTGGTGGCGGCCGCGCGCCGTGCCGGCGCCGATGCGGCCGATGCGGTCGCGGTCCGCTCCATGTCGCTCTCGGTCGAGGTGCGCTCGGGCGCGGTCGAGGCCTCCGAGCGCGCGGAAGGCGACGATGTCGGGTTGCGGGTCCTCCTTGGGCGGCGGCAGGCGGTGGTCTCGACCAACGACATCAAGGTCGACGTCGCCGCCTTGGCGGAGCGCGCGGTCGCCATGGCGCGGGTGACGCCTGAGGATCGGTTTGCCGGCCTCGCCGATTCCGAGCGCCTCGCGCACGACTTTCCGGATCTCGACCTGCTCGATCCCGACCTGCCGACAGTTGAGCTGCTCGAACAGCGGGCGCTGCGCGCGGAAGCCGCCGGCCTTGCAGTCAAAGGCGTCACCAAATCGGAGGGCGCATCGGCTTCCGCCGGCATCGGCGGCATGGTGCTCGCCACCAGCCACGGCTTTCGCGGCGCCTATTTGAGCTCGCGCCAGGGCCTCTCGATGACGGCAATCGCCGGCGACGGCACCGCCATGGAGCGCGACTACGAGTTCTCCTCGACGCTGCACGCCTCCGACCTCGACGCCGCCGAGCGGATCGGCAAGGTCGCCGGCGAGCGCGCGGTGGCGCGCATCAATCCGCGCAAGGCCGCGACCAGGCGGGTGCCGGTCGTGTACGACCGGCGAGTCGCGGGCGGAATCGTCGGTCATCTCGCCACCGCCATCAACGGCAGCGCGGTGGCGCGCAAGACGAGCTTCCTGCGCGACAAGCTCGGCGAGCGGCTTTTCAAGCCGGGCATCCGGATCGTCGACGATCCGCTGCGGCGGCGGGGGTTGCGCTCGCGCCCGTTCGACGGCGAGGGCGTCGCCGGGCGGCTGCTTGCCGTGATCGACGATGGCGTGCTCAAGACTTGGTTCCTCGATTCGGCGACCGCGCGCGAGCTCAACCTCGCCACCACCGGGCATGCCCAGCGCGGCGTCTCCTCGTCTCCCTCGCCGGGCCCGAGCAACCTGCACCTGGAGGGCGGGATTCAGACGCCCGATGAGCTGATCGCCGACATTGCCGAAGGCTTCTATGTGACCGAGCTGATCGGCTTCGGGGTCAACCAGGTGACCGGGGACTACAGTCGCGGCGCAACCGGCTTCTGGATCGAGAACGGCCGGCGCACCTACCCGGTGAGCGAAGTGACCATTGCGGGCAATCTGGTCGAAATGTTCCGCAACCTCACGCCTGCCAACGATCTGGAGTTCCGCTTCGGAACCAATGCGCCGACCTTGAGGGTAGAGGGCCTGACCGTCGCAGGTCAGTGATGGACGTGGACCCGGCGGAGCTCGACCTCGCGCACGAGCGCGATGCATTGGCGGCCGCGGTGCGCGAGGCCGGCGCGATCGCGCTGGAAAAGTTTCAGCGGCCGTTGAAGACCTGGGTGAAGGAGGGATCGTCTCCGGTCAGCGAAGCCGATATCGCGGTTGACGAGCTTCTGCGCGAACGGCTTGCCGGCGCGCCCGCGCGCTTCGGCTGGCGATCGGAGGAAAGCGGGGACGCGCGCGCAATCCCGCCCGCCAGGCTCGTTTGGATCGTGGATCCGATCGATGGCACGCGCTCCTACATCGCCGGACGGCCCGATTGGGTCATCTCGGCGGCGCTGGTCGCTGAGGATCGCCCGCTCGTTGCCGCTCTCTTCGCGCCGGTCACCGACGAGCTTTTCCTCGCCGCGCGCGGCGCGGGCGCGACCCGCAACGGCGTGCCGATCCGCACGGTCCCCGGCTCCGGCCTCGAAGCCGCCAGGGTCGCCGGCCCGAAACGTTTGATCGAGGCCCTAAGCGCCCTCGCGCCGCGCATTACCGCGATGCCGCGTCTGGGCTCGCTCGCGCTGCGGCTCGCGCGCCTGGCGCAGGGCGAGCTCGACATTGTCTTTGCGGGCGGCAGCAGCCATGACTGGGACCTTGCGGCAGCGGATCTTTTGGTGCACGAAGCCGGCGGGGCCATGACCAGCTTGGCGGGGCAGAGCGTGGTTTACAATCAGCCTGCTCCGGTGCATGGACCCTTGGTGGCCGCGGGAGCCGAGCGTCACGCTATCTTGGTCGCGTTGACGCGCAATTGGGTTGCCGAGCTTCAATAAGGCGGCCGGCACCGGACATCTGGTTCGAGAGACGAACATGTCGGATCAGCCCGCGGGCGGACAATTGCTGCATCTGGTTTTCGGCGGCGAGCTCGTCGATCTCGACCGCGTCGAGTTCAAGAATCTCGATCAGCTCGACATCGTCGGGATTTATCCGAATTATGCCAGCGCTTATGCGGCCTGGAAGGCCAAGGCGCAACAGACCGTTGACAATGCCCAGATGCGCTATTTCATCGTGCATATGCATCGATTGCTCGACCCGGGCGCGACACCTCGGTCCGGGCATTGACGGCAGGCGGCACGTTCCCGATGTCGTTGCTCAAGCGTCTTGTCGCCTCGCGCGTGTTTCAGAGGACGGTCGGAGTCATGGGGGCCGAATACCTCCGTCTGGTGTGGAGCACGACGCGGTTTACCGTCGAGCCGAAGGATTTTCAGGATCGGATAGATCGTGACTTTCCGGTCATCGTGGGGATCTGGCACGGTCAGCACTATCTGCTGCCGTTTCTGCGCCGCGCGCGTCCCGCCAAGGTCCTGATCTCGCGCCACCGGGACGGCGAGGTGAACGCGATTGCGGCCGAGCATTTCGGCATCGGCACGATCCGCGGCTCCGGCGCTCACAACGGCGAGTTCAACCGCAAGGGTGGCGTCAGTGGCTTTCGGGCCATGGCGGCCGCGCTCGCGCAAGGCTCGCTCGTGGTGCTGACCGCCGACGTGCCCAAGGTGGCCCGGGTCGCGGGACCCGGGATCGTCCGGCTTGCCGCAATCTCGGGCCGGCCGATCTATCTCCTGGCGATCGCGACCGCGAACCGCATCAGCCTCAACAACTGGGACCGAACCGCGATCAATCTGCCGTTCGGTCGCGGGGCGGTGGTGTGCACGGGCCCGGTCCGGGTCGCGGCGGATGCCGGTGACGACGAGCTCGAAGCCGCGCGAGTGGCGGTCGAGCATGCGCTCAATGCCGCGACCAAGCGCGCCTACGAGCTTGCCGACCAGCCGCGCCGGAGGATGCGCGCGTGACCGAGCCTTTGCCGCTCTCGCTGCGTGGCTATCGGCTGCTGTCGGCTGCGGCCGCGCCGCTGGTGCCGAAGCTGTTGGCGCAGCGCCTCAAGCGCGGTCGGGAGCACCCCGCGCGCCTCCCCGAGCGTTACGGCGAAAGCGAGGTGCCGCGCCCCCAGGGACCGCTGGTCTGGATCCACGGCGCGAGCGTCGGCGAGCTGCTCGCCGTGATCCCTCTGATCGAGCGCATTCGCGGCAAGGATTTCGCCGTGCTCTGCACCTCCGGCACGGTGACCTCCGCGAGCGTGGCCGAGCAGCGGCTGCCGAAGGCGGTCATCCACCAGTTCGTGCCGCTGGACGTGCCACGCTTCGTCCAGCGCTTCTTCGATCATTGGCGCCCCGACCTGGCCCTGTTCGTGGAATCCGACCTGTGGCCGAACATGATCATCACCGCCAAGGAGCGCAACATCCCGCTCATCCTGCTGAACGGCCGCGTCTCGGAGCAGTCGTTCAATCGCTGGCGGTTCATGCCCGGAACGATCGCGGCCCTGCTGCGCTGCTTTGATCTCTGCCTCGCGCAATCGGCCGGCCATGCGGCGCGGCTGCGCGACCTCGGCGCGCCGCGCATCACCACAACCGGGAACCTCAAGCTCGACGTGCCGGAGCCGCCGGCCGACCCCGCCGAGCTGGCGGTTCTGCGCGCCGCCGTCGGCGACCGGGTGATCATCGCGGCCGCCTCCACCCATGCCGGTGAGGAAACCGCACTCATCGAGGCGCACCGGCGGCTGCGCAATACCTTTCCGCGGCTGTTGACCATCATTGCGCCGCGCCACGCCGACCGCGGCCCCGGCATCGTCGAGATCGCCAATGCCGCCGGCCTCACCACCGCGCTGCGCTCGCGCGGGCGCAGGCCGACCGTGAAGGACGACATCTACATCGTCGACACGATGGGGGAGCTCGGGCTCGTCTATCGGCTGGCCCCGATCGTCTTCGTCGGGGGCTCGCTGGCGAGCCATGGTGGGCAGAACCCGATCGAGCCGATCAAGCTCGGCGCCGCCATTCTGCATGGGCCGCACGTGTGGAACTTCAGCGAAATCTATGCGGCGCTCGATGCCGCGCACGGCGCTGATGCGGTTGCGGACGTGGGCAAGCTCGCGGTGCGGCTCGGCGCCCTGCTCAAGGATTCCAATGAGCGCGCTGCCCTGGTGGCGGCAGCGCGCGAGACGCTCAAGTCGCTCGGCGGCGCGCTCGAGCGCACGCTGGCGGCGCTCGACCCTTACCTGGTCGACATCCGGATGGATCGTCCGAAAAGCCATGCGTGAGCCGGGGTTCTGGTGGCGCGCGGGTGAATGGCCTTCGGTCCTGCTGACTCCTCTGGCCGCGCTGTACGCCGCGGTCGCGGCGCGGCGCATGGCGCGCTCCGGCATGAGCGCCGGCGTGCCGGTGATCTGCATCGGCAATCCGACCGTCGGCGGCGCCGGCAAGACGCCCTTGGCGCTGGCGATCGCGCGCATGCTCGCGGGCGCGGGCGAGACGCCGGTGCTGCTGAGCCGCGGCTATGGCGGCCGGCTCGCGGGCCCGATCCGGGTCGATCCGCCGCGCCATCGCTCGCTCGACGTCGGCGATGAGCCGCTCCTTCTCGCCCGCGCGGCTCCAACGATCGTCGCGCGCGATCGCGTCAAGGGAGCAGCGGCCGCGGTTGCGGAAGGAGCAAGCATCATCGTGATGGATGACGGATTCCAGAATCCAACCCTGCGGAAGGACTTTTCCGTCCTGGTGATCGATGCGCAACGCGGTCTCGGCAACGGCAAAGTCCTTCCGGCGGGCCCGCTGCGCGCGCCGCTTAAGGCGCAGCTCGATCGCGCCCATGCGCTGGTCCTGGTCGGGCAGTCGCCAGCCGAGCCCGCCGCTGCGGGAGAAGCGCGCAACCGGGGGGTGCCAGTCCTGCGCGCGCGCCTTGAGCCGGACGCCGGCGTTGCGGCCGAACTTGCCCGCCACCGGGTGCTCGCCTTTGCGGGGATCGGCGATCCGGAGAAGTTCTTTCTGACCCTCGGGAAGGCCGGGGTCGCGGTTGTCGCAACGCGCAGCTTTGCAGACCACCATCGCTATTCGGCGGCGGACGCCAGGGCATTGTGCCGCCACGCCGAGCGCGACGGTCTTCTGCTGGTGACTACCGAGAAGGATTTGGCTCGTCTGCAAGGCGACGCCGAGGCGGCGGAGCTTGCCGGACGCGCCCGCGCGCTGCCGGTGACGCTTGCGCTCGACGATGAGGCGGCCTTCGCTCGGTTGATGCGGGAGAAGATTTCGCGCCTGTAGCCCGGATTGGAGGCGCCGTTAGGCGCCGCAAATCCGGGAGCGGCCATCCCGGATTTCGCTCCGCTCAATCCGGGCTACAAGCTACACGCCTTCCCGCTTGAACTGAGCCGGGAAATGGCGCTGCAGGACCGCCTCGGGAGACGAATAGGCCTCCTGCAGGTCCACGCTCCAGTATTTCAGCTCTTCCAGAGGTATCGGCGCGCCGGTCACGGCGCAGCGCACGAACGCGCCCGGCCGCACCACCCGAAAATCCCCGTCGAGATACTTGACCTCGGCCTCACCCGCCATCGGGGACGAACGATCAAATCGATTGAGCAACTTTGGCCTCCGCAACGGCCGCAGCGGCGGCCAAAGGCAAGATCCTTCTTCAGCAACATAGTCTTTCCCCCCTGCATCTGTCACCCGGATGGGCCGCAAGCCGGTCATTCAAATTTGATCGCCCCGGGCCCCTTTTTTCCAGCGGCGTGGTAATCTTGTCCGGGGGCGGGTTGGTGGATTTCGCAGCCAGATGCGTTCGATCTTTCTTGTGGCTTTCGCCATGATCGTGGGCGTCGGCGCCGCGGATGCGGCCGAGCAGGTCGATATCCCGCAGGCCGATGCGGCGCTCCATGGGGTTCTTTTCCGACCGGAAGGCCCGGGGCCGTTTCCGGGCGTGGTTGCGCTGCACGGCTGCGAGAGCCTGATCAACCGGTCCGGCAAGATCGTTGGGCGCTTTGCCGATTGGGGCGAGCGGCTTGCCGCCGCAGGGCTCGCGGCGATCTTTCCGGACAGCTACGGGTCGCGGGGGCTGCGCGCCCAGTGCCGGGTGCGCGAGCGCCAAATCCGCACCGACCACGAGCGCGTCGCAGACGCCAATGCGGCGCGCCGCTGGCTGCAGGGTCAGCCTTGGGTCGCCAAGGATCGGGTCTCGCTGCTCGGCTGGGCCAGCGGCGCCATCGCATCGCTCTGGACCGTGCAGCCGCGCCTTCTTCCCCGCGAGGACGCGCCGGATTTCCGCTCGGCCGTTGCCTTCTATCCGGGATGCCGCCGGCTGAACGACCATGCCTGGAGCGCCCGCATCCCGACCTTGATCCTGATCGGCCGCGCCGATGACTGGACCTCGCCCAGTTCCTGCGAGCAGATGGTGGCGGGCGCGCGCGGCCGCAGCGCCCGCGCCTCGCTCATGGTCTATCCGGGAGCGTATCACGAGTTCGATCGCCCGGATTATCCGGTGCGCGAGGTCACCGGGCTCGCCAATACCGCCGACGGCTCCGGCAAGGCGCATATCGGCACCAACGCGGCAGCGCGCGCGGACGCGCTCTTGCGGGTGACGCAATGGCTGAAGCGGTAGGCGGATTGCGGTCGAGCTGAAGCATATCCCCGCCCGCTCACCCCCGCGAAAGCGTGGGTCCAGTGTTTGGGGCAAAGAACTGGGTCCCCGCTTCCGCGGGGACGAACGGCGGAGAAGCGATTCCACGTCACCGAAATCCGCTGTAGCCCTTCACGCGGCCGGAGGCTCCGACACGAATCCGATCCGCTTGTGGGTGCCGTCACAGAACGGCTTGTTGCCCGACGCGCCGCAGCGGCACAGGAAGGTTTCGGCCGCACGCGCGATCGTGCGGCCGGTGCCGGAGACGACCTCGAGCGCGCCCTTGACCTGCAGCGGCCCGTTCGGGCGCGGCGTGATCTCGATCGCGCCGTTGCGCGCCGGCAGCGGCTCGGAGGCCTGCGTGGCGGGCTCACCGGTTGCTGCAAAGCCCGCGCCGGCATGGCTGCCGTCGCAGTAGGGCTTGTTCCTGGACGCGCCGCAGCGGCAGAGCGTCACCCGCAAGCCCGCGGGCTGGCCCGCGATCGACACCGGCGCATGGAAGGCGAGCGGCCCGTTCTCGCGCAGCCGCACCAGGTTCACCAACGGCGGCGCTTCGTTCTCGCCGCCATCGAGCCGCTCATACGTGATGGCGCCGGACGGACAGCTCTTCGCGATGAATGCGATGTCTTCCGGCGTGGCGCGATCGGGATGAATCCATTCGCCCTGCACATTGGGCACGAACACATCCGGACGCCCGAGCACGCAGTGGCGCGAATGGATGCATTTCTTCGCCTCGAAGCGGATGACGACCTTGCTGCCGCGAGCCTCCTCGATGCCGCCGGCCATGGCGCTCTCCTGTTCAACCAAACAAGCTTCCTTGTCCCTCGCCGCCGCCGCGGCTGCGCGATCTCGCCGCGCTCTCGGTGCGCGGCCGCACCCCTTCCGAACGCGCCCGCACATGCCCGTCGGCAAACTCGATCTCGACGGTGCGGCCGGGAGGCACCGCGGCTGCGGTCCGCAGCGGCGTGCCGACCAGATCCCGCACCATGGCGAAGCCGCGTGCCAGCACGCCCCGGTAGGACAGCGCGGTCAAGAGCTGACCGGTGCGCTCGACGGTGGCGTCATGCTGGTGCAGCAGCGTCACGATCGCCCGCTGCGCCCGCTCGGCGAGCGCAAGCGCGCGCTCGCGCGAGCGCTCGATGCGGGCCTGCTGGGCCTGTGCATTCGCGCGCAAACCGGCCGCAAGCCGCAGCTTTGCGACCGCGAGCCGCTCGCGCCGCAGCTGCCCTGCCACGGCTTCCGCCCGGCGCAGGCGTTCGCCGAGCCCCCTGAGGGCGTCCGCGCAGCGCGCCATGCGGGCCTGCAGCACCTGCGGACGAAGGCGTCCGGCCACGCGCGAGAACTGCTGATGATGCAGCTGGGCATTGGCGGTGAGCGCGCGCGGCAGGCGGGCGGCCGCATGATCGAGCCGCTGGCGTGGCAACGCGAAAAGCTCCTCGGCGCTCGGCAGGGCCCGGATGGCAGCGCGCAGCTCGGTGCGCCGCGCCTCCTCGCCGCGCTGCCAGCAGGCGAGATTGCGGCGCGCCAGGCTGTCGATCCGGTTGATCAACTCGGCGCGCACCGGCACCGCCATCTCGGCCGCCGCGGTCGGAGTCGGCGCCCGCTTGTCGGCCGCGAAATCGATCAGCGTCACGTCGGTCTCGTGGCCGACCGCCGAGATCAGCGGAATGCGGCTCTCGGCCGCCGCCCGCACCACGATTTCCTCGTGGAACGCCCACAGATCCTCGAGCGAGCCGCCGCCACGCGCCACGATGATGAGGTCCGGCCGCGGGATGCGGCTCGCCGCGCCAAGCGCATTAAAGCCGCGGATTGCCGCCGCGACTTGCTCCGCTGCGCCTTCGCCCTGCACCCGCACCGGCCAGACGAGCACATGGCGCGGAAAACGGTCAGCCAGCCGATGCAGGATGTCGCGAATGACCGCCCCGGTCGGCGAGGTGACGACGCCGATGACGCGCGGCAGGAACGGCAGCGGCTTCTTGCGCGCCGCGTCGAACAGGCCTTCGGCCGCAAGCTTCTTCTTGCGCTCCTCGATGAGCGCCATCAGGGCGCCGACGCCGGCGGGCTCCAGCGTATCGATGACGATCTGATAAGTTGACTTGCCCGGAAAGGTGGTCAGGCGCCCCTGCACCACGACTTCGAGGCCTTCCTGCGGTTTCATCCGCATGCGCGCATAGGTGCTGCGCCAGATCACGGCCTCGATCTTGGCGTTCTGGTCCTTGAGCGCGAAATAGCAATGGCCTGAATTGTGCACGCCTTTGAAGCCAGAAATCTCGCCGCGCACCCGCACATAGCCGAAGCCGTCTTCGATCGATTTGCGCACCGCTGCCGACAGCTCGGAGACGGTCAATTCGACAAGGTTGGCGCGCGGCTCGTTCATGGCGTCGGAATCACTCATGCTGGCGTTATCATAGCCCCGGCAGCAGCTCCCGGGCCCCCTCCACCGCGGCGGGAGGCAGCGCATAAATCCCGCGCACGACATCCGCGAGCTCGTCGGCGCCGATCGGATCGAGGTCGAGGCCCTGCCGCTCCACCGCCTCGATGAATTCCGGATCCTTGAGACTCATCAGATAGGCATTGCGGATCGCTTCCACCCGCTCGCGCGGCACGCCCGGCCCGAGGAAAGACGGATAGCCGGTGGCGCTCGGCGCACACAGGACCTCCAGCACCTGCCGGTCTTGCGTGGTCTTGGCGAGATCGAGGCCGAGCGGCACATCGGCGGGTATATCCGGCGCCTTCTTGACGCCAAGCTGAACCAGCACGCTGACCACCCTGTCGGCCACCCAGCGCCCGCTCGGCCCGCTGTTGAGCGATTTCCAGGTCGAGCCGACCTTGCCCTGCACCTCGCCGCGCTCGAGCGCGAGATCGACCGCCCCCACGCTCGCATAGCCGGTCACGATCTTGAACCTGGTGCCGGCGATGCGATTGAGCGCGCGCGGATAGATGCCGGTGTCCTGGGCGATGCTGGTTGCGCCCACCACCACCTCCTTGCGCATGGCGTCCTGGATCGACCGCACATCGGTCGAGGCGTTGAAGACGAGGCCCATCGACACCGTGCGGCTCGGGCTGCCGATCCAGTTGAAACGGGTCGGATCGAACTGCGCCTGCGGCAGCTTGAGCAGCGGCGCCAGGAGAAAGCCGCGGGTGATGAAGCCCCATTGGGTGCCATCCTGCGGCCCGATGCTGTAGATGTAGCTCGCCGCCTTGATGCCGCCGGCACCCGGCATGTAGGAGACGACGAGATTCGGATGCCCCGGAATGTATTTCCGGATCACCGGCGCAAGCGCCATCGGATAGGCGCTCACGGCACCAGCCCCGACCCCGGTGCCCACCACCATCGTGATGGTCTTGCCGCGATAGAACTCCTCGACCGTCTCGGCGCGCGCAGGGCTCGCGGTGAGCAAACAGCCAAGTGTTGCCACAACGATTGAACCTAGGGTCTGCCACGACGAGTTCGTCGATGAGCGGCGCCACGATTTCGGCGAACTCCCTCTCCCCAGCCGAAGCCGGATATATCCGACTTCGGCCAGTCTAAAGAGCGACCGAACTCGGATAAATCCGAGTTCGGTGGGGGAGAGGGTTGGGGTGAGGGGGGTCGGACCCATCGAGGGATTAGGAACCCCCTCACCCGACCGCGCTGAAGCGCGGTCGACCTCTCCAATCGAAGTCGGATATATCCGACTTCGATCATTTTTAGTGGCGAAGTCGGGCAAGCCCGACTTCGCGCGGGGAGAGGTGAACCCCGCGGCACCGCTCCGCCTCAATCTAAACGGAACGTGCATGGCAATTTCCATCACGCTTTCTCCCGCCGTGCCGTGCCGTCCGCGCTGATCGTGACGCCGTAATCCCGCTCGGCGGCGGCGCGCGTGACATAGCCGGCACCGAGATCGCGCTGGATCAGCGCGATCGATCGGCGCTGCGGCGGACCATAGCCGCCTCCGCCGCCGGTTTCGACGCACAAAAGGTCGCCGGCCTTGAGCGCGAGGCCTTTCTCCTTGCCGATTTCCCGGCATGCGCCGCTTTCACCGTCCATGAGCGTAAAGCGTCCGGGCTTCGCCTCCTTGCCGCCGCGCACGCCCCAGGGCGGAAACTTCGTGCGGTCGAGGTTTGTCTGCACCGTGCAGGGCGCCAGGATGCGATAGCTCTTGCGGAACCCCAATCCGCCCCGGAAGGTGCCGGCGCCGCCCGAATCCTCGCGCAGCGCGAACGTCTCGATGCGGATCGGCAGCGCCGCCTCCTGCAGCTCGAGCGGGATGATGCGTGTGTCGCCGTGCGCCATGGTGCGGAACGGGCCCGCGCCGTCATGGGTCGCGCAGGCGCCCCAGCCGCCATGCCCGCTGTCATGGGTACCGAAGAACGAGCCATCCGGGCGCCGGCCATAAAAGCGCACACCCGAATGGGTGCCGAAATGGCCGCCCGGCACGCGCTCCGGCAGCGCGTCAGCAAGTGCCCGCATCACCGCATCGATCACGGTTGGGAACGGCGTCGAGTAATTGCCCATCGGCGCGGTCGGACCGGCGCTTAGAATCTTTCCGCCAGGCAGGATCAGCCTGATGGGCCGGAACGTCCCTTCGTTCGCCATCTCGCCCGCGCCCAGCAGATACTTGAAGGCGACCCGCGCTGTGGTCTGGCCGCCGCCGCACCAGCCGGAATTGATCGGCCCCTTCACCTCGTCGGCGATCTCCGAGTAATCGATCGTGAGCGTGTCGCCCGCGACCGCAACCTTGACCCTGATCGGCAGCGGCTCCTCGCCGAAGCGGTCGTTGTCGAGCCAGGTCTCCGCCCGATAGACGCCGTCCGGCATGGCGGCAATGAACGCCCGCGCCGCCCGCTCCGACTGATCGAGGATGAGATCGACCGCCCGCTCGAACGTCTCCGCGCCATATCGCTCCACAAGCTCGAGCGTCAGGTCGCGTCCGAGCAGGCAGCCGGCAAGCTGGGCCGCGATGTCGCCCATCAGCTCGGCGGGTTGCCGGGTGTTGTTCTCGATAATCCGGTAGACCTCCTCGATCGGCTCGCCGGCCGACCACAGCTTGATCGAGCGCAGCTGCAGGCCCTCCGCGAAGATGTCGGGCGAGCGCGGCACCGCCCCGCCGATGTCGATCCAGTGCACATTGATGGCGAAGAAGCCGACCAGCCGCGCGCGGTCGCCGCCTGCGCGGATCGGCGTATACATGACGGTGTTGTTGAGGTGCTGCCCCTGCACCGCCGCGTGATTGCACAGCACCACGTCCCCGTCCTGGAGTCGCTGCGCGCCATAGACCGCAAGCCCGTCGCGTACCGCCATCCCGACCGAATCGGCCACGAACGGCGGCATCCCGCCGGTGCACTGGGCAATGAGCTGCCCGTCCGCATCGGTCAGCCCCACCGCAAAGTCGTTGTACTCGTAGATGTAGGGGCTGAACGCCGTGCGCTTGATATTGGCGTCGATCTGGTTGGCGATCGCGACGAGGCCGTGACGGATCACCTCCAGGGTGATCGGGTCGACCATTAGGGCGGAGTGCTGGTGGGCGGC
>Ga0126381_100003286_pt1 | contig 17607 bp, 15 predicted proteins | sample PanSoiMetPlot_28_FD_96465 | JGI IMG/M metagenome (GOLD analysis project Ga0126381, IMG submission 96465) | Tropical forest soil microbial communities from Panama - MetaG Plot_28 | ecosystem: Environmental > Terrestrial > Soil > Tropical forest > Bulk soil | place: Panama | collected 2016-02-17 | reverse complement strand
TTGCTCCACGCTTCCTTCAGACCCCACCTCGCGGCGACGCCCTTGCGCTTCGCTAATCCTTCGCCACCATCAGGCTGGATAGAGGACTTTCACCTCCAAGCTGTCGTTCATGCTCGGCACACATGCGAAGGGCCGCCCCGGGGGGCGGCCCTTCCATTATCGAGCCGGGTTTTGCTTCCGACTGCAAATCAGGCAGCAACCTCGATCGAAACGAAGATCCAGGTCGCGGAAGCCAGCCCCGGCGCATGATAATGAGACACTGGATCACCTCCTTTCGGTTGTTGACGACCCGCGCAATTTAGCGAGCCTGCGCGAATTGTCAAAGCGCCCGAACAACGAGTCGTGGCCGGGTTTGTCCCGACCACCCACGCCTTGCTTTGCTGCGCCGAAGAAAGGCGCGGATGCCCGCGACAAGCGCGGGCATGACTGCTAATTCCCGGTCCATGGCCCCTCCCCTCATACAGCTCACCGGCCTATCACTCACCTTCGGAGGTACGGCGCTCCTAGCCGGCGTCGAGCTTTCGGTCTCCCCCGGTGATCGCGTGTGCCTGGTCGGCCGCAACGGCTCGGGCAAATCGACCTTGCTCCAGATCGCGGCCGGGCTCCTCGAGCCGGACACCGGCACCCGATTCGTGCAACCCGATGCGACCGTGCGCTACCTGGCACAGGAGCCCGATCTCTCGGCCTTCCCGTCTACTCTCGCTTATGTCGAGGCCGGCCTCGCCCCGGGCGACGATCGGCATCAGGCGCGCTTCTACCTGGAGCAGCTCGGCCTAACGGGCGAGGAGGAGCCCCCGCATCTCTCCGGCGGGGAGGCGCGGCGGGTGGCGCTGGCGCGGGTGCTCGCGCCCTTGCCCGACATTCTGCTGCTCGACGAGCCGACCAATCACCTCGATCTTGCCGCCATCGAATGGCTGGAGCAGGACCTGGTCCAAAGGCGCGCGGCGCTGGTGCTGATCAGCCACGACCGGCGCTTTCTCGAGACCCTCTCGCGCAGCACCATTTGGCTGGACCGCGGCCGCACCCGCCGCATCGATCTCGGCTTCGGCGCGTTCGAGGCCTGGCGCGACGAGGTGCTGGCCGAGGAGGAGCGCGACCAGCACAAGCTCGGCCGCAAGATCGAGGCCGAGGAACATTGGCTGCGTTATGGCGTGACCGGGCGCCGCAAGCGCAACGTGCGCCGTCTCGCCGCGCTGCAGGCGCTGCGGCAGAGCCGGCGCGACTACCGCCGCACCGCCGGCAAGGCCGTCATCGATGCGGCGGCGGCGGAGAAATCCGGGGCGCTGGTGATCGAGGCCGACGACATCGCCAAGGCGTTCGGGGGACGCTCGATCATCCAGAAATTCTCGACCCGCGTCATGCGCGGCGACCGCATCGGCATCGTCGGCAAGAACGGCGCCGGCAAGACCACGCTGATCAATGTGCTGAGCGGCGCGCTCGCGCCCGATTCGGGGACGGTGCGCATCGGCGCCAACGTGCAGATCGCAACGCTTGACCAGGGGCGCGAGGGCCTCGATCCCGCATCGACGCTCGAAGATGCGCTGACCGGCGGGCGTGGCGACACGCTCATCATCCGCGGGCAGTCCCACCATGTGGTCGGCTATATGCGCGACTTCCTGTTCGCGCCGGAGCAGCGGCGCACGCCGCTCGGCGTGCTCTCGGGCGGCGAGCGCGGCCGCCTCATGCTCGCCCGCGCGCTCGCCAAGCCCTCGAACCTCTTGGTCCTCGATGAGCCGACCAACGACCTCGATCTCGAGACCCTAGACGTGCTCGAGGAGATGATCGGCGACTATGCCGGCACGGTCATCCTCATCAGCCACGACCGCGATTTCCTCGACCGCACCGTGAACGCGGTGATCGTCGCGGAGGGCGACGGGCGTTGGACCGAATATGCCGGCGGCTACAGCGATATGCTGGCGCAACGCGGCGAGGCGCTTGCCCAGCGAAGGCCTGCGCCGAAGGTGGCGGCTAAGCCCGCGGCGCCAGCTGCGGCACCCAAGGCCGGCAAGCGGCGACTGAGCTTCAACGAGAAGCATGCGCTCGAAACATTGCCGCGCGAGATCGCCGCGCTGCAGAGCCGCATCTCACAGCTGCAGCAGAAGCTCGATGATCCGGGTCTCTATGCCCGCGACCGCGCAGCGTTCGGAGAAATTTCGAGCTCGTTCGCCGCCGCGCAGCAGGAGTTATCAGCGGCAGAGGAGAAGTGGCTCGCGCTCGAGATTCTACGTGAGGAGATCGAGAGCGACTGAGCACGCCCTCTTTATCTCTCCCCTTTGGGGAGAGATATCGGATCGCACTTGCGCGATCCGGGAGAGGGGACTGCAGCGAGCCATGAGCTGGTCGCAAGCTCCTCACCCGGCGCTTCGCGCCGACTTCTCCCCGGAAAGGGAGAGGTGAAAGTCAGTCTCGCAGCCAGGGCTTGAGAAACTGCGACGCGCGCTCGACCTGCTCGTGGATGCGGGTGTCGCTGGCGTTGCGCGATTTCAGATACTCGGCGATCTGGGCGCTCGCGTCCTCCCAGCTGACGTCGCGCTTGCGCAGCGAGTTGAGCCAGCCGAACGCCCTGCCCTCGTCGTCCTCGGTCCCGGCAAAGACCAGGTCCTTGCGTCCGAAGCAGCCGGCAACCTCTTTATCGAGCTTCATGCGCGCTTCGTTATTGATTGGTGGAGCATGATCTTTTCCGAATGCCGGCGTCCACTTTTCGGGATCATGCTCTAGGTTCGAAGCGAGGCGGAGTCAACGCAGGCCTGGGCGGTTATTCCTCGAAGGTCAAATTCGCCGACTTGACGACGCCCTCGTAGACCTTGATGTCGGCATCGATCATGCGGCGGAACGCATCCGAGGATGTGCCACCCGGGGTTACCGCCATGGCCTTGAGCTTGGGCGCCACGTCAGGCGCGAGGATCGCTTGCTGCAGCGCAGCCTCGAGCTTCTTGGCAATGACGGGCGGCGTCGCGGCCGGAGCGAACACGCCGCTCCACAGATGGATGTCGACCTCGGGGAAGCCCGATTCGGCCATGCTCGGCACGTCGGGCAGCTCGGGCGAACGCTCGGCGCCAGTAACCGCGAGCGCATGAACCTTGCCGGCCTTGACCATCGGCACGGTCGGGGGCCCGTCCGCGATGGCGATCAGGCATTGATCTGACACCACGCACAAAAGCATCTCGGTGCTGCTCTTCCACGGGATGGCGACGCCCGGCATGCCGGTCTTGAGCTTGAGCAGCTCGGTTGTGATGGTGAAGGCGGGCGAGGTCGTCGCATAGTTCGCCTTGTCGGGATGCGCCTTCGCCCATGCCACCAGCTCGGCGACCGATTTCGCGGGATTGTCGACCGGCACCGACATGATCAGCGGAAAGCTCGCGATCATCGACAGCGGGATGAAGCTTTTGGTCGGGTGATAGCGCAGATTGGGATAGACCGCGGCCGCAACCGACATCATGCCGCTCGCGCCGACGAGCAGCGTGTAGCCATCAGCCGGCTGGTTGGCGACATATTCGGCCGACTGGCGCCCGCCCGCCGCCGGCCGGTTCTCAATCACGATCGATTGGCCGAGGATTTCGCCGAGCTTCTGCCCGACCAAGCGGGCGAAAATATCGTTACCGCCACCCGCCGCGAAGCCGACGATCATGCGGATCGGCTTGGTCGGATAATTTGTCGCAGCATCAATCTGCGCCGCGGCCGGAGATGCCGCGCCGAGGAGCAACGCCAATGTCGCGCCATGCCAAAAGCTCGTCCACCTCATCGACGCCTCCCTTGCGGTTTCTTGCGGCTGTCGCCAATGTAGCGCGCATGAAGCGCAGCGCAATGCGGGACAGGCATCCCCGGGTTTCGCGGCGCTCAACGGGCTACAATAACAAGCTGCGGCTTCTTCCGCGAGATGGCTTCCTCGAGCATCGACCAAATCAGCCACGCAAGACGGATCGGGACGCTGTTCGGCCATCCGCGCGCCCTGACGTACCTGTTCGCGACCGAGATGTGGGAGCGCTTCTCCTACTACGGGATGCGCGCGCTGCTCGTACTCTACATGACGCGATATCTGCTGCATCCGGATCACGCCGGCAATGTGATAGGGCTCGCAGGGCTGCGCGCGGCGCTCGAAGCCACCTCCGGGCGACTCGACGTGCAGCCGCTCGCCTCGCAGATCTACGGCCTCTATACGGGCTTGGTCTACCTCACCCCGCTCGTGGGCGGTCTCATCGCCGATCGCGTGCTCGGTCAGCGCCGCACTGTTGTCATCGGCGCCGGCCTGATGGCGACCGGCCATTTCATGATGGCGTTCGAACCGCTGTTCCTCCTCGCCCTCACCACCCTCATCATCGCCAACGGCGCCTTCAAGCCGAACATCGTGACGCAGGTCGGCGGCCTCTATGCGCGGGGCGATCCGCGGCGCGACCGCGCCTACTCGATCTTCTACGTGGGCATCAATATGGGCGGCCTCCTGGCGCCACTCGTCTGCGGCACGCTCGGCGAGAATTACGGCTGGCACTACGGGTTTCTGGCCGCCGGCGTCGGCATGACGCTCGCGCTCGTGATCTATCTGTTGGCGCGCCCCACCCTGCCACCGGATACGATGCACAAGCTCGAGGCCGGCCCCCGCGGGCGCTCGGGATGGCGCGCGATGGTGGCGCTGGCACTGTTGTTCGTTCCCGCCGCCTTGTTCTTCGCGACCTACGAGCAGCAGGGCAACACCATTGCGCTCTGGGCGGAAGACTACACCGATCGCAACATCGACCTCCTGGTCTGGCACGGGCAAATCCCGACGACCTGGTTCCAGCTGCTCAATCCCCTGATGATCATCGCCTTCACGCCGCTCATCGTCTCCCATTGGGGGCGGCAGGCGCGGCGCGGCCGCGAGCCCTCGACCATCACCAAGATGGCTCAGGGGTGCTTTGCAGTGGCGCTTGCGTTTCTCATCATGGTCGTGGCCGCCTGGATCGCAGAGGGCGATGAGGCGAGCTGGCTGTGGCTCTTTGCGTTCTTCGTCCCTCTCACCGTCGGCGAGCTGTATCTCTCCCCGGTCAGCCTGTCGCTTGTATCGAAGACCGCGCCCGTGCGAATGCTCTCCCTAACGATGGCGCTGTGGCTGACGACGACTTTCGTCGGCAATCTCCTCGCCGGCTGGCTCGGCAGCTTCTGGAGCGGCATGGAGAAAGCGAGCTTCTTTGCGATGTGCGCCGGCCTTGCCGCGGTCGCCGGCGCCATGATCCTCGCCTTCAACCGCCCGCTGCGGAACGTACTGGAAAAGTAGACCGCAATCCGTTGTTCATTTCCAAGTCATCGGAACCTGCGCTAGCCCGCGACCGCGCTCCAGCTTGAAGCCAGATGCTCGGCGCCGCGCAGCGAAAGCGCGAGGATCGTGTAGGTGGGGTTGGACGCGCCGCTGGTCGGGAAGAGGCCGGGCCCTGCGATCCAGAGGTTGGCGATCTCGTGGGTCTGGCCGTAGCTGTCGGCGACTGAGTCGGCTGAGCTCTGGCCCATGATCGTGCCGCCCATCAGATGGATGGTCGGCATGGCGCCGCGGTTCGACCACACCTCCTTGGCGCCGGTCGCCTTGGCGATGGCCAAGCCCTCGTCGAAGTTGGCGTTGAACAGCGCGACCGCATCGTCGTTGTAGCTGTGGGTGATCTTGCCGAGCGGCATGCCGAAATCGTCCTTGTCGCCCGCGAGCTCGATGCGATTCTCGACGCTCGGCATCTCCTCGCCGAACGCATTGATGCGCGCCAGCCCGCGCGCGGCGCGCGGCATGAACGCCGCGAGCTCGGGACCGAACAGATCGCCGCGCGAATTGGCGACGCCGCCGAGTCCCGAATATTTCTGCGCCGAGCCCGCCACAATGAAGGTGCTGCCGAACGCGCCCTTCGCCTTGTGGGCGTCCTTGTCGTAGCGGTCGTAGGAGAAATATTGCGCGCCGGTCGTGCCCATATAGGGCTGCAGATCCTCGTCGAAGATCGCCGATGTGCCGGAAGCAAAATGCGCCGTCAGATACTTGCCGACGAGGCCGCTGGCATTGGCGAGGCCCTTGGCGTGCTTGTCGGTCGCCGAGTTGAGCAGGAGGCGCGGGTTCTGCGCCGACCAGGCGGCGAGCACCACGACGCTCGCCTCCTGCACCTGCTTCTCCTTCTTAGCATCGAAGTACTCGACGCCGGTCACCTTGTTGCCCTGTGGATTGGTAAGGACGCGCGTCACCGTTGCATGCGTCCGCACCTGCGCGCCGGCTTGCCTCGCGTCGGCCAGATAGGTGACGAGCGGATTGGCGAGCGCCCCGATCGGGCAGCCGACATGGCACCAGCCGTCGTAGATGCACGCAGGGCGGCCCTTGTAGGGCGTCGAGTTCATGCCGACGGCCGCGGGCGCAAGTCGAATGCCGACCGACTCGAAACCCCTCTTCCATACGTCGCCGCCGCGGAAGGTCTTCATCGGCGGCATCGGATAGGGCTCGCCCGCCGGCCGCCAGATTTCCTCGGCCTTGGCGTCGCCGGAGACGCCGACGTCGCGCGCGACCTTGTCGTAGAAGGGCGCAACATCGGTGTACTTGATTGGCCAGTCGAGCCCCTTGCCGTGCTCGCTCTTGACCTTGAAGTCGGCGGGCATCAGGCGCGGGAAATTGGCGAAGTAGTGCAGCGCCGCGCCGCCGACGCCCCATCCGGCCTGGTAGACGTAGCCGAACGGATTCTTGCCTTCGAGCAGGAACGGCGGCCCTGCCGGCTTGATGCGGCGGCCCCAGAAATCTGAGCTGATGAGTTCGCCCAGCTGCCAATCGGGCCCCGCCTCGAGCAGCACGACCTGCTTGCCGGCCCTGGCCATGACCGCGGCATAGACCGAGCCTGACGCACCCGCGCCCACGATGACGACGTCGACTTTTTCGTTGGCCATGTCACCAGCTCCTGGCCGGTGCGATGTGCGGCATGTAGGGCACGCCGAGCTGCGCGTAGCCTTCCATCGTGCCGTACACGACGTCGACGGCGTCGGTGCGCAGCAGGAAATACACGAACGGCGCGGGAGGCCCCTGCCAGCCATCGAGCGTGCCCTGCCGCATGGCGTCGATGAAGGCGTGCTGCCCGGCGGCGTCGAGCGCAGTGAAGGCGCCCTTGCTGGCGCGATCGATTGCACTGAGCGCCGCGCGATAGAAATTGGCGTAGGGTGGGCGCACGTTCATGATGCGCGCCTCGAGCAGCGCCTCCTCGGGTGGAATGGAAATCTGCTGGTCGACGAACGGCACGATGCCGGCTTTGCGCGCGCCCGGCACCAGTGCCTCGCCGACCGCCTCGAGCGTCGCCGCCTCCTCGGGCTTGAGGGTGCGAAGCACCACGCCTTGTGCATAGGCCTGCCGCGGCGTGAGCATCGTCTCCACGCCGTCGACCACAAACGCTAGGGTGCCGATCATAGCCCCCTGCATGAAAACGCGACGTTCGATGGGGTCCATTCTTACCTCCCGCGCGATGGAGGCCTGAATGGTAGCGATGTTCCGCCTCGCTCGAAAGCCCGCAAAGTCAGTCTAGCCGAGCGCCCCCGCGAGGTCAGCGATGAGATCGTCGACGTCCTCGATGCCGACCGAGAGGCGCACCAGGCTGTCGCCTATGCCGAGCGTTGCACGCACCTGCGGCGGCACCGAGCCATGAGTCATGAGCGCCGGATGCTCGATCAGGCTCTCGACGCCACCCAAGCTCTCGGCCAGGGCGAATAGGCGGCAGCGTTCGAGAAATCTCTTCGCCTCGGCAAGGCCCCCGTCGAGCTCGACCGAGATCATGCCGCCGAAGGCACGCATCTGCCGCTTGGCCAGCGCATGCTGCGGATGACTAGCGAGGCCCGGGTAGAACACGCGCCGCACCTTGGGGTGGCGCTCCAACCATTGCGCGATCGTGAGCGCGGAGGCGCAATGGCGCTCCATGCGCAGCGCGAGCGTCTTGAGGCCGCGCAGCGCCAGGAAGGAATCGAACGGGCCTTGAATCGCACCGACCGAGTTTTGCAGGAAAGTCAGCCACTCGCGCAACTCCGTGTTCTCGCCGACGACGGCCACGCCGCCCACCATGTCGGAATGGCCGTTCAAATATTTAGTTGTCGAATGCACCACCAGGTCGAAGCCGCGCTCCAGCGGGCGCTGCACATAGGGGCTGGCAAACGTATTGTCGGCGACCGCCAGGATGCCGTTCGCGCGGGCGATCGCCGCCACGCGCTCGAGATCGACGAGCTTGAGCAGCGGATTGGTGGGCGTCTCGACCCAGAGCAGACGCGTGTTTGGCCGCAACGCGCCATCGAGCGCCTCTGGCTCACGCAAGTCGATGTAAGTCGTGGCAAGCCCGGCCGAGCGCGTGCGCACGCGCTCGAACAGACGCCGCGAGCCGCCGTAGAGATCGTCGACCGCCACGATATGCGCGCCGTGATCGAGACAGTCGAGCACCGTCGCAATGGCGGAGAGCCCGGACGCGAAGGCAAAGCCCGCCGTGCCGCCTTCGAGATCGGCGACGCAGCGCTCGAACGCCATGCGGGTCGGGTTCTTGGTGCGCGCATAGTCGTAGCCCTTGTGCACGCCCGGGCTTTGCTGGACGTAGGTCGAGGTGGCGTAGATCGGCATCATCACGGCGCCGGTCGTCGGATCGGGCTCCTGCCCGGCATGCACGCAGCGCGTCGCGAAATGAAGCTGGTTCGGTCGGGTCATAGGAAGCTCGCTCCCTCGATGTCATCGCCCGCGAAAGCGGGCGACCCAGTAAGCGCTGGTCATGCGGATAGAACACAGATTACTGGGTGCCCCGCTTTCGCAGGGCACCGAGGGTTTGGCGGACGTTTGGACGCGTCACGGCATCAGCCGGAAATAGTTGATGAGGTCAAGCCGCGTCGCGACACCGAGGAACTGATCGCCATCCATGACGATGGCGATATAGTCCTTGCGGAACAGCGGCACGAGCTCGGCGACCGGAGCCGCGGCGGAGATCGTCTCGATTCGGGTCACCATCACGTCCTTGACCGGCAGCGCAAAGGCGCGGTTGGCGCCGGCCTCGTCGGTGAGCAAGGCGGCGAGCACGTCGCTCTCGTCGATGAGGCCGACCACGTGTCCGTTGGCATCGATGACCGGGAGCTGCGAGACATCGGCCGAGCGCATGCGCGCGAACACGGTGCGCAGCGGATCGTCAGGGCGCACCGTCACGGCGCTGCCTTCGCTCGCACGGCCAACCACGATGTCGCCGACGGTGCCGTGGCGGTCCGGATGGGTGAAGCCTTCCTGTGCGAGGTAGGTCGGGTTGTACACCTTGGAGAGATATTTGGCGCCCGAATCGCACACCAGCGTCACCACCCGCTTGGGGCTCGATTGCGCGCGGCAATGGCGCAGCGCCGCCGCGAGCAGCGTGCCCGAGGAGGAGCCGCCGAGCACGCCTTCCAGGCGCAGGAGGTCGCGCGCGGTGGCGAAGCTCTCGGCATCGGGGATCGAGTAGGCCTGCGACACGAGGCCTAAGTCGCAGATCGGCGGGATGAAGTCCTCGCCGATGCCTTCGACCGCCCAGCTGCCAGCTTGTGGCATTTTTCCCGTCTGTACGAAAGGCGCGAGCACCGAGCCGACCGGATCGGCCAGGACGATCGTGGTCTTGGGCGAGGCCTGGCGCAGGAAGCGCCCGATTCCCGTCAAGGTGCCGCCCGACCCGACGCCAATCACGACCGCATCGACGTCGCCGTCCATCTGGCGGAGAATTTCCGGCGCGGTCGAATCGGCATGCGACTGCGGGTTCGCCGGATTGGCGAACTGATTGATGTAGAATGCCCCCGGCGTGCGCCCCGCGATCGCCTCCGCCACGTCCTGGTAGTAGTCGGGGTGGCCCTTGCCCACATCGGAGCGGGCGGTGACCACTTCGGCGCCGAGAGCGCGGGCATGCAGCACCTTCTCGCGCGCCATCTTGTCGGGCACGACCAGCAACGTGCGGTAGCCCTTGCGGCCGCCCACCAGCGCGAGCCCAAGTCCGGTATTGCCCGCGGTCGCCTCGACGATGGTGCCGCCCGGGGCGAGTTTATGCTCCGCCTCCGCCGCCTCGATCATGGCGCGCGCTGGGCGATCCTTGATCGAGCCTGATGGATTGGCGCTTTCGAGCTTGAGGAACAGCCGGCAGGGCCCCCGCTCGATGCGGGTCACCTCCACGAGCGGCGTCTCTCCGATGAGATCGAGAATCGATGCCATAGCGGTGCTGCCACCAAGATATTGAATGGACTAATTTAACCTGTTGCGCCGTAAAAGGATTGACTTTCGGGCCGGTCTGCCTATGTTCCGCTCGCGACGGTTCGATTGAACCCATCGACCTAACTCTCCCGCGCAACTCAGTCGCTGTACCGTCATCCGGCGCGGGTAGGCTCCGGAAAGGTCTCGATTCGAGGTTTTATGCCTTTTTCAAAACTCGGCTTGTCCGACAAAGTTCTCGCCGCCGTGAAAGCGGCCGGCTATCCCGCACCGACCCCCATCCAGGAACAGGCGATCCCCCACGTGCTCGCGCGGCGCGACGTGCTCGGCATCGCGCAGACCGGCACCGGCAAGACCGCAGCCTTCACGCTGCCGATGCTTACGATGCTGGAGCAGGGCCGCGCTCGCGCCCGCATGGCGCGCACCCTCATCGTCGAGCCGACCCGAGAGCTCGCCGCCCAGGTTGAGGAGAGTTTTGCCAAATACGGGCTCAACCATAAGCTCACGGTGGCGCTGCTGATCGGCGGCGTGTCGTTCGACGATCAGGACAGCAAGCTGATGCGCGGCGTCGACGTGCTGATCGCCACGCCCGGCCGCCTGCTCGACCATTTTGAGCGCGGGCGCCTCCTGCTCACCGGCGTCGAGCTGCTGGTCATCGACGAAGCCGATCGCATGCTCGACATGGGCTTCATTCCCGACATCGAGCGCATCTGCAAGCTCGTGCCGTTCACGCGGCAAACCCTGTTCTTCACCGCCACCATGCCGCCGGAGATCAGGCGCATCACCGAGCAGTTCCTGCACAATCCGGTGCGGGTGGAGGTGGCGCGCGCCGCCTCGACGGTGTCGACGACCACGCAGCGCCTGGTCAAGACCGGGCGCGAGCCGCATGAGAAGCGCGAGACCTTGCGCCGCCTCATCCGCGCGGCCGAAGGACTCAAGAACGCCATCGTGTTCTGCAACCGCAAGCGCGAGGTGGCGCAGCTGCACCGCTCACTGGTGCGGCACGGCTTCTCGGCGCTCGCGCTGCACGGTGACATGGATCAGCCCTCGCGCACCGCCGCGCTCGAGGCATTCCGGCGCGGCGAGGTCACCTTGCTCATTGCCTCTGATGTGGCGGCGCGCGGGCTCGACATTCCCGACGTCAGCCACGTGTTCAATTTCGACGTTCCCCATCATCCCGACGACTACGTCCATCGCATCGGCCGCACCGGACGCGCGGGACGCACCGGTACGGCGATCACGGTGGTGGCGCCGGCCGACAACAAGGCCGTGGCCGCGATCGAGAAGCTCATCGGGCAGACCATTCCCTGGATGGGCGAGCCGGCCGCCACTTCCGAAGCCGCCGCGCCACAAGAGCCCAAAGCGCGCGGCGAGCGGCAGGGCCGTGGACGCCGCGGCGAGCGCCCACGCGCATCGGTGACGCGCCTGGACGAGGCCCGCCCGCGGCGCGACCGCAAAGGCGGCGGGCCCGAGCCTGTTGCCAGCGATGAGCCCTCCACCTCCCATCTGCCGGCCTTCCTGCTGCGGCCCGTGCGGCTGAAGGCCTAGCCTGAAGGGCCTAGCCTGAAGGGCCTAGCCGGATAGGCCCCTGAAAGGCTTGGCCTAAAAGGCCTAGCCTGAAAGCTTGAAGACCCGCTGAAGCAGAACGTCGATGGCACCCGACACTGGCGTGAGCGAAATGCCGGCGCGGATCGCCCGCACCCGTTTTCGCCGCGGACGACCGGAGCGTGGGTACCTACGTCCGCTCGCCGGCCGGCTTGAGCGTGACCGATTCCCCGCAGCCGCAGGCCGAGGTCTGGTTCGGATTGTTGAACACGAACTGGGCCGAGAGCTTCTCGGTCTTGTAGTCCATCTCGGTGCCGATCAGGAACAGGATGGCCTTGGGATCGATCAGCACCCGCACGCCCTTGTCCTCGACCAGCTCGTCCGCGGGCTCGACATTCTCGGCATATTCCATCGTGTAGGTCATGCCGGCGCAGCCGCCGTTCTTGACGCCGACACGTACGCCCACGACCGTGTTGGCCGCATTCGCCATGACGTATTTGATCCGCGCGGCGGCGGCATCGGTCAGGCGGATCACTTGGGGTCTCGGCCGTGCCATTTGCAAAGTCCTTCTCTCATCCTTCCATGTAAGCGCCCGCCGCCGCGCCTGCAATTCACCACATATTGAGGACGGCGCGCGCCTCGTCCGACATCCGGCTCTGCTCCCAAGGCGGATCCCAGACCACGTTGACCTTTACCTCGCCCACCCCAGCCACGCTCGCCACAGCATTCTCGACCATGGTCGGCAGCTCCTGCGCCGAGGGGCAGTTGGGCGTCGTCAGCGTCATGTCGACCGTGACGGCGCGGTCGTCGGCGACATCAATCTTGTAGATGAGGCCGAGCTCGTAGATGTCGGCCGGGATTTCCGGGTCGTAGACAGTTTTGAGCGCGGCGATGATATCGTCGGTCAGGCGCGCCAGCTCGGTTTGTGGCAGCGCCGAAGCCTGTGCCGGCGGGGCATCCGCAACCGGTTTTTGCTCCTCGCTCATGCGAAGAACTCCTGCGCCTTGATCAAGGCCTCGGCAAGGCGGTCGATCTCGGCGTGGGTGTTGTAGAGCGCAAACGATGCCCGGCACGTGGCGGACACGCCGAAGCGCGCGAGCAGCGGCATCACACAGTGGGTGCCGGCGCGCACCGCCACGCCCGAGCGGTCGATGATGGTCGCGACGTCGTGCGGATGCGCGCCGCGCATCTCGAAGGATATTATCGAGCCCTTCTCGCGCGCCTGCCCGAAGACGCGCAGCGAATTGATCTCGCGCAGCCGCTCGTGGGCATACTTCACGAGCTCGTCCTCGTGGGCGCGGATGCGTGCCCGGCCGATCGAGGCCACATAGTCGATGGCGGCGCCGAGCCCGATCGCCTGCACGATCGGCGGCGTGCCGGCCTCGAACCGATGCGGAGGCTCGCCATAGGTGATGCGGTCCTCGAACACCTCGCGAATCATCTCGCCGCCGCCGTTGAATGGCCGCATGGCGGAAAGATGCGCGTGCTTGCCGTAGAGCACGCCAATGCCGGTCGGGCCATAGAGCTTGTGGCCGGTGAAGACGTAGAAATCGCAATCGATGTCGCGGACGTCGACGTCGAGATGCACCGCGCCCTGGCTGCCGTCGATCAGCACCGGAATGCCGCGCGCATGCGCGAGCGCAACCACCTGCTTCACCGGCACGATGGTGCCGAGCATGTTCGACATATGGGTGATGGCGACGAGCTTGGTGCGCGGCGTGAGCAACTTCTCGAATTCGCCGATGAGGAAGTTGCCGTCCTCGTCGATCGGCGCCCATTTGATCACCGCGCCCTGGCGCTCGCGCAGGAAATGCCAGGGCACGACGTTGGAGTGATGCTCCATGATCGAGAGCACGATCTCGTCGCCCGCCTGGATGCGCTCCACCCCGAACGTATAGGCGGCGAGATTGATCGCCTCGGTGGCGTTGCGGGTGAAGATGATCTCCTCCTTGCGCGGCGCGTTGAGGAAAGCCGCGACCTTGGCGCGGGCGTCCTCATAGGCCTCGGTCGCGGCATTGGCGAGATAATGCAGACCGCGATGCACGTTGGCGTATTCCTCCGTATAGGCGCGGTCGAGGCGCTCGAGCACCGCACGCGGCTTCTGCGCCGAGGCGGCGTTGTCGAGATAGACGAGCTGCTTGCCGTAGACCGGCAGCGCCAGGATCGGAAAATCGTCACGGATGCGGCGGACGTCGTAGGCGCCGTTCGCCACCGCGGGATGGCTCGCGGCCGGCGATACGATGCTCGCGCGCGCGTTCATTGGCGCCCCCTGAGCCAAGCGACCACTTGGTCCATCAGCGCATCGCGCAGACCCGCATGCTCGATGCCCTCGACCGCCCCGGCGATGAAGGCTTGGATCAGCAGCATCTCGGCCTCCTTCTCCGGGATGCCGCGGGATTTGAGATAGAACAGCAAGCCCTGGTCGAGCGCGCCGGACGTCGCGCCATGGCCGCACTGCACGTCGTCGGCATAGATTTCGAGCTCGGGCTTGTTGTCGGCCTCAGCCTCGTCGGTCAGTAGCAGCGCGTGCGTCGCCATGCGGGCATCGGTCTTCTGCGCGTGCGGCCGCACGATGATCTTGCCCTGGAAGATGCTGCGTGCGCTGCCGTCGAGCACGGACTTGAATGTCTCCCGGCTGGTGCAGGCCCCCGCCGCATGGTCGGCCACGAGCGTCACGTCGGCGTGCTGGCGCCCCCTGAGCAGGGTCGCGCCGCGGATGCCCGCAACCGTGTCGGGTCCGGCGAAGCGCACGAAAAGCTGGTTGCGAACAATCTCGCCGCCGGTGGTGAAGAGGAACGCGTTGAAACGGGCACGTGCTCCAACACTCGCCATCAGGCTCGAGACGTGCAGCAAGCCCGCCCCTTCACCAGTGAGCTTGACGTGGTCGACATGGGCCTCATCGTCGACCACAAGCTCCAGCACTGCATTGACGTGGTCGGCACCGGCGCCCTCGTGGCTTTCGACGATCATGGCGCGCGCTCCACGCTCGACCACGATCAGCGAGCGCGGAAAGATCGCGGCCGGCCGCAAGCCGGAATTCACGAACAGGAGATGAATCGGCCGCGCCAAGGTCGCCCCGGCCGCAACCGCGATCACCGCGCCGTCGCCCATGAAGGCGGTGTTGAGCGCGACCGCCACGTCATCGCTCGGCACGACCTTGCCGAGATGCCCGAGCGGCGCGCCTTGCGCCAAAGCCGCCGCCATGGAGCCAACGGTGAGGCCGCTTTCGAGCCCGCCGAGATCTGAGAGTTCCGCCACGAACGCACCATCGACAAAGATGATGCGCCGCGCTTCGAGATCGGCGAGCGCGGCGCCGGCGCCGGCAGCGCGCGCCTTGGCGGCCGCAGCCGGCGGCGCCGCGAGCGGCGGCGCCTCGCGCATCAACGCCCGCAAGTCCGTGTACTTCCATTCCTCGACGCGCCGGCTCGGCAAGCCCGCGCGCTCGAAGCGGCCAAAGGCGTCCTCGCGCAGTGCGACGACCGCGCCTGCACCCGGCAACGCACCCTTGGCTGCGGCGAAGTGCGCCGAAAGTGCGCTTTCAGCGGCGGTCTTGATCGGGCGGACCTCGGCGTTCATGCGTTCAAGCCCGCTAATGCTGCGTCCTCCTGGTACTGCGCGTAGCCCTGCGCCTCCAGCTCCAACGCAATCTCCTTGCCGCCGGTGCGCACGATGCGGCCGCGCGCCAGCACGTGCACCACGTCCGGCACGATGTAGTTGAGGAGGCGCTGGTAGTGGGTGATCACGATGAAAGCGCGCTTGGGATCACGCAGATGATTGACGCCGTCGGCGACGATCTTGAGAGCATCGATGTCGAGGCCGGAATCAGTCTCGTCGAGCACGCAGAGGCGCGGCTCAAGCAGCGCCATCTGCATGATCTCGTTGCGCTTCTTCTCGCCGCCGGAGAACCCCACATTGAGCGGGCGCCGGCCCATGTCCTCAGGAATGCCGAGCTTGCCCGCGACCTCGCGCACGCGCTTGAGGAAGGCGGGCGTCGCGAGCTCCGGCTCCCCGCGATATTTGCGCTGCGCATTGAGCGCCGCCTGCAGGAAGGTGAAAGTTGCCACCCCGGGAATCTCCAGCGGATACTGGAAGGCGAGGAAGATGCCCCTGGCGGCGCGCTCGTCGGGCCGCAACGCCAGCACGTCCTCGCCGCTGAACCGGACCTGCCCCTGCGTCACCGTGTAGTTGGGCTTGCCGGCGAGTACATGCGCGAGCGTCGACTTGCCCGAGCCATTGGGCCCCATGATGGCATGCACGCTCCCCGCCTCGACCGCGAGGTCGAGCCCGTTGAGAATCTTCTTGCCGTCGACCTCGACGTTTAGATTCTTGATTTCCAATAACGGCATAGTGGTTCCTGTCGTGATCGGGTGCTTTTCGGAGCGCGTTGGGCGCTAGCCGACGCTGCCTTCGAGTGAGATCGAGATGAGCTTGCGCCCCTCGACCGCGAACTCCATCGGCAGCTGCTGCAGCACGTCGCGGACGAAGCCGTTGACGACCAGCGCCACCGCCTCCTCGGCCGAGAGCCCGCGCTGCGTGCAGTAGAACAGCGTCTCCTCGGAAATCTTCGAGGTGGTCGCCTCGTGTTCGAACACGGCGGAAGAGTTCTTGGCCTCGATATAGGGAACGGTGTGGGCGCCGCACTTCTCGCCGATCAGCAGCGAGTCGCAATTGGTGAAGTTGCGCGCACCCGTGGCACGGCGATGCGCGCTGACGAGGCCCCGATAGGTGTTGTTGGAATGGCCGGCCGCGATGCCCTTGGAGATGATACGGCTCGATGTGTGCCTGCCGAGATGCAGCATCTTCGTGCCTGAATCGACCTGCTGGTGGCCGTTTGAGATGGCGATCGAGTAGAACTCGCCGCGCGAATGGTCGCCGCGCAGGATGCAGCTCGGATATTTCCACGTGATGGCGGAGCCGGTCTCTAGCTGCGTCCATGAAATCTTCGAGCGCGCGCCGCGGCAGTCGCCGCGCTTGGTGACGAAGTTGTAGACGCCGCCACGCCCAGCCGCGTCGCCCGGATACCAGTTCTGGATGGTCGAATACTTGACCTCCGCATCGTCGAGCGCCACGAGCTCGACCACGGCCGCGTGCAGCTGGTTCTCGTCGCGCATGGGGGCGGTGCAGCCTTCGAGATAGCTCACATAAGCGCCCTTGTCGGCGATGATCAGCGTGCGCTCGAACTGGCCGGTATTGCGCTCGTTGATGCGGAAATAGGTCGAGAGCTCCATCGGGCAGCGCACGCCCGGCGGCACGTAGACGAACGATCCGTCGGAGAACACCGCCGAGTTGAGCGTGGCATAGAAATTGTCAGACAGCGGAACAACCGTGCCGAGATATTTCTTGACCAGCTCGGGATGCTTCTGCAGCGCTTCGGAGATCGGCATGAACAACACGCCCGCCTTGGCCAGCTCGGCCTGGAAGGTCGTCGCAACCGACACTGAGTCGAACACGGCATCGACCGCGACCCGCGAGCGCGCGCCGTCGGCGCCCTCGATGCCGAGCAACACCTCGCGCTCGCGCAGCGGGATGCCGAGCTTCTCGTAGGTCTTGAGGATCTCCGGGTCGATCTCGTCGAGCGACTGCGGCTTCTTCTTCGGCGCCGCGTAATAGTAGATGCCCTGGTAGTCGATCGGGCCGAACTTGACCTTGGCCCAGGTCGGCTCGCTCATGGTGAGCCAGCGCCGATAGGCATCGAGCCGCCAGGCGAGCATCCATTCGGGTTCGTTCTTCTTCGCCGAGATGAAGCGGATCGTGTCCTCGGACAGGCCCTTGGGAGCCTTGTCGGTCTCGACCAGCGTCTCGAACCCATACTTATACTGGTCGACGTCGATCCGGCGCACCCGGTCGACGGTCTCTTGTACTGCCGGCATTCTTCCCTCCGCTGCGGTTTCAAGGACCGCGGG